>Ga0115031_1002100_pt1 | contig 14757 bp, 14 predicted proteins | sample Maine_Asex4_meta_FD_87301 | JGI IMG/M metagenome (GOLD analysis project Ga0115031, IMG submission 87301) | Marine algal microbial communities from Maine, USA - Maine_Asex4_metaG | ecosystem: Host-associated > Algae > Red algae > Unclassified | place: Maine, USA | collected 2015-01-05
GATCTGCACGACCGCCACCTGTTCGAGGCGTTCGTCGGCCGGCTGATCGCCCTCGACTACGTGCGCGCCACCGAGCACGGCCTGCAACCGACGGAGCGGCTGCAGCGCCTGGAGGTGGAGGCCAGGCGCGTGCTCGACGATCGCATCCGCCATGCGATCCTGCGCGCGGTGCACGCGTGCACCGCAAGCGGATCTCCGACCGGATCTCCGACCGGCTGACGAGCTCGTCGCAGGGTACGGATCCTGCAGCGCGGACCGTCCGTCGAACCGCTCCAGCGGCGCAGCGCGCCGACAGAGGTACTCATGATCGTCGCCCGCCCGTACCATCCTGCAGCCGTTCGGCTGACAGTGCTCTGCGCTGCCGTGGCAGGGCTGCTCGGCAGCGCTCCCGCCACCGCCGTCGATGCGCGCACCTACGCGCTCGGCGGTTCGACCGTGGCCGACGGACGCGGCGCGCACGGGGCGTTGCAGAATCCGGCATCGCTGGTGGCGATGCAGCGGCGTGGCGAGCGCTTCCACCTCCAGCTGGGCGCAGCCGTGGACGCGCGCGATCACGCCGGGCTGATCGATATCGCACGGGATGATGCCAACGAGGATCTGGCGGACGATCTGGACGCGGAGATCGATCGTCTGTCGGGCAGCGCGCTCGCCTGCGATCTCGCGCAGGACCCGCCCGACGATACCGTGTGCGTGACGGGCACCGACCGATTGGCCGATCTCGCCGGGGATGCGCGCCGGTTGCTCGACGACGTCGACGGCGAGCCGGTCAGCGGGCTCGCCTCGCTCGGTGCCGGGTTCGCCTTCACCGGCACCGGGCTGCCGTTCGCGCTGCACGCCGGCGCACGGGGTACCGTGCGCGCCCGCGCCGATGTCGGGGCCGGTGATCGGGCCTACGTCGATTCCCTGTCCCGCGCCCTGCGGGACGGCCTGACCGCGGGCGAGATCCGTGACGGCGAACTGGCCGCTCAGGCTCGCTACGACGTGCAGGAGGGCACCATCACCTTCACCGACCCCGCCGAGATCATCGCCTCGACGGCCGACACCGCCACCCTGGTGCGTACGCAGCTGGCCGTATCGATCGGCAGCCACCTGACGATCGGCACGAACGGCATCGATATCGGCGTGACCCCGAAGTTCTCGCGCCTGACCGCCTACGGCCGCACGGTCGAGCTGTCCGACGCCTTCGACGAGGCGGCCGAGTCGCTCGGCGACCAGATCGAGGGTACCGAGACCGAGGAATCCTCCTTCACCGTCGACGTCGGCATGTCCACCGCGCTGACGAGGGTGCCGGTACGGGTCGCCGCGGTGATCAGGAACCTGCTGCCCGAATCGATCGAGACCGATACCGGGTTCAGGTTCGATACCGATGCGCAGCTGGTGGTCGGCGCGCACCTGCAGGCCGGCATCGCGAGCATCACCGCCGATGCGGCCGTCAACGAGGCGGACGTGGACGGCATCGCCACGCAACCGGTCGCGCTCGGACTGGAGCTGGGCAACGGGCCGTTCGCCGCCCGCCTCGGCCTGGGGGCGGACCTGGGTCGCGACGAGGACGAGACGGCGCTGTCGGCCGGTGTGAAGCTCGGGCCGCTGGAGATCGGTGGACGGCTCAGCGGTGTCGAGCGGGGCCAGTTCGGCGCACAGCTCGCGTTCTCGTTCTGAGCGACACCCGGCCGGGCGTTCCCCGCCTACAGCCCGCGCAACGGTTGCACGCGGCAACAGCGCGCCTGACGGCGATCGGCGGCGGACAGCGCGGCGCTCTCCAGCCGCCTCGACCAGTCGCGCGAGTGCAGCGGCTCGCGCGACAGCACACCGATCGCGTTCTCGTAGCCGGGCAACGTCCAGCGGCTGCCGTGGCGCAGCCCGGCATCGGCGAACACCGGGGCGGCGCGCTTGAGTTCGCGCGAGGTGACGGCGTTTACGATCAGCACGCCTTGCCGATCGAGCGTTCGCACCAGCGTGTCCACCCAGCCGAACTCCAGCGCTGCCGCCCGCACCGGCTCGCCGTGCTCGTGCCCGAACAGGTCATCGACGATGACATCGAATGCCGCGTCCTCCCGAGTCTCCAGCCAGCCGATCGCATCATCCTGTCGCACCTGCAGCGCATCGACGCCGAACCACTGCGTGGCGATGCGCACATGCACCGGATCGATCTCCACCCCCAGGCAGCCGGCCTCCGGCAGCAGGTGCGACAGCTGCCTGAGCACCGCCCCGCCACCGACGCCGAGCAGCGCCACGCGTGCGATCTGCGCAGGGTCCCGGTACAGCACCGGCAGCGACAGGCAGTCCCAGACACCCCCGGCGAACGGGCGGTCGGGGTTCCACTGACTGTGGAACACGCCGTTGGAATACAGTCTCACCGAGGCACCGTGCGAGCGCACGCTGTAGCGCGTCGTTCCCTCGACGTGCTCCCACAGGACGGTCACGCCCGCCCGAGCCGGACCCGAACGGTGCGGTTCAACGCAACGAGAAGTCCGCCCGGCGGTTGAGCGCACGTCCGGCCTCGGTGGCGTTGCTCTCCAGCGGTCGCGTCTTGCCGGCACCGACGACACTCAGTCGGCCCGGCTCGATACCGGCTTCCACCAGATGATCGCGTACCGCCAGCGCACGCCTGATCGACAGCTCGACGTTGTAGGCATCCGGCCCGACCGAATCGGTGTGCCCGTCGATCTCCACGTCCAGACCACTCGGGCCCACCTCTTCGGCGAAGGTATCGAGCTTGGCCTTCGACGCGGCATTCAGCGTGTCCTCGTCGAACGAGAAGTACAGGTACGGCGGCACGACCGGCCGGAAGAAGGTCTTGATCGGAGGCTCGGGAGCGGGCGCCGGCGGGGCCACCGCGACCGGCTCCGGAGCGATCCGCTTCGGTGCGGGCGCATCGCGCGTGCCGAACCGCTTGAGCAGGGACACGCTCGCGTAGCGTGCATCGGTATCGAACCCGGTGAGCTCGGCGCGCAACGCCACGCCGCGCGAGAATCCCATCTCCACACCGGCCCCGAAGCTGATGTGAGCCGGATGATCGGTGCGCACCTCCAGGGAGGAATCCGTGTCCAGCCCGCCGACGCCGGTGGCCAGGTACACCGACGGGCCGAGCCGTGCGCCGCCAGCCTTGTTCAGCAGCCCGCCACGGGCACTCCACACGGTGCCCAGTGCACGCACGCCGTACACCAGGTAGTCGACATCGCCGACATCGCGCCCCAGGAAACCGATGCCGGCCGAACCCAGATCGGCTACGTACCCTTCGGCGGACAGCCAGCGGGCGAGATCGAAGCCTGCGAACGCGTGGAACCCGGTACCGTCGCGATCGATGGTGGTCAGCGCGGGGGTGCGCGACTCCGGATCCAGGCGGGATGCGCCGGCACCGATACCGATGTAGGGCCCCCGGTCGGCCGCCGCCGCCACGCTCGACAGCAGGGCGGCCACGAACGTGACACTCGCGGCCGCGCCCGTGACGACCTTTCGAGGCGACGTTCCGCCTGCCGGTCGCACGGGTTCGCGACCGCTGTCGACGGCGCGGCTCACGAGCGTGCCTCCGCGCTCGGCCGACGACTGCGCCGACGGCCCCAGGCCAGCGGACCGAGCAGCAGCAGCCAGCCCGGCGAACCGGCCCCGATGCCCGACCCGTGCACACCGGTCTCCAGCGTCAGGTCGTCGCAGACGATGCCTACCGCTGCACACTCCTCGATATCGTTCAGTTCATTGCCGTTGATATCGCTGAACCGCAGCACCGACACCGTGACCGCCGCCGTCGACCGCACGCCCTGCCCGTCCTGCACCGTGTAGGTGAAGCTGTCGGTGCCAACGAAGTCCGGCTCGGGAACGTAGCGAACGGTATCGCCGGTGATCGACACCGCAGCGTTCGCCGATTCCCCCCGGGCAACGATCGTCAGGCCCTGGCCGGCGGCGTCCGTGTCGTTGTCCAGCACGTCGGCATCGAGCACCGTGCCCTGGTCGATGCTGTAGCTGTTGGGCACGGCGGTGGTGACCGAATCGTCCCGATCCGGCGGGTTGCCGCCGTTGCCCCCGTCACCACCACCGGTGCCGCCACCCGCGAGCAGCGGGAAGAACGCCTTCTCGATGTTGTCCCCTTCGATGAGCAGGGCGCGCGGGTTCGATCCGGGCGCGGGCACGAGTCCACCGGGAAGGTCCCCGTCCGCGTCGTCCAGCACGAGGAAATAGGTACCGTCCATCAGGGCGTGGAAGCGCACCACGCCACCGGTGTCGGTGTCGATGCCGTCGTCGAGCCGCGTGTCGCGCTCCCCGTCGAACACGCCGTCCCCGTCCGCATCGCGGTACAGCGTCATGCCGATGTCGGCCACGCCGGCGTCGCCTTCGCCCGGCACACCGTCCCCGTCGGTGTCCAGGAACACCGTGCCGATCACGCCGGACAGATCGTTCGCCACGAAATGTCCGCCCAGCCCGCCGTACAGGTCCAGCCCGCCACCGGCGGCCGCTGCCGGGTCGGCGGTGTCGCGCGGGAAGCTGTCAGGGTCGGTCAGATCGACCTGTCCGGGTAGCACGTCTGCATCGAACAGCGAGAATCCGTGATACCGCTGTCCGGCACCCAGGCCCAGCCGTCGGCTGGAGACGAAGGCGATGGCCAGCGTGTCCTCGTCCAGGCCGATCGGCAACGGAGCATCACCGGGCCGACCTGGCGGGGAGGCCAGCAGGGCGAGATCCTGCTCGAACGCCGTACGCACGAAGCACAGCTCGTCGGACGGGCAGCCGGTGGCGCCGATGAGCACGGAGGGCCCGAAGCGGGACGGCCGACCGGACGCGTCCAGCGCCAGGATGGCCGCCATGCGCACCGGACTGTCGCCGCCGCGCTCGGCGACCGGATGGCCCGCCGCGTCCAGCGCATCCGCATCGAACGGCGCCAGCGCACCCCGGTTGAAGATGAAGTCGGCCCGCTCGACGTTGCCCGGACGCACGCCGCCGTTCGCGAACAGATCCAGCACGCCACGGTTGACGGTGCGCGACTGCAGCACGCGTCTCACGTCGCAGACCGCGGATGCATCGGCCGAGCCCGACGCGAAGCTCGGCGCCAGACGCGTACCGGTATCGTCCAGCCGCTCGGCAAACACGCTGCAACCGCCCGGCTCGCCACCCGTCCCGCGTTCGAACGCGATCCGGCTGACCGAGTCGCTGCGCCCGAACCCTCGACCGTCGACGGAGAAACCCTCCACGACAAGATCGCTGCCCGCCCCCCAGGTGACGGTGGTTCCGCCCCGCTCGTAGCGCAGCGGAGTGGCCGGCACCGCCCGAACGCTCGGCTCGCTGGTGACGGCGGCCTCGAGCATGCCGCTTCCCATGCCGCTTCCAAGGCACAGCGTGCCGAGCACGACGAGCAGCGATCGATCGTGCGCCCGACGTGCGGCGCGGCCTGGCCAGATCCTGTGATGCATCGGTCTCCCCCGGAGATGTCGAACGGCATCCGTCACCACGGACACCGGGACCATCAGCGCAGCATCCCTTCGTGAGACATGACGAACCGGTCACATCAACGCAGACTCTCAGTATAGAGGTGCCGCGTCAGCGTGCCTGTACATCATGATCGCAACGGTCCGAGCAAGGCATGCTGGAGCAGGAGAATGGTCTTCGCATCCCGGATACCGCCGCTTCGCACCTGTCGCCAGGCCTCCTCGATCGGCAGCTCCACCACCTCGATGTCCTCGCCTTCGGAAGCGAGCCCACCGCCACTGCCGATACGTTGGGAGTCCTCGTAGGGGGCGGCGAAGTACTGCAACCGCTCGGTGACGGACCCGGGGCTGGCGTAGGCGGCGAACAGGAACTCCGGTTCGCCGATCTGCACACCGGCCTCCTCGCGGGCCTCGGCCGCCACGGTCCCGGCACCCGTGCCGTGTTCCAGCATGCCGGCAGGCACCTCGAGCAGGAAACCGGCCTCGTCATCGCCACACCGTCCGACATGTCCGGCGTGATGGGCCCCGTCCGCGGACTCGACCTCCCAGGCGGCAAGGCGGAACTGGCGCACCAGCAGCACCGCACGGCGGCCCGTGTGGTACAGCAGGATGGCTGCGCCGTGACCCCGGTGATAGACCTCGCGCACCTGATCGTCGACTCGACCGTCGTGGCGCCGGTAGCGCAGCGAGACGCTTTCCAGCCTGGCCCACACGTCCGACAGCGGACGACGTTCAACGATGCGCACGCGCGGTGCACCGGATTCCGATTCATGCATGCAGCGATCCTGCGCCGGGTGGACGACGACGGCAAGCGGCGTGTCGTATCCTGCAGGGCGTACACACTCCGATACCGGCGCACCGTGACATCCAGCGCCTGCCCGCCGCCCCGCGTCGTGCTCGACCTGGCCGCCCGGCAGACCAAGGAAGACCCGCTCGATACCTGGCAACGCCTGCAACGTGACGGGTCCGTGGTCCGGGCGCGGTTGCCGCTGCTCGGTACGCCGGCGCTCGCGACCCGGCGCGATACCGCCCGTCAGGTGCTGGAGGACGAATCGCGTTTCACCGTCGATGCCACCCGGGTGGGTCACCGCTCGCGGACCGGTACCGTCTGGTGGGTTCCCGGTCCGGTCAGGAGACTGGCGGACAACCTGCTGGTGCACGAGGGCGACGAGCACCGCCGACGTCGCCGACGGGTGGAAGATGCCTTCCGACGCTCCGCGCTGCAGAGGCTGCAACCGGTGATCGAGCAGAGGACGGAGGCCTGCCTCCGGACGTTGCAGCGTTCGGCGGCACCCTGCTTCGTACGCGACGTGACCCGTCCGCTACCGCTTCGCGTGATCGGCGAACTGCTCGGCCTGGATCCGGCGAGCAGTGCACCGGGTACACCCTTCGGCCGTGCGCTGCAGCGGCTGTCGGCGATCGGCGGACCGGCCGGTCTGTTGCGTGCCATGCCCGCCCTGCGACGCCTGTCAGGCGCGCTGGCGCAGGAACTGGATGCGCGTCGCCAGGATCCTCGCGACGATCTGCTGAGCGAACTGGTACGACCGCTGGACGGCGAAGCGCCCCCGACACAGGACGAGTGCATCTCGATGACCTTCCTGCTGTACCTGGCCGGCCACGAGACCACCACGCACCTGCTGTCCGTATCGTTGCTCGAACTGCTGCGCAGCGATACCGGTCTGGCGACGCTGGCCCCCCTTCCGGATGCGCGCGCGATCAGTGAACTGGTGCGGGCGACCTCGCCGGTCGAGCTGTCGAAACCACGGTTCGTGGTCCACGACACCGAACTGGACGGTCACCGGCTGGAACGTGGCAGCACCATCGCTGCGCTGATCGGCGCGGCCAACCACGACGATCGCGTCTGGACGGACCCCGGACGCATCGATCCGACCAGGCTGCCCGCACGCCATCTGGGCTTCGGAGCCGGCACGCATGCCTGCCTGGGGCTGCAACTCGCGCTGCGCGAGGCAAGCTGCGTGTTCGGCATGCTGATGGACCGGATGCCCGACATCGCACTGCGGGACCCGGGAGCGCCGGCGGACTGGACGCACCGGACAGGCCTGCGTGCGCTGGCATCGCTGCCGCTGCGCCGCATGGACCGATGACCGTGTCGACCGCCTGCAGCGGCAGGCCGTACCGACCGGATCATGCACGGCAAGACGCCGTCACCGCGAGCCGGTATTCCGGATCGAGATGACGGCGTCGGACCAGCGTGACGTTCCCGCTGCGGTGCTAGCCTTGCTGGCCGGTACCGGTACCGGCCTTCGAGGCCGCCTTCTCGCTTTCCTTCTGCGCCTTGGCATCCGCCTGCTTCACAGCGTCCTCTGCCTTGTCACCGGCCTTCTCGATGGCCTGCTCGGCATCCTTGCGCACCTGCTCCATCGTCCCGCGTGCCTGCTCGCCGAGCGCATCCACCTTCTCGCCGGCCATCGCGCCGAGCGTGTCCATTTTCTCGCCGGCCACATCGCGCGCCTCGTCGCGGTACTGGTCGGCCTGCGCACCCATGTAGCGATCCTCGGTGCGTGACGGCGGCAGCAGCGAACCGATCAGCGCACCGATCGATGCGCCGATGGCGGCAGCGACCAGCGGTTGCTCGCGCAGGAAATCCGCCGATTGCGACCCCAGGTCATTGGCACGCCTGCCGATGTCTCGACTCGCCTGCTGTGCCTTACGCCGTGCACTGTCGTAGCGCCGTCGCGCCTCATCACTCAGGGTGTCGTACTGCTTCGCCGCATCGTCACTCAGACGGTCGTAGTGCAGCCGCGCGCTGCTGCTCATGCCGTCGTACCGTTGACGCGCATCATCATTCATCCGCTTGTAACGGTTCTCCGCCCTGTCGCGCATGCGTTCGAGGCGCCGACGAGCCTCGTCCCCCGAACGGGACATCCGATCGCTCATGGCGGTCATCCTGCCCGATGCGTCGGCGGACATCCTCGACGCCTGATCCTTCATCCGATCCATCGTGCCTTCGTCATCACCACCCTGTGCTGAGCCGCTCGTACCGGCGTACGTCGTGCCGTACGCGGGTTGAGCCGACATGCGGCGCTGGCCGGAGACGTCTTCCTCGTAGTAGGGGTCACCGTCGTAACGCGACGAACGGTATCGCGGGTAGGCCGCCTGCCGTTGGGCGCCACTGCCCTGCTGCGCGCTCATCATCCACGCCAGACCCACACCCGTCAGCAGGAACGGCACGGGGTTGTCCTTGAACGACCGACCGAGATTGCCGGCGATCTCGCCACCGTTGTCCTTCAGGTAGTCGACCACTCGTTCCGGATTGAAACGGCTCTCGAGCTGGCTGATGGTGCGATCGATGTCGGCACGCTTGGCATCGAGCTGCGCCTCGATCCGATCGGGCGATGCATCGGCATCTATGTCGTGTGCGTCGGATCTCTGATCCGGTACCTTCATGTCCGTCACCATTATCGTGCCTGCTCCTTGATGAGTTCACCGTCCTTGCCGAGTGAGGCCGCCGTCCGGCTCGGCGCCAGGTTCTCGGCGGACAACTTGCTGCTCGCTCCCTTGAGCAACACCGCACCGATGACGCTCACGACCAGACCGACGATCAGGAAGGACACCCACAGCGGGATGCCGGTGAGTCCGGAGATCGCGAATGCGATGGATGCCAGCAGGATGGGCAGACCGGTCAGCAACACGATGGCACCGACGGCCAGCGAGATGAGACCCTTCTTTGCATCGTTGACGGACCCTTTCAGCTCGGCGCGGGCAAGGTGCATCTCTCCACGCATCAGCTCCGAGATATCGGTCGCGAGTCGCGAGACAAGCCCGGTGACGCTGGCATCGCCCGTGTCGGAGGTCGGAGGCACGGCGCCCACGTGACGTTCGTTGGTTGACATGAAGATTCCTCAGATGCTGGTGGGTGAAGGACGCGCGATGGCGGGCGAGGAACCGACGGACGAATCCCGCGGTACCGGCGTCACCGGCACGGAAGCGGCGCGTCGGTACGGCTGGGCATCCACGTCCGGGTACGACTGGGTCGACCGGGACATGTAACGCTCGTGCATGTCGTCCTCGTCCTCGTCGTCCATGTCGACGTAGTCGCTCTCGTCGTGACGCTCCGAGGCCTTCAGGAATCGCGAGGCGGCGAAGCCCACCGCGACGGCACCGAGCATGAACAGGCCGGGATTGGTACGCGCTACCCGACGACCGTCACGCACCAGCTCGTCGAAGGAACTCGATTCGATGCGGCCGGACAGCGAGGACAGCTGGTTGGACAGTTCGGTCGCGTAGCTAGCGAACGGATGATCCTCCTGCTCCAGGCGCTTGGCGGCATCGTCGACGGCATGCTGCACGGCATCCACGTGCCCTTCGGCTACCTGCTTGCCCTGCTCGAAGCTCTGCTCCGCGCGCTGCTTGCCGGCATCGCGCGCCGTCTCCGCGACACGAGCCGCCTCCTCGCCGGCCTTGCTGCTCAATGCGTCGGCATGTTGCCGCGCATCCTGCTTCGCCTGATCGGCCTGTCCATCGGATTGCATGCTCATCTCGCATCTCCCTTGTAGTGTGTTGGCATCACGAGTCCGCGTCGCGCAAGAGCACCTTGTCGGCCCACCTGCGCACGACACGCCTCGAACGGATCTCATTATTCCGCCTGCACTCCCCTCGGAAAAGGCGTACTGCAAGTGCTACACGGTCCGGCCCCGCTTTTGACAATCGGGGCGGAGCGGGCGCGCTGCGGGTCGGTAACCTCGAGCCGACGCGGCGAACGAAACGGCCACCGGCGACCCCTGTGCGTGGTGCCGCCGTCCCTAGCCAGTTGCCGACGGATCGGGAAACCAGGCGGTATCGAGCGAGCTGTAACGATCGACGTGATCGACCGATTCGGCCGCCGCCAGACGATCGAGCAACGTCACGCGCGAGCGCCGGCGCTCGATCACACCGCTCTGCTGCAGCTCGACCATCGCCTTGCTGACCGACACGTTCGTCAGCCCGAGCAGATCGCCGATCTCGCTCTGGTTGAGCGGCAGATCCATGGCATCTCCCCTGCCCTCCCCGGTCACTCTCAACCGGTCCAGCATCGTCAGCAGCAGGCTGAGCACACGCGACTTGGCCGACATGCGCGACGCCGCCCGCAGCCGGTCCACGTACAGCACCTGATCGCGCGCCGAGAGATCCAGCAACAGGGCGGCGAGCCGTGGGGAGCGCAGGATGATGGTACTGAGGGCAGCCTTGGGAAACGGACATATCACCGCGTCGGTGCAGGCGGTCAGGTGAGTGGAGGCGTGCGTGTTGGAAAGCTCCCCGAGTCCGTAGACATCGCCCGGCAGCAACGTGCGCACGAGGTGCCGTCGCCCGTCGGCCAGGTCGGTATCCTGGAACAGCCAACCGGACTTGATCACGAACAGCATGCGCACCGCATCCCCGCCGCTGAGCACGCGCTCGCGGGCCGTCACGGATCGCTCCTCCTGTTCCAGCTCCGCGATCAGGCCCTGATCCACGTCGCTCAGGTCGATGTAGTGCTTGAGATAGCAGACCAGGCAGCTGCGTTGATAGGTGCTCATGAACGAGGCGGGTATCGATGGCAGGCGGTAGAACGGATCCTCATAGTGCGTCACGTGGCACGACCGCACATCCGCATGCAATGATTTTGCAGAATGGGCACCTGACGGCGCGACGCGGCTCGGCATCGGGATCGGGATCGCGGCGGGTGGCACGCGGCCCGTGCCACGGGACGGTGCCGGAATCGAGGACCTGGAAGCGACCACGAAAAAGGCCCCGCGCGCCGGAGGCGAACGGGGCCTGGAACCTCATCCGGCACGGGTGCCGGACCGGATCGATCGCGCAGCGCCTGTCCGGCCGCCGACGATCGATCGCCGTCGAGCGTTACTGCTGGACGATGTTGTTGTCGACCAGATCCATGTCCACACCTTCCATGCCGTCCAGCGCATCCTGGATTTCCTGCATCTGCTGGAAGTCATCGACCATGCCGGTCAGCTCGATGCGCCCATCTTCCGTGGCCGTCACCACGATCGGTCCCTCGTCGCCGTCGTACTGCGGCATCAGTGCCAGTTCCTGCTCGATCTGCGCGGCCTGCTCTTCGACATCGGCCATCTGCGCGAACGCTGCGCCGGACATCAGTGCGGCACCGAAGGCGGCGGCGGTAATGGTCTTGGTGAACGTGGTGAACTTGCTCATGCAGATCTCCTTGGCTTCTTGTGTACTGGGGTTGCGAGTCGACACCGAACCGGTGCGCGGTGAGCCGCCTCGTTTCGATGGACGCACGATAGCGAACGACGACCGGGCGTCATGCTTCTGACGTCCGTTCTTGCATCGCTTACCCACCGGCGTGCCGATTTTTCAGCAACACAACCCCGGTCAGAAAATCAGTGACACCAGCGCTCCGACGATGACCACGACCGCCCAGCCGAGCAGCACGAACATCGCGAGTACCGCCAGCACCACCGCCGCCAGGGCGGCCCCGCTGCGCCGTCGGGTCGCGACCGGTCTTTCCAGCGCACGCGTGGCGAGCGCGAGATTGCGCTGATTGGCCTTGAAGGCCATGTCGAACAGATCGCCGACGATCGGCACGCTGCCCACGAGCGTTTCCACCCCGATGTTGAGCGCCATGCGTGCGAGCACCACGCGAGGAACGCCCAGCCGGGCGGTCGCCACCAGGATGCCGCTCGAGACGAACAGTCCGACGATGTCGCCGATGCCCGGTATCAGGCCGACGATGCCGTCCCAGCCGATCCGATAGCCACCCGGCAGACGTATCGAACTGTCCATCAGGTATGCCACGCGCTGCAGGCGGTGCACGGCGGGGGCGACGCCGGTCGGGACGCGGGACGGGTCCGACGGGTGTGACGGGTCGTTGGCGGGCATGGTGATCGGTCGACGGGTGAGGAGGAGGGTCTGATGAACGACAGCACTGCAGGGGCGATGTCTTCGGCGGGCAAGGCGGGTACCGGTGCGCTGCGCCGTGGGCCATTCCGTGCCAGCATGCTCGCGTGAGCCCGCTGACGCACCACGACATCCTGCGCCTTGCGCGACCGCTGGTCGAACACGGCTGGCGAATCGACCTCGCGTCGTGTTCGCGCGAGCAGCGCCGCATCGTCTGCCTGCCCGCGCTCCCGCACGCCGCTTCGCCCTCGGGCGTCATGGTGCTGGATGCCGTCGACGACGACACGGTCGAGCTGACGCGTGCCGCGGCATGGCCCTGTCCCGGGCACCCGCGTGCCGACGGTGTGGCGAGCCTGTCCGCGCGCGTGTCGGTCGACGATCTGGAGGCACTGGTTCGCGCCGTGGACGGCATGCCGGACAGCGCACGTGCAACGGTCGGGACGCATGCGTTGCTGGTTCTGGATCAGGTCCTCCTGCCGGACCGTCCGGTCGGTCGGGGCCACGCCGATGCCGCTCGGCTGTTCACGCGCAGCCTCCGGTTGCTGTGCCCGCCGCTGGTGCTCGACATCGATGCAAGCCCCAGCGCGGGCGCACCGGCGGACGTGAGGCTGTGGCACATGGACGCGCCTCCGCCCTCGTCGCGCGACGTGCTGGCGAGCGGCGCGGTGCACCCCGACACGACCGCGGCGGCGCGCATCGCGCGGCGTGTGCAGGAACACGCGTCCGCGGCACCCGGCGAGACCGTCCGCGAACGGTCCGGGCCGGATGCCATCGCTGCACGCGAACTGCTCCACCGGCTGCCCGACGACCTGCTCGCCACGCTGGGGGGGCACTGGCGCATCCTGCGGTGGCAGGGCGGCTACTGGAAGGGCGCGCTGGCGCTGCCGCGCAGGACGCGCGGTGCCGCGCTGGCGAATGCCGGCCAGGAGGCGCTGGCGGGGTTCCAGGATCTGGCGGCATCCGCGCACGACTGGCACCGTCGTCACCGCGATGCCCGCCGGCGCGTCTTCGTGCGCCGGCTCAAGCCGCTGATGGTGCTCGCCGCCATCCTGGCGGTGATGCCCATCGCCTGGCTCGCCACCTCGCGCGGCGGGGTCGAACTGCACCCGCTGCTGCTGGGCATCTCGCCGCTGCTGATGGTCGGCATGATCGCCCTGTCGGCGCGGGAGATTCCGGTCATGGAATGGCCGCCCCGCCCCGGCCCGCTGCCCGAGGATGCCCTGCACGCATTGTCGAGCGGACACGACCGGCACCCGACCGATCCCGCACGGCCGGTGTCCGGCACGAGAGCGACCCGCTGAACATTCCGCCCGCCTCGATCGATGCGGTGGCGCGCTCGCTGGCCGCCCAGTACGCGAGCCCCACCCTGCGCCGTCGTGCCACGATGCTGTGGGGCACGCGCGGGGTGGGCAAGAGTTCCATCGTGCAGCAGCTGGCCCGCGGTGCCGGCATACCGCTGATCGATCTGCGCCTGACCACCATCGAGCCGGTCGATCTGCGCGGGGCGCTGTTCGCCGACGACGAACGCCGCCAGACGGTGTGGTTCCCGCCGGAGTTCCTGCCGGACGAGAACACGCCCGACGGCATCCTGTTCCTGGACGAACTCACCGCCGCGGACCAGCGTCTGCAGGTGTCGGCCTACTCGCTCATCCTGGACCGTCGGGTCGGCAAGTACCGGCTGCCCGACGGATGGATGGTCGTCGCCGCCGGCAACGCCGCGCACCACGGTGCGCTCAGCCACGACATGGGGACCGCGCTGGCGGACCGGCTGTTCCACTTCAACGTGCAATGCACGTTGCCGGCGTTCATCTCGTACGCGATCGCGAACGGCATGGCGCCCGAGGTCCTGGCGTTCCTGCAGGTCCGGCCCGATCGGCTCGACGACACCGCCGCCCAGCTGGCGCAGGATCATCTGATCGGTGCGAGCCCGCGAGGCTGGGAGGCGGTCTCCGACGTCATGCGTTCGGACCTCGATCCGTCCCTGGTCCGGTTGCTGGTGCAGGGGCGCATTGGCGCCGCCAATGCGGCCGAGTTCTTCGGAGTGCTCGACGAGATCCGCGCCGGGGTCGATGTGCAGGCCATGCTCGATGTCGAGGCCGGAGCCGCCACCACGGCACTGCTGCCGCGCAGCCTGGACGCCTTGTACGGGCTCGTGCACGGTCTGGTCGCCGTGATCGATTCGCCGCGGACGCTGGACCGGGCCTTCGCCATCGTCGGCCAGTTCGAGGACCTGCCCGGCCAGCTGCCCGCGGCCGAGTCCGCCACGCTGGCCATGGAGCTGCTGCTGGAGAAGGCCCTGCTCGCCGGACTGGACGCCGCGGTGTACGCCAGTCCGGCATGGCAACGCTATCAGGAGCGACATGAACGGGACCGTCTATCAGCTCGACGCTGACGGGCACCGCGGCACCGCAGCGGTACGCCGTCTGGTCGAGTACGCACCGTCCACGGGTGCCCTGGCCCTGTGGATGCAGCACCGGGACGTGGA
>Ga0115031_1002103_pt1 | contig 14737 bp, 14 predicted proteins | sample Maine_Asex4_meta_FD_87301 | JGI IMG/M metagenome (GOLD analysis project Ga0115031, IMG submission 87301) | Marine algal microbial communities from Maine, USA - Maine_Asex4_metaG | ecosystem: Host-associated > Algae > Red algae > Unclassified | place: Maine, USA | collected 2015-01-05
AAGACCCCCATGTAGCCCCCTGTGAAGAAAACACGATTTGGGACACCCCTCATCGAAGCTCCAGTTAGCACATGAGCTTTGGCGTTGCAAACCTGTAACCCCAAGAACCTGAAAAAGACTGGCCGCAAGATCGGGGCTACCTGAGAGGTCCACAGAACAGTGCCCACAGGCGGGTACTAAGGAGTTGTCAGGCAAGAACGCGTCGGGAGCGGCTCTTTCCATGGAGGCCAGTCGAGAATTATCTCGTACCCCACCCCACCTGCCCCCGTGCAGCGATGTGTCAGTCCTTCAGAAAACGCGCATGTCTCATTTTTGGGACACGCACCATAGCTGACCCCAATCTGTGGGCCAGATAGTGCATGGAGTAGATGACCTTCCTCACTCGGTCCGAGCAGACTCGCTCTTGGCCAATTGCGGGTTGCCTTTCACATATGGCTCACAGGTGGGATTTTGGGCTTGTCCCGAGTATTCAAAAGCTTCTCTGGCCTTATGTGTTCCTCATGTACACAGAACCAAAATATTGTTCCAACGGCGCCATGCTCGCCTACTTGGTCCCCCCCCCCCCAGTATCGGTTCCGCTCTCGTCTCCCCCCCCATTTTAATTTCTCCCGTCCCTTTTGGCAGCCATGTCTCACGCCCCTTTAGATGGTCCCCCCCCACGCCCCCGCTCCAGTCCCCCAGCGTCCCTGATGACTGTCCACCCTCTGACCCTACTCAAGAGCGGCATTTTCTATAACCAGCCCCTCCCACCATCGTCATCTCTGCACCACGACCGCCACCACCGCCACCGCCACCACCGTCCCTAAATATGCCTCTCTTGCTGTGGGACCGGCCACCCCCTGCGTCCGTTCAGAGGATGGAGGGGCGCTTGCCGTGCAGCAAACACAAAATGTGTGGGGGGGGGGGGTGAACAAAGCGTCAGTGTGTATGAAGCGGTGAGAGCATCGTGGAGGCGCTGCTTGACCCACGTTACACTTCGGGCGCGCAACCTGCCCAGTCGAGGTTGCCAGCTGCTCACGGCATCTGAGAACACATGGCTCTCAGCCAATGAAATCACAGATACAGCGTTCCTAACATAACCATGAACGGAGAGCGCGCGCAATCTGGCAAATCTCCTGGCGCTCGCCTTGGCGTCCGAGCCGCGCGCCATCCGCAGACCCTCGACAACGCCGTCCTCGCCACCACGTGCCACAGCCGTTTTTTTCTTCTTATCTCCGTCTCTTGCCGCCCACTTCTCTTCTCCTCCCGCCCCCCCCTCCCCCCTTGCTCCTGCATTTATTTCCTTTCATCGTCCACCATTATCATTGTGCGTCCTCCTCTTGCTCAGGGGCGGGTCATACTCAGTTTGTGCCAATGACTGCTCTTTCAACGCGTCCAGCGTCATACTCGCCTGCTTGAGTGCAGGCGTGTGCGTCGGGTCGGTGGAGGACGACGACGTTTCTGGGTGCGGGTGGGGAGTCTACAGTCATCAGGGACGCTGAGGGTCTGAAGGAGGGGAAGGGTGGGGGGCAATCAAAAGGGGGGGGAGACGAGGGCGGCGCGGGGGGGGGGGCAATCAAAAGGCGGGAGATACGGGGGCGGCGAAGGGCGTGGGGGCGGAGGGCGGAAAAGAAGACGAGCATAGTGCCGTGGGAACAACATTTTATCACTACGTACAGGTGGGACACAGAAGTCCAGAGGAGCTTTCGAGTTCTTGCTAAAAGCCACTTATCCCACTTCTGAGCCATGTTCGGAGGGCGACACGCCATTGGCCGAAAGCGATCTTGCTTAGACCGACTGGGGACGTGCAGATCGTCGGCGTTCCTGCCCTCGCGCTTGTCTGGTTACGCCTTGGCGATTCGAGGGCCAGAAACATAGGCACTCGCGTTTTGCCTCGCGCGCTGACCGCATGAAACCATACCAGCACCCTCTCCGCCACCTCTTCAAGCGGGGTTGCTTTGGCCGCCCCCGACGTCTTCCCAACACCGCCTGCGGTGCGGGCCAAAAACTCTTGCTGGCGCTCGTACGTCTCAAACACAGTACTCTGCGCGTACTGGTCGCCTATTTGTCCGAAAATCCATACCCACCGCTTGCCGGTATCCTTCCGCGCTATCATTGGCAGGCGAGTTCTGAGAGTCATCCCCTTCCACCGCTGGCGGCAGCCGCGGACGCAGCGGTCAGGAGCCCGGGCCATAGAGGAGGCGGAAAGAAGCTTGTCGGAGGTAACCGCCGCCCTTGCGGTGGCCAACGGAAGGTAGGGCGCCGGCTGATGCACAGGATAGGAATGCCACCGCGCAATCGTCGCCTCAGCGGCTGCTGCCGCCGCGTCAGATGACCCGGCAAGAGACATCGGTTGCTGTACCTGCGATCCCTAGGCACACGAGAGGAGCACATGATAATTAGGGATGAGTGGTTCCAGCGAGAAGAGGCGTGGAGGTGGCCGAATGGTGTACCCATGCATGCGAGACTCGACCCAGGTTCAAGGTGGGGATGGCGACGTGGAGCCAACGCGGGCGGTGTTGTCATTCAACAGCGGACACATTTTAAGTAACCTCCTGGAGAAGATGTCCTGGGGTTGTCAAGCCACAATTTTGCGAGCGTCGTGGCGCGTCTGTTTTATAGCGTATAAACGCGGTCGCTCTCAGTTTTTGAAGGGAACCGATCAACATTTCTACGCTCTCTCAGATATAAATATTCGCGCTGCAGCAGTTGCGACGCGACTATTTCCAATGTGCACTGTAGACTGACCTACGGCAGTAAGAGCATACCCAGCAACGTCGGTTGCGAACCGATTTTGCGTATTATTCGTTAAACATGGCACAATTGCCAGCTGTGAGCAGAGGTATAGGAAGACCGGTTTTCCCACCAACGTCGCGAACCAGATCTGCAAACAGAGCTATACTGCGGGTCGGTATTTCATCGCCGGGATAGTTGTAAATGTGCCGTCTGGGAAATCTATGACGAGTAGACGCGAAAGAACGTTTTAATATAGCCATGCAAAGCTTTTGTGAGATGCCCTCAGCATGATTCGGAAAATTATGTGCACCACAGTTCCCTGGATCAACGAAATTCATTCGAAAAAAGGAGAGGACTTGTTCAACTGATATTCTGAATGCCTCTTCCACAAACAAAATGCTTGCCTATTCCGTCAACAGCGTGAACAAAAACCTTTTGACACTTCGTCCGTTCAGACCAATGCCCATGGTGGAATCTGACATATCACTCATGCGCTTGTGTATTCTGGTGCTAGTGCTTCTGACATGTATTGAACCAGGGGGTTGCGAGTTTGAGACGTGCTGTGTCAAGACGATAGGGGACGCGATTGCCACTGAGGCCCGGTCCGAGACACAGGAACAGGTTTGTGACGTGTGTTTGTTACGCAGGTACCACGCACTACACTGTTGGGGGCTTTTTGGGACACCGGCTGGGAGGTAGCTTTGTGCTGGCCAGGAATTAATTGTGCTATTCATAATTGCGTTCGCACCATTGACTGCTGACTGTGCCTTAGCTCGTCGGCTTGAGAGGTGATTGATCAGCTCCCACCGCATGGTATCACGCCGTGTCGACACGCTCTGCAGTGGGGGGTGGACTAAGCCGTACGACTGACCACTACGCCTGCTCGCCCCAGAGAAGCGAGGGTTTACCGGTGTGTGCCGGTGCTGTGGCCGGACGCGACGACGAGGTGGGCTACCGCCGACCGGGGCGGGTGCGGGCCCCGAGAGCAGGCACGGTTGGTTCACCTCCGAGGTGAGTCGCGAGGACTGCGAGAGAGTATAGAGTCGTCGGGAGAGTCTGCGGAAAAGGCATTGACGATAAACATGCATCTCGCTGCTGCTTTGGTTGGGTCTGAGCGTGTGGAGGCACAATGCACTTGAACACTTGAACGCTTGCACAGATTCAGAGTGTGGACTCAGGCAGACAAACAGTGAAACGAGAAGCGAGGGAGGCAGCTCGAGGTGTCTGATCAAGAGAATAACGGTCGTGACCAGTTGATCTGTGCTCTTGCGCCTACATCTTCTGCTGTCGGTCCCACGCGGCCCGCCTCCCCCCGCCGCCGGTCCCCTCACAGAGCGCAAACGAAACAAAGGTGCGGATGGTGGCGGAACACACTCGTCATGGATGCAATTGATACAAAACAGGCCAATGCAGCAGGCCGCGTGCAGCCTCTGTGCGTGTCTTGCGCGGGTGCACCGCTACAGACAGCTCCTGTGAATGCCGCGGCGGCGCGTTCGCGGCCAGCCGCGACCTGTATGCAGTTTACCTGTGCTCATAAACAATTGCGACCGAGAGCTCCGGCTTCATTCCTTCACGCGCCTCCTGAAACGTTTCAGGCAGACAGGCAGGCCTTCCTTGTCACACGGCTTTGGTCGAGTGGCGCAGTCCAGGCATCTCAGGATCGACCTTGCGAACCCTAACGCGTGACTGATTTCAACCAACCAGCGTTCGACAATGTCCGTCACGAACGCTATTACAAACGCCTGCCTGTGTGCCGGAACGGGCCTGAGCTGGGAACGAATTTACTGCGCGTGAAGGAGACCCAATAATTGGTAAATCGGGACTTGGTGCGTCCGGGACTTGACGGTATTCTCGAAGTGCGAGCCGACGCATGTTTACCCAGTTCCCATCCCCTCTTCGCCGGTAAACAGTGTGTCGGTCGCACGACTACCAAGTCTCATTGAGGCTCCCTCTGCACACGTTTCGTGGCCCAGGAGCAAAGCCCCATCGGCAGGTCTTGCTCTCTGATCGGTTTTGGCAGACCCTCCTCACGACGTCACTCGAAGAAGTGCGGGCTATCATCTACGATCGAGTCCTTGAGGCATGATTCTAGATCGATCTTGCGCACTCGTTCACTCAATCTATAACGATGAACTCCAGGATGACCGAACTCCGACGCAAGGACAGTGCTGAGGACGATCCCCAGGATAATCTTACCCCCGCTTGGGGACAGTTCTCAGGACGATACGCAGAACGATCAGATCCAGCGAATCGGAATGATCCTTCATGAGCATGTGGCAGCAGCTTCACCGGACAATTGCCAAATCTGCAGGTGCTGGTGTGAGGATGATTCTTACTGAATATCGGTGCAAATGGTGTGCGAGCACTTCTGAACTCCACTGCGGGCTCTGTCTCCAAGATAAACAAAAAGTGGGCATAATTTGATCGCATGATCAATGTGCGACAGTTCTGCGAACCGTTTGTGGGCGTGTTCGAATCTGGCAGTTCTCAGTTTTCAGGAATCGGGGACAAAACGCTGTGTCCTGGTGTGCCAGATATAAGTCCAACCGGAGATCTCTCCGCAAAGACCTGGCAGCCAATATTCCCGCTGACTGCGGGTCCCTTCCGGAGCCGTATGTGTAGTCCTCAACGGTTTTTTTTTTTTTGCCGTCATGGCCTTTTTTTCCTCACATATTTGCGCGTCGGCCGCGGCCGCCACGTCGACTTGGCATATTTCAGACTCATGGGCGGCTTTTACTTCTCTGGAAAGACAGGCGAGGCCACAGCTCTGTCTGACGTGGGTGGATGTCCGCGAGCCTCGTATAAAATCATGCCGCAATGTAGCTGGTGCATAAGTGGAGGAATCGTGCCGTGCTGCCTTCTCGGACAGAGTCGGAGAGTCGGACAGAGTCAAGGAGTACGAAAAAAGGAACCTGGCGAATGGAAAAAAAAAACGTGTATTATTGTGGTGCACTAGCCGAACACTCAACGCGCAGAGAGGACTCCGTCTCGCAAACAAACCGAGTCACAACTTAAGGCAAGTCACCATCTGCGACATCGCTGCCACAAGTGCCACAGCAAGCGTCCCACTCGTCGTCTTCTAAGGCGCCAGTGGCCGCATTCTGCGGCCGCGGCGTCACGAAGCAACTTGGACCCGCGACAGAGTCCCCGCCCGACGTGAAGGGGCATGCTTGGTCAGCAGCGAGTTCAAGCCGCACGCCTTCCTCCGCTTGACAGATTCAACACCGGCCGAAGCAGCAGCGCGGCGGGCAACGGCCGCGCTGGCGACCTCAGCTGGTGATGCGCCGGCACACGGCGACGCATGAAAGCCGCCACTGGGAAAACGTGCAGACGGAAGCGATGCGGCCACAATCGCGGCCGCGCCGGACGCCGGGGACTCGACCGTACGGCCCTTGGTCGACGCCGACGCGGCCGCTTCGCCGCCGTTCACATCCGCGACGCCGGGCGTAGCGGGCGCTCCGCCAGAATGAGGACACGCGGCCGCACCGGCGCATGCAGAAGCCGCACATGCAGGCGCTGCGGCTGCACCTGGAGCCCCACCTGCGGCCGCAGCCGCCGTCGCCTCAGCGGCTGCCGTAGCGGCCGCAGAGGTGCCCCATATAGACATCGCCGTCATTGTCAAGAGGGACGCAAGGCGTGACTACGCTGCTTTGGCCTTGCGCAGTCTTACACGTGACAGCAGCAGGGTGTGTCCGTCGGGATGAATATGAGCAGCGCGTCTCACCAATGAGCATGAAGATCGCTGAAACGAGAATCGGATGTGGCCGCACAGTTCTGCCGCTCCGCGACGGGCGCTATCGTCCGTGGCCCCTGCCGGGTCTCGGCAGACTCGCAAGCCCGGCCACCTGCCTACCGCAGGCGGCCGCGTGGGAGCCCGCCCTGCGTCTTTGTGGCTGGCGGACACCACGCGGCCCCCTCACAAGCGCTTCAGAACAGAATGCTTTGATGTCGATTGAGGCGAAAGCGCCACCAAATTGCACGCACGCTGTACGTCTGCCGGCTGAACAGACCAATGAGAGACCTACCAATCACTGCTGTCGGTCGCGAGATGCGACAGCGCCGCGAGATGAAACGAGATACTGCCAAGGTGTCTTCGACATTTGTGGGTCTGACCCCGTCGTGTCCACTCTATCGCAAAAATTTGCAGCCATTTGAAGCCTATCGCGCTGCGCGTGTCACTCGACCGTCTTATTTGCCGACGATTGGGGTCCAGATCAGCGTGATCGCGAGATCGATCGATGGCCTGTTTGCTTAAAATGTAGCACGGGACTGTCGGAATGCGGACATCTCGCGGAAAAGCCGCTCGTAGGCTTCAGTTCGGAGGTCGACAACCCAGCAACGTGACCTTCTCCGTTTCCCATACACTGCGATCTGCCGACAGAAAAATGCAAGTACTCTCGATTCGAGCGGAGCGGGTTCGCAGAGCCTGCGCATATCGCTGCCGAAACACATTTGGCCACTCATAGGCGCACACGATGCGCTGTTGAACGGTTCGCAGATCGTTCGCAGCCGACGTTGCTGGGTATGCTCTAATGCTCAACACGATATTTTCATATGGTGGCAATTGAGTTTCCAGAGGTGGCAATTGATCAAAACGCACATCGCAGCATGCCTCCCGTCGTCTGAGAATGGACGCGGTAAGACCACGCTGCTGGGCGCAGGACTTTCTTTGTCATAAATATACGCTGGTAAGTACGCTTAGTTTCAGCCGCAGAAGCGTTGCTCCCCCGAACCGCATCGGCCAGATATTCCCGGAAAAAGTCACGTTCACACACGATATTTCATAGACTCCGAAGCGGGCCTCAGTCCCATACGCGCCGTCGATATTGAGAGAAGGATCCAAATTCCGATACGCACAATCAAATCATGGTCCCTTGACAACCCCAGGTGAGGTCTTGCACACCACCTAAATACTTCTCGGTTTGTTAACAACACCTGAGAAGCGCAGGCTACCATTCTCTCAACTCCCTGACATGATGGGATAATGACCGTAGTCCGTTGGCTCCACTTGTGCCGCAGTACTAGGTGACTTCAAGCGTGGCACTTCTGCATCAGCTTTCCTTTTCACATGTAGGCTTTTGGGTAGTCAATTTGTACAACTAGCGCTGAACTTTCAGCCAAGCAAATGGACATGTGTTCTGCCAGTTAGCGTAAGCGACGAGCGTATGTACGCTTATGACGCAGACGACAGCGTTATCGCAGCATGACTGGACGAGGGTATCTCAAACTGTCGGCTTGTTGTCAAACGAAGCTACTCGACTTGACTTCTTACCTTACTTCCAGAGCTGAGCAGGCGGCTTCCTGCTGTGGTGTGTTCCATCTCTCGTAAAGCGCCCAGCGGGATCCCTCGAGGCACAATCTTGCCAGAACGCAACCAACACAGCGCTCCAATATGGTGTGGTACCGACGAGTCGCTGCGATGGATGCACCGCGTGCTTCGGCGACATGGTAGCACAGTCAGCACCGCCGTCAACACATAGTAGGACCCGCTGGGGCGCTGCGCCGCGAAATCCTTCTTTCCAGGAAGGTGACGTGTGCCTGTCGGAAAGCCATTTTCGCTCCAGTCACGTGCCGCCATTAGCGAGTCGACAAGATGCATGTTGAGCTTTTGCAGGTCATGCTGGAGGGAACGACGTTGCATCTTCAGCGCCGCGCGCTTGGCTGTGAGCTGTCGATGGGCGTACTGGGGGGTCCTTTAAAGAAGGGGGGTGGGAGTTCCTGCAATGAGGACAATTCGGGCCTACCCAGATCTCTACTGACTGAAGAATGAGTATCGTGCCGCCTGCGCACGATGAACCGGTTTCTGCCAGGTCCACCTTGGGTGTTGCAACGCGACCGGTGTATACTACTTTCCGACAATGCGCCTATCCACTCGGCCGAGGCAGACGCTTTCATCGGCGCCAATGGCATCTTTCCTCTGTGGCTCCCTTCGTACGGCCCCGAGTTCTAACCTATCGAGGCGGTGTTCAGTGCGTATTTACACTAATTTCAGTCTGCTAATCACTGGTAACCCGGTGCACCTGAAGCGCTCCTACAAGTGGTGGCCCTCACCAAGCTGACGGTGACATGTTCATCGTCATATTTTGACCACAGCTTATTAGAGCCTGTGCGAAACGTTCCGGGGTTGTGTGGGCCGGGTGGACCGTGGGAACTTCTGTTTGCATTTCTGCCTGACGTACGTGAATAAAAGGAAAAACTTATTGTCACTAGAGGCACAGCATGAATGATAGGCATGACAGCAAGACACTAGCAACGGTGGGACGTGACCCACGACAACATCAAATCACGCAGTCCAAGCGGGAGGGACGGCACATCTGGATGTGGCTCGCCTTCGTCACCTCACCTGGACCAAATCAACACAACCACCTCCATCGCACTCACGGTGGACCCACACACGGTGTGACCACGCACGAAACCGGCCGCCATACCGCGACGGGCCTTCTTCAAGAAAGCAGCACACTCGAGGTTCTCCTCAGGGCCGAAAGAAAACGAGGCCAAGTCGTCAACTAGAGCAGCCGCTCCCAGCTTTCGAAAGCCAGCCTCGCGTGACCCGGCAGCAACCGATTCGGCGCCACCTGGGACGGCAGGCACGGCAGTGGTGGCGGCATTTGCCGACGACGGGGGCGGGGGGGGGCTTTCCCCAGCGTACAGTGCCTGCCTGAGGATGTTGCAATCGAACAGAAGGCCATCAACGGTAGGACCACGAACACCACTGGTAGACAGCAAAATTAAAATGGCAAGTCACATACCGGCTTAGAGATTTGACAGCCCTCCAATAACGGCACATGGCGCGGCACAACGCACACCAGACAGAAAAAACAAGAAAATAACAATTGGATGGACGAGCTGGCCTCACCCACACTGCCGAAGCGACACTCAGCTCTGGAAACTTGCGCGATCCGCTGCAAATGCCCTTGCACGGGATAACGTGGCATTCGAGGTGACGAGTCTCTCGTGACCAAGTTTGTCACGAGACATTTTGTTGTACATATCAGGCTGCCGCACATACCAGGCTGCCGCACATACCAGGCTGTCGCACATACCGAAGCAAAATGATTAAGTTTAGGGTCGGTGTGGGCGGCTCAAGTGAGTTGAGACCGAATATTTGGATTGGGAGGTGTATCTCCGGACCTAGACGGTGAATATCCATGTCACTCTACAGTTATTATCAATATCCAACAGGCATGCTGGCGGTTTCGGGCAGGTAGCCCAAGTCAGCAAAGTTTGGGCGATGTGGGCGGCTCAAGTCAGTTGAAACCGAATATTTGGAGTGGAAGGTGTGTCTCTGGACCTAGACGGTGAATGTCCATGTCACTCTACAGTTATTATTTACATCAAACTGACATGCTGGCGGTATCCGGCAGGCAGCCCAAGTCAGCAAAGTTTGGGCGGTGTGGGCGGCTCAAATGAGTTGAAACCGAATATTTGGATTGGGAGGTGTATCTCTGGACCTAGACTGTGACTGTCCATGTATCTCTACAGTTTTATCTACATCCAACGGGCATGCCGGCAGTATGGGGCAGGTGGCCCAAGTCAGCAAAGTTTGGGCGATGTGGGCGGCTCAAGTGAGTTGACCGCTCGCCCGGCGTACAAACGCGCTACGTCACGGGGCATCCCCGTTGACAGGCCAGTCGCCAATGACCAATGGTAGACCTCTGTGCTCGGATTGCGCACCTGTGCCGCGCGAGAGTTGGTACCCGACAGCGCCGCGGCTGCCCGATCCATAACAGCTCTGCGAGCCACATCTTGTTGCTCCGGAACGTCCGATTGCAGAGCATGTCGACGGCGAGCGACCTCAGCCTGCGCTTCGTCAGCGGCCGCCGTTACCGATCGCTAGGTGGCCGCTGCTACTTGGGTCAGGTCTGCGTTGGTAGTTTTGGCGCACACCATTGACTCCGCAAACCAGCGGACACCCTTCTTTTGGCCTACCGACAACTTTCCTGTCGGGGTACGAGACAGATAAAGAGCCTTCCACAGCGACAGAGTATGAGGACGCTGGCTCTTTTGCAGACACAAGTGGCAACCAAGGAAACTTTTTTGGCGCCACGACCCACAAGGAGACAAGACTTCGAGTCAGAATCTTGTTGGGCCGTGCATGCTCAATGAAGAGGTGCACCACAAGACGAAAGAGGCCAATCCATCCCTAACTCACTGTGCATTGAGTGTGCATCGCTTCGCTTCGGCAGCGGAGCAGGTGCAAATTTGGGACCGGCATGGAGCTGGCACGTTCTGGCTCGCGGTGCATTCACGGACATTGGCCTCGCATGAGCCGAAATTGTGGTCATCGTCGGCGAGGAGTTGGCGATACCCACAAAAAGGGCAAGCATTGCCGAGGAGGCACCGACGTCCGCCACGTCATTTTCGGCAGGAGGAAGCCGTTGGTGCTCCGCATTCGCCGTCTCGGGATGCGCCCCAGGCGCCCAACCGTGAGATCTTGACCCGCTGTCATTCTCTTCTGACGATGATGAGGATCGGCCAGCACCGAGGCCGGCCGCCTCTCGAGCCGCCGTCAAAATTGGTTGAAAAACAAAGTTGGAAGACATGGTGAAAAAGCGATTGACAGTTAAAGGGGGGTGTCGGAGAAGATAAGATAGGGAGAGGAGGTGGGCTCGGCACGGGAATACGGACGACAGGTGTAGTCGACGTGAATGGATTGTGGAGATGACAGTGGTTGCAGCACGGAATCACAAGAGATCCCAGTGTGTGTGAACGAAGATATGCGGACAGAATTTTCACTGGATGGTGCTTCTGCATGCGCGCTCCTTCTCCCAGTGGCGCACATCTTCATGTCGTATTCAGAATCTGTCACATTTTCTCATGCTCGCGTCCCCGGCCGCAGACACTTAGTTCTCGAAATCGGAAGGTCAACGCAATATAGCAATAAAGTTGTTCTGTCATTATTAGCAGCTTGGTTTTTATGAGCCCCAAAGATCCGAGATGCTGGAAGTGCACGAAGGTCCGGGGTGTGTTTACAATCATTCCTGGGCTCGGGTAAAATGAATATAATCAACCTCTTGACTTTAAATCGTATGCGGCGATTTTTATTGATTATAATCATTGGCCATGATTATATTCAATGGGCGCCTTCACGACAAAGCAGAAATACGCAGAAATATGACAGAAGTCCAATCAAGTCAACATTCGACGTGATAAGCCAACTTCCTAATCATCCTGTGCAAAGCTACGAGAGTGACTTCGGCAGGGTTGCAGGATGTGTCCCTGTCGAAAGAAGACAGTGCCGACACCGTCGCCGCTGAGCAGCAACTGATGGTGAGAAACCATCGTGGAGATGAAGCGACATGTCATGCGGGATAGTGAGACTGGGGTCTGGCCTGAGCGGATGCTTGTGACAACGCCGTGGCTTTGACCAAGCGTCTTCGTGCGCTCCAGTCGGTTCGCGGGCCATGAAAAACGCATAGGGGGCCAACGTGAATCGACCACACCTGGCAACCTCGCTCAGATGTACTATGTACGATTCTATGTGGCAATTGTGTACAGATGCCATGGTGACCTTGGCTGTCTCTGCAGATGCCTGTCTTCATATGCATGTGGTGCTCTTCTACGCTCTGTCGCTTGGCTCAGACTCTTTCTTCACTCTTCCCTGCGCATTGACGCATCAGACTGCCATGCTCGTTGCCGGGTTTGCCATCTGTGGGAGCGTACCGTGTGAGTGCAGCAGGGTATATCCTTCGCATTGTTGACACGAACGACAGTCGTGGACTGGCCAAGCAGCCTGTGAAACGCTTGAATCTGTCAGTCGGCAGGCCAACCAGCTGTCTCTATCTCCTGGTAGCCCCCCTCATTTATGCCCGACTGTAAATCCCCTAGCACGGCCATGTGATTAAAATCATCAGCCTCGTGATGTAAATTTATTATAATCAAATGAAAATCACCTGCCACCTCTGACGAATGTCAGATAGGAACCGCACATGTGATGTACACATGTGACAGATGCCAAAATCTCGTGCCGCCACACCGTGTCCTCATATTTGGACCGCCGCAAGATGCGAGCTGGGAGTCAGAGGCTTGCACGGACCGCATCTTCAAAAAGCGGGCAACGTTGTCACAAAATCAAGCCGACGGCTATATTTCCACAGACTTCCAACTGTAAGATCTGAACACTGTTACAGTTCTGCGGGATTAGTTGGAGAACGGCTGTGAATCACTATGATATCAACACACGCTATGAGAAAAAGAAAATCACCATCGCACTCCTCATGGTCTCCTCTCTCCATATGTATGTATGCATTGTATGTCGTGGAGCCAGTGCGTGCTGAGAACGTCGACGGAATGGTAAACTTTTGGACAACACTGGCGACACCCAGATCCTGGGAGACCCCGTCGGCGGTCCACGACCTGGAGGTGATGTGGCTGGAATAGGTCAACAAGGCCGATTCCCGTAACATAACTCCCCGAAGCCGTGACAGCTCTGTGCCCGCACCCCTCTACCTCGTCCCCTCGTTGACCCTGCGCTTGCGTTCGCCCGCCCCAGATAATGAAGCCACCCGTTCCCATCATCCAGCACAGTGCGGCTTAACCACGTGCCTGGAAGATCTGTATTCCCTCGTAGATGGCTTGCACAGAGGCGTGCAGGAATCCTGCAATCGTCGATTCTGACCATTCCAGAGCGTGTGCGCTGTACAAGAACTTTTGTAGAGCGATGCCCCTGGGCTATTAAGACGTCGCCCAAATCCCTTTTCTAAACCTTTCGTATCGCAGTGGGGGTGTCTATGAGTGCGTAAAAAACGAGACCTGTCCTCCTCTTCATGCGCACGGGGCGTCCACAAACGTGTTTCTTGCATGCAAAATTCTTGTACCTCGCAATCGGAGGGCAAACCCTGTATCGTCGGCCCCAAGTCATATTTTCGAAACGTGGCGCTACGTGGCGCAAACATGTCTCAATATTAAGGAAATGGGGCCGGAACGCTTCCGCATCAACGTCTCCGACACAATTTAGGCTTCATTTCGCCCAAATCAAATGACGTCAGTACAACGCATGTGTTGCTTTCAGAAATGGGGCCCGTGCCGGACCGACCACATTCCCGACCCGAAATGGGGTCTGTCCGAAGCCGACCCCATTCTTCTATGCTCTCTCACTGGTCGAACGATTCGAAACAGTATTGAAGATAGCACGCTTAAGCGAGCAACGTGTGTGCCCCACGCCTAGTTAAGGTCCAGTGTTCCGGCTCTTCTGGGTTTTTAGAGGAATCGCTGCACATTGCTGGCTTTCACATCCAAATGCGACCCCTCATTGGCAGAAGACCCTGACGTCAGCTCTGTTCAGCCATCTATCGGGAATGCGCCTCTTTGTCTCTCCAGATCGCAACGTGGCGACAGGCGTATGCGCTCAAGGGCCAACATGGGACGGTGGCGAATAAATCACTTTCAGTCGTTGCGCGAATCCTGAACCGGGCGCGACAGGCACAGCAACACCGCAATCGAGGTCGCTTCACTGTGTACCTCTCGGCCGTGCGGCCAACGCGGCATATCTCCGCATTTGCTCAACCGTTTACGCTTCTGTTTAGCTCATTGTGCCGAGCTATGCTCCACCTTGCCAGACGTGTGAAAAACGTCTGAAAAAGGTATCAGCAGAAAAGATAGCTGGGGCGCCCCAGGCGCGCCTGTGTCGAGCGAGATGGGGTCGGGAGAGAGGGGCACCTGATGGGAAATACTTTCTGAGAGCATATTCGAGCTCAGCGCATGTCCTTTGCCCAGAAACACATAGGGGGAGGTCCTCAAACATCGGGTGGTGTGCATAAAGACACGCAAAGATACGCCCATATCGTGCCACTGAAGGACTGCACGACGTCTGCTGTGGTTGCCCTGTGTAGCCATTCACATGAAAGAGCGCAGAAAAGGGGGGGGGAATGCGCAGGTGCGTCACGAGAAAGGTGAGTGCCTCTGTGTTGCTCTGCAACTCCCGGCTGCTCCCCCCCCCCCCTTCCCCGCCCCTTTGCCAGCTTGGCATCCTCGGTTTGCCTCACGCAGCGGCCGCCCTTTCGTACGGGGAGAGTGCGCGCAC
>Ga0115031_1002106_pt1 | contig 14735 bp, 16 predicted proteins | sample Maine_Asex4_meta_FD_87301 | JGI IMG/M metagenome (GOLD analysis project Ga0115031, IMG submission 87301) | Marine algal microbial communities from Maine, USA - Maine_Asex4_metaG | ecosystem: Host-associated > Algae > Red algae > Unclassified | place: Maine, USA | collected 2015-01-05
ACCCTGACGGCGTCTTTTCTCGTCGCGCCGCCCACCCCCCCAGCCTGGAAAGATGTTAAGAAAGAGGAAGGAGCACCCCGACAACCCCGAGGCACGCGCCCACGCCCGTCGCCGCCACCGGCGGCAATGCCGCCGAGTCGTTGGTGGGGTGGCGGAGGGGGGAGGCAGCTCCAAGAAGCCGGAAACGGCACCAGCGGCTCTCCACTCCCGCTCGTGGCGGCAAATTGCAGGGGGGCGGTCGCCTCACACATCCTCACCGACGCCCCCATCATGGGACGTCAAGCCTGTTGTGGGCAGGGTCCTGTAGGGCGACGCCTCGGTCTGCCTCCACAACGAAGTGGTGGGAGGTAAGTTCGTGTGTGGATCAGGTAGTGTAATTTGAAGTCCAGGGCACTGTTTCTCCCAAAAAGGTTCCATACTTACTCACTGTATCTGTTACTTACTTCCTTGGACCCGTGACCCCCCTGACAGATGCCCCAGGCCAGGTAGTGAGCCACCATGCTGTCGCAGTGAGTTCCTAGACCTTTGGCGGGAGCATTCTATTCCGATAGGGTTAAGTACCCAAAATATGCGCAACTTCGGTTCTTTTTAGTTCAAGAAGTGGCAGATTTCAAGAAAATGGGCACTTCGCGATTCCTTGACGCGTCGGGCGAAAAAGTGCCGTCAGCAAACGTGCAGGACGCTCGGGCCAATCATGATACGGCATTTGTGGACCGGTGACCACGTTGGCACTGAGATCATTGCCAACAATGTGGGGGGGTCGCATCAAAAAAAAAACGACCCACGATGACACGTGGGCTACAAGAAATTGTGGGTGGGGCTACAAGAGATCCTGGGGGCTCTCTGGGCGAGGGGTGCTACGGCGGGGGCTGGGTGGGGGGTTGGGGAGGGGCTTGGGGGGGGTTCGGGCGGGGGTTGGGTTGGTTTGGGGGGGGCGTTGGGTGGGATTGGGGCGGGGGCGCAAGTTTGCGTTGTGGGCGGGTCGTCAATGTGACCCACAATAGCCTGCCGACGTGCTGACGTCATCAGGGACATGACGTGGCCGATTACCACCGCTCCAACAGTGCTGTCTCGATCCCGCACCGCGTCCCGCTTCCCTGCTACTTCGGCCGTCTCTTCTGCACTCCCTACTGGCAGCCAGTTGCCGCTACAGAACTTTTCGTCTTGTGTGCTTTTCTGCTTGGCTGCGCACCACGCCGCGGCCGACGTGTCATCTGCCAAGGCGTCCCTGTTAGACTACGAGCAACGCGCGAACAAAGAACTCCCATTTTGTTTACAGCTTGTCAGAAGGAACGAGTACAGTAGGGACGACCAGCAGCAGTGTTTCTTCCAACACAAACCAGTGGGAATCGATATCAGCAGGCACAGAAGCGCACAGATGCTATCCACAAGATGGGGCAGTGCCATTGAAAGGCCCGTGCTCTATTGGATTGGAAATTGCTAGCATCGCCTTGACGTACAATCCAGAACACTCAAGCAATCAGCTCCTAGATGTTCTACTCTCTTTTTCAAGCGCCCAGCTGCGGTCCGGACCATCGGAGCTGCCTACAGCAGGTGCCCACGCACAGCCACATGGCTGACTACCGACGCAACGGTGGGCACAATGATGGTGACCTCATGCCTTTTCTTCTCACGCGCTTACCCCGCCTAGCTCGCTCTCCCATAGTGCCAACGCATGAACTCTCCCTTGTTCGAATACTGGGTCGGAAGGGGGGGGCTGTGAGACAGTGGCGGCGTGCGGACAGTGACTCTGGCCTCGGATAGTCAGGGCCCATGGAGGAGACCGTGCACCAGAGGTTGTGACTAGCGGATCAAAAAGCGGCCATCACCAGATAATCAGACACTGCTCATATCAGAGCTTTTAATCCGTGTATTTTAATTGAAATCTCATGCACGGTCGCTTTCTTGGGAGCCGTGTCGGTCAGACTTAAAGCGTTCTCAGGTCTTTCAATCGTTGTTTCATGCAAGGTGCTGCGGCTGTGTCGTGCTGTACTCAGGCAGCACATCACCTAGTCATTGAATAGAAAACCGCTGGATCCAATAAGAATAATCTACAAGGTTCATTCGGACCAAATTCGTTCAAAGCTCTCATCGGTCGCCGGGCACGCGAGAAGGGCACTAAGAAGGATGTCATCTGAGCACGAAGGAGCCCTTGTTGTACCATGCTGAGAACACCGACGTGACCAGGGACTGTCCTCTATCCTACTTGAACTCTTCGGTTGACTGTCACGTGGTGTTTTTTTTTTTTGTTGGACCTCCTGCTGCCACGCACATGATGCCTGGGCGTGCCTGATGGAGAAGAGCAACAACTCTTGGGTGAGTAGTGTGCCAAAAACCAAAGTCGTGCGGCGCTTGACATTTTTTCCCTTCTGGGCAAGGTGACGATCCTGCTCACATCTACCAAGTCAGAATGGGCAAAATCCGACTCCATCATGCTGTTTGGCACTGACATGTATCCGGCAGCAGTGAATTTCTGAACATACGAGCTTTGAGTGACAACCGCTGCTGCAGCGATGCCGTTGTGCCCGCTGCTGCTGCCGCCACCACCGCCTGCGCCGCGAATGACCTTTGCATGGCGGCGGTGGCTGTCGCGGCGGCCTTTGCCCTGCCGGCGACCTCCACCGCTCCACGAAACCGCCGCCGCTGTGCCGCGTTCCCGCGCGGCTTTAGGGTCTGTGAGCGAGCGGCAAGGACAGAAGCGTACCATACCGCCAACCGCGCACCCTCCCCCACCGATGTCGTGGTGCTACCAGCAGAGGTGGCCGTCTGACGCGGGACCGCTCGCTGCGCCGCGGCCACTGGCGCCGCCTGTAGAGGCACAGACTGCTGCACAGCCGCAGCGTCCCCGCCATCGCCCGCAGCCACACATCGGTCACCATTCCCGGCTTCCGCCAGCTGGTTTACCACCCCCAGAGGCGCGCCAGGCATGTTCAATCCGCGCTTGGTGGCAGCGGTGGGGGCGGTGAAGGTGGAAACTGTCCCGGTCGACCGGGCCGCCGCCACTGCCGCCGACGAAGACGGAGTGTATCGTCGCCTATTCGCAGACGCGCAACACGCCGCCGCTGCCTCCTGAGCACCCGCGACCACCGGCACGGAGGCGCCCGTTGTGTCAAGGCCCCCGGCATTGGCGAAGGCGGGTATGGACGCGACACCCGCCCCGGGCGCGAGGACCATGCAGCCACCCGCTGGGAGCATCTGCGAGGGTGGTGGTGGAGACACTGCGCCGTCCAGCTCCATCACCGACGGCAGGTTATCTCCCCTCTGCGGCGCGGCGCTGCGCGCGGCGCGGCGGCCGGTGGCCCGGATTGTGGCGGCGGAAACCGCGTGGCGGCCTTTGGTGGTGGGGGGTGTGCCGCGGCGTGGCACGCCTTGCTGCCGCACCGAGCACCGCTGCCACGGCGCCGCGCATCACTGGTCCTGGCGCTGTGGGCCGGTGGCCATTGGGTGCTGGAGAAAGGGGTGCCGTAGCTACGTCCCCCCTCCGCCGCAACCAGCGCGGCGGCGCCCCCCGACAGTCCGCTGCATATCTCGGCTTGGCAGCCGGCGACAGCGGTGGCGGTGGTGGCGGCGGCGGCTCTTCCCGCCTGATCGGCTGTCGGATCCGCCGCCGACGGACACACGTTCCCGTGCCTCTCGGTCACGGCGCGCGCGGCCGCAGCCGCCACACCAGCCAACTGGCCCGCCCGCGGGGCGGCGCCGGCGGCGCGGCAGCTCGTGGGCACGCCGCAGTCGGCGTGCCGGCAGCCAGCGCCGAGCATGACGCCGACGTTTGGTCCCTCCCAATCGCCACACGCCTGAATGCGAGGTCGCCCCGAGCAATAAGGAGGCTACAAAAGGCATCAAATCGGATGAGAAAATGACGGTAAGCAGCAGAACGCAGGATAAGTGGCCCCATCACAATGGCGTCAACAAGAGAACTTGGATCTAAATCGTTTGCAGTTCTACCCCCTCTCAGGCGTTGGAAGGAGCCCCCACGATCGATTCCAGAGGTAATATCTAGAATACAATGGGGGTCCGATTCAGATGAGATCCTACACGAACTTGGGGCTATGTGCCATTTACTAGGCTACACGATGCCACGTGCACGCCCTGGCGGCTAATCACGCCCTTCATGCTATTTCTGCACGGACAGCTCCGGTATTTGAATAAGAATTGGGCTACTGTACATTGTCAATAGCGATAGCCAGGCTTTGCTGTGTTCTGACAAAGGTATTTGCCCGTCACTGAGGATTGGATGACGCATCCGTCCAAATCTTTCGCAACCTTCCAGAACCATGCAGGCCGTGCAGTAGTTGCAATAGACAGGAAAGCCACGTTGAAGCATCAAGTGCACGACATGGGCTTTTTCTCGTGGCTCGAACTCGTACACACTGTGTTTTGGAGATCGCACGCGACTGGGACCTGTGCGAGCGCCCCAACACCGACGGGGTGCACGTCCTCATCCAGCCTGGCGTGTGTTGCGAAGCAGCCCTTATACGGTGTCTGTGAGAGCTCAGCGGGCCTCCGGACGATTCTCGTTGACGCCGGAGGTTGACTTCTGCATCATGCCTTGAAGAGGCGGTGACCCAAAGGCCCTCCAGATGCAGCATCCGCCCTGTGCACGGCGGGATTGATACAAGAACATCAGGCGTGGCGCACTGTAGGCACAAAGCGCGACTTCGATCAGGAAAAAAAATGTCAACACCCGAAAACATGTGCTTGGACAACTGTTTGACTTCTGTCAACGCTCGTCATCAGCCATGATGCATGACCAGCAATCAGACCAGCCTATTGGTAGGTGAGGAATATTTTCAGACAGGGCTGAAAACATCTGCACTCCCGAGGGCACGCCAGCCATTGAACAAGTGAGTGGCCCGAAAGGCCGCTGGGGTTGAAGATCGCTCGCATCAACGCGAAATGTTCCTTTAACGCCAAAGAGAATAGATGGAGGCGCCATGGACCACCGCTCGGCCACACAGCTGGAGTGAGGCACAGGAAAAGTTGCCAACGTCTGTGACAGACGGCGTCGACGCGAGGCAACCGGTTGGATGTATGGGTACTGCCAACAGCTCACGTCCGAATCCCGTCTGGCATGTGTCGTCTTCTCGCATTCTTTATGGGTCTGCTGCCGAGCACCAAGCCACCTAGGTGGGCTCTCAGTAGGGCATTTAGCTAACTGATTGGGGATCTCCTCGCGCCTCCCGGGTGGAGGACCACGGCCGCGCTTGGGGCGGCTTCGACCACAGGCCTGCTCGCTTCTCACCTGCTGGCAACAGCACAGGGGGAGTCAGACATCGGTCCGTGAGCAATTCGTGAGTTCGTCCATTTCAACAAGGATCACACAAGACACAATGTGTGGCGCGGGACGCCAGCTACTGCAGGTCTCAGTGACTGGCAAGATCCGTTGGCCGATGTCGCTCACTCATGTGCTGGGAGCGGGAGGCCTGGGGTTGCACGCTCAAAAAACTGCATAGAAGTCCCCCGAAGGCAGGCAAAGGCGTGGCCACCCCCAGATACAGCAGGGTGGTTCCATCGACGCCTCAGCACCATTTGAGACGGCAAGTGCGTGTGAAGCTCTGCTGAGGTTCGCCGTGGGCGCCGGTGGGCAGATTGACCCGGCGCCTGCCCGAGTGGGATCTGGGCTCTGTGGCCAGAAGAGAAGGTGGCTGGATAATTGTGTGTACCGCTCAATCTGCCGGCTTCTCTCCTACACAGCATTCACTACACCACTCACAAACCAAGAGGCAGAGTTAGGTGGTTGGGCGCGACTGGTGTGCCTGTTGGCTGCTGGTGTGTGTCTGTGTGAGTGGTCGTGCAGACCGCCACGCCGATCGGGTAGCAGCAGCGGGCACTCAAAAGAAGCGGACGCTGAATAGGGCGGCCTTTGTACCAAAGGCGGCTTAGAGGTGGGGTTCGCTGGCATTGCTCTTTGCGTGACCGGTTCTACTGTCCGCCAACAGACCTTCCGGCTGGGTCGCGAATCTCCCATTCTGATTGTATTTTTGTGGCCGCTTGTTTGCCGGCACGGGACTCTCTGCGGAAGAGGTCTGATGTGTCATCCTGAGCAGCAAAGCAGGTTCCAAAGCGAGATTCTTTCTTCCCACTTCTCTGTGAACAATACCGTTGGGTCCCAGCGACCAAGCGGCAGAGACGTGGTTCCTTGATCAAAAAAGAGATGCTGGTGTGATGCTTCTGTACTCGTCCGTTTGTGGCTGTACCCTTGCCTCACTGAGCCTTGTTGCTTTCCGCACACTTCGTCCGGCCTTTACTCCTCCTCCTGAAGCCCCCCGCCATGCTTTTCCACACCGCCTTTCTCGGGCCCCGTCGAATGGCGCCGTCGGAGATTGACCACGATGACGATGAGATTGCGGTGGCTCGAGCAGAGCATCCGTCTACACCGGCCGGCGGCTGTCTCCAGTCTCGTCATACGGGCAAGGACGGGTGGCTCTAGCCGTGGGTGACGTCAAAACGAGCTCTGCGACACTTGCTCAGGCGTTCACAACATAATGCGCGACTACTGTGGCTTGCACGGGCTGCCGCCCATCTACGACGAGGCGGACTTTGAGCGCCGGTTCCGCATGCCACGGGTGCTGTTCTATGGACTCGACGATGATGCGAAGGACAAACCGATCTTCCAGCAGCAAATAAACATAACGGAACAGCTGCAGGCACACCCTCTTCAAAAGATCTTTGGCGCGCTGCGGGTGCTCGTCTACGGAGAGGCAGCAGACCGTGCTGACGAGTACGTCCGCCTCTTGGGCTAGACCATTTGAAGGGCCGTGGGGCGCCTCATGCGCTCGATTGTGCAGCGCTATCACTCGACCTATCTGCGCAAGCCGACGATTGACGAGTGCCGGGTCATCTCGGCGCGCAACGAGGAGCGGGGCCTGCCTGGCTGCATTGGGTCCTTCGACTGCTGTCATTGGCAGTGGGCAGCACTTCCCAAGGGGCACGCGGGAGCGTACCAAGACCGCCTCGGGACCTGCCGTATTGTGATGGAGACCACTTGTGATGAGCACATTTACATTCACCACTTCTTTTCCTGTGCTCCCGGTTCCGTGAATGACTTAAATGTGTTGGATATTTTGCCTCTTTTTTCTGACGTGTGTGCAGGTGTCTGGCCTCCTGCTCGCCCATTCTCCATCAACGCCCGGCCCTGCACCCTGCCCCTCAACCTCGTGGACGGCATGTACCGGAAGTACCCCTTCTTTGGGGCTCCGTACCCCATCCCTCTGACGTCCGTGGAACGGGCATTCAACTGTCTACAAGAAGCGTTGCGCAAAGATGTCCAGCGCTTGTACGCTGTGATGACCGTTCGCTTCCTCGTGGCGCTCGGCCCTGCCCGGGACTTCTACATGGCCAACATCGTGACCACCGCCCGTGCAGTGGCGATTATGCACTACATGATCATCGTTCTACGACGGAACGGCTACGGTTCACGCCCGCCGTCGGCGTCTTACGCCGATCGAAGTGATGCCCGGCCTGCCGCTGGGGGTGTCCCTGTGAGTGTGGCACCGGCAGCCGATGTGGGTGATGGAGGGTGCGCTGGCGGAGGGACCGGAGACTGCGACGGCGGGGGCGTCCACGGCGACGGGGGCGGATATGTCACAGGGGCAGGCACGAATAGCGCGCTGCCGACCGCCGGCAAAATCGGAAGCGGATGCGATGGGCGTCGCATGCCGCCCATCTGCGGTAGCGGTGATGACCTGGATGGTGCGGGTATGGGCGGAGCCCCACTCGCTGCTGGCAGGGAAGGCGGGGGGGGTAGTGCGGGGGTGTCACCACCCACGACGGGCGGCCGCGGCGGTGGAGGTGGTGCTGGTGGGGCGCCGCCCGCTATCAGCAGGGGCGGGGGGGAAGCTGGTGCGGGCGGGGGTCCGCCAGCTGCCAGCGAGGACGGTGTCGATGGTGTGGATGTGAGGCCGCCAGGCTCGACCGGTAGCGGCGGAGGTACAGAGGGAATCCTGGGTCCTATGCCAAGCAGCACCTTGCGCAGCGTGCTCGCCCTTGCGGCCCCTTTTTCGGGCAGCTTTGGGCATATGCTGGCGGCATGGGGTCGTGGGACGGACGCAGTGGAACACCACTCTCTCCGCAGTGATCTGGCTGTCCGGATTTAGGAGGCGCGGGAGGAGCTCCTTGTTCTATACGAGTACATTAGCCTCAATTAATGACCATTCCGATACTTTTTGACCGTTTCCATCTAGAATTTCGAACGTCGGAACTTGACTGCGCCTGTCACAATGTCCCAAACCTCCAAAATGCCCCTCACACGAAGTTGCGTGACTTGCAGATTCGAGGAGAGCCCTCGTCTCGATGCTTTTCGGTGTGTCGCTGGTGCACAAATCAGTACTGTGTCGTGATGTGTTGAGACGCCTTCGTCACGTCCCTCACCCTCCCTGCTTCTCATCCTTCCGATTCATCGTACCGCGCCTTTCTTCCCCATCTCTCCACCTTCCCGGTCAATGTGCATTCCAGGCCATCCGTCGCTCCAACCACGACGAATAGACGTTGGGTGTGGTCGCCGCAGTCTTGGTGCCATTGGCCAACGCGGCGGTCGCACGGGTGGCCCCTGCGCGATAAGGATGCAGACCGGCGGCAACTTCGCGCATGGCAAGGGGTAACGGGCGTGTTGAGGAAAGGTGTGGTATTAATAACGTTGTATCAAACACCTGTGTATTGAGACCGACCGTAGCCGAGCAAAAAAAGCCAGTTCTATCGCCGTTGCGGCGAGAAAGAAATACCTTTTGTTGAAGGGCATCCGATGGAGAGCCGGGTGGTGCCCACGACGGCAACCCCGGACCCATGGTGATTTAGTACAAACGAGGGCACTAGTCGATCGACCGTCCGATCTCAAGCAATCGTATAGAGTGCCGGCCGACGGATAAGAAAGGCAAGCAAACAAACAATATAAAAAGAAACAATGCGGAAGCAACCCCTCAAAGGGCATGCCACAGGCCAATTCGCACACTACTTGGGCTTTGGCCAGTCAAGGGGGCTACCGGTGGCAATTTGTCAATTGCGGGCGAAGATGTACTACAAGAGGCGCCGAAAGTATCCAACGACAGGCGGAGGTACGGCTTGATAGCCCCCATCATCAATACCGTAACCGCCGCCGCAACAACGGCGGCGTCTGGCACGCGCCCAAGCGGTTGGTTCACATTCAAACTGTCAGGCGGTGCAGTAGCACTCAGCTGCAATCAGTGCGCCCAGGCACAAGATGCCATGGTCCCGCGCACATCCCTGACGGGTGGTCTGCGCCTTGGCTCCGCGGTGTTTGGCTGTGGCGTATTCCGCCGACGGTCGCCACCCACGACTCACAATGTAATGCGGCTAGTGTAGTTGTGGTGGGCGGCGTTGACACTGCCGTAAGTGTGGTGCCGCTAAAAGGCAACAGAAAATGCGCCGCTGCGGCACTTCTTAACGTCAGGAGCCTCCCCGTGCATTTTCGTGGGCTGCTAAAAGCGGGAGATGGCGGTCGTGCGCGCCGGCGCCACAAAGCGACGCAGATGAGAGTTCGAGAGCGATAGCACCGCCGCTGCCGGCGTCCTGCCGCCGCGGAGGCCGGCACCGGCTCGACGGGGGGGCGCCGCGCCGGAGGCTTCTCCTGCGGCGGGAGTGCTGTCAGTCGACCGTGCTGCCGGTAGCCGTCGCGGCTTCAGAATATGGGCCATCGCCGTGCCCCAGTCGCAGCGTCGCACCACTTCCACCACGCGGTGCAGCCGCCGTTGATGTGAACCGTCGCCGCGCTGCCGCCGCTCCGGATTCAACTGCGGACCAGAGGTCTGCTGCGATCTACGGAGTGGAATTTTGCCGCGTGTGCGGCGCGGTTTTACCTCACGAGCTTGGTTGCATGAGACGCTTTCGGTGCATGAAGAGCGCGGTAGCGTGGCGGGGGTGGAGGGGCGTGGGCGGTGCTACCGTGAATACATGCCAGCCGCGCTACGAGCGCTCACTCACGGACGATCCCTTCGTCTGTACGCAGACAAAAAATACAAACCAATATGAATCGGGAGTGATGTCCCAATTTATCGCGACCCAATTTTACTGTTAAGTAACTTGAAGTAAGCATTCCGATCAACTCCGGCGCTGCGATTAGAAATGTGGTACCACGATGTACAGAGCAACGGCTTTCTAGCTCTTGACGCAAGCGTCACTGTACCACTTGCCGCAGCACGAGTTTCACGTCGTGGGCGAAACTGAGTTACGGAGCATAGCACACCAGTATAACGGTCCTCTCATGACATACCTATGCAGGCCACATAAATTCTCAACCAAAGCGGATGCAACTCTTGAAACCAGGAGGGGGGGCGCGGTGTACCCGTACCACAGATCGCCGCGAAAGAACTAGGGAAGAGTGCCGCGTTTTTGCGCTAGGGGGGGCGTCGTGCTGTAACCGCAGCTGCATGCAGCTCTTCTGCGCACCGGCAGGGAAGCACCTGTGCAGGCAGGGCTAGGTGCATGGGAGGGTAAGGCCAAAAGGCGCTGCAGGAGGTCTTTGCTGGGAGTGTGTGCCCCGCAGCAGCGCTTCACCGCGCGTTTGTGTGCCGTTCATTCGCAGGGGCCTTCAAGGACTTGCAGTAATGCGAGCAGAACGGTGTGAGCGCAGCATCGGGCGACGGACAAGGTGCCCTCTGCCAGCGCGTGATGATAAGATTGTCTTGAGGAGGCAGGGAACGGGGTGGGAAAAACATGACTGAGGCTGTTGTCTCATGCATGACAGCGACTGTAGGAGACGCTGCCAGGACGATTGGTCAAGTGCTATGGCCGTCATTAGTCTAAGCCAATCATGCACCCTTCCCACACAAAAAGGTCTGGCACAAGAGTACATCAGAGGGAAACGTTTTCGAAAAGGACCACCGCTCTCAGCAATATCACGAAGTTATACTTCTACCATTTCGGCGCAGTCGTCGAATTCGGATCATTTGCCGAGGACGTTGCACTCAAGTCGGCTGATTCAGGGACAGTGCGACTCCTCTTTGCGGCAGTTGCGCGTGCTGCACCAGCTCGGCGCTTGGAAGTCCAGGTTACAATTGCCGGGCTCGATGTTGAAGGTGCGCGAAGAGCTGCAGGGCGCGTACTGCCTGCCGGTTTCAATCCACTGACGGCAGCACCAGCAACCCACTTCACACCACGACCTCCTCCGCCGAGCCTGGCTACCGGAGGATGTGCGGCGGCCGCGCGTTCAGGCACGCCTCGGGCTGCACCGTCGGGTGCAACGGCAGCTGAGGCACCGACAGCGGCACCGGCCGCTTGTGCACCTTTGCAGTCCGCCAGGTCATTCGCGCCCAACACGGGCGTCTCACGAACCGCTGACACTTGAGTGCCTTCGGTGGCGACCGTCCCACCTGCACCGTCGTCGCCACGACCGCCATTGGCGGGGGCGCCGGCCCCGCTCGGTGCTCCTCCAGCCACCGCTTGCTCGACGCCGACTGGGCCATTCGCCATTGCCGCGCCAGCGCTGATGGGAGCGGGAGTGTCAGTAGACTCGGAAGCAGGAGCATCGACGCTGCCTGGCGCTTGGCTACGAGCCAACGCTGCCCGCGCTTGCGTCAGCATCATCGTCTTCCCCAGCACCATGAGGAATTGTGCTGCCTCTGGTGAATCGAAATGTGCCGGATCAGCGAAATCATTCATTGCAATCCGATCTGCATCGAGCTTATTGGCCGAGCGAGCTTCGTCTTCTCGACCGTCGGACGCATCGGCAATGCGGTTGAGCACGACCCCGACGTTGGCGTCCGTTCTGGCCGCGCTCATCTCGGCCGCCCGCGCGTCGGCCAAATAGATCTTGGCGGTCTTGACCCCGACCGGGCGCTCGGCAAAGCCCCTTCGCAGGTTCGGGCTGTCGCCCGCGGCCTCTACAGCCGTCCCATCCCCGCCGGCGGCAGTTTCTGCCGCCAGTGCACCAGTGGCGGCGCTGGACTTATCACTCTTGCGCAGCACCTAGGAATGCTCAATTCACGGGCAGGTTGGCCCCTTCTTCGGTCGGTCACTTGAGGAGAGCTTCGTCAACGCCTCACTTAGCACAGCACTGTACACGGCCATACCGCTGTTCATTGCCGCCTCCATCTTGACAACCTCGTCATCGGGCAGGTTGCCAGTCGGCTGACTGCTCTTCACGCGCTGGCCGCACCTCGCCAGCTTTCTAACGATTTTTGAGACGTTGCGGCTCCATTCGTTCTTGGCAGCGTCGACCGTCCGGTGAGCGCAACGACCAGTCTCCGGCTCGACAGGCGCGTTCTTGACAGAGACCGCCCGCCACTGGCCCCAAAATTGGTTTGAGGGCTGATCCGTCCCAACAACTGCGTTCTCGCTCCATCAGTAGTAACGATTTGGACATTTTCGGGCGCTCCGCCGCGGACCACACGATCTCGCGACCCATTTCCTTGCCAGCTGTGTCATACTCCGAAAGATCATGAAAAATGGATAGAACAGAAATCGGGGTGAAAGCGTCTCCACCATTACATCCAAACACCCAAACACCTGAACGTGGCATTCTTTTGCCAAACGGGCTGTAGTGGCTGGGATGCGATTCAAAATTATGGTCTGACGGTCCAAAAACAGACTCTCGTCACACATTCTTGTCGTTTAATCGAACTCGTGTCTCTCACACGCGATTGCTCTGAATGTGGATCCTCGACGGCAGCGCTACTCTAAACAGGCCGCTTTGGAGGCGCGCCACTCCAAACTGGCCTGTTTCGAAGCAACTCCAGGCGTTTGGAAAACCCGTGGCTCCGTTTCAAATTAACAGACGCCAATGGATTGCGTGACCCGTGGCTTGCAGACAGAACCGGGAGCGTCGGCCGTGCAAACTTGCGCTATGAGCGACCGTGGTCAATCGCCCAAGATTCTGGGTGCAAGTGAGGCTTATAAGCTCGGAGCTCGAATAATTCTCACGACGATTGATGGCAGCCTAATCGCGCACCCTCCACCGTTGTGGCATCGTTAGCCGTGGTCGCATTCTGCGCTGCCGGCTGTCGTCGTCAGGACCGTCCCCTTTCCCGAGAAAAGCACCGGCACGCACCTGGATCGGCCTCGAGGCAGCCCCACCGAACACATCTTCAAAGCAATGACCAAGGGTGTTGGGTGGAAGGAGAGAGAGAAGCTGGGGATCACTAAGGGGTAGATCGCGAAGTCTAACAGTGTTGACGTGGGGACGGGCCTGCAGTCGCTCGCTTTTTTTGAGGGCATCCGTATTGAAAATGTCGGCTCAACGAGAAAGCTATCCGGACACCAGGGACAATCCGTGTGATTGAGAGGCCCGCAGTACTACCGCTGTGCGCACCCGCTGGCTTGATCACATTGCACCTGCATGCATACGGTTGATTGTATGCCTTACGGGGATTATTTCGGTCCCACACACTGGGATGACTGCGAACGACATTGACACGGCTGTCGCACGTTACAATATCCGAGAGCATGATTACGAAGCTAGCATTCTCGGCTCTTGCTGTGAGTTCCGGCATTTTTCATCTTGGTCACTATTGCGCCATCATCCACGCTTTTCTCAGCAGCTCCCACTTTCCGCTGCTCCCTCCCCACGCCCCCTGCATATTTCGATGCCCGGTAATGCTTTTGTCGACCGGACACCGGCCGTGCACCTTGCTCGTAAAGTAAGCGATGGATTCGCAGCAGCGGTTGCGAAGGGAGGCGCATCGGAGGAGGGAGACGCTGCGTAGCCTACGGCTGCGCGCCAGCTCGGCGCCCTTCCGAGGGGTTCCAAGAGGATGAAGGAGCACCCCGGGATATTGGCCTCTTCTACCGCCCTGAACAAGCGGGTGAAAGAATCGACTGACACTTCAGCTGGCAAGGCCAGAGCTCTGAGGCACACGGAGCGCTCTATGTTCTTCAACTCGGCGGCGATGCGTGCCACAAAGCTGCACGAGACACCCTCGATCGGACTGCGGCCTGAATCGCGGCCAAGATGGCCGCAGAGGACAGGAGCGCCCGTTACGCCGGGGACATTGCCGCGACGACACGAAAGCGCGAGGCCGCCCAAGTTACAAGACTGCAGGTCTTCGCAGACCGCTACGCTGAGGCGCTGGCGCGCCGCACGACGGCGCGGGCTGAACGTCTGGCTTCTTGGACAGTAGAGCCAGCCCAAGCTGTTGGCCGTGCCGTGCGGGTCGGCGCGCGTGCCAGTGACTTCGAACGCAATCGAAACGACGTCGGAGCGCACCTTGCCGTCTTGGGCCTGCAGCGACCATCTGAGAACGACGCGCCTTTATCCGGAGAGGACTGCGCCCAGGTTTTCCGTGAAAGCGTGCGCGGGGGGCGCAGTGCAGGGCACGGGGGGCGTGCTGATGGGCGTGGCGGTCGCGGTGGAGCCCGGGGGATGCGCAGGGAAGGGAGAGGAGGGCAAGGTGACTGTAGCGGGGAGAGTGAAGGAGAAGCGAAAGAGAGTCGTGTTAGGCACAGGGTGGGTGGCCACAGGGCCGCCGACGCCAATCGGCAGTATCTTCCTTCCCAGAATCCGCTGGCGGCTTCCCCCGGACCGCCCTTCCGGCCTCGCGCAAAGGTTCAGTCGCCGTTGCAGGACGCAAGCATGGCCGCGGCTACGCGACACGGCGTGAACGGCTTCGACGCCGACGCCACCTCGCAGAGCAGCGTCAACGCCCGCGTCGCACACAATCGATCGCGACATTGCGCAAGGCCGCCCGGGTCGCCGGGGAGAGGGGGGCGGTGCTTTCGCCATACGCGCTGGCGGCCCCCCCCCCCCCCCCTTTCCTGATTGGCCGGCGGCGCCGGGCCCCCCTTTG
>Ga0115031_1002113_pt1 | contig 14723 bp, 15 predicted proteins | sample Maine_Asex4_meta_FD_87301 | JGI IMG/M metagenome (GOLD analysis project Ga0115031, IMG submission 87301) | Marine algal microbial communities from Maine, USA - Maine_Asex4_metaG | ecosystem: Host-associated > Algae > Red algae > Unclassified | place: Maine, USA | collected 2015-01-05
GACGCCCACCTTCAGTTCGCACCCCCCCCACCCGGTGGTCGCACCGTGGACGCACACCGTAGGCGTGGTTTGGACTTCTATGGCCAGATACTTCGAAGGCCACCCAATTGCGCGCACGAATGGCCAGTGCGAGCGGCGTGATTGGGATGCACAAATGTTGGCGGGAGCCCCGCCGTCGTTTTGCACCCTCCACACCCGGTGGTCGCGTCGTGGAGGCACACCGTAGGCGTGGTTTGGACTTTTATGGCCAGATACTTCTATGGCCACCTAAATACGCGCACGAATGGCCAGTGCAAGCGGCGTGGTAGGCGCTTCAGGTGAACCGGGATACGAGACGTGAGCCGACTTCAGTTGGTGCGAATACTCACTGAACATTTCCTCGGTAGGTTGGAACTCGGGGCTGTATGGCGGGAGTCGTAGAGGAGAAACTTCATTGTGGCCGATGAACGCGTCCGCCTCCGCCGAGTGGATAGGAGCATTGTCGTAAAGTAAACCACACGGATTGGGTTGCAACACCCAAGGTAGACCATGCAGAAACCGGTTCATCGTCGCCAGCAGTCCGTTGAGGAACAGTATCCAACCGTCAGCGTTTTGGGACTGGGGAGATGGGGTAGTCAACGAGTGCAGAATCCCGTTTGTGTAGGAAACCGCCATCATGGTGGATGTCCTTAGCATTGCCCGTCGGTCACGCAGCTGGCACTCGTAGCGCACGCCGCGCAGCCACCGACCCCGCCGGCGCCGCACACCCCCACTGTCCTCGTGCGTCTCGTCGGCCGAAACTAGGCACCTAAGAGGAACCGCCAAGATCAGTTTAGCGAAAGTCTCTTGTCTTGCTTGGTCACGTTCACGACACATTTGATAAAGCTACTTGTACGAGTAGCCCGCCGCCCGCAGCATTCTGTTGAGAATGGCGATGGAGCACTTGTACGCGTCGCGGTATCCCGGCAAAGTAGACAAAAACAAAAAGACGTCCTTCCTTTTTCCTATCAACTGCTCCGGATCCGACATAACAACGGCGGCCAAGGCTGGGACGAAACTCTCATCGAAGAGAACGTTGTCGGCGTGACGACTCCGGATGGTCGGGTCAGTCCACCACTCTCCCGTGTACTTATACGCCCTAATCCATGCTGCCACCGTGCTCCGGTCGCAAAGTAGGCGCTTGGCCGCCATTTTCTTGCTCTAGCCCTCAGAGTGAACCCATGATACCATTGCAAGTAGCCCCTCAGTTTCATTTGAGGACGGCTATCGGTCCTTCACTTGTTCCGGGCCGTTTTTACGGTGCGAGCAGGAATGGCCTGTACTCATGCACCATCACAATCCGTGTTACTCTGCTTCTATTGAATGGCACGATTCCAGGTCAGAGGAGTTAGCATGCAGCACTTTCCACTCTCCATCGCCCAGGTCGAGTAGCGTCATGTACGGGAGCCAAGTGGGCCCCACGGCGGGCTCCTGAAGAACCTTCTAGCGCAGTGTTGGCACGCAATCGCCCAACTGCAGCGGTGTTGATAGCCGCGCCGCCTCAGCTACGGCGAGAATTCGGACGAATGCCACCGGAGCTGCCTACCCGGCGACCACCGAGACCCTCAGGCACCCAACGCAGAGCCTGAAGGGACCAGGGGCCGCGACGCGGAGCACGTGATGAAGAGTGTCCTAGATGATCTCGCGCGGCCGATTTTCTTCAGGCGTCACGCACGGCACCGTCCTGAATGGATACGCGGAGGGGAGGCCTCAAATATGCTACCAGATGCGCCCAGCTGTCAGAAAACAGAGGCTTAGTCACGAGAAGTCCTCGCCACATGCGGTCCCACACGTGGCGTGCTCCACTGTACGCAGGCTCTCCCCTACTGCCGGTGCGTCTTAGGAGCCTACTAACGTGCCTCGGGCTTCGCGACAAAGACGGCGACCCAGGTAGAGATAGCGGGTCGGTAGCGCCTTCGTGTGTTGAAACGGCCCTGTGTCCGTGCGTCGCCGGCGGTGACCGGCCATCTCGTAGGTGCGGCGATGGGAACAATCTATCACACCGCTGGCTGCCGCCCAACCTCAGATCGAAAATCGGCGGCGCGGGCACGTCTCTGATTGAGTGAGCCCAGCGCAGGTGTATCTACTCCGGGGTGCGGCCGACCGCAAACAGCCGCGCGACGCTGCAGAAGGTCTCGCGGCTCATAGCTGCCCTTCTGCCGCCGACAGCCAAACGTCCATCCACCCGGTTGCTCACCATGTCACGCCTGGGCGGCGAGGTCGCGGACGTAAGCGGGTGTGGAGATGGCAAGCAGGCCCAACTCCCAGATTCGGGCGTCAGCCGCCGCAGGCTCGCTGCTGGGGAACCGCTGCATCACAGGCGCGGCTGACCCATGCGGGGGTGCGCTGCATGCGCATACCAGTGAGGCTGGTGCCCAGTTGTGCGGCCAGTCCGACGCTGGGTGAGTCGCACCATCCAACAGCGACGTACAGGCAAGCCTAGGCGGCCACTGGCGGTGTACAAGCCGGGCAGGGACTTCCATCGCATCTGACACGGCTCGTGGCATAGTGGCCGCTCCCGCGAGCTCTCCTCTCAACGGGTAGATGCAAGTGAGGCCTGGAGCTGGCGAAGCGGCGAGAGCGAAAGTACAGAGTCTCGTGGCGCCCAAAACGTTCTCCACCTGCAGAAGTTAGTGGCTGGCTGCTTTCCTAGAGTGGCACTCCATGGCGGCATTAGCGCGGCGCATCGCCGCGCCGACGGACGGGGGGCGACCCAGGCCCGGCCGTCTGCCGGACAGGTCCGTTTGATCTCGATGCAGAGGCTCTCACCTGAATGAGATTGGCAAAACAGTTGAGGCTAAGCTGAGAAGGGGGAGCAGACACTCGGCGCACCCTGCTATCAGCGGAGCTGGCCGAGGTGCCAGGAGGTCACGTGGAGGCGAGTGCCGCGCCCTTTTGAGTCACCGAAAGACTGCGGCGTCCCGACGGCGGCCGATAGGGCCAGAAGAACCAGGCTTTGACGCCCGTCTGAAGCGCATGCGACAATGTTTGCGCCCGATGAGGAATAATATAACGTATAGGGAAATATAGTGCGATCCACGAGGCCACAACGGGCCGCGAAAGGAAAATTCGGCCATGTCCCGGTATGTGTGGCAGTCGGACCAGCTGGAACGGCAGCCGGATAGTTAGAGGATGCCACGCTGGCATAAGAAGCTGTTTTCCACGCCACTTGCACGCGGATCACTTCCTGAGGCCGGGTTACTATCGCCGCGCTCTCCGGTAGCTGCACCACGCTGGTATCGTGGCGGGGGCGGCGAAGCGAGAAGGTTTACTGCACAGACTTTTCATAAAAAAGCTGAGCGTGTCAGCAAGTACTAACGTACACAGTAGCCTCAAATTTCGGTCCAGCCTCTTCCTAAAGCACGCGTGCCAGGCTGGGAGAGGCCAATACCGAGCAAACGGTAGCGACAGCTGTTGCTGACGGCGTTTTCGCTGACATCGTGAAGAAGGGCTCGAATTCAACAGCGGCGGCAGTGAGGCTACCGATCGAGCCTGCTACGAACAGCCGCGAGAGGGGAGAGGGCGCGGTACCCTCGTTGCAAACACTGTGAACAGCTCGGTCAGCTAGGCGACACCCCAGTGTCAAAGCACGGTAACTGCGGCAGCCACACGGAGGGTGGTGGCGTCACGGCGGCGTGGCCAGCGGTCAGCGGCAGCGAGGCGGTCCACGTCGGCGACGGCAAAGCGCCGGCACATGGCCCCGCCCGACCGCCCTCTGCCCCCTTCTTACCTGGGCGCGCTACAGCCTAGGGAGCGCGAGCAGGAGCGGGTGCGGGGGCGAACGCCGGCGCCGCGTGATCTTGAGGAGCCGCGAGGCCGGCTGTGGCGGCGCCGGGTGGCCTCACGACGCTAAGAGCGGCGGCTGCCCGGGCGGATAGAGCCCTCGGCGGGTGGGGCAGCGACGCCACGACCGGTCGCGCCGGTAGCGCGCCGGCGGCGCCCGGACCGACCAGCCGCCGCCGGGCAGGGCGGCAGCGTCGTGCCCGGAGCGCGCGGCGGTCGCGGCGGCGCCGAAAGGAGCGTCGTGCGGGGGACCTGGCAAGCACCCGCTGGTGGCACCGGCGGAGGTGGTCTGCGGCGGCCGTCGGCGTGCGTTGGCGCGCGAGCGCGCTCGCGGCGCGTTGGCGCACACGTGAGGAACTTGTAGGCCGTCGGCGGAGGCAACCGGAGGCAAGGAGGCAGGCGGATAAATCGACGCTGCGGAAGCAGGGAGTTCCTCCACACCCCGTTCCTATGCCCGAGGAATTGGAGGCGTTCAAAAACGTGGCGGCAGCGGCGCCGGAGTGGCAAGGGACGGCAACTCCGGTGCGTCATACGCACCCGGAAAGGCGACCAAGGTCAGTTGCATGGCTGCCACCGGCCACGCTCGCCGCCCGCGGTCACCTGCTTCGTTGGCGCTGCCGCATGCGGGCAGCGGCGGAGGGAAAGCTGGTGCGGCAGCGACGGGCAGAAAGCCGGCGGCGGCAAGCCGCGACGCAGCGGGCGTTGCGGTCGGCGTCTCGCCATTCGCGCCGATGGTGACGTGGCAGCCGACGACGCGGCGCCGACGCGCCAGGCAAGCGCGTTCGTCCGCGGCGGCTGTGGCATTAGCCGCCGCCGACGGAGGCGGGGCAGGCGGGGGCAGCGGCGGCGCCGCATCGTGAAGGCCGTTCGCGTCGCCCGCAGGGGGTGGCGCCGGCACGCGCTGACGCAGGGTTGTGTGGCAGGGGCGGGGAAGCGGGGGGTGGGGGGCGGGAGGGTGGTGGAAGTAAAGACTCAAAAGAGGGAGACCACTCTGAGTGAGTTGGCTCGATTCGGTCCGCGGGCCCCGCCCGAGTGGATTCCGGCGCCGCCGCTGGCTGCCCCGCAGCGAGCGGCGACGCGGTAGGGCCAGGCGGAGAGTGAACATCGTCAGACGGGGACGCGTCGCCGCTTCCGCCGCCACCCACTGCAGGTGGCGGGGGCGCCCCGGCCAGGCCCACAAAGTATAGCGAACTCTGCTAATGCGTCGGCCACAACCACGGACGGGTGGGGCGCAGGAAGGCCGCGGAGGGCACGATGGCCACCATGCCGCTCGATCAAGGCCAGCAGGCCTCTGCCTTGTGAGCGTCAGAACCAGGGCGCGCCGCCGTGGAGTGCGCGCGCGCAGCCGGTGCGCACGTAGAAGGTGCGTCAGCGATGATCAGTGCGAACAAGACATCCCGCGATGTTCACGTCCACAAACATCGCGGCTTTGACCTAATGCGGCTGTTGATCCTTCCAAAACAATGGAGCTGGAAAAGAAAGAAGCCCATGCTGTCCACATGATAACGTGAAAGCCCACAGACATGACACATAAACCTACCGCCCTCAGCTGCGCCAGCATACTGCAAGGTTGTGCAAAGCCGGAAATGCAGCCGGGCAAGCATCCTGACCAGCTCGACAAGCCAGCGCGATAGCACATGCCAATCCGCTGGCGCGACCTTGGCACATGGATGCACTCAAATGCCAGCCCGAGATGGTGCAGTGGCAGCAGTCTATGTTTGGGAGATGCAGGCGGCAGGGAGCACGCCGAAAATATTTCTGAGAGCTGGGACTTATAGAACTGAGCGGGTTACTCCGTCCTGTTTTGTACATTTGCATCGTCACGAATTTGTGACTTACTACGCTCGGTGTTTAGCTGCTCAGAGTAGTTAACTCAAGTGGTACCACGAAGACACACCGGCGACCAAGTCGATGCATCGACGAGTAACATGGTCTGTCCCACGCAATGAGGAATCCTAAATGAACGCGCTCGTTGCCGACGCGCCCATGAGGACAACCGTGAACTGCTACATCAGTGACTGTGAGCAAGCGTCGAGCAGCGCGCCAGAGAATGATGAAGAATGAGTTTATGTTGGGCGGAAGAGCGTGAAACGAATACGGCGGGGAGGGAGGCAAGACAAAGGATCAGTCCTCTCATGCACAGTGTTGAAAGAGGCACCTCTCCAACCGCCAGGTCCGTGCAGAATCGAGAATCTCCGTTTTCTTCAGATTGTCTTCCTTTCTCAGTGGTGTCATGGAGTAAAGTACCCCAGAGCAATTTGTTATCGAGCTGTTCTTCGAGATTCTCTGATAATCTCAGAAAGTCGAGAGCGCCGATTGTGCGTTTGCGGGCTGTACGGGCACATTTTGTAAAGATGGGACCCGACATGCACTGCTGTCCATCCTCTTGGCCAATCAGAAACGTCCCTTTCTTGGTGTTGCACTCCCGTTCTTTGAGGATGAGGTCAAATTAGGTGGATCTGCAATAGATCTGCAAATCCTATAGTGCGTGTCCCAAAAATGAGACATGCGCGTTTTCTGAAGGACTGACACATCACTGCATGGGGGCAGGCGGCGTGGGGTACGAGAACATTTTTTGACTGGCCTCCATGGAAAGAGCCTCTCCCGACGCGTGGTTGGCTGACAACTCCTTAATACCCGCCTGTGGGCCCTGTTCTGTGCGCCTCTCAGGTAGCCTCGATCTTGGAGCCAGTCTTTTTCGGGTTCTTGGGGTTAAAGGTTTGCAACGCCAAAGCTCATGTGCTAACTGGAGCTTCAATGAGGGGTGTCCCAAATCTTGTTTTCCTCACAGGGGCTGCATGGGGGTCTTTTTCACGTTTTTATTGGTAAGGTGGTGCCCTTTTCTTCGTGCACAAAGTGTCAGCACATGCCTGCTCTAGTATCTGTACATTTGATTGGGCCGCGTGTTCGTCACCTGTCGAAGTTGCAATGAATGACACTTTCCCCCATGACACGTCAGGATGTGCCGCCTCTGCTATCACTGTCAGGGGCTGTTCTCGAAGCACAGTGGGACCGAGTAGGTCACATTACATTATCGGACAGTTGCAGAAGGCCTGTGGGCCGAGAAAAAAAGAAAAACCGCCATGTCTCATTTTCGGGACACGCACCATACCTCTGCTCTTAGACCCAGTCTACACGGCGAGCGACGTGAACGTGATTCGGCGCCAATATGAACATACGTGCGCAAAAAACACGTGATGTGGCGCCGTCTTTCTTCGCGGCACGCACGAACACACTGTGACAGAAGTCTCTGGTCATATCTGGCAGATCGTATCGTGGGTGACACCGACGCAGCCAGAGCTACGGGCCCCAGAACCATGCACACACATATGTTTTTCTTTGAATTCACCCCAACAGGGAGCGATTAAAGGACGAATAGCAAACCCCATTCGAATTTTCGTCCACCGCTACGTTTGTGCACGCGATACTGGCATGAACCGTAGGCCTGTCGAACGTGACGCTGTCGTCAATGTGGAACTCTCTGTGTGCCATCATCGTCAAAGTGACAGGCTTCGTCACCTCTTGTCTAACACGCAGCTTCGGTGATCGTATCCGCTCTTATCCCACGCTTTCAGTCGTGTCAGCATTTCAGTGTGTTTCTTTTATGTGGTTACGTCGAGCGCTGACATGGGGCGCTATGAAAAATTGCAACAGATTTTAGCAAAATATACATGGAGTTTGCTTCGCAGGAATCGGATCATCGCTGCCCCCAACCGAGAGTGTCACCAACCAGTGGGGACCACGGCCGCCGCGGCGCGGGCGCTCCGCCGACGACAACGACACGGCCGTCGCCACGCCCCACGCTGCGTCGCTACTCGAGCGGCGGCTGGGGCCGGCCAACCGAGATAACGACACGCTGAGAATCGCTCTTACATCCAGCAATATGTGTGTGCATGGTCCCCGGGCCGAGCTACGCGGCTGCACCGAGCAGGCATCTCTCGAGAACTGACGGGTGTCACATCTCTAGGTTGTAAAGTGGGGTAGGATAGTCGATCGTCGGACTGCCGGCGGACTGGTATGATTGGTGGGAAGCCAAATCGTTCCGTCGACCGCGCCCCGCAGTCCGCCGCGTCGCGGGATAGAAAGGGCTCGCCTGCAGGGTCTATGCGCGAAGCTGCCCTCGCTCGACTCGGTCGTGCGCGATCGACGAGGCGACCACCCCCCTGGCCCCCCCGGCCGGCACGGTCGTGGCCCGAGCGTCGCTCGCGCGGGCCGCAGCCAGCAGCAGTGCGGGCCCCCCCCCGCGTGCCGCGGCTCGCGTGCCCGTCAGCCGTGTGGCGCCCACCGCCAGCAAGGCACGATGTGGGCCCGGTCCGAACGCCGCCGCCGTCGCACGCACGCACGCGCGCTGTCAGACACAGCCGTGCGCGGTGCTTGTGCCGCTGGCTGGGGTGTGGCTGCACAGATTCTTCGGGTGGGGCGGGGGGGCGGCGGGGCAGGGCGCCGTCAGATGCTCCTGTTGCGGGGGTGCCACACGCATGCCACCAAGGGCACCACAGACGGCACCCCACCTCTGCTGCTTTAGCTCCAAGAGTCTGCCTCCGCACGCCTACCGCGCATTGGTCCCACGTCAGCGGGAAGGGGTTTGACGAATCATTTTTAATTTCCCGCTAAGACAATTCACACGAGGTGCCTGCCAAAGCGTATTTTGCTGGCGAAGTGGAGTGCTTGCATGACGAAGTGGAGTGATTGTATGGCGAAATGGGGTGCATGCGCGCCCAACAGCAGTCGTGAAACACTGTTTTCAGCTCAAATTCGGCGCCCTTCTGGAATCCCGCACCAAGTTTCCTCGAAAACAATCTGATACAGGTTGGCTGAGTCCGCCAACCCGCCGGCGCGGGGAAACTGTGCGGGGCCTGCGGAGAATCTGGCGCCCTGCGGCTCGCTGTGCGGCTGAGGTGTTTTGAGCGCCGCCAGGTTCGTTCCCGGACGCGTGTGGCCTGCTCGCAGCCGCACGCGGTGGCCAGCGCGTGCCTGTGGTGGGCGGACGAGGCCTGCCCGTAAGGTGCGCGCACGCTCGTTCGAGGCGCGTATTGTGCGGTCACGCCAACCGCCACAGCCCAGATGGTCGCTCTTGAGTGTGTCCAGAAGGGGGGGTTGGAGGCAGCCGACCTGCGCACCGACCGACACCCCCCCTCGCGCTGTGCCGCCGCCGCATCAGTGGACAGTGGGGGCCGGTGGGCGAGGTGTCGTCGCAAACTGGCTCCCCCGCTGACTGGCGGCCAGCTCTCCGCCCTGGCCGGCTGCGAACGCGGCGTCTTTCGGACTTTGCTCCGCATCCCCCCATCCCCCCCGCGGCGCTGGCGTGCTCGTCCGGCTCTGTCGCTGTGGCGCTTGGCCCCCGCCCCTCCTCTGCCGACGGTGACCTGGGCGGCTCTGCTTCCTGCAGCCGCGCGCTCGTTTTGTGGCTGTCCCGCCTCTCGGCGGTCCTGGCCGCCACGCTCCCCTGCTGCGGCCTTCCCCCGCGTCGAGGCGTCTGTGACACAGCCGCTCCCCGCCACGCTCGCCACCTGCCGCCCTCCGCCACGTCACGACACCTGGGCCCCCACCGGCGTAGGCCACGCTCGCCTTCGGTGGCTCTCCCCCGCTTTGCTGCGGCTGTGCCCCCGCCGTCCTCCGCCACACTTTTCCGTTGCCCCCGCTACGCCCGGCACCTGCCACACGCGGTGGCTTCCCTCACCTTCGAGCCCCCGCGTGGGGCGCTGCTCTACCACGCCACTCGCCGCGTCGCTTCGGTGCGCTGTTTTTTAGCGGGCCTGGAAGATGTTTGGGGCTGTATCTTGGCCCCGTCCCTGCGGTGTAAGACGACGACGGCCACCGGGCGGCCGCGGGGGGTGAGGGAAGGCGCACCCCGACCGACCATCCCCCTCCCCACCCACACCACCATCGTCGTCGTCGTCGCTTACGGCCTCTGCGCCCAAACGGCGTTGGCTTTCCCTCCCTTCCTGCCTCCTTGCTCTCTCCATCACTGTCCTGCCGCCACCCCTCGCCGAGTTCCACGAGCCCAACAGAGCGGGTATGGGGGGGTCGTGCCCCGCGGCCAATGGGGGTCGACAGGTCGATGCTGGTGTCGGTGGGGCCGGGCGCCTCGCTGCGCGGCGACGGCGCGTCGTGCGGGCGGGGGGGGGCAGGGGCCGAGGGGTGACGGGCGTGTCGCGGGAGGGTAGCGCCGTGGGATGACGACGGGCGGCGAGCGAGGACTGAGTGACACTGCCTCGGTCGCTCGGGTGCAGGCATCGCTGTTGCCAGCGGTCGCCGCCCGATTTTTCTAGCCGTTCCACTACTCCCCCATCCTTGCTGCTCCGTGCTCTTTCGTTTCCTCTGCCTCGTCAGCCCGCCTTCAAGATGCCCTCGGAGACGAGTAACCGACGACGGCGTCGGACAGGGCGCGGTCGGTCGAGGCCGTTGGCACCACGCCGACTGAGCCGCATTGTCAAATTGGGACACTACCTAAATACCGTGGCGCATGGCAATGTGGCCCCGTCTTGGATGCATCGCCGCAGGTCTCCGGGCCCGGACTGCGTGGGGGGAATGTTTTCGGGCCGAGGGGGGTGTGGGGCATGAGGACGGGGCAGTTGGGCGGGGGAAGCGGGACTGGTCGCGACGACGGTTGTCCTGACGAAGCGCGCCCCTTGACCCTTTTATCCTTGTTTTGAGTAGAAATTCTTGGGCATGGCGTGGCCTGCCGGGCATGCCCCATTCCTTCCAGAGCTTTTCGGCCCCCACTTCCTCCTCACCGCACGCAGGCCCCCACTTCCACCACTTCCTTTTTTATTCTGCGCCGCGCGCGGACACCGGTAGGTATAATGCGCGGGTACAGATTGCGTGGAGGAGAGGGTCGTACTGCAATGGAGGCGGTGCCGCGGTGGCTGCAGCTCGGCTGTGCCTGTCGCGTGGCGGAGGTGGGGGTGCGGCGACGGTAATCTTGCGGCCGTAGGAGTCGTGCTGGTCTCGGGGTCGTGTGGCGGCTGGGGTCTTCAGGCGGCGGGCGTCGTGCAGCGATGGGCGTCGTGCGGCGGTGGGCGTCGTGCGTCGAGTAAGACCGTGCCGTGGTAGTTTCCGTGTGGGTGGCGGGGGTTTTGTGCGGGTGGGGTTCGCGAGGCGGGAAGGGTTGTGCCACTGCGGGGGTCTTGTGGGGATGGGAGCTGTGCCGCAACGGTAGTTGTGTGGCCGTGGGTGTCGTGCTGGGGAATTCGTCTTGGAGGCGCAGTGTCGGGGGTCATTGTTTCATGAGTCGTGCGGTGGGCAGGGTCTCACCGCCTATGCGTCGCAGATGGTCGCCACTGCCGGCGTCCGCCAAGGCTAGCTGGCAATAACTGGCCTCCCCGACGCCGCCAATTGCCGCCACCGCCGGCGCCGGCCAGCGCCATGCATCCTCCCTTCGTTCCACCGCGGCTGGCTTCCTGCACCCGCGGCTGCCGACGCCAGACTCCCCCCCGTCGCCGTCGATAGCCACTTTCGCCCGCGGCTTCCCGCACCCGGCATCCCCGCTGTCGCCGCCGATCGCCGTCACCACGGGCGTCTGCCGCAATCCGCCGCCCCCGCCGACGGCCCCCGCCAAGGCCGCCCACCATGTTGCCGCCGGTCGTGACGGCCGCCGGCGCCGGCCATTAACAGCGGCCCTCCCTGCTGCAGTCGATCGTCGCCGGCCTCGGTAACCGGCGACCACCACCATGCCCGTTGCAACCGACCGAAGCCACATAGGGCGCCCGCCAAGACTCGCTGATACCGGCGTCGTCGCCGATCGTCGCCGCCGCCGACAACTTTTATGGGGAGATGGCTGTGAACGGAAGGGGACTTTGTGTTTAGAACAGTGAAGGAAAAGCAAGAGGAAGCACGCAAAGCCATCTCCAAACTGTATGCATCCCCCCCACCACCACCCACCTTCTTCTCAGGGTAGTCTAGCCTGGCCATGTCCAACACTGTCTTGATGCCAGCAGAGGCGGGGTACTTGGCCTTCAGCTCAATCAACACGCGGTCCTTGCCAACCGCATGCCCGCGGTCGGCGTACTCGACGGCATAAGCGCGGTGGAGGGGCCCACGCTCGGAGAACGTCCTGATAACAAGCCGCCGCACCGCCGAGTTGCGGTGACACAGGCGCAATCACTTTCCAAACAGCATCTCCGTCTCCAGGATTGACACTCCGCCTTCCAGCCCATTGACGTACTCATCCAACACTGTCCACCAGTTCAGCCTCTTGGCCATGCTCAACAGCAGGACGCACTCCGTGGCGGACTCGAATATCGGCACCCCCGCCAACTTTCCGTCGCTCTTCAGCCTCCGCACGTTCTGGCGGACGACGAGAAGCTGCCTCGAGACACGCGGGGGGACGGGGGGGGAGGGGGACGCGAGGGCAGCCGGATGCGAGGCACTGCGCAGCACCTCGGCCGTGGCCGAGGACGACGCCGCGGACTGCGACGCGCTCGCCAGCTTTTCCCGCACCAGCTCCCGTGCGCGTGGGTCCTGCAGTACGCCGTCGGTCACCAGGCGCGCCATCAACTCCCGCTGCCGCGCCAAGTCGCGCTCCATCGCGTTGAAGCGGGCGTCGAAGTGCGACCTGACCTCAAGCCGCACGGACGATCTGTGCTCGTTGACGCGCACCACGCCCGCGTCGGCGTGCGCCGTGACGACCACCACGCTGGCGTCAAACAGTTGCGACATCCGCTCCTCGATTGCCTTCGTCTCCGCCGCGCTGGCGGCCGCTACCGCCTCGACGGCCACCCTCACAGCCTCCGCCATCGGCGGGATGACTTGTGCCACCGCGGCGGCGGCAGCCTCACCAGCGGCCGACAGCGTCCGAGCCATGAGCGTGCGGAAGGGGGGGAAGAGGGGGTGCTGGAAGAGAGGGAGGCGGGTCATGTAGGCGGTTGGAGGGATGCTCGCAGTCCCAAGCCGCGCGGCCATCGTCTGGAAGTAGACGGAGCGCACCCAGCGTATCAGACCATTCAGGTCATTCAGCGCCTCGTCCGCCGCGTCCGCGTTGGCCGCCACCCGTGCGCCGCACGCCTTCTCCGCCGCCTCAAGCCAGGGACAGACGGTGCGTTGCAGCTCCGCGGGAACTGGAACGTTGAGGCGGGGGGTCACGGGAGCCACGTGGTTGGGGTGCCGGCCCGACAGCGCCCGCATCATCTGCGGGTTCGGGATGGCCCTGTCGTACGTCCCCCCGCCCATCGGCACCGACCAGCAGCCGTGCTCTTTGTTGTCGCTCTTGCCGACGCCCCTCGCCTTCGCCGTGGAAGCCGCCGCGCCGCGCACGACGTGGGTTTTGGCCATACAATCCGGCACACCTATGGCCATCAGCAACAGTTTCACGCGGTCGTTGTGGAACCGGTAGGTCATCGCCTTCATCCGCCCCCCCCGCGCGCCGACCACCGCCAAAACGCGGTACCACTCGCGGAAGAACAGGTTTTTCCCCGCCTCGCGAAACAGCGCGGGAGTCACGCCGGCGGCCGTCAACTCGTCGTCGTCGGGCTGGAAGATGGGCGTGAAGTCAATGGGAGGACTCGAAGGCGTGCCCTTCGGCGGGTGGCACCACTCGACGAGCGCATCCGGCACGACGCCGATCGGGCAGAGCCACGGGTCGTCGTGCGGCAGCGCGCCGATGCACCGGGTGATCCCCTCGATTGTCTTGGTCGCCGTGATGTACGTACACAGCACCCGTGCTGGCTTGCCGTCGTCGTTGAACATGCCGACGAACGTCCTGGCGGCCATGTCGCTGAAGGTGAGCTGGCGCGCCGTGGCCCCCCGCGCCTCCAGCGCGTACTGCATTACCCAGACAGTGTTGAGGTTGACGTTCTTGGTGGACGCGTCCCACGTCGTGGGCGTGACGAGTAGGGAGAGGCACACGTCGCGGCGCTGCGCGTCCGAGACGGTGTGGTTGCGCTTTCCCATTGCCTTGCCCACCCCGGCGGCCCCCTCCTGCAACCTCTGGTCTCGCTGCCGCCGCCTCTTGACCGAGACAGCGGGGTGAAAGCTACCGGCCGACTGGTAGTCATCGACCGTCCACGCCTTGCAGCAAGCACTCGTGGCCGTCCGCCATAGGACGTTAAACAAGGTGGCGATTTTGGCCAGCGCGTTGAGGTTGCCGCCGATGACATGGTGGCTGACCAGCTTGCCCGCCCACGCCGCGGCCGGCACAGCAGTGGATACGCCGCCGCCTGTCGTCGTCGTCACTCCGGCAGTCAACGTCGTCGCCCCCGCAGCCGTTGGTACCGCCGCGGCCATCCCACCACCATGGGCCGCACGAGAAGGCCTCGGCGGCGGCCCGGCGCCGGGTAGGCGGGGGTGGGGGGAGCACGTGCCAAAAGATGTGTATGGAGGGAGAGGGGGGTGAGTGCGGAGGCAGAGCCGGAGGGGGTCGCAGCACTCGGACGGCTAGCGAACCGGTCTCTGACCATTTCTCGCGCCAGCGTCCCGCCTCGCTCTGCGGAGCCACCCACCAATCTTGCCGCCGTGTCTGCGGCTACGACAGCCGGGTGCGACACGCCCAGAGGCGCCCGCGGGTGCGAGGTCCCGCCGCCGACGGCTCGCTCCCCTTGCACCTGTGGCAGCACAGCCGCACCAGCGCCACGCCTCCCCCGCCCAGCAGAGGCCGTTCGTTCACCTGTCCTTCCTGCGGCGGCGCTGCCCCTCCCCCCTCGCCCCACTGTGGCTCTTTCCCGCTCGACACACCCTGTAGTGGCCCCCGTGGCGACCGATCCTCTTCCGACCATCCGCACTCCGGCCCCACCACTCCCCCCGCGCCCCGCAGCCCCCCCACCCCGCCCTCCTCTGCCCCCCCGTCCCGTCCAATCACCACGTCCCACTCGCCCACAGTTCTCACCACGATTCTCCGTGCGGACGCGCCTGCGCGCCGGCTCCCGGTCTGATCCCGAGCTGCCGGTGTCCGACCACTCCCCCACGCTGCAGCCGGCAGACGAATC
>Ga0115031_1002122_pt1 | contig 14691 bp, 10 predicted proteins | sample Maine_Asex4_meta_FD_87301 | JGI IMG/M metagenome (GOLD analysis project Ga0115031, IMG submission 87301) | Marine algal microbial communities from Maine, USA - Maine_Asex4_metaG | ecosystem: Host-associated > Algae > Red algae > Unclassified | place: Maine, USA | collected 2015-01-05
CGTGGCTTCCTGTGAGCGAATCATAATCCTAAGGATCCCGGGTTGCGATGGCTCCCCTGGAGGCCTGTGGAGAACCCTGCATCCATGTATATCCCGGGAAAGCCGGTATGTTGAGGGCGCTTGTCGGCCGTCTGAGAGGGGGTTTCTCCTCCATCAACCCGGGATTTCGGGGACCCAAAACCCGGGATATACCGGGTGATTTTTCTTGTAGGGTAGTCATCTGACAGACGTGCTGCTCAGCCATGGTCAACTGAAAGATGCGCTGTTCACGCATATTCACCTGATATACGTGCTACCCTGCCACGCATGTAACGTAGGGAGAGTGGTTCCAAGCAAGAAAACCCTGCCCAAAGAGAATAAAGAACCTTTGCTCCATATTCTTCTCGCTCAACGAACGACTCACCACCCCAGCCTCGCGTACTCTCTCAGCCCACCTACATTCGACAACCGTACATCAGGGGACGTAAGACTGCCGCTGTCAGCCCACATGTGCTCGACCAAGTCATCGTGCAGGGTAATGTGGTACTGGGCGTCGTTGGCCTCCGTCTCGGCCATACGTATGTAACACGCCGTCCCAACCGGCGCGCCTTCACAGCCACGACCGTTGTTGAGTTGAGCATCAGATAAAGGCACGGGCGCGCCCCATACAGCGCTGCAGGCTGGCCCATCGCCCTTGACAAAGGCCGTCCTGAAACGCGGCATCGCCGCAAACCGCCAGATTCCCGTCCACACGGATGTAGTCTCGCAAAAGGCGTACGCACCGGTCGAAATTTGCAAGGCCGGTTGAGGCGACGGCCTGGACGGGACCCTTCGACACGCTTGCACACCAGTTCTCCATGCACCGAGAAAAGCGCGCGGCGCCTATACAGGGTGGCTGGATCCCCACGCATGACGGCCGTGTGTAGATCATTATCAGCTACATCGTCGTCCACGATCCACGGGGCCTGACGCAGGCCGGAAACGTCAGAGCGGGAAGATGACGGTGCCAACGACGGGAGCGTGACGTCAACCACGGGACATCGGCGTGCGTCATGCGATGCGCAACGCGGTCCAGGTACCAGCTTGCGGTGCATATACTGAGCCCAGGCGTCCTGTGCCGGTGGTGGCCCCGCTGTGACCGCCACCCACGTCATTTGGACGCTCTGACTGGGGTGCCCCCAGCGCGACTCGTCATCCACCTGGAAAATCAGGCCTGTTCAGTAGAGTACAGCGAGGGGCACCCTTTCCTCCGCCCCCTCCTGCGCCCACTCCTGTTGGGATGGCGTCCGGTGGCCAGGTAGCAAGGCTTCCGGCCTGATCGGCCACTCAGAGATGATCAACCACTATATGCAGAAACAGGTCCGCTAGCCGCATGGCGCGACGTGGCGACGCGTGAGGAGTGACCGGCCCCCACGGGGCCGTCATGCAGTGTATGCGAATCTAGTCAGTTGACCACACGCGGCACGCTTGCAAAAGTGGTTCTGCTGGTGTTTCTCCGGCTCGTTATGCGGCCTCGAACGAGGCTGTGACAGATAGTGGTCGAAAGTGACAGCTCCTGTAGGGGCCCCAACGTCTGATAACCGCGCCCGACTTGCCGACGCTCTCTAATGATGTGTGGTGCTTTTCTTTAGAACTCTCAGTTTTTTTGTGCAGTGCCCAACGGAGGTAGAGGCTTTCAAAGGTCGAGGCCTCCAGGGCCGCTTGGTTTAGAATTAGCCAACTAATCCATGCGGACTGCCCCTGAGAGAGCGATTTCGTGCAAGGCTCTCCGTCCTGGTCGAACAGATGTTCTGGGACAGATGCAAGTGCTACGTGGCAAGGAGAGAACCATGAAGATCGCAGGGAGTATTGCTGATCCCCGAAATTTGTCCTGGTGGACAGAGACTGACTGAATGCTCCTGATTGTTTACATGTCTCCATACAGCCTGGAAACCAACATCAGCTCCTCTTTCTTTCTGCACTTCTGGCGAGGAAACAGTAGAAAATCTCAAAATCTCGCGTGGGCAGCTTGCTCCGTGCCAAGAAAAGCGGATCCAGCGGCAACAAACAGTGAGTTCTGCTGGATGCAAGGTCCTGGCACCGAATGCGGGCTTTCTATTGGCTTCGATGCCTTCTTACTGTCGTTTTAAACCAAAAGAGTGCTCTTATTTAGAGTCAGTCTCGGTCTCTGTCCCCCAGGACAAAATTCGGGGATCAGCAATACCATCAGACGTCAAAGGGCGTAAGGCGTTTGTCTCATCTTGCAAACTCGTCAAGCCTCCTAAGATGAGATTTCTAAAATAAAGCGCCGCATGTGCTGATGCCCAGGTCGCGGGGAAACTGTACTGAAATGATCTAATCCCCAGCCTCCAGATGTCATTCCTCATTTTTGGACTTTCCACCCGGCCGTGCATTTGAATTCATATCACATTCCATCTGGGGTGGGCCGACCACGGCTGTACGGGCCCCTCTTCATTCGAGCGTACTGAGGCGACTTGTTTGTGATCTTCGAACTACAGTGCTCTCAGGCGCTGCAAAAGGCCCACACGACGCTTTTCCTTTACACAATCGACTGGGTGCGCTTCTGGATGAGATACAGTCATTATTCAGTTTTATTCTTCGCCATTTGTTTTCTGTCGCTGATAGTAGTTAGCTTTCTCTCGCTGGACTTGCGATAAGCTTCCATGAGATGATTTCAATAGTAATGGGCAGATAGAGAAGTACAAATGACAGCATTTTCGTGCGACTCGGTCGAGATAAGTTCCATTTTCGCTTGCCTTAGCAGCACCTGAACACGCAAGAGTGTGCCTCGTACCAACCCACCATGCCCCATCACTCTTCATGGTCTGCCCCAGCCAGAACTATGTCAACCGTCTCATTGATGGCCTCAACATTGGTCTCAGCCACCACCCTGCCACGCATCACCTGCGCATCGTCTTGACTACCTGCGCTCTGGAACGTAGGCTGCAGCGTCGTGTTGGCCATGATGGCCTCCAGAGAGGGCACGTCCAAATTTTCGTGGTCAGCAACATGCTGAACGTCACCAGGCTGGCGTCTGCGCTCAGCGTTTGCCCTGTTGGGAAGGCCATCCGCCCTCACGCAGACCAGCAGGCAATCTGCGCGGGCAACATTGCGTTCCATTCCTCCCGGATGAGCTCGGATTTGTGAAGTTGATCCTGCCTGAGAATAAATTCAACAGGTCGAACATAGATGTTTCTGCAGTCCACATTTCCCGTTCTCTCGGTGCCTATGGTGCGTTCTTCGGCCCGGTTTTATCCACTGTTGATGTACCCAAGGCGGATTGAACCGAATAATGACTGTACTACGTGCCAGCGACTGTGTCTCGATCATTGTGCTCGACATGCATTGCGAACGGACTTTCTCTCGAATTAAGAGCAAGTGAGTGCGAGCTGAGCTGGGAGATCGCACTTGAGTTGTGACGGTGATAGCATTCCATATTTCGGTTCCACTCGTCTGGATCGTTTGCTTTTTCAAACTGTCGCTCGCTCAGACTCAGTTCTAGTGTCACCCTCGGAGCGCGTGTTCGTGTTCGTCGCACCGAGCGGTACCGTAGAGGGGGATGCGGCCGCGGCCACGGCGCCTCCCCGACGAGTCCCTCCCCGCAATCTTCACGGCGACGGCGGTGACGGCCTGCCTCGGCGCAGGCGGTTGTGCGGCTTTGCCTATGCGTGGGCGGCGTCCCAGCCGCCTCCCCTAATTTTATTGAGCTCTCCCCCGCTCGACCAGCGGGCGACGCGCCACCCCGACCGTGACAGTGACGGTGGCTGGAGGCGCGCCCGTGCCACGACGGCGTCTACCCCGCGGGCGCGGGCGCGTAACCCTTGTGCTACCGCGTGACCGGCGGTACGGCTCTGCGACGGGCGGCACTCAACACGGTGGCGGCCCACGCCACCAAACTCTTTCGACTCTTGTGGGTGGTTAACGGTGCGTTTGGGGGGTTCTCGGGCTGGTGGTTGGTGGCAGGGGGCGGCGGCGCCCGGTGGGGGCATCGTGGGAAGCGTGTCGGACGCCCGATCGACGGATCGCAGCGGGGTGCGGCGGCTGTGGCGGTGCATTCGGCGGTTTGGTCGTGGCTCCCTCTTTGGGCTTTGACGCTATCAGTGCAGGCGGGGAGGGCGCGGTCCGCGTCTTGCGCGTGGGCGGGGCGGGCGACGAGGTCCATGGCGGGGGAAAGACGCAATGGGCGGTGCTGTACGCGACACGCACGAGCGTCGTCCGTGGTGCGGGCTACCCTCCCCCAACATTGCGGGCCTGCGGTGGGAGGAGCCAGTGTGGAACGTTGCTTTCGTTGTGTTCGGGTTCTTTTCGGCAGGCCCCCTGCGCTTGCTTGTGGTGCTCAGCGCAGTCGATACACGCCGTCCCTCGCCGTTCATTTTGCCGGTTCGAGTCAAGCTCGTGGTCGGGCCGAGCGCGCGCGCGTTGGCAGTGCGTGTTGACCCCTTGTAGTCGCGTGGGTGCGCATCTGCGTCATCTCTGCGGGACTTTTGTAGTTCCATACTCCACTTGAGGTAAGGCTGTTGGACTAACCAACGTTGCAACAGTACGCGCTCCCCCCGTCGCCATCTCTGCTCGACTTTTGGTGCCCTCCCATAGGCTATGGCGGAGAATGCATCGCCAATGGCCTCTGATGCTGCGTTGCAGCTGCAGAACAGCCTGGGTGACTGTTCTGGCCGGCTCCCGTCTGACATGTCTCTCGCCGAAGTACGTGATGAGCGGTGTTGCGTTGCGTGAGTTGGGTCTCGTGTGTTGCTGATGTCGGCTATGCGCACGCACAGTGCGGACATCTGACTGACATGCGTGTGATACGTGGCATTTTTCTATGACCGTTTTCCCTCTTGTGTGTCGTTTTACCTCTGCGCAGGTCCGCAAGTCTGCCCAGGTGTTTGCCAACTTATTATCGGCACCATCTGGGGAGCAGGTCTTGAAGGAGACGTGTCTGGGCCTGTGCCAGCTCTTTGGCGACGGCATCCAGAATGAGCGGATTCAAGCCATCCTCGACGCTGCGGTTGTCCCCCGCCTGGTCGCGCTGCTACAGACAGCTGTTGCGGCACCCTCCTACCCCCAACCCCCCGCGTCCCAAGGTGCCTCGGGGGCGACTTGGTCCGAGGACCTAGGATCCGGGTCGTCGCAGATGCCTGTTTCGGTCTCTTTCTCGGCCGTCGTCCCAGCTGTGCAGTCGGCCGCGCTGCAGGTCATTGGCAACATTGCCTGTGGGGACGACCGTCAGACGCAGGTGATTATTGACTGTGCGGCGCTGCCGTGCCTGCGCGAGCTGCTCACCTCTCACGAGCGGGGCATCCGGAAGGAGTGTTGCTGGATTGTGTCCAACATCACCGAGTCGGCTCACCAGGTGAAGGACGTGTTGGACGCTGGAATCTTGCCGCCGCTGCTGCGGTTGGTGGAGTGCCAGGACACGGCGTGCCGGGAAGACGCGACGTGGGGACTTTACAACATCACGGCCAACCGGGACTCTGGACAAATCGCTGTTCTGGCCGAGCTGGGCGGCGTCCGCGCCCTCTGCGGTCTTCTCCATTGTACCAAGGAGCTGGACGTGTTGTGGAAGGGGTGCTCCACCGTTGCGGCTGTTGCTCTCAAGGGCATTCGCAATATCCTGGCGGTCGGCGAGTCGGACGCAGGGGCCATGACGGCTGCAGACGCAGCGGCCAACCGCCGCGGCGCCGCGTCGGCGCTCAACCGAATGGCCGCGTATGTGGCCGACGCGCACGGCGTGGAACGGATTGAGGCGCTCATGACGCACGGGTCGCCGGACGTGCGCACGCGGGCGCGAGGTGTCCTGCAGGGCTTTTTTGGCACGGAGCCGCAGCCACTGGCGGATGTGGGGCCGGTGGTTGTCATTGGGCCTGGCGGTCAGGCGGTGTCGCACGAGGGGGGCGGGCGGGGGCACCACCACCACCACCACCACCACCACCATCACCACTCCGCCGGCGGGGGGCGCTCCTCCGTAGCCGGCCTTGCGCGGGCCACCCAGCGGATGCGCATCTCCGACTCGCCGAGGACGGCGGCCGGCGGAGCGGCACCACCCCCCTCCGAGTCCTCTTCCTCCAGCGGCAGCAGCGCATCGGAAGGTGGGGACATGCGGTTGGCGGGGACTTCCTCCCTGGACGCGGACGCGGCGGCGGTGTGCACGGGCTGCTCGGACTGCGACGGTCGGCCGGAACGGACAGTGGACAGCCGGGTGAGTGCGGGCAGTGGCGGCCTAGACGATGAGGACGACGAGGACGATGAGGACGACGATGAAGAGGAGGAGGAGGATTCGGATGGGGACCTCATCCCCTTGCCACCGCCTGCCTGCCATTGCGTGTTGTGCACTGATGACCGGCCATTGAAAGACGGGCGGCCACCGGCGCGGAGGCCGAGGTCAGGGGTGACCGACGGTGGAACGGGGGGGCGGAACACCGAGTCGACGTCGGCGGGTTCTATTCGTGGTGACACCGTGTCGGGGGTCTCGGGTACGTCCTTGTCCCCGTATGCCCTCCCACAGGGCTCGTCGGGCCTGCAGCGCGGCCCTGACGGTAGGAGGGCTACTGACGGCTCGGTATCGGCCCGAGGCTTGGACGGACGACGCGCCCCCCCGCCACCTCCCCCATTGGACCCGCCATGCGATTATTGTGGGGGGGGTGGACACCTGGGCGACAGTCGAGCGGCGCTAGCGGCCAAGCTGGGGCGTGCTGTGCGACTGGGCCACGCCCACTGCCTGGCCGTATTACTAGATGCCATGACTTGGTCGCAGCGGGGAGCTGCGATTGAGGCCCCTGCCCTCCTCCATCCCGGTGCTGGTGCCATGCCCCCACCTTCTGCGTCTACCTCTGCTGCATCCGAGGCGTCCCGCGTAGCAGCGGCTGCGGGGATGACATCGCCCGCCTCGGACGGTGCGGCTCCGAGCTCGCTACCTGCTGTCGTCTTGGCAGCCCAGCTGGGCAAGGTGTCGTGCCTTCGTCTGCTGGTTGCCCGCTGCCGACCTGAGCTGGATGCCACTTATGGGCGCAAGCGTCTGACGCCCCTAGCCTGGGCGGCACACAAGGGCTATCTCGGCTGCTGTCAGGCGTTGCTGAATGAGGGCGCGTCAGCAGCTGCGCGGTGCGCGGACGGCGTCACTGCGCTCCACTTGGCGGCGTCCTCTGGCGGGCACGTCGCTCTCGTGCGGCTGCTGCTAGCGCACCAGGCACCGGTCAGGGCTCAATCCGCCAAGAAGCAGACGCCGCTGTGTCTGGCCGCTCAGAAGGGCTACGTCCGCATCGTGCAGTTGCTGCTGGAGCACGGGGCGGATGCAAACAATGAAGACGATGGCAAGTATACGCCGTTGCACCTCGCGGCGAGCAACGGACACGAGGAGTGTGCGGAGAGCCTTATCGCCGAGGGGGCCAACGTCGATGCGGCGACGGCGTCGGGAGTTACTCCTATTCACTACGCGGTGCAGGGGCGGCACGCGCGGGTGGTGCAGCTGTTGGTTCAAGCAGGAGCAGAAGTCAACTGCTTCCGCAACCCACTGCTGCTCATTGCTGCCGACGATGGTACAGCTGACGTCGTCCGCGTGTTGCTGGGCGCCAATGCACCCACCGATTGCCGCGCCAACATCAAGGTGATGATCAACAAGGATGCAGATGTGCAGGACACGCTAACGCCCCTGCACCTGGCTGCGTCCAAGGGCCACACCGAGGTGGTGGAGCTTTTGCTGGACTACGGGGCGGACGTCAACTCGCGGACGGCAAAGCTGTGGACGGCTCTAGACTTTGCGGTTCTCAACGCGCACCCGTCGTGTGCGCACGCGTTGCTTGATCACGGGGCGTTTGTGGACCCTAAGAGCAAACTCTCTGCCCGCGGAGGGGGTACGCTGGTGACGCACGCCGCTGCGCACGGGAACCGTGATATTGTGCGTCGGCTTGTGGAACGCATCCGTCAGCAAGGGGAAGCTGCAAAGAACGAGGCGTCGGCAGCACCTGCAGCGGGATCTTCCTCGGACGCTGGGGAGTCGATTAGGGGGCGTTCCGACGGTGCAAGCTTGTCGGCGCGTTCTGCTGCCCAGAACGGCGGAACGGCCCACGCTGCTGCTCCGTCGAGTAGGGAACCGGCTGGGCCAGAGACGCTGTTGCCCTACCAGCCGTTTCCCGCTGCTGTCGCTGATGCTGGTGCTCGATGGGCCGGCCAAGCACCCACCCCGCGTGTCGGGGAACCTGCGGCCGCGTACGCAACGCCGGCGGCGATGGGCTACGCCGCCGATGGGCTGCATGGCCAAATGCGTGGCGCGCTGTATGCTCCCGGGCAGTACGTGGGTTTTGACCTCGGCATGGACGGCATAGCCATGGGGGCCATGTCGCCGGCTCAGTTGGACCCCCTTCAGCTCCAGCAGCACCATCAGCTGCAATATCAGCAGCTGCAAGCGCAGCAGGAGCGGTTGCGTCAAGGAGCTGGAGCGGGCGAGGACACGTCGGCCTTGCTTCCGCCTTTGGTCCCGATCACGGCTACGGGCCCTATGTACGCCGCGCCGCTCGCGCCTGGGGGGTCTGCGATGGACACGGCGGCGCTGGCGAGCCAGTCGTCGTACTACGACGCGAGCTCGCAGTACATGTCCGCGGCCCTGTCGTCGTTTGCCGTGCCCGCGCCGGGGTTGTCCACTTTCCAAGACGACGTCAACGTGCGGTTGAGCCTGGCCATTGATGTGGCGCGCGCCTTCCCGCCGCCGCCGCCGTCGCCGCTGATTGGCGGTAGTTCGTCGGTGCAGGCGTTGACAATGAACCCTATTGCGCCCGGCTCTTCTTCGGACACGCGCGGGGTGCTCTTTCCGCGGGCGACCGGCATGAACGTGGCAATCGATCCGGTTTTCCTATCGGCAACGCTACAGCGGCACCTGGCGGCGGCGAGACCGCCGCCGGCAGCCATGGATGTGCTGCTGCAAATCCCACTACCTCACCTGGAGGACATGGGGTCGTTTCCTTACGTGCACGCGTCGGTGTCGTTGCTGTCTCACGACACACCGGGCGGTGGCAGCGAGGACCTAGCGTCAGTGAGCGACGACTTCATGCAGCACTCCCCCGGGACGGAGCCGGAGGCGCCTCCGATAGCTACCAACGTGCACTATGCCACAACGAGCATGCCCCTCGTGCCGCCCGTGCCAGCCGTGTGGACGCCGGACCCAGACCAGTCACTGATGCCGTCTACCCCCAGCGTGGAGGGCAGCCTGTCCGATGGTGGGCTTCGAGCCTCTGATTCGGCGACGTACGGAATGGGCCCCGACGGATCTTCCATGCTGCGGGACGACGGTGGCAACGACGGGGCGAGCGTCAGTGGCAGCAGCGTTGGGGGGGTGCCACGGTCGACGCCGCGGCGGCGTGGGCAGAGCAAGGATGAGCGGGAGGGCAGCGCCCGCGTGCGGGAGCAGCGCCGCAGGGAGGCGGAGGCGTTCGATGCTCGGGAGCGCCTGGACGACGCCATCAGGTCTCGGTCGGCGACCGCATTGACGGAGGCTATTGCACACGCCAACAAGCTGGTTCTTCACCTTGCAGCAGGCTCCTCTGCCAGCGCCGCGGCGCCGGCTTCCGCCCGTGCCGCTGAGGCGGAAAGTCGCCTTCTGGCCGACGCGGACACTGCACGGACCGTGCTGGCGCAGGTCAACGCGGAGGATCGGCGTGCCAAGGAGACGAAGGCGGCGGCTGCGGCGGCCACACGGCGAGACTCTGCCCGCCGGCTGCTGTCCGATGCTGTCACGGCGGTGCTCGCCGGCGGGGACCCGCGGGTGCTGGTGCGAGCCATTCACCGCGCGCGCCGGGCGTCTGCGACGCTGGGTGCTTTGGAGGAAGATATTGCAGCCGCACAATCCGCCTCGACGGCTCTGTCCTCTGCGGAGGAGGCGGTGACTCAGCTGTCGGCTGCCTGCATCGATGCGGAACTGGACGCCCTCCGCGCTGCCATGTCGGAAGCACAAGCTGCTGTGGACCGTTGCCGCAGCCTCGGTGCGGAAGACGCTGCCATTGTGCGCATTTGCGCCAGCTCCGACGCGACCGTCGCCAGTGGGGCGACTGGCCAAAAAGACGACACCAAGCCTTTTGAGAAGCGTCTGGTTGAGGCGGAGGAGCGTGTCGATGTGCTTGCAACAGAGCGGTTGGTCAAGGAGCAGGGGCTCGCGCAAGCGGAGGACGCAGAGAAGGACGCCATGGTGGTTCTGGAACAGGCGGTCGCGCGGTGCGAATCGTCTGACTTGGCTGGCACGGCGGGTACTGGGGATATCGTTGAGATAGTTGATGGGGAGAAGCCGGCCAGTGCATTGGCGGCTTTGGAGGTGGCGGTCGAGGCAGCCGACAAGGTGGCTCGTTCTGGGGATGCGGGGACGCACGCACGGCGGCGCATTGAAGCGGCGCGGCGGACATTTTCTAAGAGCGTCAAGGCGACTCGCAAGCGGCTGCGGCAGGCCCAGGCCCGCGCGTCGGGCTCGCCTGACCTGCCCGGCCTCGAGGCGGTTCTCGCGTCAGCCCGCGACTTGTGCGTCGCGGCGCTTGCTGACGACATTGCGCTCGTGTCTTCACGCGTGGACCAGTTGCGTGATCAGTCTGCGGCAGTGTTGGAGCTGGAATCGGCCCGTGAGGCCAACGACGTGCCGCGTCTCTTGGCTGTTCGGGGCCGACTGAACGACCTGGGTCTTTTCCACGAGGCGGAGGTAGCACGTTCACGCGCGGACGCGCTGACCAAGGAGGCCCTCACTCGGGACCTAATGTCTACCGCCAGCGAAGACGCGCAGCGCGTCCTGGACGCGTGGCGTGCCGCGGTTGCGGCCGGCGGCAGCGTTAACGGGGGCGATGACGGAGACAGTGCTGAAGCGGATGTGGATGCCGGCGTTGCTCGGGATGATGGGGCGCCTAGCCCTGCCGAGTCACTTCCGGCGACGACCGTCGCTGCGCAGCATATTGAAGTGGTTCCTCTAGAAGAGCTCACGCCGTCGCCCGCCGCACTGCACGTGTGGAGCTGGCCTGATGGGGAGAAGCTGGCCAAGCTGGTGCACAAGGCGACCCAATTTGACGGTCGACTGGAGGAGCTAGCGCAGCGGCTCCGCTTCCAGGCGGGTCAACTTGCTGTGGTTGGTCGGGCGGTCCTCTCTTCCTCTGCGGTGCATACCGACGCACCCTCCTTGGCGGCTGCTATCTCGTCGTACCGCCGCTCCTTCCTAACGTCTGCGCCCTCGTCAGTCGCCGGTGCTACGTCGCCTGTTTCGACCGGCAAGCAAAATTCGTCGGCAGAGGCAGCGGGGGAGAGTGCTGTTGACCGTAAGAACCGACGCAAGAAGCGGACCAAGAGCGCCGTGGTGTCTGTGGCGGCGGACGTGCCAAAGGACGGAGCGGACGCGGCTGCCGTCGGGGAGGGCGCGGGGTCGCCCCTTCCAACAGTCTTTTTGGAAGAGATGGACGCGGCTGCGAGTGAGCTAGCATTGGTAGTGGCTACGGCGGACCTGGAGAACCTGCAGGCCGCTGAGCAGCAGCTGGTGCTAGAGGAAGCGGAGGCGGCTAAGGAGTCTGCCGCAGCTCTGACTCGCCCGCGCCGGTCTCCCGGCGCGGGGTCGGGCCGCCGCTCTTCGGGGTCCGCGTTGCACGCGTCATCTGGGCACGGTAACGCCGATGACGGGGGTCGGGGGGCGGGCAAGGGCTATGCCCCTTCGGACGCTTCTCGCAAGGGCCACGGTGCTGGGCTGACGCCGGCGGCTCGGCCGGGGCGGGCGGGATCATCCGTTGGGGAGGGCACCGCGGCCGCACACGGTCCGGGCAGCTCGCCTGTCTCCAAGAGCGCTGCGACCGGCAAGGCAGTATTGTCTCCCCTCGTGGACCGCAAGCCCATGGCGGGGATCCACCCTCCGGGCGCAATGTCGGTCGGCCCGAGCGGCATGAGCGCTCCGTCCCTTCCACTGGTCGCTGCGAAGAAACGATCCGCCTTCCACGTTTTGCAAGCGCCAGGTGCCAAGCCAGCACCTGCGCCTGGCTCGGCGCCACTACCGCCGACGTTTCGGCCGAACGTCGTGCCGACCGGCCCCGTCCCCTCGTCAATGCCACCTGCTTTCCCGCCCCCTGGTCTTCCCGGGCGCCCGCCTGCTTCACACGTTCGGACCCCTTCGCTGTCGCTGAGCGCTGCACCTTACGTGCCGCCGTCGCCCACGACGCGTCCTCGGTCGGCGCCCGCTCCTCCATTTCCAGGCGCGGCGGCCCCCCCTCCGCCCCCGATGGTGCACCAGCGGCCGCCGCACTTCCACATGCACCACCACCGCCACGCGGTGGCGGCGGCAGCAGCCGCCGCCGCCGCCTTTGTTCACCAACAACAGCAGCCGCAGCAGCAGTCGCAGATGCCACAGCCAATTCTTCCCCCGCCCCCTCCGTCTCATCCACCGCCGCCGCCGCCACCACCGCCGCAACAACCGTCGCAGCAGCAAGCCAACGGGCGGGCTTTCCCATCCCTGTCGAGCGCCGGCTTTCCGTCATCGTCGGGGATGGTGTCGGGGCTGCCTAATTTGGGCGTCGCATCAACGCCCAACTTCTTTGGTAACCAGATGGGTATGCCATTGCTGCCATCACTGCCACCGCCGCCTCCGGCGTCAGGCATCCGTGGGCCTCGACCGCTGCACCAGTCGACGAGCATGGGCGAGTTGTCGGGCCGTGGGGAGGTGGGGCATCCTGCTGTCGACCGGGCGCTCGTCGACGCGACGTCGTCGTTTGTCTCGCTGAAGTCGGGATGCGAGCACTACTTCCTCTCTCGTGGGGAAGGGGCGGTCCTGCGCTGCATGCACTGTTCCAGCTCGATTGAGGTGACTTCGGCGGAACTACTGCACCGAGTGCAGCGCCGCTCCGCGCATGTCTTCCCGTCGGCCAACAGCGTGGCCGGGGACCTATCGATGACCACTCCTGCTCTACCGCCGCTGTCTGGTCGCAGTGTGCAGTCAAGCGTGTCGGGCATGCCGTCCTCGTTTGTGCCCTCGTTCCCTCCTGTCGGCCCGACCAACCAGCACAATGGGGGCCACCGCGGCGTTGCTTCGAAGTCATCGCGCAACTCAAGCTTTGGGAACGTGGCCGGCACCGCGGTCAGCGGCTCTATGGCGCCAAGTGTCGGTGGCAGCAGCGGCTTCTCTCGCTTTGCAGCTGGCGCTCCTGGTAGCGGCGGCCGGTGGGCTGGCTCGGCCGACACTGGTAGCAGCGGCGCGAGCAGCCCGACATTTTCGCCTTCACCGCTGCCTGCCTCGTCCGTTGGTGCTAATTCACCCAGCGTATCGGGGGCTGCCTCGTCGCCCGCCTACGGCTCGATGGGGGCGCCCGTAGTCAGCCGTTTTGGGGGCGGTAGCGGCGGCAACGGGAGCGGTGGCGGCAGCGGGTCGGCTGGGGTGATTGGCGACGTGACTGATGACGGCAGCCGGTCAATGGGGTTGGCACACGCTCGCGAGGCGGCCTCCCGCGCCTCGTCGTCACTCCTGCAGTCGGCCGCCGCGCTCGGCCGCGAGTTCCACCCCGCCAAGCCAATGTCGTCGCTACCGCCGCCGTCGCCGCTCTCGGGCTCGCAAGGCTCGCGTCTCTCTCCGATGCAGCAGCAGGGTGGAGCACTTCACCCTGGGCTCCACGGTCACAGCGGCCACGGCCTCGGCGGGCATTCCGGGCAATCGTCGCTTTCCCGCCCTCCGCTCAGCCAAGCACACCGTCGGTCGGCGGAGCGGCCGCCGCCCCGGGGCATGAGCGGCAGCGGCGGCGGCGGCGGCAGCGGCGGCGGCGGTGACGGTGGCGTCCCTGGCGGGGGCTTTCTTGGCATCCTGTCCCCCCCGCTGCCCCGGGAGGAAGCGCGCGCGCAGTCGGCAGACCTGAGCTCCGACTTCGCGCTCGAGGACTTCGGCTTTGACATTGACGCCATCGTTAGCGAGCCAGAAGCCGCGTCGCCAGGGCCAGACGACGCGACAGGGCAGCGGAGGAGGTAACATGAAGTGTTTGGATTGACGTGCAGGTCACTGGGCAAGCGACGGCTTTAGTGTTCTGTTTTTTCTGTCTCTGTGAGTCTTGTTTTTTCCGACGCCTGCCTCTTGCCTCCAGTGTCATCTTGGTGTGTTTATCTTTTTCGACAATCCTCATTTTTCTGATAATTGGCGCTTTCACGTTTTTCCGGGATGTGTTCGGCACGCACGCGACCAGCCGGGATTTCTTGCTGTAGACTCCCCTCATGCACCCGCAATTTGACACCACAATGATGGTGGCGCCGCTAAGTACTGCGGCTCCCTGAACGAACTGTAGTGTACTCGGCAGGCCCCCACGCACCACCTCTTCTCCACCAGTGCTGCCCTCGCACCGTTGGCCCGCGCGCCGCGGCGGCGCCGCGTCTGCGCACCATGTCGTCCTCGTCCCGACTCATGTCGGACGTCGACGGCGGGGTCAGCTCGGATGGGGGTAACCGCAGCGACGGGGATGGTCAGCACCGCCGCGGCCGCGGCGGTGACCGCGACGGCGACCGCGACAGCGGCGGCACGGGTGGTGGCGGCGGCGACGAGTCGCCCGACGCGGACGTGCCCGGCGACCTGAGCTCCTCCCCCGATTATCGCATGCGTGGCGGCTACCGCTCCCGCGGGCGGCGCGTCCGCCGCGGCTCGCGGCGGTTTGGCTCGCGGCGCCTCGGGCGGGACATTAGCAGCGACGAGTTTGACGAAGACGCGGCCGTCGACCAAGAGGGCGAAGGGGAGGGGGGGGGGGA
>Ga0115031_1002136_pt1 | contig 14657 bp, 17 predicted proteins | sample Maine_Asex4_meta_FD_87301 | JGI IMG/M metagenome (GOLD analysis project Ga0115031, IMG submission 87301) | Marine algal microbial communities from Maine, USA - Maine_Asex4_metaG | ecosystem: Host-associated > Algae > Red algae > Unclassified | place: Maine, USA | collected 2015-01-05
CTTAGTGGTGAAGTCTCTCTTTTTTCTTTGCAATGAAACAGCATGCAACACTTCCTGCTCTATTCGGCTGCCGTCCCCCAGCAGCTCACGTCCCCCGCCACCTGCGACCAAACCCCCTCGCCTCCGAGCGCCGCCGCCTGCCTCCTGCTGATGTAGCCCACTGGCTGTACCCACCCCAGTGACAATGGGCGCCGCTGGGGCTCGCTTTCTACGCGATTGCCTTGCACCTGTCGCCATGGGCTAGTCCCCGCCGCCCCTGGCAGGCCGCCCTCCCGCCGCGCTGTCATTCGCCTCGCCCAGGTGCCGGTCGCTGGCGCCCGTCGTCCCCTGCTGCTGCCGCTCGTATATCCTGTTCGATTGGAGAAGCGCTGTTGTGGTCGTTTTGGGTCAAATACTGATAAGTTTTTCTCACCGCAATGTGCGAATCCAAGCCATTCTCACACGATCAGTCATTGTGTCACGAACTGGTACAGGCATTTTCTGAGGCACTTTCTTTAAGAGGTGATCGGAGGCACTGTTTTAAAAACGGAAAAGACCGCTCACCTCGTGAGACTCTCCTGAGTCGAGCCATATTTTTTTTCTTTGAAAGAGATGAGCTGAAGTGCTCATCTGACAAGGTTTGTCACGAACTGGGGGGGGACGGATACTGGGGCCCGATTTCCGTACTGTGGGGCCGAAACGGAGGCCCGGAGCCCAAAGTGGAACCCGGCCGCAGCCCGGCCTGTGCCAGGGCGGCCGAAACGTGGGCTACAAGTCTGCATGTCACGTACTCGAGACGGCTCGAGACGGCTCGAGACGGCGACCGGATTCCGCGTCTTGTAGTCCACCTCTGAAGCAGGCTACAGGTCGATCAAAACCCAGGCAAATCGAGGCCGCAAGGACCACTTGAACCGTCGAGGGGTCTCCCTCACGCGACTTGGAAGTCACTGTTCAAGGATCAATCTCGGCTGGTCAAGGATCAACCTCGGCGGGCATCGCTGGACCGCTGGACCTCTCCCCCACGCAGCACGTATCACCACAGGCTCGGTGATGGACTGACTGGTCAAACCTCCACTTGTAGCGCCTCTGTGCGTGCTGCATCGGCGGCCTCGATTGAGAGGCACGACGATCCACGCAGGCTCCTTGGGCTGCTCGCGCATGAGCCGCACGCGCCGCGTCTTCCTCGCTGGTGAAAGGGGCTAGGTGAATGAGGTTATACAGTCGCACTACAAACGGGCCGGCCTGCAGGTGGGGCCTCGCGGAGCCAACACAGAAAGAAGACAATGACGTTCACTCGTTCTCGCAATCTCCCCCCTCCCAATCGCCGTCCTCCCGAGCGCGCTCTGACACGAACGCGTTGACAAAGAAGCGCGCCGCACGGAGCTCAGCCGTCGTCTTGGGCACCTTGTCGGGCATGACTGTCGCGCCGTGACGCTCGCAGAGGTCCTCCCAGTCGTACTCTACCGACAACCAGCGCACGATATCCTTGGCCTCGACGGCGTCGAGGCGTGCCGCGTCCCCGTCGGCCGGCACACTCCACTGCAATCGCTCACACCCGTACTTTGTGAGCACGCAGCCCTCGGTTGCCGGTGCGCTCTCAGCACGCCGCACGACGAGGCCGCACCCACGCGCTGGACCTGGCCTCGGCGACTAGCGCGGCTTGGCCAACGCAAAGCTCCCCGCCTGGCCCCCGGTAGCGCACCCAGTCAAACCACGGTGCGCCGTGGAAGCTCTGAGCCGCCCGCACAGTGTGCGACATCCTCCCGCGTCGCGGGCGGGCGGGATCGCTGTAGTACAAGGACTTGGCACACCCCAGTGTCGTACTGTCACTTACCCCGAGCGCAGTACCCAGCCCTGGAAGACCGTGGATGTGCGCCAAGTGCGCAGTCGTGTACTGCTTGGTGTACCGCCGCCGCCGAGCCCCCCCCCGCCGCCGCCGCCGCCGCCGACGCCGCTGGCGCGCGTCGCTGCTCTCGGTTTCGTACTAGGGATTCGACGACACGTCGGATGATGGCGCGGACGCCGGCTCATCGGCGCCATCATCGAGGAGGGTGCGGGAGACCTGCTCCACCAGGATCAGCTGCTCGATGGACTGGTCCCTCCTGTGGTTGGTCAAGTTGTACGCCTTTTTCACCGCCTTGTGCAGCGTTTCGTTGTACGCCGTGTTGCCGTCGTAGAGGTTGCCCCGCAGCCGAAACTCGTCGAGCAAGTGGGCAGCCATAAGGTGAAGCTTGGTCGTGTGTGACGGGCCAAGTACTGGCTGGTAGTGGTCCACCACCCACTTGTGGGCCTTTGTCGCCAGCACCTCCGCCTCTGCTAGCGTTATGCCGCCGCCAGTACACCGCGCCGAGAAGAGCTCGTTGGTCACATGGACCAGCTCGCAGATCACCAGTGTGAGTGTACTGTGGTCCACGCCATCCCCGTCCGAACCGGCCACACCAACCACCGCAAAAGGAAGAAAGGGCAGAGCACGCCGGTGCTCGCTACCGGTCATCGTTACTTGCTTCTTTTCTTCCGGTACAAAGTACCTGCAGTACAGAGAAAGAACGAGGTACGAATCAGCGAGTAACGCCGTGGCTCCCGTTGTGCCAGAGCTTTGATAGCACCCACACCACACGAGCACCGCCCACAACACACGAGCACCCCCCGCCCCGCGGACCTTCCACAAATCACGTACCCAGGATGGATATGCGGCACCCGTAGCCTGCGTGATGCGTACTTGAAGCGCAAGTTCATAGCTCGCTCTGCGTTGGCCGCGGTGTCGAACCGTGTGCGGCCGCTCGCACCGGCAACTTGGCGGAGGTACAAGGGTACCGGGGGGGTCCCTAAAGATAGTCACAACGTGGAATTATGTGCACCCCCTCAGAGGCATCAATTTGATTGCCAAGGCATCCAGATAGTTTTTCTAGGCACCTGCAAGAAAAACAACTCGCGCCTATCCAGCTCTGCACTGCCTGAAACATGACGATCGCGGCGCCTACGCACGAAAGCAAAGGCATCTTCACGAAGCGCATGAGCTGGCGGTTCTGATCATGTGCTTTCTGTAGCATGAGGAGTTGTATCAGCTGCATCCGGTCGCTTGTGGTGCGACGCCGCCGTCCCTCTCCCCGAAAAGAAAGGTCTCCTCTTCATATCCGGCAAGTCATGATAGGCACGTCCGATATCCTGCGCGCCCACAGAATGAGCCTCACAGGAAATAAGCAAGACTGGCGATGCCGCCCCCCTCCCAGAGCCTCGCGAAGACACCCCGTCGCCACAGGGCTGCTTGCCATACCCCCACTGCAGCATCCTCTACACAGCTCTCAGTCTCCCGGCTGCCAGCAGCTTCTTCTTCTTCAGACTGCGTAACACAGTCTCCCGCCATCTTCACCCACTGCTGCGCACGCCGCCCGGCTGGCTTCCCAGGAACGGAAAGATGGCGTGAAGTCGGTCGCGGCGGCTGCCGATCAGGGCAGTGCTGGGCCCTTACAGAGGCGAATACAGTGATCACGATTGCACGCGTTCGGAGGGATTTCAAGGGATAATGCATCGAAAGAAAAGAAGAAAATCATACGAGCGGGGTGTGCGTCGTTGTGTCACTCTGATAGGAGAAAAAAATAGAAGGGGTGCTGCTTGTATTTTCCATGTGCCGCTTGAGGTATGGGCGCGTCACAATCATAGCTGTTCGTATTTTTGAAAATCCAAGTGACACATCATTCGACGCACCCCCGGTACTTGGTTGGCCACTTTTCTGTCGATGCCCGAGTCCATCACCTGCGTGCTTGCGTTTGTGTGTATGTAGAAGTGTACAAGCAAGACCCAGGTAACAAGCACAACGAAGATACGGTGCGGCGCCGTGAGATGAGCCGTTGTCAACAGTATGTCCGATGCCCAAAAAAGATAAAATAACGCCGAGTGGAGCCAGGTGTGGCGATGCACACAATAGGGACGGGCGAAGAGGGCACACGCACGGGAGAGCGACCATGAATTGGAGAGCAAGCGAACGTACGTGCAGGCGGTCAAACCCAGGCAAACGATACAGCATCCGCGGTCCGTTTCCAAGTGCGGCCCAGGCGGCCAGGGCAGGTACCACACTGTTGAGGCTGTGTTCCATCTCAACCTCTGCTCTCCGAGGTGCAGCCCCCGAAAAGATACCCATCGTCGCGTTACTGAGCTGCGACTTGACGGTAGCATCGACGTCACGACTCGGTGCTGCGGCACCCGCCGCAGTCCACGAGTTGTCTCGCACAACCATACACGGCGTGCACGGAAAGAAGCACCCAGATCCTTTCAGACACATGATCGTACGCTCCTCCGACTGGTCACAAACATACAAGAGCACCTGTGACAGCACGGCGGCGTGTCACCTGGTCTGGGGCCACGAGGGGGGGGCCTGCCCCGGCGCTGGGCCCCGAATCCCGTCCCCAGAGCCGGTGACGGGGCCGCCAGATCCAAGACACCGATCGGTCGGAAATCACCCCACTCCGGACCGTGCCCCGCCCTTACAGCGCGGATATGCCAAATTCCGCATATTCCGAGTGTTCCGGTGGTGGTCCACTTGTGATCACCCCGTAGCTCACCAACCACAACCGCGATCTCGCGACTTCTCTGGGACTAGTAAATCCCCGGGCGGGCCCCCAGTTAACGGCCTAATTTTGTGTAAACCCAACTTGGGATATTGACCAGCATTACACCGCGCGCCCGACGCCGGGGCGTCGCGAGGGTGTCACGTAGCACCCTTCCCCCGCCCCCAACTCAAGGCGGTATTCGAAGCTTCGACCGTCCTCCGCTGAGACTGGCCCCATGGGCCCTGAGGGGGGGGTTTCTGAGGGTTCCCTGAGGGTGTCTGAGGGGGTTTCCTGAGGGTTGGAGGGGGACGGACGAGGTGTGGAGAGGGTAAGAGGGCGAGGCGTGCGTGTCGCCTCGAGGCCTTCGACCCGGGCAAGTAAACTTCCGGTCACACAACTCGTGTTTCGCGCTCGGGGCGTCTTCCCCCGGTCGTGGCCGTGCGTGTGTGCTCTTTGGGGTTTCCTTCCGGGGCGGGTGTTCCCCGACAGGACTACCCGGCGACACGGTCTGGCCCGCCTCCCCCCCAAGTTGGGTGGGGTTCGCTGGGCGTGTTGTCACATTTGGTGGAGCAGCAGGGGATGAAGACGACTCAACCTTCCTCGGGGTGACGACGGTGCGTCACCTTGCCCCGGGGGTAACCGAGTAGGGACTCCTCCCCTTGGTGCCTAGCGCTGCGGGCGGCGCCCCGCATCGCCAGGTTCGGTGGATTCCGGCCGGGTCGATGGCCGAAGGGGGGGGGCATGGAGACCCCCCTGGTGTCGATGAGCATGGTGTCGGGGGGGACGGAACCTCTCCCCCGGGGGGCGAGTCGTCGGTGAGCGACCGCCACACCAGTGCTGGCACCACGGATGCGGGTGCCCGTGGGGGACGGACTTTGTTCCAGCCCTTGCCCCCGGGCCTCGACCCAATCCGGAGTCGCCCCCCAGCGGGTGCCCCCTCGGGTAGCTCTCACCCCGAGAAGGTCCCGCTGGGTGCTGGCACTCAATTCGGCGTAGGACAGCCCCCCGACGCTACGGCGTTGGGTGGTGGGTCCGTGCCACCACCGACACGGGAACCCGCGGGTGGGAGCCCTAGTCGTGCTCCCCCGGGTTCACGTCGTGTTCGGAGCGACCCGGCGCTCGCGCTACGATCCGCCGGAGCCGCTGGTGTCGGTCACCCAGCCGACGCGTCCGGAGGGATTACCCCCCCGGGTGTGTGGGCGGGGCCGATGCCACCATCGGCACGGGAGCCTGTGGGTGGGAGCTCTAGTCGTGCTCCCCTAGGCTCACGGGGTGCCATGGAGGGCCTGGGTCTCGACTGGAGAGACGCCGTGGCCGAGGTCGTTCGGTCCGAAGTTACCCGTTCGTTGTCGACCGTGTTACGGAGCGCGACGCCCAAGACCGACGGGCGGCGGCGGGGGGCTAAGCGCTCCTCCCGCCGACGACGCTATTCGTCGTCGTCGTCCTCCACCTCCGAGGCGTCCCATTCCGGTGGCGACTCGGCGGTGGCAGCCCTATTAGGTGCTTTTCGCAACACCCCCACTCCGCCCTCGGCACGGGACGGTACTCGGGGTATTGACCCGAGGCCCGGCCCGGTCCGTGGATCGGAGGGGGGTGAACGGCGTGACGAGGGGTTCCCTGCGGGATTCGCCCCCGTCGCGGGGGTGGAGGCGGCTAGTTGGCCAACTCGGTCCACCCCGCCGCCCCCACCTCGGGCGGTCCCACCCAAGATCGTAGTCAACAAGCCGTACTACCGGGAGATCTTCGATTGCGAAACCTACGCGTTGGACAACAAGTCGCTTGTCTACTCGCGACGCCAGGCCGGCACTCTGGGTCGGCGCAAGAAGGACGTTGCTCAGTCCTTCGGCGTCGGGGGCGAATGGGATGGTTCCCCCCCGGCCCAGGTCTTCCTGTTCCTACGCAAGTTCGCGAAGGCCTGTGATGACAATGACATCTCAGAGAGCGAAGCCTTCTACATCCTCCCCGACTTTACGAAGGAGCCTCTGAGGTCGGCGGTAATGATTATCATGCCCACTCGCCGGGATGGTAACCCCGGCGAGACGACCAGTTACCTGGAGCTGGTGAACTGGATGCTCCGGCGCCATGCGGATGAGGCCTCCGTAGCGACCCTCGTCGAGACGCTCAACATTGCCGTGCAGCGGGACGATGAAGATTAGTTGGCCTTTGCCGAGCGACTCCGCCGCCTGAACACCGAGTGCGGGTTCATGTACGGGACAGGCGCGCTGAAGGGGCGCTTTGTGGAAGGTGTCCACCGCGCCTCCCGCGCCATGGTCCGGGAGCGCAACACCCCCGCCATGACCCTAGCGGAGCTGGCTCGCATCGCCCAGACTAAGGGGGATGAAAACCGGCGGCTCCAACATGAGCAACAGAAATAGCGGACCAAGGAGCGAGAGGTGCTCGCAGAGGAGACTCGCCTGCGACGCATGGCCTGCTAGGCCGCCGCTCCGCGAGTACCGGCGGCGGTTCGACCCTATGCCCCGAGAGCGGCTCCGGTCCGGTCCGTGGGGGCCGTGGACGTCCCGGCCCCAGGCAGGGGTGAGCCCGCCTGACCCCGCTCCCGCCCGACAGAGCGGCCCTGCTGGCAGTGTGGCAAGAAGGGTCATTGGGCCGAGGTGTGCCCCACTTTGGACGTCCGCCTACGCGAGAGGCTGGCGGATGCCAACCGGTGGACCCCCCTGCGGGCCAAACCCGCTCCGTCCGGGGACAAACGCGCGGGGCGACGCGTTGCTCTCGCCACCCCCAAGGATACCACAAGCTCAAGCGGCGAAGAGTCGACGCCGCTTGAGAAGGGGGAACTCCCCGCCGAGTCGGACCATGTCTCGGAGCCCTCCTCCGAGTCTGAGGAGGGAAACGAGTAGCCACCGGCGCCGGTCCCTCCCCGGGGCGACCGGTGGTACCGACCGGAGACGCGGGCGCGCGGCTACCGCGCCTGCAGACCCGGCCGAAGGGGCTCCGCCCTCGGGACGCTCCCCTTCCGAAGGGGGTGGATCGCTGTCAGGTGGTGGCCATCCTGACGGGGTCCAACTACCAGGTCGCCAGTCGCGTCTGGTTGGCCGCGGGGCGTGAGCTGGCCCTCCGCGTCATCGTCGATACGGGCTCCGGTGTCTCTCTGGTACGAGAGGAACTGCTGCCCCCGGAGTTGGAGGTGGCGCCCCTGGCCGCGGCGACCGCCCAGCTCTACGACGTGAATGGGGGACTCCTTCCCATCACGGGCACGGTGGACATGAGCGTGCGGGTCGGAACCTACACCGCATTAGTCACGCGCGGGGTGGTACGCGGCATGTCGGTGCCCCTGCTCTTGGGGACCGACTACACCGATGCTCACGTCCCTTGCATAAGTGGGCCGAAAGGGTACATCCAGTTGCTAAATGGATGTAAGGTACCCATCCTCCGTTGGGGTAAGACGGTGTCATATGCCAAGGCTGACCGCGCCGGCGGGGCGGGCTCCTCCAGCGATGAGGATGCCAAGGTTTACGTGGCCCGCGAGGTGGTACTGCCCCCCCGGTCCACGGGGTACGTCGCCGTGCAGACCGCGTTCCAAGGGAACGGAGTCCTAACCCAACGCCACCGGGTGTATGACCGACACCGGGTACACGTGGCGTCGGGCACGATGGACTGCACCGCTGGCCGTGCGTGGTAGGTGGAGATAACCCATACGGGGAAGACGAGTAAACGCCTCCCCAAAGGGATGATCCTGGGACACATGTCAGCCTACTCTGGTACTGTGTCCGCCATCTCCCGCGAGGAGTGGGCCACACTGAGCCCCCTCCCGACCCGTGGGTCCGGAGCCACGGACCCACAGGAGGAGCCACACGTTCATACTGAGAACGTTCCCGAGGGACAGCGGCCCCGGGTGCACTCCTTGCTTCAGAGGCACCGGCACTTGTGGAGCGGCCAGTTGGGCTCCATCAAAGCTACCGAGCACCGGATCGAGTTGAAACCGGGCTCTAAGCCCGTTCGGTTGAACCCGTACCGCATGGGCCCCCGGACGCGGGAACTCATCAAGGTCCAGGTGGACAAGATGCTCGAACTAGAGGTCATCGAGCCAAGCCAGAGTGAGTGGGCTAGCCCGGTCGTCCTCATACCCAAGCCGGATGGGAGTCCCCGGTTCTGCATCGACTATCGGCAGTTAAACGAGCGCACAGTACGCGACTCTTATCCGCTCCCCCGGATGGATGACTGTCTCGACTCCTTGGGGGACGCACAGTTCTTCTCCACGTTAGACTGTAACGCTGGATACTGGCAGATCCCCATTTCCGAGGAGGACAAGCCAAAGACCGCTTTCACCTGGCACTGCGGGACGTACCAATGTACCCGTCTGCCGTTTGGCTTGTGCAACGCCCCTGCCACTTTCCAGCGGGCGATTGACATGATTCTGTCTGGAGTCAAGTGGCAGAATGTGCTCGTCTACTTAGACGACCTCATCATCTTCTCCGCCGATGCAGAGTCGCACCTGTCCCACTTGGACACGGTCCTCACCCTACTCGGGAAGCATGGGGTTACCCTCAAGGCGCAGAAGTGCCACCTCTTTAGTAACGAGGTGGAGTACCTCGGCCATGTAGTGCGGCCAGGACGCTTGAGTGTGAATGAGAAGAACCTCAAAGCCATCAAGAAGGCTGTGTTCCCCAAGACGCTAACCCAACTGAGGAGCTTCTTGGGCATGTGTAACGTCTATCGGAGGTTCACGGCGAACTTTGCCAAGACCGCGAAGCCGCTGAACGAGTTGAACAGCGTCAAGCTTCCGAAGCGGTTGGCTCCCCCTAGTCCGGAGGAGCAGGCAGCGTTCGACACACTACGCGAACAGCTATGCCACCCACCCATCCTTGCCATACCCCGCAAGGATGGCAAATACATCATCGAAGTGGATGCCAGCTATGACCAGTTGGGGTGTTGCCTACTACAGCAACAGCCCGACGGATCATACCTCCCGGTAGGATATTTCAGTAAGGGTCACCTGCCGGCGGAGAAGAACTACACCGTCACCGAGATTGAGGGACTGTGTGTGGTGTGGGCTGTCGGTTTACTACGACCGTACATCGAACGCACCAAGTTCCTCGTCCGGTGTGACCATAAGGCACTGAAGTGGATACTGACCACGACGGCCTGCACCAACAATCGACTCAATCGTTGGCGCATCCTCCTCTCGGAATTCGATTATGATGTGGAGTACAAGCCCGGCCCCCAACACGCGGTGGCCGACGCGCTGTCCCGCATCGCGACCAGGGGTTGTCAGGATATGGTTTTTGGGCCGTAATACGATACGGATACACGCCGATCCTTCGTATCTGAATACCGATAACTCCCTCAGCTGAGATCCGGATCAGGATATCTGCCTCCGGACCCGGATATTTGAGTAGATTATATTCGTATCCGGATACGATTATTGGATCCGAATATAATCCCCCAAGTCCGACCAAAAGCTCAATTAGAGCCCAAGAAGAACACCATCCAGCCGTTATTCGAGTGCTAAATGGACGTCAAGTACGGATTGAAATCCACACTTGATTTCAACGCCCCAACGGGCGCCGTCGAGGCGGTTCGCCGCCGTTTGTGTAAACGGACGTCAGAATGACCGTTCTGAATCTCGTGTCACACTCTGACAACAACGCAATAGGGTCGAGCCGCGTGATTGAACGGTTCCACCCGGGACGGGCTGGATCGCCGCTTGTCGCTGCCAAATGTTCGGACATTAATCCCCCGATTGTCGGCACGCGAGCAGAGAGGTCGACTTCGTTTAACCAGAATTCTCCAGGTGCGGGACGCCTCATAACTATATATATCCCTCTATCCTGACTCTCATATCTGGCATACGGATCCGGTATAATCTCGCAATTTTTGTCGGACAGGATAGATATATCCTATCCTCCTTTTCTCGTATTGAATTTTGGATATGCGTCCTCGGCGCGTATCCGAAGTGGATACGGATATAATGCACGGATATAATCCTCGGGGATATATCCATGACAGCCCCTGATCGCGACTGAGGGGTTGGATGAGGGGCCCATCTCCCAGGAGATCCCCACAGTTGGGGTGACCACTCGGTCGGGGGCGGTGCTCGACCCCCAAAGACCCGAGAACGGGGGCACCGCACGCATACCCCTGGGTGAGTTAGCCCAGAAGCAGGCGGCAGATGGGTTCTGCTAGGGGGTCAAGAAGTTACTTGACACCCTTAAGCCCACGCTCTTCAATGAGAACGCGGACGGGTTGTTGTGCCGCCGAGGGCACCGAGAGGGGACCCAGCAGGTACTGGTCCCCCAGTCCGTAGTCAAGGACGTGCTAAGAGCGGAGCACTCATCCCCCTTGGCTGCGCATCCAGGTGGGACGCGCATGTACCAGACCCTGCGAGACCATTACTACTAGCCCTCGCTAGCGGCGGATGTGTTCGGGTGGGTGGCAGCTTGCCCCACCTGTGCAACGAACCGACTCATGGGTACGCAGAGTAAAGCGTTCATGAGGCTGTTCCCCGCGACGGAACCCTTCGCGGCGGTGGCCATTGACTTACTTGGCCCCCTGCCCCGGACCCCCGAAGGATATGAGTACATCCTTGTTATCTGTGACCGGTTTACGAAGGTCACTCGGGCGGTCCCGCTTCGAGAAATCACGTCTCAGGATGTTCTCAGTGCGTTCCTCGACACGCGGGTCGCCAATTACGGGCTCCCCGACTCAGTGCTGTCGGATAACGGGCCGCAGTTCGCCGCCGTACTATGGCAAGGGGTGCTGAAGGTGTTGAGCTCTGCTCGGGAATTCCATTGGAGCTGTACTTACACGGGTTTTCATGGTGACTCAAGCTCGTGTCCTTGTATGCATTCCATTGTTGTATGACATGTACTTGCTTGTACTTGATTTGTGTATCTCTCGGTGAGCCCCCCTTCTGGTAGTGAGCTGGGGGAGATTCTGCGTGGCGTGGTGACTGGATTGTGCGGCGGTGGGCGGTTTAGCACGGGGGGGGCGCATGCTCCGCTGTGGGAGGTGCGCCGCAGGCCCTGCACACGCGGGGAGTGGCAGTGCCTGGGGGAGCACTGAGAGAGGGTCTTCCCTGTGACTGGCAGTAGGGTCGCCTGGGGTATATCAGGCGGTCCTAGTGGGCCCAAGACCGCCATCCAAGTAAACCAACGCATCCACCTATCTACCTCCCGCTTCACAGATGGTCCTGGGGATTGACACCAACTATGCAACTCCTTATCACCCCCGGACTAATGGGCAGGTTGAACGGTTTAATAAGACCTTAGTCAAGCAATTGCGTCACTACGAAATTGAACATGTAGTGACGTGGTCGAGGTACTTAAGTCTGGTAGTAACGGCTCATAATTCACAAATCCACGGCAGTACTGGGCAAGTTCCATTTGCGTTTGTAAGTCCGAAGCGGCTAAGTCCAGTCGCCATCGAACGACTTTCCAAGGACCGAGACGCCGGGGAAGTTGTAAGTCCCCGCCAGGCAACGGAGAAGTTTCTCCAACGCCTGAACTCCTTGGTCCCCCTAGTACGGGAGACCATGGAGAAGGCTCAAGCTCGGTATAAGCGAGCCTTCGACAAGCGCGTGCAAGCACGTCGCCAGCCACTCCGAGTTGGAGACTGGGTGTACGTGAAGTCGCACGAGAACCAGGGGGGCAAGCTCGTCTTCAAGACCCTTGCACCCTACCAGGTCTTGAAGACGGATGGACGCCGGCTCACCATCGAAAGTGACGATGGGATCCGCACCATTAACGGCAACCATGCCACCCGGCGCAGCGGGCCCAGAACCGTCGTCAACAGCACGTCTGTTTTTGCCTGTTTTGAGCCTCTTGGAGGCCCGTGTTCCTGTTTAAAGAAACAGAATTCCTGTGCAAAAAACAGACCGACCCCCCTTGACAGGCTCTCAGAGGCCATCCAATGCGAGGTCCTTGCATATCTGTGCTTCGGAGAACAGGAATCGTGCCTCACTCCACACATAGCGCCTGCTAGCAGAGCCATCGATGCTTCTCCGTGTCCCTCTCTTTCTAGAAGGGTGAAGTGCATACTTCTCATGCTGTGTCTCTCTTTTTACGAGCGGAGATGCATCTATCCCGGCGAACAGATGATTTTGGCGCCCTTTCTGGAAAAAACCAGCCTTGACAGAGCCCCAGGGCGGTTTGCAGATTGTCTGTTCGTCCCAAAACACGCAAAAGCAGACGTGCTCTTGACGACGTTTTTGGGCCCGCTGCGCGGGCCCCGGAACCCCCGGAGGGTGACCCAGCCTGGGCCCGGGCCCTGGCCGCATGGCGTGTTCCGTCCCTCCCCTCGTCGGCTAGTAAACCGCTAGAGGCTGTCTTCGACCACTTTGTCGGACAGGGGTATGATGAGCATGAACGCCTCATGCTAAAGGTGCGATGGTTCGAATATGGCGCCCGGGAGGACACCTGGCACTATGTGGAGGACCTTCCAGCTGAGAAGGTCCGCCAGTACTGCCAGCGCAACCAACTCAAGGTGCGGAGAAGAGTTCAAAACGACTAACCCCTAGCACTGGGGCCCAGGGTAACAAACCACACCCAACACAAGCCCACACAATGCGACCGCCGGCCCAGCGCGGGGCCGGCCGGCGTCTCCACTCCGCCGCTGGCCCCCAACCTACGGGGCCATGTCCGGCGGCGGCGGCGTGTCGCCGCGCGCGTACCCCGAGTAGTGGGCGCGCGGCGCAGGGTCAAAGGGGTACTCGTGTGCCGCCCGCGGACCCGAGGCGGATGGCCCCCAGGTCGAGCGCGGGGCGCGGCTCGGCCCAGCCCCGGCCGAGGCGTACCCTTCGCCCCACTGGGAACCGCCCCCTGAGGCAACTTGCCCGGGCGAGGAGGGGTGAGTATATCCCCCGCCCCAGTGGGAGGACCCGGCCGCGTGGGAGTCCTCCCGGGGCGGCGCACGGGCCGAACTGCCCCCAGCGCTCGCCGACGGCGCCGGAAGAACCCGGAGACCGTGCTCCTCCAACCGGGAGGCCATCTGGTACCCGATGGCCTCGGGGGTGGTGTCCACGAGAAACTGCTCGGCCGCCCCAGTGCGGAGAGGCGGGGGCCCTCGCAGAGCAGCCCCCGCGCCCCGGACGACCCAAGCGAGGGTATCCACGAGGGACGCCACGATAGCCTCCCCGTGGGCGTCCTGGAGCGCCCCTACCGCAGTGGGGTAGGTGGTCGCCAGGGCCCGGGCACAGGCGGCAGGCACGAACCCCCGGCTCAGCCCGTGCCCCGCTTCCGGCACCGGGTAAAGGGTACCCCGGGCGGAGCAAAGGTCGGCTGGCCGGGCGACGGCGCCGGCCGCGACGAGCGACGAACGGCGCCCCCGCGCGACGGGGGGCGCTCAGTTGGCCCCCGGGTGCGCTTCCTCTGCGGCGGGGCAACCACCCCCGGCGTTCCCCACCCGAGCGGCAGCGGGGCCGCTGCACTCGCGGCCTCCCAGCCCGATTGCGGCGGAGGGGTCGTGGGTGTCACCCCCTGGGCGCTGGGGTACGTCGCAACCCCGAGCCCCTCGCGGAGACCGAGGCGCCCGGCCACCAGGCGTTTGTCGCAGTGAACAAACGCCCGGGGCACCTCCTCGTCGCCCCCAAACCGGCGGGCAAGGTAGGGGCCGGCGGCCGCCCAGTCCAGCGCCTGGTGAAGCTCCACCAGGGCGGATAGGTACGCTAATGCCTCCGGGCCTGACCCCTCAGCCAAGTGGGCGAGGCGCAGACCCACGAGGCTGGAAATCAACCCGGGAGAGAGGTGCCACAGGTACCCCCGGGTCCGGGCGGCGGCATACCATACCCCCGCCACCTCCAGCACCCATTGGGTGGCCAGGATTGCCGCCACCGGGGTGGACTGCCCCCGGCGAAGGGCCGTGCCAAAAATAGGCCACGACCCGCGGCATCCGGGCAGGGAACCCGTGCGGCACCTCCGCCGTCCGCCACCACGACGGGGTGGGGACGTAGTAGGCCCGCCGGATAGAGGGGCGTCGGCGTAGAAGAACCGGGCCGGGGCAGAGGGCGTGGGGGAGGGTGAACCTCGGCAGCGGTGGACGCTGTTGCTACCATGTGAAGATATCAAAGAAGGTTGCCCGTCGCGGCCGGTGGGGGACCGGCGGCGGGTGGCGGTTTATATATAAGATCAATCGAGGTCAGGCGGGAGATGCGCCGAAATAACAATAAGTAATCAA
>Ga0115031_1002139_pt1 | contig 14651 bp, 13 predicted proteins | sample Maine_Asex4_meta_FD_87301 | JGI IMG/M metagenome (GOLD analysis project Ga0115031, IMG submission 87301) | Marine algal microbial communities from Maine, USA - Maine_Asex4_metaG | ecosystem: Host-associated > Algae > Red algae > Unclassified | place: Maine, USA | collected 2015-01-05
CCGCGCACAAGGCTTCCCTGATGACTACGAGATTGACCACGACCTCGACGGGCGGGCCTTCACCAAATCAGACCAGGTGGCGAAGGTCGGAAACTCAGTCTCGCCACCGTGGGCCGCCGCACATGTGCGTGCGAATTGTTCTTGGATAAGGAGTGCCAACCTATGAGCCGTCGTGCACCCGCAACTCAAGCCGATATGCAGCGCGCCATGAAAGCCGCCGTCGCCAGCGGCCTGACTGTTCAAGAGTGCGAGATTACGCCCCAGAAGGTGCGCCTGATCTTCGTTCGATCCGACGCAGTTGACGTTCCGCATGAAGATGCGAACACTCCGAAGCCCAAGGAATGGCCCCGGAAACCATGAATATGAAGGTCGATTATCCCGGATTGCTGATGGAGAAGCTGCCCTCTGGCAGCGTCCGATATCGCGTGCGCGTCGAGGGCGACCCTCGAAAGCGCATCCGGGTTCACATCGACCCTGACCACAAGGATTTTATCGAACACTATCATGCGGCCCGCGCTGGCGTTGCGATCGCACCGCACGAATCACCGGAGCAAAAGGCCGTCACAGGCTCCGTCGCATGGCTGACCTACCGATACCTGAAGCACCTTGAGCAGCAGGTGACAGCAGGGCAGGCATCGGGGAAGACCCTGAAGGCCAAGAAACAGTACCTGCGCGAGCTGCGCGTCCGGTGCGGCGAATTCAGCATGGCCATGCCGACATCCGAAGTCGTGACGATTCGCGACGGACTGGCACACAAGCCCGCCGCGGCCGACGCGATGACAAAGGCAATCAGCTCCATGTACCGCTGGGCGATCAGCATGGGGATATGCAGTTTCAACCCCGCCCAGGGTGTCGGTAATATCGACCGAGATCGCGGTGGTGCAATCCCCTGGACAATCGGGGATCGCCGAAAGTTCCGCGATACCCATGCGAGCGGCACGACGGCCTATGCTTGGCTGACCCTTCAGATGTTCACCGCATGCCGGATCGAGGACGCCGCCCATCTGGGCCGTGCGAACGAATACGAGTATCAGGGGATGCGGTGGATTGGATGGCAGCCGCGCAAGCGAGGCTCCGTCTTCGTCGATGTGCCGATGATGCCCCAGCTGATCGAGGCGACCCGCTCAACGCAGGTACAAGGCCCGACATACCTGCTTACCGACTACGGCAAGCCTTTCAAATCAGCAGACGCCCTCGGCGCACGGGTGCGCAAATGGTGCGATCAGGCCGGGCTGGAACGGCTATCCAGCCACGGCGTCAGAAAAGCAGCGGGCGAGCTGCTGGCCGAACATGGTTGCTCTCAATACGAGATCATGTCGGTGCATGGACATGCCCAGGCGAAGACGTCGGAAATCTACACAAGCGGCGTCGAACGCAAGAAACTCGCCCTACGCGCGCTGGACTCTATCAGGGGTATGGAATGGTGATGTGTCCCATGGCATATAATCTCGTGGGACACATTGGAAGCCAAGTAGTTGAAAGCAATACGCTTTCTAAATGTTTTTGGCTCCGGAGGAGGGATTCGAACCCCCGACCTGGTGATTAACAGTCACTCGCTCTACCACTGAGCTACTCCGGAACGTCGCGGCTGTATAGCGAAGGCGTTTTCCCGCGTCCAGACGATTCCTGTCCGGGGCGCATCAAAACCTGCGCTGGCCGATCCGCGCGGATGCTGTAGGGTTTTCGCGCATCGGGAAACGGAGGATCGCATGGCGGGGCATGGATACGAGAGCGGGCGGCTGAACCTGCCCTTCGTGGGAATCGCGACCTTCGGCAAGTACCCCTACGTGCAGGACTGGGGGGCGATCGATGCGGATGTGGCGATCCTCGGCGCGCCCTACGATTTCGGCACCCAGTGGCGCAGCGGCGCGCGATTCGGGCCGCGCGGGGTGCGCGAGGCGTCGACGCTGTTCGCCTTCGGCCATGGCGGGGCCTACGACCACGAGGACGACGTGACGTATCTGGAGGGCGCGCGGATCGTGGATCTGGGGGATGCGGACATCATCCACACCGACACGGCCGGCTCGCACCGCAATATCGAATCGGGGGTGCGGGCGATACTGGCGGCAGGGGCGCTGCCGGTGGTGATCGGGGGGGATCACTCGATCAACATCCCCTGCATCGATGCGTTCGCGGACCACGAACCGTTCCACATCGTGCAGATCGACGCGCATCTCGATTTCGTCGACGAGCGCCACGGCGTGCGCCACGGCCACGGCAACCCGATGCGGCGGGCGGCGGAGAAGCCCTGGGTCGGCGGCCTGACCCAGGTGGGCATCCGCAACGTGTCCTCGACCGCCAGGGAGGGGTACGAGGCGGCGCGGGCAATGGGGTCGAGCATCTATTCGGTGCGCCAGTTCCGGGCCTTCGGGGCGCTGGCAATGGTCGAGCGGGTGCCGGCGGGGGTGCCGGTCTACCTGACGATCGATATCGACGCCTTCGACCCGTCGATCGCGCCCGGCACCGGCACGCCGTCGCATGGCGGCTTCCTGTACTACGAAATCCTGGAGTTCATCGCCGGGATCGCCAGGCGCAACACGGTCATCGGCATCGATCTGGTCGAGGTGGCCCCCGATTACGACCACGGCGGCTCGACGCAGATACTGGCCGCGCAACTGCTGCTCAACACCATCGGGCGCATCCTGCACGCGCGGGGCGTCTAGGGCATCCTGAACGATACGAGGATCGTTCAGGAGGCTCCATCTTCTTGTCTTGGCGCGTTTTCCGAGTCGGGCACCGCGCCGAAGCGGGATACCCCGGCACGCCCCTATTCGATCAGCCGCGCCGAGGTCTTGCCCGCGAAGCCATCGGGGACCGGAACGGTCGTCGCCGCGTAGTCGGTGTTCAGGATCAGCGACGGGGATTGCTGCATGATCAGGTTCTCGACGATCAGGATGGTGAAGGCCGCATCCTCGGAAATCGGCATCGTGGTGTCGATCAGCAACTCGTCCCTCGGCAGGTTGATGGTGCCGAGCAGGGAGCGCACGTTCGCGCTGGTGATGACGAACCTGCGCGCGGTCGGGCATCCCGTCTCTTCGCAGACATCGCGTGCCGAGATGACGATTCCGGCCATGGGACCGGTTTCGGGCGCGCTGAGGTCGATTTCCGAATCGCCCCTGAATTCGAAATACGAGTCGGTGTCGTAGAAATGCAGCCCGACATTCTCGCCCGTGATCTTGGCGTTCCCCTCGATGATCACGGGGCCGTCCCTGAAGACGTATTCCCCCGGCATCAGGAAGATATCCATATCGCCATTGACCGTGAAGCCCCCGCAATACGTGCCGGGATGCAGGTTCTTGCGCTCGGCGCCCAAGACTCCCCCGACGACCCCGCCCAGGATGGACGTGACTCCCGAAATACAGCCTTCGGGCGCCGGGTCCGGTCTGTCCGCCAGCGGGTCCTTGATCTGGGCGCAATCCGTCGTCACGGCGGTCGAGAAACTGCCGTCGCCTCCCTCGTATCCGCCCGCCGAACAGATGAAGTTCGCCTCGATATGGGCGCTTCCCTTCACGACGATGGAATCGGGTTCGGCGGAATTGCTATAGATGCCGCAGGTGCCGGCCCTGATCTCGGCATCGTCCGACATCTTGATGCCGGGCAGCGAATTGTCCGCCTCGGACGCGATGATGCAGATGTTCTGTCCGCCGTAGATTTCGGCCTTGGCCCGGGCCGTGAAGGTGCGGGCCTCGCTGAACACCCGGCTCAGGGGGCTTTCGAGCGTCAGGGACAGGTCGACCGTCACCAGCGTGTCGCTTTCGGTGGCGGCCACGGCGGTCACGATCTCGTCGGGCAGGGTCTGGCGGGCATAGCTCTGGGCGATGGCGCTGAGCGTGGTGCCGTCCTCGTGCATGCCGGACCCGATGAAGTGCAGTTCCCGCGCGGTGGCGAGCGCGGCGGCATCGGCGGCCCGTTGCAGGCCCGCGACCTTGCCGGCGACCACCATGTGATCGACGGCGAAGACCGTGGCCCCCGCGACGACCGGCACCATCATCCCCGTCAGGACCATGATACTGCCCTCGCGTGCCGAAAGGAACGTGCGGCGGATATGGCGTAGAGTGCGAATGAACATGACCATCACCGGGTTCTGGAAAAGTTTCGTCGAGGTATCTTAGGGTTGGAAGACCCTATAAATTCCTAATGCCCCGCGATAATGCCGGGTGGCGTGTCGGCATCCCCGCCGGAGGACAGTGCCGCCAGCGCCCGCAGCAGCACTTCCGATTCGTCGCCGACCTGCCGGATGACGGCGTCGGGCGCACCGTCCCAGGCCGGCGGATACGGGGCGTTCCCGCCGGATACCGTCTCCAGCAGGGCCGCCGTCTGCGCCATCTGCGTGGCGCCGACGCTCAGGCACATGGATTTCAGGGCATGGGCGTTGCGCCGGATCGCTTCCTGCTCGCCGGTTCCGAGGGCGTCGCACAGCCGGGCCAGCGCGCCGGGCAGGCTCTCCGCGAAGCGGTCCAGCACCCGTGCCATCGCCCCCGGCCTGCGGGAATCGAGCGAGCGCAGGGAATCGAGGGCGACCTTGTCGAGAATGCCGTCCCCGGCCCCCGTGGCGGTCTCGCCATCGGTTCGGGTATCGGGATCGGTCGGAATATCGGCGAACGGTTCGGTCGGGCTTGCTGCGTTATCCGGTATCACCACCTCATGCGCCACGACGCGCAGCGCCGCCTCCAGCGCATCGAGGGCGAAGGGCTTGGCCAGCTTGTCGTCGAATCCGCTGGTCAGCGCCCGCGCGCCGAACTCCGCGCCGGAATGGGCGGAGAACAGGATCAGCCGCGTCCCGACCCCCGCCGCCCGCGCCTTCAGCGCCGTCGCGAAGCCGTCGAGCCGGGGCATCTCGCCATCGATGAAGGCGATGTCGAATTCCGTCGCGGTCAGGTGTTCCAGCGCCTCGACCCCGTCATTCGCCAGGACCGGGACGATATCGTACGGGGCCAGCGCCTCCGCCATCACCTCGCGGTTCACCGGGCTGTCATCGGCGACGAGCACGCGCAGGCCGGCAAGCCCCTGCACCGATCGCCCGGCCTGGACGGCCCCCTGCCCGCGCAGAAGATCGATACCGCGCAGGCGGCGCTCGGCGACCCGGGCCAGCAGGGCGTCGAGATCGGCGCGCTCCAGCGGCACCCGGATCAGGTCGTCCAGCCATGCATTCTTCAGCGCCTCCTCCGGCAGGGGCGCATCGAAGGACCACAGACCGACCTGCGGGATATCCCCGTCGGGGGAGGACACGTCGCCGGCATCCACCAGAATCGCCTGCGCGTCCCCCTCCGTCGCGATTCCCCGGGCCGCCAGCGCGCGTTCCAGCGCCGCGCCCAGCGCCGGATGCGCCGTGCGGATCGCGATGCAGGTCGGCAGCGCAAGCGGCGGGGTGCGCGCTTCGGCCTCCTTCAGCGGCAGGCACAGCGTGAAGCACGACCCCTCGCCCGGGCGGCTGGTCACGTCGATCCGGCCCTCCATCGCCTCGGCCAGTTGGGCGCAGATGTTCAGGCCCAGACCGGTGCCGCCATGGGAGCGGGTGGTGGACTGGTCGGCCTGCGAGAACGCCTCGAAGATGATCGGGATACGGTCCTCGGGGATGCCGATCCCGGTATCGCGGATGCCGATCTGAAGCATGCCGTCCCCGCCGACCACGACCGAGATCGCGACATGCCCCTGCGCGGTGAACTTGATCGCATTGCCCAGCAGGTTCGCGATGCACTGGCCCAGCCGCGTGGGATCGCCGGTGACGGCTTTCGGCACGTCGGGGGCGATATAGGCGGTCAGTTCGATCCCCTTGGACCGCGCCTGTTCCCAGAACAGGCTGATGCGGTCGCTGACGAGTTCGTCGAGGCTGACGTCAATTTCCTCCAGCTCGATGCGCCCCGCTTCCATCTTGGAGAAATCCATGATGTCGTTGAGCAGGTGCATCAGCGACCGGCCCGAGCGCGCGATGGTGCTGGCATGGCGCAGGGCATCGGGCGGCAGGGTCGAGCGTTCCAGCAGTTCGGCCATGACCAGCAGGCCGTTCATGGGGGTGCGGATCTCGTGGCTCATGGTGGCGAGGAAGGTGGATTTCGCCTTCGTCGCCGCCTCCGCCTCGTCCCGGGCCGAGCGCAGTTCGGATGTGCGCACGTCCACCAGTTCTTCGAGATGCTGGCGGTAATTCGTCAGTTCGGCCTCGCGCGAGGAAATCTCGCCGATCATGGTGTTGTAGGCACCGACGAGCACGCCGATCTCGCCCGGGCCGGAGAATTCGAATTTCTCCGGCAGGTGCTGCTTGCCGCTCGCGCTGGAGAAGGTGGTGGTCAGTTGCTCCAGCGGGCGCACGATCCGGCGCTGGAAGACGAGGCCGACGAACATGCCGATGAAGATGGCCAGAACGGCCCAGAGGGCGGCGTTCTTCATCTCCGCCATGAAGGCGGCCCCGGCATTGGCCATTTCCCCGGCGATTCGCAGGGTGCCGATGCGGCGCCCGCTCTTGCGGATCGTCGCTTCGGTCGTGACGGTGCGGGTGCTGAACAGGTCGAAGGCCCCGGGCGCGTCCCCGTCCCGGGTATCCATCAGGACGGCCTGCATCCCGATCCCGGCGACCTGCCTGCCCTGCGGATCGTAGGCCGCCGCGAACTCGATGCCCCGGGCCGTGGCGATGGCGTTGAGCGTGCGCGTCACCTCGGTCATGTTGCCTTCGGACATCGCATTCGCGATCCCGGCGGACAGGACGTTGGCGTAGGTCTGCATTTCCGTCATGCGGGCCTTGTGCTGGTCGCCGGCGGTGCGCAGCAGCACGCCGGTCGTCACGAGGAGGCAGGCGAACAGCACGCCGCACCCGACGGCCAGGCCCAGTTGGAATCCGAGCGCCTCGTAGGCCCTGCGAAGGCGGTGTAGGGAGAGGAGTCGCACAGTATAATATCCGCCATCAGTCCTGTATTTAGGCATATCGTAGGATTTTGGATTGAATATTAGGTTACCGATGATGTGAGACGAGTATCCATGACGCCCCGCAGAATACTTCTGGTCGATGACGATCCGGTCTACCTGATGCTCGGCAGCGAAGAGTTGGCGTCGCAGGGGTATGATGTCCGGGATGCCTGCAACGGGGCCGAAGCCCTAGGCATGCTGCGGAACGAGCCGTTCGACATCGTGATCTCGGATCTGGAGATGCCGACGCTGGACGGCATCGGCCTGCTCGACGGCATCCGCGCCGACCCGCGCGAGAGCGTGTCGGAACTGCCCTTCATCATGATCACGGGGCGCGGCGATATCGATTCGGTGGCTCGCGCCTTCGACCGGGGCGCGACATCCTTCGTGCAGAAGCCCGTGAACTGGATCACCCTCATCCACCATGTCGGATTCGTGCTGCGGGCCGGGGAACAGGCCGCCGCCCTGCGCGTGGCCCGGGACGAGGCGAAGAAGGCGCTGCACTCGAAGACCGCCGTGCTGATGGCCCTGCGCCACGAGATGCGCTCGCCGCTGCACGTGATCCAGGGGTTCACGGATCTGCTCAGCAACAAGCTGTCCGCCACCGCCGATGCGGAGACGACGCAGGCCTTCGGCTTCATCCATGACGGCGTCGACGACATGATCGACAAGATCGACAAGCTGTTCCTGTATGCCGACATCGTCAACGGCGACCGCGAGTTCAACATGGCGGAGACCTCCCCCGCCATGATCGTGAAACTGGCGACCGAGCGGGTGAAGAAACTGGTCGAGACTTCCGGCACGACGGTCATCGTCGACCACGGCGACCCGGATGCCGATGTGCGGTTCCTGGGCGACGAGAAGATGCTCTCGACCGCCATCGGGCATATTCTGGACAATGCGATCAAGTTCGGTCCCGACAGTTCCGAAGTGCGCGTCCGCACGGGCCGCACGGGCGACGGGATCGAAATCCGGATCGAGGATGGCGGCGAGGGGTTCGACCTGGCCAGCACCGATACCTATCTGGAAGGATTCGGCCAGCGCGACGACGGCCTGACCCGCACCTCCAGCGGCGTCGGCCTGGGGCTGACCCTCGCCAGCAATCTGGCCTGGGCGCATGGCGGCACGCTCGACCTGTCGAATTCGGAAAGCGGGGGCGGGGTCGTGACGATGCGGCTCAGACCGCTCTGCGCCGAAGGAGACGAGGCCGAGACGGATGCGATGGCGGAGCCGCAGCGCATCGCGGTGTGATACCGGCGGCCCGGAACAGGGACCGCCCTGCCCCGGACTTGATCGCCTCGCGCAGCGCCGGGGCCTGTCGAGACTAGGTACGCTACGGCAGTAGGCCCCGGCTCAAGGCCGGGGCAGGAGAGAAGTCGGAACGGTCGTCATTGCCGTCGCTGGTATGATACCGGCGGCCCGGAACAGGGACCGCCCTGCCCCGGACACCGATCCGGGGTCTCGCAGGGCCGCGCGTTATCTGTCGCCCCGTGCAGGGGTCGCTTCTCGGGACGAATTGGTCCCGTGACCACGGACGGCGCCCCTACTCCTCCAGCGTCGCCGCCGCTTCCATCGCGCTGGTGACCTCGCGGGGCATGTATTTCTCGTCGTGCTTGGCCAGGACGGAAACGGCGCGGAAGCTGCCGTTCTCCAGATACCCCTCGGCCACCACGCCCTGCCCCTCGGCGAACAGGTCGGGCAGCACGCCGGTATAGGCGACGTCGACCACGGATTTCATGTCGGTCACGGCGAAACTGACGGTCGCCCCCGTCCCCCGCTCCAGCGATCCCTCGACCACCATGCCGCCCACGCGCAAGCGCCGGTCGGCCCCGATCTCGCCATCCGCCTCCTTGGCCATCAACTCGGTCGGGCCGAAGAAGAACACGATGGAATCGCGCATCGCCAGCGAGACCAGCACCGTCGACATCGCCAGCGCCACCCCGCCGAAGACGAGCATCATGATCCGTTGTTTCTTGCGGTTGCGTGCCATGAATCGTGTTCCCAGTCAGATGAGGGGCGGGCTTTTCTTCTCGTCGTCGGTCGTCTTGCGGATCGTCGGGTCGAGCGCGGCGTTGATCTCGGCCCCGAAGATGAAGATGGCCCCGCTGATGTAGAAGAACAAGAGACACACGATCACACCCGCGAGCGTGCCGTAGGTGACGGAATAGCTGGGGACGTACTGGAAGTAGATCGAGAACAGGCTCGCCAGCGCGATCCACAGCGCCGCCGTGATCAGCACGCCGGGGACCAGCGGACCCTTGGGCCGATGGGCGGGCAGGATATAGTGCAGCACGAACAGGAAGATGAGCATCACCGTCGTGCCGATTCCCAGCAGCACCCAATGCGACACCATCCCCAGCGGGATCGAGACGAAGGGGATATCCGGGGCCAGCGCCCGGGCCGTGGGCGCGACGATCACGAACAGCGAGATCACGACGAACGCCGCCACGCCCCCCATGGTGAAGGCGATCGAGACCAGACGCCCGACCACGAAATGCCGCTCGCCCACCAGCCCGTAGGCCCGGTCGAGCGCCGCGCGCAACGCCTCGAACGCATTGGAGGCGATCCAGATGGCGATGATGGCGTAGACGCTCAGCAGGTCCGGCGGGCGGGCATCCAGCACCTCCTTGACCGCCGGTTCCAGCGTCTGCGCCACGTGCCAGGGCAGGACCGTGAACAGGAAATCCATGGTCGGGGCGACGCCCTCCTCGCCGAAGACCGCGCCCAGCAGTTCGGCGGTGAAGATCAGGAACGGGAACAGCGACAGCAGCGCCGTATACGCCATGTACCCGGCAATCGCCGCCCCGTCATTGGCGGCAAAGCCCCAGATCGCCCGCTTCAGGACATCGTAGATGAACAGGATGCGCCGCATGGCCGCTACGGGAACAGCGGTTGCTGCATCAGGCCGGTGGTCTCGGGCAGGCCGTGCAGGATATTGGCGTTCTGGATCGCCTGACCCGACGCGCCCTTGACCAGATTGTCGAGCACCGAGACGATAATCGCGCGCCCCGCCCGCCGGTCGGCGATCACCCCGATGCGCTGGTAGTTCGAGCCGCGCACATGGCGGGTATGGGGCAGCGTGCCGAGCGGCAGGACATCGACGAACGGCTCCGGCCCGAATCGGTCGGCCAGCGCCGCGTGGATGGCCGGGGCCTCGCCGCGCACGTAGATGGTGGCGAGGATGCCGCGATTCTGGGGCGTCAGGTGCGGGGTGAAGGTGACCTCGACCGGGCGACCGGCGGCCTTCGACAATTCCTGGTCGTATTCCGCCGTGTGCCGGTGACTGCCGACGCCGTAGGCGTGGAAGCCCTCGGCCACCTCCGCGAACAGCGTGCCTTCCTTCGCCGCGCGCCCGGCCCCGGACACGCCGGATTTGGCATCCACGACGATCTCGTCCGGGTCGATCAACCCCTGCGCGACCAGCGGGATCAGCGGCGTGACCCCGGTGGCGACGTAGCACCCGGTGCTGGCCACCAGTCGCGCGCCCGCGATCTCCTCGCGGTAGAATTCGGGCAGGCCGTAGACGGCGGTACGCTGCAACGCCACCGCCGCGTGCGCGCCGCCGTACCACGCCTCGTAGGCCGCCGGGTCGCGCAGGCGGAAATCGGCGGAGAGGTCGACGATCTTCACGCGCTCGGGCAGGCCCTTGACCACGCCCTGCGTCGTGGCGTGGGGCAGCGCGCAGAACACGTGATCGACCGCGCCGAAATCGATCTCCTCGATCCGCGAGAGGGTCGGCAGGGCGACATGCGCCAGATGCGGAAAGACCGCGCCCATGCCCTGCCCCGCCTTGCGGTCGGCGGAGAGGGCGACGAGGCGATACTCCGGCACGACCGACAGCAGGCGCACGAGTTCCGCGCCCGTATACCCGCTCGCCCCGAGAATCGCCGTCCTGATCGCGCCCATGGTCGTCTCCTGTCTCTGTCCGCGAGAGATAAGCGAAGCGGGGGCGAAGCGCAATCAGGCGCGGGAAAACGTCAGGCGCGCGCCGGACAGCGCCGAGGCCCGCGCGCCCACATGGGCCGGGTCGCCGGTGGTCAGGCAATCCAGCCGCCCCGTGCCGCCCCGGAACTGCGGATGACGCTCCAGATACGCGGCGAGGCTGCGCGCGACGATCTGGGGTTGTGACAGGATCGGGGTGCCGGGGGGCAGTGCGGCGCGGAAGGCGGCTTCGGCGAGGGGGTAGTGGGTGCAGCCCAGCAGCGCGATATCCGGGGTACCCCGCTCCAGCGCCGCCGCGACCGCGCGGATGACGGCAGGGGCCGGGTCGTCGCCCGCCTCCAGCGCATCGACCAGGCCGGGGCAGTCCTGCTCCACGATGCGCAGGCCGGGGGCGAGGCGGCGGGCCTCGCGCGTGAAGGCCCCGCTCGCGACGGTGGCGGGGGTGGCGAAGAAGGCGGCGCGCAGGCACCGGTCGCTCGCCCCCGCCTCGCGCCAGCCATGGCCGGACACCGCCTCGATCAGCGGAACGAAGACGCCGAGGATGCGGTGGGCGGGGGCGCTGGCGGGCAACCACTCCTGCTGCAATTCGCGCAGCGCGAGGGCCGAGGCGGTGTTGCAGGCGATCAGGACCAGCCTGCACCCCCGCGCGAACAACCGCTCGACGGCGGCGCGGGTCAGGACGGTCACCTGCCCGGGCGTCTTTATGCCGTAAGGAGCATCGGCATTGTCGCCGAGATACAGGAAATCCTGCCCCGGCAGGGCGGCGCGCAGGGCGGCGAGGACGGTCAGCCCGCCAAGACCGGAATCGAAGACGCCGATGGGGGCGGGCGTCATGGAGCACTCCCCTGCCCCGGGCGCAGACCCGGGACCTCGACAAGTAGCGCACCAACCATCAAGGCCCCGGGTCTGCGCCCGGGGCAGAGCAATAATTCACAAGGGTCAAGACGATAACTTTCCGGAATCATCCCACTCCCTACCCCAAACCCTGAACCACCCATAGAAAAAGCCGCCCCCACCGGGAGCGGCTTTTCCGAAATCGCCCGGAAACGCGGATCAGCGTTTCGAGAACTGGAAGCTCTTGCGGGCTTTGGCCTTGCCGTATTTCTTGCGTTCCACGACACGCGAGTCGCGGGTCAGGAAACCGGCCTTCTTCAGCGAGGCGCGCACCGACGGATCGTACAGCGACAGCGCCTTCGAGATGCCGTGGCGTACCGCGCCGGCCTGGCCGGACAGGCCGCCGCCGGTGACCGTGCAGACCACGTCGAACTGACCGTTGACGCCGGCGACCGTGAAGGGCTGGCCGATCATCATTTGCAGGACGGGGCGCGCGAAGTAGATCTTCAGCTCGCGGCCGTTCACCGTGATCGTGCCCTTGCCGGGCTTGACCCAGACGCGGGCGATCGCGTTCTTGCGCTTGCCGGTGGCGTAGGACCGGCCATGCTCGTCGCGGACCTGTTCGTAGACGGGCGCTTCGCTGCTCGGGCGCTCCAGCGTGATGGTGTCGCCGTTGTCGGCGGGGGCATCGGTGCCGACCGCGGATTTCAGGTCGCTGAGGGATTTGATTTCATCGGCCATCTGGATCAGGCGCTCCGTGCATTCTTGTCGTTCGCTGCGGCGAGGTCGAGCACGCGCGGGTTCTGCGCTTCCTGCTCGTGTTCCCCACCCGCATAGACGCGCAGGTTCTTGAGTTGCTTGCGGGTGAGCGGGCCGCCGGGCATCATGCGGCGAACGGCGGCCTCGACCACGCGCTCGGGATGCTTGCCGTCCAGCAGTTGCTCGGCGGTGCGGTGCTTGATGCCGCCGGGGTGGCCGGTGTGCCAGTAGTACCGCTTGTCGGCGCGCTTGTTCCCGGTCAGCTTCACCTGCTGCGCGTTGATGACGACGATATTGTCGCCGCAATCCATGTGGGGGGTGAAGGTCGTCTTGTGCTTGCCGCGCAGGCGCGCTGCCACCACCGAGGCCAGTCGTCCGAGAACGATGCCGGATGCATCGATGACGATCCATTCCTTCTCGATGTTCGACGGCGTTGCTGTAAAGGTCTTCATGCGGTTTCCGTGTTTACCCGGAGGGAGATTGAGGGTCTTGATGCGCCGCTCATCGCGCCTATCCTGCGCAGAGTCAAGTATTTTTGCCCCGAAAAAGCGTTCCGGAACATCATTCTAGGCGTGAGGTTTCCGGATACCCCAAAATTCCGCGATTTTCTGTCGGAAAACCGCTTGCGGGTCACATCGCCCGCCCCCACACTCTCCGCATCATACGGGAGGCGGGCATGCTGGAACGGGAGGGGACGGTCGAGATCGGGTTCCTGCTCGTCCCGGGCTTTCCGCTCATGTGCCTCAGTTCGGCGCTCGATGCGCTGCGCCATGCCAACGGCTATGCGGGGGTCGAGCGGTATCGCTATCGCACCTATGCGCTGGACGGCGGGGTGGTGCAGGCGTCGAACCGGCTCGACATCCGGGCGGGGGCCGATATCGGCGAGGGCGACCCCGCGATGCTGTTCGTCTGCGCGGGCAGCGAGTTCCCGCCCGGCCGCGCGCATCACCCGCGCGTGCAGGCATGGCTGCGCCGCCTCGCCAGCCGGGGGGTGCCGCTGGGGGGGATTTCGGCGGGGAGTCACATCCTGGCCAAGGCGGGGTTGCTGGACGGGTATCGCTGCGCGCTGCACTGGTACGATGCGGCGGTGTTCCGCGAGACGTTTCCGGATATCGACGTGACGGACCAGCTGTTCTGCATCGACCGGGACCGGCTGACATGCTCGGGCGGGGCGGCGACGATCGACATGATGCTGCGGATCATCGACGACGATCTGGGCGGGCGCATCGCCTCCAAGACCGCCGAGATGATGCAGGTCGAGCGCGTCCGCTCCACCGTCGACCGGCAGGCGAGCGCGTCGCTCTACAAGGCCAAGGCCCGCTCGGCCCCGCTGGCCCGGGCGATCACGACGATGGAGGGCAATCTGGACCAGCCCGTCTCGATGATCGAGCTGTCCCGCACCGTCGGCCTGACCCGCCGCCAGCTGCACCGCCTGTTCCGCCAGCACACCGGCGACACCCCCACCGATTTCTACCGCGACCTGCGCCTGCGCCACGCCCGCGCCCTGCTCCACGGCACCCCCGCCAAGATCATCGACGTGGCGGCAGCGACGGGCTTCGGCTCCCACTCGCATTTCACGAAGGTGTACCGGGAGCGATTCGGGATATCGCCGCTGAAGGATCGGCATAGTGATTTGTGAAGGGCAAACAAATTCTTGCATTTAAGTTTCAAATTAATGCTAAATCAATGTATGAAAAATCCGTACCCCGATCCTGAGATGATCTTGGAACTTACTGTTCCCGAACTTGCTCAAATCATCTTGATTGATTTGTGTAATATGTGGTCAGAGACTCAATCAAGTCGACAACAATTCCATTCTGGTCCTTTTCACAATGATGGTATGATTGATCCTAGGAGCCTAATCGGGCACGTAGGCGATGCCTCAGTAAGCGGCGATCAGATCCTTTATAACGAAGGCGGCCCGCCTGAGGTCCGAAGAAAGGCTTCGAGTGCAATTTCATGGTTGGAGACACATGGATACATTTCTCCTGATTTTAATGAGGCGCGTGGGCAATTTAAACGACTGACACTTGGGCACCTCTAAAAATTGCCCTGAGTTTTCCGCGCTGGTATGATGCGTGAGGATTTCCGGGGTTAGGATTTTGATGATGTCGCAGATGGGTTTCTTTGATCTTTCGGATCGGTATGCGAGCTTGGATGGGAAGAAAGACCCGTTGGTGGCGATTGACGCGGTGGTGCCGTGGGAAGACTTCCGCCCG
>Ga0115031_1002152_pt1 | contig 14627 bp, 10 predicted proteins | sample Maine_Asex4_meta_FD_87301 | JGI IMG/M metagenome (GOLD analysis project Ga0115031, IMG submission 87301) | Marine algal microbial communities from Maine, USA - Maine_Asex4_metaG | ecosystem: Host-associated > Algae > Red algae > Unclassified | place: Maine, USA | collected 2015-01-05
AGCATCTATCGTTACGACATAGCATCCGGGGAGAGCCAGCTCATTCGCAAGGCGGACGTAGATTTTGATGGCGATGATTTCGAAGTCAGCCAGATCTTCTACGACAGTAAAGACGGCACGAAGGTCCCGATGTTCATTGCTCATAAAAAAGGGCTCAAGCTGAATGGAAAGAACCCAACGTTGCTGTATGGCTACGGCGGTTTCAATATTTCGTTGACGCCAGGTTTCTCGATTTCACGTTTGCAGTGGATGGAGATGGGCGGTGTGTTTGCGATGCCTAACTTGCGCGGCGGTGGCGAATACGGAAAGGATTGGCACAAAGCGGGTACGAAAACGAACAAGCAGAACGTGTTCGATGATTTTATCGCGGCGGCCCAATGGCTGATCGACAACAAATACACCGCTCCGGAACGGTTGGCAATCCAAGGTGGCAGCAATGGCGGATTGTTGGTCGGCGCTTGTATGACGCAGCGTCCTGATTTGTTCGGTGCTTGTTTACCGGCGGTTGGTGTGATGGATATGCTTCGTTTTCAAAAGTTTACTGCCGGCAGATTTTGGGTGGATGACTACGGCGACGCGGATAAGGACCCGTCCGAATTTGAGGCGCTCTATAAATATTCGCCTTACCACAATCTAAAATCTGACGTCGCCTATCCGCCCACGATGGTCACAACAGCAGATACGGATGATCGAGTGGTTCCGGGGCACAGTTTTAAATTCGCTGCGAAACTTCAGGAGAGTGGTGCTGCGTCCGGAGAAAATCCCTTGCTGATTAGGATAGAAACCAAGGCCGGTCATGGTTCGGGAAAACCGACGTCCAAGATCATCGAAGAAGTCGCCGACCTGTGGGCTTTCTTGGTCTATCACTTGGATTTGGAACCGAAGTTTGAGTAAATTTGTACGCGCGAATCCTTCGGGAATCACCGCCACCGGTTTCTTAGCAACTAGCCAATCTATCTCTCGGGCGTAGAATGTACGTTTCGATAACTCGGCAGCCAATTTCCGCTGTCCCAATTTAGCCCGCTGCAGAACCGATTCAATGAGCCAAGCCGACCAACCCCCTGTCACCAACGAAGCCCTCGAAACATTACGAGACAAGATCGACGTCATCGACCGTAAGTTGGTGGACTTGATCAACGAACGCGCCAAGTGCGTCGTTGAAGTAGGGAATCTTAAACGCGGAACCAACGTGCCAATCTACGCGCCACATCGTGAAGCGGCCGTATTGCGTAAGATCCAGTCCTTTAATGACGGACCAATTCATGACCGCACTTTAGAAGCCGTTTATCGGGAACTGATGAGCGGGAGTTTCGCGCTCGAACAACCGTTGCGGATTGGTTACCTTGGCCCTGTAGGTACATTCAGTCATTTGGCCGCGACCAAGCAGTTCGGTTCGAGCGTCGCCTTTGAAGATTTACGTCAAATCGAAGGCGTGTTTGAAGAAGTTACACGCGGCCACGTTGACTATGGGCTGGTGCCGATCGAAAACAGCACTGGTGGCGGCATCAACGAAACTTTGGATGCGTTTTTGACTTATCATGATCAGCTGAACATCTACGGCGAAGTTCAATTGTCGATCCACTTCAGTCTGCTATCCAACGGCAAGCCGGAAAACATCAAACGCATCTACTCCAAAGCCGAAGCGTTTGCTCAATGTCGGAACTGGTTGAGCACTCAATACCCCAACGCCGAACGCATCCCCGCCGAAAGCACTGCCGCCGCAGCGCGCCGTGCCAAAGAAGAATTTGATGCGGATCCCGAATCGGGTTCCGCTGCGATCGGGTCTTCGTTGGCGGGTGAAGTCTATGGGTTGCATTGTTTGTTTGATGCGATCGAAGACCGCCAGCGAAACATCACTCGGTTTTTAATTCTATCCAAAAGCGAAACGGAAGTTTCCGGCAACGACAAAACATCCGTGATGTTTACCACCGATCATCGACCAGGTTCTCTGGTGGATGTTTTGAGCGTCTTCAAACGTAATTCAATCAATCTGACTCACATCGAAAAACGGCCAAGTCGCGAAGTGAATTGGGACTATACGTTCTTTGTCGATATCGAAGGTCATCGAAAGGACGAACGCATCGCCGAAATCATCGGTGAAGCACGTGCTCATTGCAAGAACTTTCAAGTGTTAGGAAGCTTCCCCGCGTGCCAGCGGATTCTCTGAATTTGGTTTGCTTCTACCATCGGTTGCAGCAGGCTGCCAACCTGCCCTCACACTCCCACCGAAATGAAACCATCCGTTGAGACTGGTATTATGTCGTTTTCAAAAATTTCCGCTTGCTTCGTTGTGTTGCTGCTAGTTTTTGGCTGTTGCCGCGCGGGCAACGGACAGGAAAAACTGCGTGTCGATGATGAAACGGTCGCGGTTGTTCAATCGCCTTGGATTGATCAGAAAGTCGACACCGATGCAGACCTACGTGGATTGTGTGTGGTGAACTCCCAAGTCGTTTGGGGCAGCGGAACCGATGGTACGGTCGTCTACACCGCTGATGCGGGTAAGACATGGGCAGTTCGTAAAGTCGCGAATGAACCGGGACGTGAAAATCCGAGGTACGATTTCCGTGATATTGAAGCCCTCGATGAAGCCACCGCCATCGTTATCAATTCCGGTGATCCGGCAAGCATTCTCCGCACCACCAACGGAGGTTTGCGTTGGAAACGGGTGCTCGACTACCCAAATAAATCGGCTTTCTTCAACTCAGTCTCGTTTTGGGATGAAAGACGAGGCATTGCGATGAGCGATCCCATCGACGGCAGTGTGCTGCTGCTGCGAACGACCGACGGCGGCGTCAGTTGGAAGCAGCTGCGTCTTGAGCATCGTCCCGATATGGAATTTGGCGAAACGGGTTTTGCGGCCAGCGGTACCAATATGCAGACGCGCGGCCTAAAAACGGTATACATCGGATTGGGCGGAGGCAAGAACGGTCAAATGAAAAACAGTTCTCGGATGTTCATCTCGCGCGATTACTGCAAGACCTGGACTGTCAGCAGTCTGCCGCTTAAACGCAGCGAATCCAGCGGGATTTTCTCAGTTCATTTCATCAACAATACCGATGGCGTTGCGGTTGGTGGCGATTATCAAAAAGAAGACTCAACGGAAAGTAACTACGCGTTCACCTCCAACGGTGGCAAGACGTGGGCGATTCCCAGCCCGCGCGTGCCGCCCTCTGGATTCCGAAGCTGCGTCGCCCAATATGTTTCTGGCAAGGAGATCGGTTTGGTTGCGGTCGGCCCTAATGGCACCGATTTGTCGACCGATCTCGGAAACAAATGGCGTCGAATCTCGGACAAAGGTTTTAACGTCGTTCGTTTCAGTCCCGACGGAAAAACAGGCTGGGCCGCCGGAGCCAATGGACGAATCGCAAAGTGGAAGATGCCCAGAATAGAGAAGAAACCCCAATCGCTCGGTACAAAATAGTCACGGGATTAAAAGAGTCACAAGCTTCATGGTCCTTCGCACTTTTCGTGGTTCGGTCAAAGTCGCTCAAAGTTTTCCCGAGCTGGATAGCGTTTGCGTTGAAGGCGGCAGTATCTTTCAATGCCACTTTCTTTACACCCAAACATAAAAAAATTAGCTCCCCTCTCCCTAAAAATTCGGATGACGCTTGTTACCAATGGTTGGGTCCAACGTCCGAATTTGTAGGGAGAGGGGGAGCTAAATTTTGGCTTCTGAACCGTTAGTAAAATCTAAAGTAAGTGCCATTGGGGTATCGTTAGACAGTGCCACATTTGAGGCAAAACTATGGTTATTAGCACCGCAACGAAACGATTTCAAAAGTGATCCAACCTATTTCTCGGTTGCCAATAGGCGCTCAAAAAAAGCTTTCATTGAAGTGAATGATTTCTTATCAGCTTCTGCGTTATAAGCGGCTCCTTTTGAATTGTCGTCACCAGCCATTGGTTGAGTGAAGGAATGCACCGCGTTGGGGTAAACAATCATCTCGTATTTGACGTCCGCCTTTTCTAATTCATCTTTAAAGGCGGCAATGTCGGCGGCAGGTACGAACGGATCGTCTTCCCCGTGGCAGACCAGAATTTCGGCTTTGATGTTCTTACCATCTTCGGGCGATGGGGAATCCAGTCCGCCGTGGAAGCTGACGACGCCTTCCACGTCTGCGCCGCTGCGCACCAATTCCAGCACGCCGGTGCCACCGAAGCAATAACCGATCGCGCCGCAATGATCCGACGCGACGTAGGGGCGTGACTTGAGTTGCTCAAGTCCTAAATTTAAGCGTTGGCGATAGAGTGTGCGATCCTTTTTATAGACCGTTGCTAGTTTGCCTGCTTCGCCCGCATTGTCTGGGCGGATGCCTTGTCCGTAAATATCCAAAGCAAAAGCAACGTATCCCAACGCCGCCAACTCTCGGCACCGCCGTTTCTCATAGTCGGTCAGCCCCATCCACTGATGGACGACCAGCACGCCGGGGACTTTTGTGTCTGCTTCGGCGACAAGATCTGAATCGTAGGCCAAAAATCCTTCCAGTTTTACATCGCCGTCTTGATAAACAACCGTCTCAGTTTTTACTTCCGCGAAAGCCGACACCGTAAGCGACATCAATGCCAGCAATGCAGGCACAACAAAATGGAATTTCATTCTTTTTTCCTCAAGCAAATGATTATCTGAAGGCAACAAATCGTCGCTGCTGCGTAGGTTCAAAGGTTGAATCGACTTGAAACAACGTTAACCAACTTTAACCGAAAGCCGCCGGCTGTTGAATACGGGATGCTAGCATGAATCAAGCGAGGCGGGATCTGTCTGGTTGATAAATTCTCAAGTTGATAAAACGCAGTCTGTAGTTTGACGCAGGTGAAGGAATCATCGTGCGAACCCATTCAAGGAACTGATTTATGATGGTCATGAACCATTTTACTCGTGAAGATATCCGTTTGATTTTCTCGATCGCGATTGTAAGTTTCGTCGTACTGCCGCTGGGGTCCTCGGAAACAAATGGACAGCAAACCGTCGGACAGCAAATAAAGAATACGTATGATCAGGTCACTTCGCCGCGCGATTATCAGCAACGTCAGGCCACAGCCATGGCGGCGGTGGCGCAAGCTCCCTTTGAACTGACCGAGCAGGAAACTCAGTATCGCGACCAAGTGTTGGACTACTGGGAGCAGAGTAGCGACAAGATAAAAAAATATTCTTGCGAGTTCCGGCGTTACGAGTTTGATACCGACAAAGTGAATCACCGTAATCCTAAATCAAATCAGTTGTCCGCTGCCAGCATTGGGGTTGGTGAACTGTTTTTCGCCGCTCCACAGAACGGACGCTATGAAGTCAACGAAATTTGGCGATTCGCGGCTCCCCCTAAGAACGAAAACGAACAAGCCGATTACCAGCTTCAGAACAAAGAGCTCTTCCGGGAAAAATGGATCTTCGATGGAAACACGATTTACGAATTTGACTTCTCGTCAAAACGGCTAAATGAGACGAAACTGCCTCCTGAAATGCAGGGTGCCAACGGATTGGCCAATAGTCCGATCCCATTCCTCTTCGGAGCCAAACGCGCGGAGATTCTGAACCGATATTGGGTTCGCGTCGTCACGCCCAAAGGGACTCAGGGCGAGTATTGGTTAGAAGCTTATCCAAAAAAAGCAGACGATGCTCAGAACTACAAGAAGATCGAAATCGTTATCGCCGAAGCCGACTTTCTTCCCAAAGCGATGCACATGTATGGACCTCAGTACGATCCCAAGAAGGGAAACTTTGCCAGCGTGCAATTCGAATTCGATAATCGCAAGGCGAACGCCATTGGGTTACAGAATTTTTTCAATCGCCCACAAAAGCCAATGGGTTGGGAGCGTGTCCAAGTTCAGCCCCTGACGTCGGGGCCAGATCGCAATGCCGAAGCGATCCTTGAGCAAAAATCAAACCGGTAGGTATCTGGAGTTCATGGCAGATCTGATGACAGAGCGGCAAGGCAATATCCACCAACAGAGCGGCAAAGCACTATCCACTAACAGAGCGGCAAAGGGTTAGCCGCCGGTCCGATGCCACTGGTTAACAGGCTGCGATACTCTTGGCTATCGCCTATATTCGACTTAATTAACCTGCCCCGCCTCGATCAGCCAATAGTAAAACGCCCCATCCTTTAGCGTTTCACTTGCGCCATTGCGCAACCGACGATGAAGCCGATTCCGTGTGCCCAGTTGGCCACGTGAAGACCAAATACCTCAGAAGCGATCGGTGTCATACAGAAGACCAAGTAGATCAGCAGAATCATGATCGTTGACTGTGGCAGATAGAATCCGCTGGTCGAATCCGTCATTTGTTTGACCAAAATGAAGCCAAACATCCCAAATACGACCCCCGAAAGCCCGCCAAAACTGGTGATCAGCATTCCACTGCGATAATAGAAGGGCGAAGATCCACCAATCGCATCGGGGACAACGCCTTGGGCAAAATTGGAGAGCACTGCGGTCATCAGAATTAAAATCGCCATCCACACCGAGCCGTAACGCCCTTCGATCAGTTTGCCGAATTGAAAAAACATTAAAAGATTGAAACCGATGTGCATAACGCCATAGTGGATAAAAATTGGCGTCACCAAACGCCAGAACTCACCACGTTTGAGACTTGCTAATCGCACGTCTAAATCGTCGCTTTTGTTTCCGTGCAACTCTGTCAGTTCCGTTGCCAGCGGATTATCGACGGCGACAAATTGAAGCGCACGATTCGCACCCTGCTCTCGAGTTTTCTGCTCTCCAAAACCGGTCAGGATCGCCACGAGAATCGACAGCCCGATGATCGTTTTTACAACAGGCCCCGTCGTCTGAGTGTTGCTATGCTTGATCTTGATGACGTTGTTTTTCACAGAGCGCGCTTTACGCTGCTGCTCTTTGGCAATTTTGACCGCTCCGTCAATGGCCGCCGCATATTTGGCGTCTTTGGGGTTTGCTTGATGATTGTTGAACGCTTCCAAAGCGTCCTTAAATCGGTCTTCGTCCTTTACCCAAACCTCCGATTTGCTGTCGTCATTGAGGTCGACACGGTTTTCGATGCCTTCAATCAGCAAGAATGCTGATAGCTGTTGCGCTTGCTTCGCATCGTCGATGACGCCAATCAATCTCATAATTGCCCGCTTTTCCGGGAAGAATTCTGTGTCTGTTTAAGCCAATAAACTGATGGCGTTGGAATAGCAATCAGCACGATTCCTATTGTCATACGCCAGCAATTCAGGGAAAGTCCCTCCAACAAGTATCGCTGATAGACCCAAACATTGTCTACCGCTGCGAGTACGGGGCGCGCATTTTATCCCAACGCGCCTTTTATATGAGTCTTTACCAGTCACCAATTGCTCATGGCCGACGATTCTTCTATCACTCCTCCATCGCCTGACGCTGAACCGACGTCAGATGTCGCGATAGGTCCGCAACATGCTGCTGCGGGTGCGGAAACGTCAATACGCTCTAAGAATCCTAAGAAACGAAAGTTTTCATCGTCTGCATCGTCACAGATTGAACGTTCTGATTCCGCCAACCCCGGATCGGCCGATGATCAACTGGTTGATCGGACGAAGCAACAAATCCGCAACTTAGTCAATGAGATTACGCAACTGGCAAAATCTGATTGTACCGTCGACGATTTTTACCAAGGATTTTTGACAAGGACGACCGGGGCACTGGCGTCGGAGGCCGGCGCGATTTGGATCCGACCCGCCACCGACCAGCCCCTGCAACCGCACTATCATATCAACCTCAAAAACACGGTGCTGGCTAACGATCCCACGGCTCAGCGACAACATGCGGAACTGTTGAAGAAAGTAGCTGACGCGGGCGAACCGGAAATCGTCGCGCCGCATTCACAGGGACTTAAAGACAATCAGGCGGGTAATCCGACAGACAAATTGCTAATCTTGGGTCCGCTGATCGTGAACAACGAGACGATTGGATTGGTCGAGATCTTGCAGCGTCCTGGTGCCGGCCCCACGACGCAACGCGGTTACCTGCGTTTTTTGATGCAGATGTGTGACATCGCCAGCGACTTTTTAACCAATGAAAAAATTCGTTCCTTTGCGTCCCAGCAATCGATGTGGAGCAAGTTCGAACAGTACATCAAATCAGTTCACAACGGCCTAGATACCAAACAGACCGCGTATGTGATCGCCAATGAAGGCCGGCGCGTGATCGACTGTGATCGAGTGAGCGTGGTGTTGAAAAAAGGGCGTCGCTGTAAAGTCGAATCGGTCAGCGGATTGGATTCGATCGAACGACGTGCCGATCAGATCAAACGACTGGGAAGTCTGGCCAAAACGACGATCAAGGGAGCCGCACCGATTTGGTACGACGGTGATGACAGCCAATTGCCGCCGCAGATCGAAGCCAAATTACAAAAGTACGTCGACCAATCTCACAGTAAAATGGTGGCCATCGTACCGCTGTATCGCCAACTGCGCGGTGCCAATGAAAACGAGGGCGACGTTGACCAACGGGCTGCCAAGCGCGGTAAACCGGTCGGCGCGCTGATTGTCGAACAATTAAAAGACGCGCGGATCACGCCAGATTTTCGAAAACGGGTTGACGTTGTCGCCGAACAGGCTCAAACCGCAATCACAAATTCACTTGAACACAACGACATTCTGTTTCTGCCGCTTTGGAAAGCGCTGGGGAAACTATCCTCTGCGATGCGTGGGGGACGGTTGATAAAAGCACTTTCGACCATCGGCGTCCTTTGCGTAGTGGTGGCATTTCTTTATCTGTTTCCTTACCCGTTTTCAGTGGGAGCCAAGGGGAAACTAATTCCTCAACAACAACATCAGGTTTATGCTCAAGTTGATGGAGTGGTCGAAGAGTTATTCGTCTCCGATCTTGGCGATACCGTCGTCGAACAAGGGCAAGTTTTAGCTCGGCTTTCGAGCAATGATTTGGCCGTTGTGATTGAGAATTTGACCAACAGCATCGAAGAAGTTCGAGCGCGGCTGAAGACCAGCGAGGCATTACGGACGCAGGATGCCTTGGATGCTTACCAACAGACGACGCTGCAGATTGACATTGAACAGGCGCGACAGGAGATCATCGGGCTGGAGAATGGACTGGGATTGCGAATCACCGAGGCTGAAAATCTCAATATTATTGCGCCTATCAGCGGCGTGGTCACCAACTGGCAGGCTCGGCAGAATCTGATTCGTCGACCGGTGGAACGCGGGCAGAATCTGATGACCATCATCGAAAACGACGCGACTTGGATGCTCGAGTTGGAACTGCCCGAACGGCGTATTGGCCATATGATCAATTCCGCCAACGAGGCGCACAAAGATGGAAAGGCGCCACGTGTGACCTTCAGCCTGGTTTCTCATCCAGGAAAAGAGTTTGAGGGGCGTATGAAGTTGGTCGATCACCAGATCGACGCTCACTCGGATGAAGGAAACACGTGTCTGATTCGTGTGTCGTTCGACAACACCGCAATCGACAGGGATCTATTTCGCAAAGGGACCCGCGTGAACGCGAAAATTCATTGCGGCCAACGTTCGGTGGGTTATGTGATGTTTCACGAAGCTATCGAGGCAATCCATTCCAGCTATTTGCTGTGGTTTTAAGCGGACTTAGGTTGTTTTGTGGGTTCTAGCACTGGTGCTGGCATGAGTAAAATGGAACTCCTCAAACCGTAATCTATAACGGCTAAATATTCTGATTCGATTATGCCGATCATTTCATGGACGGCGTCCCGATGGCTTGATCAGCAATAATCGTGCGGGTGCAGAGACGCGTTACGGCTGATTAAGAACGAAAATTATCTAGGTAAAACGATGAACGTGTCAAAACAATACAGCAAATTTTCGCTTGTGAGTCTACTAGGAATCCCTGCGTTGTGCTTGTGCGCGACTCCTGCGTTGGCACAATCAGGGTTCGTTCCGATTGGAAAGCCTCAGTCAGCGATCACCAACGGTACGACTCAAAACGTGGGTCCGCTTTCGAGTAATCGGCCTTCAACGGTTCGGCCATCGGCACCGATTGGCGGGGCCATTGAGTTTGGATCTTCTGAATCGCTCAGGCCGCTGGGAGCTTCGACGGCGAAACCTACAGGCGGTCGCCCGAATTTTGGCGGGCTGAATTACGGTGCACCTCAGCCTGGCAGTAGTCCCGCAGGCGTCACCAGTGATCCGCTTACCTCCCCTGCTGTTTCCAAATCCACGACACCGCCGTCGTTTGGATCGCAGACATCAGGATCGCAAACGAAGCCACGTTCGATCGACAATATCAGTACGGGGCAATCGTTCGCGGGATCGAACCAGAACAAGTCATCCTCAACGTCTCAGGCCCGCATCGACGTCGACACCTGTAGTGTTCACTTGATCGACGATATTGAGATACCCGCTAAGGAATCAGGGTTGTTGCTGGAGCTGAACGTCAAAGAAGGCGACGCCGTTCCTGCCAACAAAATCATCGGCACCATAGACGCGACCTTGTTGCAAATTGAATATGAGCGCGCCGAAGCGAAGTTGGACATCGCGCGCGAAATGGCCAGCGATACCTCCGCGATTGACGTCGCGATGAAAAAGTACGCCTTGGCAAAACACGAATACGAAGTCGCGGCTCGGTTGGCCAGTAAGGGATCGAAATCAAACCAAGAACGGATGCGTGCCAAATACTCAAAAGACGCGTCAGCCGCGGAAGTTACGGTGGCGAAGATGCAACAACGCGAGGCACTGGGCCAAGCGCGCATCGAGGAAGTTAACCTCAAACAAATTCGTCAGATGATCAGTAATCTGCGCGTGCAAACTGGCTTCGACGGACAGGTGTTAGAACTTTTCAAGCAGACGGGCGAATGGGTAAATAAGGGCGATTCGATCGCTCATTTCGCTCGCATTGATCGCGTTTGGGTCGAGGGTACGGTGTCGGCTGATAAGTGTAATATCCAAGACATTATGGGCCAAAATACGGTTATCACGCTCAAGCAAGCCGGCGGAGAGATGGTAACTTTTAGCGGGAAAATCGTAAGCATACCGCTGAAAATGGAAGCAGCAGGTAGCCGATTCCGTGTAAAGGCCGAAGTGCAAAACCGATTTGAAAACGGGGCGTGGCTGCTTCGACCGGAGGCTCAATTGAGTATGAAAATCGACCTCAGCCCCAACACGGCCAAGCGCAACGCGAGTCGCTTCAATCGTTGATCGAAATCGGGGTGATGAAACGGTGAGCGCCTTGTCGCACACAAAAGTGCCGCTGTCCAGCTAGTTTCCGGTGATCCAAATGAACGCTTGTTCATTTTCGTCCAACCGAATTTCATAACGCAACTGTGGTTTCGATTGGTTGAGAACGTTTCCGATCGCGGCTGAATAACTCGACCGCGCCTTATTGTAGGTGACTTTCACCGTCGAAAGATCTACCGGTTTTGATCCCCACGCGGCCGGGTCCACGATGAACTCGATCTTCAATCTTCGTGAGATGGCGTTAAGCACGCTGTCCAGTTGAATGTTGTTTAACTGAAGCGCGGTGACTTCGAACAGTTTGGGGAATGTCGTCACGGGAGCCGCCTTGGTGGGCCAACCCGTTGGCCAGCTTTCGGGTGCTTGAGATGTGGTGACGATTTCCAGTTCTACTCCCCTGCCCTGCTTGGGCGAAGGCCGCAACACAAGGTCGTGCCGGCGTAGCTCGACCGACAACGCGGTTCCAGTAGCCAGACCTTGGTATTCGTTGGTAACGGTGGTATCGGATCGAAGTGCGGCACGTGCTGACGGCGATAGGTTGGTGGTCATGGGCAGTGACTGCAACAGTCGATTCAGCAATCTTCCCGATTGTTGGTCCTTGGTGCTGTTTGAAAGGGTGCCGGTGAAGTTCGAATGAACGCTGACCAACTGCTCGGAGGTCAGCCCAAAGGCTTTCTTATCCGCCAAGGTAGTTTTGGCACCGTCGGCGCGAAGACTTTGGAGATAATTTTTGATCCCCGCTTTGTCGGTGATCGAAAATGATTTGCCAGGCAGCTTGATTTTGCGGTTGCCGATAACGCCTTTGACCAGAATGACTTTCGAACCCGCGTAGGACGTTTCCTCAACACTTGGTTTAGGCTTTCGAGTCGTTTTTGAAGAGACGCGGTCGGCTTGTACTTCTGACAGCGCTTCTAACCACTGGTGCCTTAGCGTCGCTGGGGTTGTCGGAGTGCTGTAGATTTCCAGTTCGACCAAGCAATCGTTATTTTGAGCATTCGCTGTGGAGCCGCACAACATGCAGCAGACCGATAGAACGGCAAAATATTTAAAGTTAATTGCGATCCGGTTCATGTTGCTTTACGGTTATTTGCAACCTCAACATTCTTTCGCTCAGCTGGATTTCCGTGGGGCTTGGAAGACGGCCAGCTTCATTTTGCAGCAAACGAAGGGTGCTGGGTTAGCGATCTTCCTACCGAGACAAGCCCGATCGAATCGTATGCAAAGCATTTTAATCGCTGACGCCGTAGCGGCCGATGCAATAGATTGCGTTGAGCAAATCTCGGAAGCCAATCTTTTTGCCTTCGTCGTAGCCGCGGCTGTCGTAGCTGATCGGAACTTCGACAAACTTGAAACCACGGCGGGCAAGCTTCGCGGTCAGTTCGGGCTCAATCCCAAAACGATCTTGGTCAATTTCAATGCCTCGGATGGCCTGCTTTGAGAAAGCTTTATAACACGTTTCCATATCAGTCAGTTTCAGACCGCTGAACAAGTTTGATGCTCCCGTCAGAACGGCATTGCCCAGACGATGGATCCAGGATTCGTCTTGAACTTCATCACCGATGAAGCGCGAGCCATAGACGATGTCCGCTTCTCCCCTTAGCAATGGCTGAATCAATTGTGGGATGTCCCTCGGATCATATTCAAGATCGGCGTCCTGGATTACCAAGAAGTCTCCGCTTGCGACTTCGAATCCGGTACGAATCGCAGCGCCTTTACCTGCATTGACATCTTTGAATATCACGTTCACCGAATCTATTCCGGACAATAGACTGAGGACTTCGCGCGTGCCATCGGTGCTGCAATCGTCAATGACGACGATCTCCAGATTCAGCGGCAACGCTGCGACGCGACTGATGACGCGCGCGATGGTTGCTTCTTCGTTGTAGACAGGGATGACAACAGACAGCAGATAATCGGTGCGTTTGCTCGGATCGGATCCTGAACTTGCTTTTTGGAAGCTCTCCAGTTCGTCGGCAACCATGCCTTCGCACGATTCCAACTGGCTTAAGATCGCTTGAAAGCGTTGATCGGAAAAGCAAGCGTCAGAGGTTTCTACGACTTGCTTGGTTTGAGGGTTGCGATTCATCTATCGTATTTTATGCAGAAAGTGGCAATGATGCAGCTTTAATAGTTATCGGCCATTTTTGCAGCAGAGGACGATCTTAAAGACTAGCACGTCATCTTGGTTATTTCCCGCATTTTCGGTGCAGTTGTAACGATAGTGCGACAATTGTGCCAGCGATATCGTTAAGCGATAACGACATCCGAGGCAGATTTTAATCTATCTACTAAAAAAACCGTGCGATGAAGATCATCGCACGGTTTTCGATTCGTTATGTCAGCCTGAACAATCAGTCCCAATCTAACTTACCACCGGTTTGGTATTCGGTGACGCGTGTTTCGAAGAAGTTCTTCTCCTTTGCCAAGTCCATCGTTTCGCTCATCCAAGGAAATGGATTGTTGCTATTGTATTGAACTGGCAAACCAATCCGCTCAAGACGACGATCAGCAACATGCTGAACATAATCCCGGAACAGATCCGCATTGAGCCCCAATACGCCGTTAGGCAAGCAGTCCTCAGCGTAGGCGATCTCAAGTTCGACTGCTTCACGCACACGGTCAACCATTGCTTGTTGAAATTCATCGGTCCACAAGTGAGGGTTTTCGGCTTTGATGCCGTTGATCAGATCGATGCCGAAGTTAAGGTGGATCGATTCATCACGTAAAATGTACTGAAACTGTTCGCCGATTCCTTTCATTAGGTTCCTACGGTGGAACGACAGAATCATGACAAAGCCGGTATAAAAGAAGATACCTTCCATGATCAAGTAGAAACCGATCAGGTTCTTCAGCAACGCTTGAGCACCTTCGAAAGTCTCGGTCGTGAATTCAGGGTCTAGAACTTCTTTGGTCAGTTCCATTTCGAAAGCGTCTTTACGAGCGATCGCTGGAACTTCGTTATACATATTGAAGACTTCGCCTTCATCCAACCCGAGGCTTTCCACCACATACAAAAAAGTATGCGAGTGCACCGCTTCTTCGAACGCCTGACGCAACAAATACTGACGACATTCAGCGTTGGTGATGTGCTTGAAAATTGCTAACACGAGGTTATTTCCGACCAGGCTTTCAGCGGTGGAAAAGAAACCCAAGTTACGCATGATCACGTGACGTTCGTCCGCAGTAAGTACGTCGGATTTCCAGATCTCGATGTCCTTGTTCATCGCGACCTCGGTTGGCATCCAGTGGTTTGCACAGCCGTTATCGTAGTGTTCCCAAGCCCATTTGTACTTAAGCGGCATCAGCTGATTAACGTCGACTTGCGTCGCATTGATCAATCGTTTCTCACTGGCCGAAACACGTAAAGACTTCGCATCTTTGACGTCCGCTGCTTGTGATTCATCATTCCTAATATCAATAGCCATTATTCGCGACTCCATGCAAAATAAAAACAGAACAGTGTGTAATATAAACTCG
>Ga0115031_1002153_pt1 | contig 14622 bp, 6 predicted proteins | sample Maine_Asex4_meta_FD_87301 | JGI IMG/M metagenome (GOLD analysis project Ga0115031, IMG submission 87301) | Marine algal microbial communities from Maine, USA - Maine_Asex4_metaG | ecosystem: Host-associated > Algae > Red algae > Unclassified | place: Maine, USA | collected 2015-01-05
CTCGGCCTCGGCGACGATATCCGCGTCCTCCTCGGCCTCGCCCATCCCGATCAGTTCGACATTGTCGGCCAGGCCGGATTCGAGCGCGCGGTAGCGGTCCATGGCATCGGAAAGCTGCTGACGCTCGCGCATGATCTTCTGGGCATTGGCCGGGTCGTCCCACAGGGTCGGATCCTCGGCGCGGGCGTCGAATTCCTCCAGCCGGGAGGGGGCCGTCTCCCAATCGAGACGGCGGCGCAGGAGCGCCAGCGATTCCTCGATGGCGGCGACGATGGACTGGGTTTCCGCACGCATGGGTCTACTCGCGAGAAAAGAGAGGCCGGGCGGGCAACGCGCCCGCAAGGCCCCTGATGTAGCGATTGCGCGCGGGTCAGTAAAGCCCGCGACCGCCCTCCACATCCTCGGTGGTCGGAACCGGGACCTGCCCCCGCCCCGTCGCGGCATTGGCGACCGAGGCCGGATCGTAGGGCGCGATGCCCTGGCGCCGGAACTGCGTGCCCAGCGGCTGGGGGACGGGCTGGAAGCTGCGCTGCTGCGGGGCGGGCTGGTAGACGATGCCGGGCGCGGGGGCGACGGAGATCGCCGGGTCCTGCGACACGATCATCTCGCCCGTCACGGGGTCGAAGCGGATCAGCGGTTCGTCCCCGCTCGGCACCGTCGCGGTGGAGCGGGTGGCCGGGCGGGTGGCGACGGCCTGCCCCGGCCCCGGCTGGCCCTGCGGCGCGAATCCCTGCGGTGCGAAGCCGCCCGGCGCGGGCTGCTGCATCGGTCCCGACGGCACGAAACCGCCCGACGAGAAGGACGCCCCCGCCAGATCGGGCTGCATCGTCGTGCCGCCGATCCCGTCGATGGTCGGCACGAAGCCGCCGCCCGACGCGACATCGCCGCCCCCGCTGCCGGACCAGTTCGGTTCGGTCCCGGCGCGGAACGCCTCCCAGATGACATTGCTGCCGAACACGTCGTCCCCGACCCGCTCGCCGTTGCGGCGGTCGATCTTGACGAGGTTCACGCCCTTCGGCGGATCGAACTTGCGCGGGGTGCGGTCGGCCATGGCGTCGCGCATGAAATCCTCGAAGACCGGGCCGCACAGCGCCCCGCCCGATGCCCGCTTGCCCAGCGATTTGGGGGTGTCGTAGCCGATGAAGCACCCGAATACGAGGTCGGGGGTAAAGCCCACGAACCACGCATCGCGGGCATCGTTGGTCGTGCCGGTCTTTCCCGCGACCGGAAAGCCGAGGCGCGTCAGCTTGGTCGCCGTGCCGCGCAGCACGACCCCCTCCATCAGCGAGACGGTCTGGAACGCGGTGACGGGGTCGATCACCTGCACCGGCGCGACGGGGGAGGTCGGCACGACCCAGTCCTCGCCCAGATCCACCGCCTCGCCCGTATCGTCCTTCACCACCTCGACCAGTCGGGGCGAGATGTGCTTGCCGCCGTTCGCGAACATCGAATAGGCGGTCACCATGCGCAGCAGCGTCGTCTCGCCCGCCCCGAGGGAAAACGAGATCAGCGGCGGCATATTGTCGTAGACGCCGAAGCGCCGGGCGTAATCCGAGATCACGTCCATCCCCACGTCCTGCGCCACGCGCACGGTGATGAGGTTCTTGGATTTCTCCAGCCCCACGCGCAGGGGGATCGGGCCGTAGAACTCGCCCTCGTTGTAGTTCTTGGGCTTCCACAACCCTTCGCCATTGCCCTGATCGACGGTCACCGGCGCGTCCAGCACGATGGAGGCGGGGGTGTAGCCGTGGTCCATCGCCGCCGCGTAGACCAGCGGCTTGAAGGCGGAACCGGGCTGGCGGTTGGCCTGGGTGGCGCGGTTGAACTTGCTCTGCTGCACGCTCAGGCCGCCCTGCATGGCGAGGACGCGGCCCGATCCGGGTTCCATGGCGATCACGGCCCCGTTGGCGTCGGGCAGCTGGCGGATGCCCCAGACGATATCCCCGGGGTCGGTATCGGCGAGTTCGGCGACGGACAGAGTGGTGACGTCGCCGCCCTTCGCCTTGTCGCCGGGGGTCAGGTAGACGATGTCGCCGGGTTCCATGACATCGCTCATGACCTTGGGTTCCGGTCCCCGGCCCTCCCCCTCGATCCGCCGCCGCGCCCAGCTGACGGCATCGAAGGTGACCGTCACGGCCTTTTCGCGGTTGCGCAGGCCGACCAGTGCGGTGCCCTTGCCGTCGTCGACGGCCAGGACCGCGCCGATCTGCCAGTCGTCGAAATCCTTGGGGAAGTCGTTCTTCTCCAGCGCCTCGCGCCAGTCGCCCTCCGGATCGGTGGTGGCGAGCGGTCCCTTGTACGAGCCGCGCTTCGAATAGGCGAACAGTCCCTCGCGCAGGGCGCGGGAGGCGTATTCCTGCAACTCGCGGTCGAGCGTGGTGCGGATGCCGAGGCCCCCGCCATACAGCGCCGCATCGGCCACCCCGGCGGGTTCCTCCTCGCCGTTCTCCAGCGCCACGCGGGCGTAATGCTCCAGCAGGCGCGCGCGCACCTCCTCGATCATGTAGGCGGAGGAAAAGTCGTAGCTTTCCTCGCGCTCGTTGTCGTTGAGGCGGGTGAGCAGGGGTTTGGCCTTGGCCTCCTCCATCTCCTCGGTCGTCAGAAAGCCGTTCTCCTGCATCTCGCCCAGCACGTAGTTGCGGCGGGCCAGGGCGGTGGCCGCATTGCGCTCGGGGTGCAGGGCGGAGGGGGCCTTGGGCAGGGCCGCGAGATAGGCGGCTTCCTCGGGGGCGAGGAAGATCAGATCCTTGCCGAAATACGTCTTGGATGCCGCGCCCACGCCGTAGGAACGCGCGCCGAGATAGATCTGGTTGAGATAGATTTCGAGGATGCGGTCCTTGGACAATTCGCGCTCGATCTGCACGGCCAGCACCGCTTCGCGCACCTTGCGGCTGATGCTGCGCTCGTTGGTCAGCAGCATGTTCTTGACCACCTGCTGGGTGATGGTCGAGGCCCCGCTCATGCGGCCGCCATTGCGCAGGGAGCGCACGTTGCGCACCATGGCCTTCGCGATGCCGACCGGGTCGATCCCGGCATGGTCGCGGAAATTCTTGTCCTCGGCGCTGAGGAAGGCGTGCTGGACCAGCGGCGGGATTTCGTCGATGGGCTTGAAGGCGCGGCGCTGGCGCGCGAACCGGGCGATCACGCCGCCGTCGTCGTCATAGACCAGCGAGGATTGCGGCGGCTTGTAATCGGCCAGCTGCTCGTATTCGGGCAGGTCGCGGCCATAATACCAGACGGCCCCCGCCACCACCAGCGCACCGGCGACGAGCATGAGCGCCAGGGCGCTGAAGATGTGGCCGAAAAACCTGAATATCATTCCATCGTCCCGATCTTTTCCTTGCGCCACGCCCCGATCCCGCGATCTGAGGCGTCAACCATGGCGGCATGTGGGCATGGATGCCGTGCCGTGCCACCCTGTTGCCCGGAAGTCACGGTCCCCGGGCAACCTTTCGCGCGCCGCATGTCAGCGCGACGCGATTTCCCGCGAGCCGCGCTCCAGCCGCCAGGCGTCGATCGCCTCCTTCAGGGCCATCGCCGTCGTCTTCCGCCATTCGGGCGAGGTCAGCCGCGCCAGATCCTCGGGATTCGACATAAAGCCCAGTTCCAGCAGCACCGACGGCATGTCCGGGGCCTTCAGCACGTGGAAGTTGTTGTGCTTCACGAAATTGCGCTTGACCGGGGTGACGAGCGAGAGCTTGTCATGGATCATCTCCGCGAACAGGCGCGACCCGATCTGCGTCTCGCGGCGTTCGAGATCCAGCAGCACGCGCACCACGTCCTCGCGCTCCGCCTGGATATCGACGCCCGCGACCGTCTTCGCGCGCTTCTCCGTCACCAGCTTGTCGATCGAACGGATCGAGTCCTCCTCGGACAGCATGTAGGCCCCGGCCCCGCCGACGGTCGCGTCGTCGAACCAGTCGGCATGGATCGAGATGAACAGGTTCGCGCTCTTCTTGCGGGCGAAGGCGACGCGGTCGGGCAGCGAGACATACGTGTCGTCGTCCCGGGTCGCGAAGGCCTTGTAGTTCGGATCGGCGTCGAGCAGCGCCATCAGTTCCGCCGAGAAGGCGAGCACGGTGCTGGCCTCGCGCAGGCCGACCACCTCGCCCGCCCCCGGATCGTGGCCGCCATGGCCGGGATCGATCACGATGCGGAAGGGTTTGCGCCGGGGTTTCGCGGGCGTCTTCGCGATCTTCCTGGGCGGCAGCACGACGCCGGGCGCGGCCAGGGCCATGGCGGCCCCCTTGTCGCTGCGGGTCTTCGGCGGTGCCGCCTCGGGCGCGGGGTCGGGCAGGTCGATGAACGGCGCGGCCCCGATCACGCGGGTCGGGCGCTCCAGCAGATCGGCGACCTCGGCGGCGATATCGCCCGGGAAATCCGGAGCGGCCGCGAAGATGTCGGGCACCGGGGGCGCGGATGCGAGAGGGGCGGGGGCGGGGGCGGGCAGCGGGTCCGGTGCCCTCGCGACCTCGCCGAACAAGGCACCGAGCGCGCCGTATTCCGCCGTCTGCGGATCGAACCGGCGCTGGCGAAAGGTGTCGCGGGTGCTGTCGTCGACGACCGGCGCATCGGGCAGCGCGCTGGGCTTCGCCCCGGGAATCAGCGTGCCGTCGGGCCGCACCGTCTCGTTATTGGCCAGGCGATAGCGGTCGAAGGGGCGCGCGACCGGCTCGCCCAGGGTGATGTCGAGTTCGTAGCCGACCCTGCCGGCCAGCGGCGTCACCTTGAAATCCACGATCTGCGCCGGGCCGGTCAGGTTGAAGACCAGGCGCGAGACGCTGGGGTTCAGCAGCCCGAAGCGATAGCTGCGGATCAGGCGGCTGCGCACCGCGCCGTTGGGGCTGGGCATGTGCCAGCTGATGCGCGGCAGGTCGATGATCAGGCGGTCGGGACCGGACAGGGTGAACAGCTTGGGCGACAGCGGCACGCTGACATGCATCACGACCCGGGTGAAATCGTCATACGTCCCGATCTTCACCGCGTCGACGGAGGCCACGACCGGGCCGCGCGCCTCCGCACCCTGAAAGGTGCCGATAGCGACGACCACCGCGACCGCGGCACACCGAATCACTCGGCGAAGCCCAGCGAATGCGCTCATGCGTACTGCCCTTCTTGCCCCGGCACCGTTCTTTGCGACGGGTCCTTCGTAAAACCTTCTAACACAAAGCCGCCCCTTGTAAAAATTCATTTGCCGCCCCCCCTTCGGAAAGCCCCGTCGGGAAGACTGCGCGGAACGTGTGGTGCGCCATTAACACACCTTATCAGCATGACCCTGCGTCGTCCCGATGGAACCGAACAAAAAGAACCATCGACAATGGGGGCTTTTCTGATGCATTAAGGTGCGACGGATGCGGTTAATAAATCGTTGTCCGATCTATGCAATGGAACGACCACGACGATCGCGGCACGCTGGCGACAGCACGGCAATGGGGCACGGCACCCGCATGCGGCGACACGCAATATTTTTTCGGGCATCGGCCCACCCATTCCGGGCACCAGCGCCCGGCGAAAGTTGAAACGGTGATTTCGAGCGACTCGAAGCCACGGAGACCCGGCGATCTGCACGCTGCACACCGCCTGCCCCTCCCATGCGACGACACCGCCCGCGCGCCCACAGGCGCGGCGCAGCAGGGTCAACCAGCGCGCGATCACGATAGTATAGGAAAGGCGGAGGTGCAGTGCGCATCGCCGCGATCCGGCGGGTTCCGCCGCGTGAACAGACAATTCTCGCGGGGTCCGTCCGGGCCGTCCGGCGCGCATGCGCCGTCCGAATCGACACGAGCATGGCGAAGAAAATGCTTATCGACGCGACCCACCCGGAGGAAACCCGGGTCGTCGTGGTGGACGGACAGAGACTCGACGAATTCGATTTCGAGTCGATCAACAAGAAACAGCTCGCCGGGAACATCTATCTCGCGAAGGTGATGCGGGTCGAGCCGTCGTTGCAGGCGTGCTTCGTGGATTACGGCGGCAACCGGCACGGCTTCCTCGCGTTCAGCGAGATCCACCCCGACTACTACCAGATCCCCGCCGCCGAGCGCGCCGCCCTGGTGGCCGCGCAGGAACGCGCCTCCGCCCAGGCGAACCGCGAGGAGGACGACGCGGACAAGGAGCGCCCGGCCAAGGAACAACGCGGCCGCCGCACCCGCTCGCGCACGGATCGGGGCGACCGGGGCGACAAGCCGGAGCGCGCCGAGCGCAAGGACCGCGACGGCGACGGCGACACCCGGCGCGGCGCGCGCCGCGTGACCCGGGGCAAGACCACCCGCTCGCGCAAGCGCACCCGGGACGGGGCCTATATCGAGCGCGAATTCCGCATCGGCGGCGGCGTGCGCGTGCGCGTCGTCAACGAGACGGATACCGTCGATCTCGACCTGCTGGAACGCGAATTCACCATCGGCGGCTCGATCCCCGTGCGCGTCCTGCGCCTGCCCAAGGATCTGCCGGCCGAGGAGGCCGGGGCGACGACCGACGCCGGGACCGGGACGGATACCGAAACCGAAGCCGAAACCGGCACCCCCCCCGAGACCATGGCCGCCGCGTCCGCCGATCTCGACCGCGTCACCTCCGACGACCACGACACCCGCCCCGCCCCCGAATCCGTGGGCGGCGGCGACGACTGGGACGATACCCCCGTCCCCCGCGTGCGCCTGCGCGACTACAAGATCCAGGACGTGATCAAGCGCCGGCAGATCATGCTGATCCAGATCAACAAGGAGGAACGCGGCAACAAGGGGGCCGCCGTCACCACCTATCTGTCGCTGGCGGGCCGGTACTGCGTGCTGATGCCCAATACCGCCAAGGGCGGCGGCATCTCGCGCAAGATCACCAACGCGCCGGACCGCAAGCGCCTGAAGGAAATCGCGGGCAACCTCGAAGTCCCCCGGGGCATGGGCCTGATCGTCCGCACGGCGGGCGCGCAGCAGAGCGGCGCGGAGATCACGCGCGACTACGAATACCTGCTGCGCCAGTGGGACGCGATCCGCACCCTGACGCTGGAATCCTACGCCCCCGCCGCGATCTACGAGGAGGGCAACCTCATCAAGCGGTCGATCCGCGACCTCTACACCCGCGATATCGACGCGATCATCGTGGACGGGAACGGCGGATACAAGGAGGCGCATGACTACGTCGCCATGCTGATGCCCGACCACACGAAGAACGTGAAGCTGCACAAGGGCCAGTCGCCCCTGTTCATCGAGCACAAGGTCGAGGATCAGCTCGCCGCGATGTTCAACCCGACGGTACAGCTGAAATCCGGCGGCTACATCGTGATCGGCGTGACCGAGGCGCTGGTGGCGGTCGACGTGAACTCGGGCCGCTCGACCCGGGAAACGTCGATCGAGGACACGGCGACGAAGACCAATCTGGAGGCCGCCGAGGAAGTGGCGCGCCAGATGCGGCTGCGGGATCTGGCGGGCCTGCTGGTCATCGACTTCATCGACATGAACGAGCGGCGCAACAATGCCGCCGTCGAGCGCAAGCTGAAGGACAGCCTGACGAACGACCGCGCGCGCATCCAGCTGGGCCGCATCTCGTCCTTCGGCCTGCTGGAGATGTCGCGCCAGCGCCTGCGCCCCGGCATGATCGAGGCGACCACGAACCCCTGCCCGCACTGCCACGGCACCGGGCTGGTCCGCTCCGACGATACCCTCGCGCTGACCATCCTGCGCGAGATCGAGGAGGAGGGCCTGCGCAAGACCACCGCCGTCGTCACGGTCGAGGCCCCGGTTTCGGTGGCCAACTTCCTGCACAACCACAAGCGCGACCGCGTGCTGTCGGTCGAGCAGCGCTACGGCATCCGCGTGGTGATCGAGGGGGATCCGGCCAAGATCAGTCCGGAATTCAAGATCAACACGATGAAGATGGACGACGCCCCCGAGCATCTGCGCCCGAATGCAGCGCAGGTTCCCGCGACCGTCAGCATGGAAAGCGTCTATGCGGATACGGAAGAGGACGGCCATGACGATATCGAGGACGCCGTGATCGTCGCCGACGAACCGGCTGCCGAAGAGACCGCCGCCCGTCAGGAAACGGATGACGGCCCCGACCGCCCCCGCCGCCGGGGCCGCCGCAGCGAACGCCGCGATGGCGAGCCGAAATCCGATGCCCGCAGCCGCAGCCGCGACCCTTTGCCCGTCATCGAGACCGATGGCGAGGCGGACCCGCGCGGCGAGACGCCCTTCGCCTATGGCGAGAACGGCGGCGACGGGAATCAGGGCGAGGATGCCAGCGGCGACTCCAACGGAGATTCCAACGGAGACTCCAACGGACGCGGCAATTCGCGCCGCTCCCGCCGGGGGGGCCGCAAGCGGAACAAGCGCGAGGAGACGCCGCGCGAGTTCGGCGAGGCCTCGGCGCTGTCGATGCTGTCGGGCCGCGATGCGCTCGACCGGGCCTTGCCGGACGTGTTCCGCGACGGCGACGCGATCGCGGTGAGGAAGCCGCGCGCGAAACCCGCGCCGAAGCGCGTGGCGGAGCAAGCGCCCGAAACGACTGCGGAACCGGATATCGACACCCGCGCGGAGGAGATCGTCGCCGAGGCCCGCGATGCCGTCGATGCCGCCTCCCCGCCCGCGACGCCCCCGGTCGAGCCTCCGGCACCCCCCGCCGAGGAGCCTGCCGTGGAGGAACCTCCCGCCCGCGAACCGCCGGTCGAGGAACCCGACCCCGCGCCGACATCGCCCGCCATCGAGGTCGAGCCGTTGGCACAGCCGGCGGCACAGCCGGTGGCGGAGCCGACGCCCTCCGAAGACGACCGCCCCAAGCGCAGCGGCTGGTGGTCGCGCTGATCCGTCCCTGACCGCCCCGGCACCCCCGCCGGGGCGGTCGCCTCTTCTCTCTCCCTCGCCTTCTCACCCCCAGTATCGAGACGCCCATGCCCACCGATCCCGCCGATTTCGGCCCCATCCACTTCATCGGCATCGGCGGCATCGGGATGAGCGGCATCGCCGAGGTGATGATCAATCTGGGCTATACCGTGCAGGGATCGGACCTGCGCGATTCCCCCATTCTCGACCGCCTGCGCAAGATGGGCGCGACCATCACGGCGCGGCAGGCCCCCGGCAATCTGGGCGAGGCGGCGGTGGTCGTGATCTCCTCCGCCATCAAGCCGGGCAATGTCGAACTGGATGCCGCCCGGGGCCGCCGCCTGCCCATCGTGCGCCGGGCCGAGATGCTGGCCGAACTGATGCGGCTGAAACTCAACGTCGCCGTCGCGGGCACCCACGGCAAGACGACGACCACCTCGCTGGTCGCCGCGCTGCTGGATGCGGGGGGCATCGACCCGACCGTCATCAACGGCGGCATCATCCAGTCCTACGGCTCGAACGCGCGCAAGGGCGAGGGCGAGTGGATGGTGGTGGAGGCGGACGAGAGCGACGGCACGTTCGTCCGGTTGCCCGCGACCATCGCCATCGTGACCAATATCGACCCCGAACACATGGAGCATTACGGCGATTTCGACACGCTGCGCGCCGCGTTCCTGCGCTTCGTCGAGAATATCCCGTTCTACGGGGCCGCCGTGTGCTGCATCGACCATCCGGAAGTGCAGACGCTGATCGGGCGGGTGAAGGACCGGCGGATCATCACCTACGGTCGCTCGCCCCAGGCCGACGTGCGGCTGGACGACCTGCGATTCGAGCAGGGCAAGGCCGTGTTCGACATCGATATCCGCCTGGGCCGCTCGGGCCGGATGGAGGGGCTGGTGCTGCCCATGCCGGGCGAGCACAACGTGATGAACGCGCTGGCCGCCATCGGTGTCGCGCATCACATGGGCATCACCGAGGACGAGATCCGCGCGGGTCTGGGCGGGTTCTCGGGCGTCAAGCGCCGCTTCACCCATGTCGGCGACTGGAACGGGGTGCGGATCATCGACGATTACGGGCATCACCCGGTCGAGATCTCCGCCGTGCTGAAGGCCGCCCGCGCCAGCACCGAGGGCCGCGTGATCGCCGTGCACCAGCCGCACCGGTATTCGCGCCTGCACGACCTGTTCGACGGGTTCTGCACGTGCTTTAACGACGCGGACGTGGCGATCATCTCGGAGGTCTACGCCGCCGGAGAAGCGCCGATCCCCGGTGCCACCCGCGATCGCCTGATCGAGACGATGACCGACCGGGGCCACCGCCGCGCGCTGCCCCTGTCGGATGAAACCGCCCTGCCCGCCCTGATCGCGGCGGAGGCCAAGCCGGGCGATATCGTGGTGTGCCTCGGCGCCGGGACGATCACGGCCTGGGCGAATGCGCTGCCGGGGGCGCTGGAGGCGCGGGGAGGGTAGCACCGCCCTGCCCCGGACTTGATCCGGGGCCTTTTTCCGCTCGCCTAGGCCCCGGATCAAGTCCGGGGCGGTAAGTTTTGCATAAGATCACCCGTCATAGAACTCGCTCTGCCCCCCGGTAAAGCTCTGCCAGCCGAACCAGTAGGCGATGTGGCCGGGCAGGCGGGGCAGGCGCTGGCCGGTGGGGGAGACGAGCGCCTCCTCGCCGACCTGCCAGACGACGCCGCTCGTATCCGTCATCGCATCCAGCGTGCCGCCGGTGAACTGCCGACCGCCGCTGTCATAGGCGCGCACGGTGCGGGTATCGGCATTGCCGATCAGCACCACGTCGCGCAGGCCGACCCGGTCGTTGACGGCGCGCCCCCCCTGAAACACCTTCAGCGGATAGGCTTTCGCACCGCCGGGCAGGCGCAGGCCGAACACGTAGTCCTTCTGCGCCAGCCCCTTGCCGCCACCCAGCGACGGGAACATCAGGTCGGGCGAGCCGAAATAGTCGTTATAGACGACGCCGGACCCGTAATTGCGCCGATGGCCCGTCTCCAGCGACAGCACCCGCGTGTCGGGATGCTTGCGCCGCCATTCGGACCAGGAGGTGATGGCGACGGGCAGAGTCCTGAGTTCGATGCCGCTGTTCACCAGCGGTCCCGCGACGGGCTTTCCGGTGAACTGGTTCCACAGGCTGTCGGTCTGGCGGTCGAACATCAGCTTGTTGGAGCGGTAGAGGAATCCCGACGATCCGAACACGAAGGGCTGCGCCTGCCCCGGCACGCTCGTCTCGTACAGCACCCCCGCCCCGCACAATGTGCAATACGCCAGCGCCACGGGCTTGCCGCCGATGACGTCGTTGAACATCTCGTGCCAGCCCATGATGCGCAGGGGATAGGCGCGGGCGTCGCCGTTGATCTCGATCCCGAAGACCAGATCGTCCTCGACCAGATAGGTCGCCTGACGCGCCGATATCAGCGCGGGATTGTCGAGGGACGGAATGCCGTCGACCATCACGCCGCCCCACGAGATTTCCTCCAGCCGGATCTTCATGGTCGCCGGATCGCTGCGCTCGCCGCCCAGGAACCGCATGAATTCGGGGTCGATGCGGCGCAGGGACTCGAGCTTGATCCGGCGAAAGCTGGGATGGGGGGTGATCTCGGGATGCGCCTCCTGCCACTCCATCGCGTCGAACCATCCGGTGACGGGGGTGCCGGTCAGGGCGGTGAAGGCGCGGGCGTACTCGGCCCGGGACGCCGACGACCTGCGCCCGGCATTGCGCATCCCCAGCACCAGCGCGGGCAGCGCGTCCGTCCGCCGCTCGCGCACGATGGTGTCGAGGGCGGCGCGCGCCTTGGCCGGGGGGCCGAAGACGAGGGCGCGGCTGTCGGCCGCCATGTCGGCGAAGGCCGGGGCCGTGCCGGAGGCGGCGAGCAGGGCGGCGGTCAGGGCGGCGGCGAGAATCTTGAACATGGCGCATCTCCGAGGGGGGTCAGGGCATGGTTCGAAACAAGACCATATCGCCTGAAATATCCAATCACGGCTCCAGACGGTTGCGTGAGGCGAACGGTACGTTTGACTTCACTCCCCCGGCATCGCAAAACGCCCGTGTATGAACAATCTATGAACGGGGACGACGATGGAGGGGGCGGTCGAGACACTGCGCGATGTCTTCGGATTCGACGGGTTCCGTCCGGGTCAGGAGGAGATCGTGCGCGCGGTCATGGCGGGCGAGGATGTCTTGGCCATCATGCCCACGGGGGGCGGCAAGTCGCTGTGCTATCAGTTGCCCGCCCTGCTGAGGGACGGCGTGACGGTCGTGATCTCGCCGCTGATCGCCCTGATGCGCGGACAGGTGGCGCAGATGCGCGAACTGGGGATCGCCGCGCGCAGCCTCAACTCCGCGAATGACGACGGCGAGAACGCGCTGGCGATTCAGGAGGCGGAGGCGGGCGAATTGCGGATGCTCTATCTGTCGCCCGAACGGCTGGCCCGCCCCGGCACGGTCGCGATGCTGCGCCGGGTCGGCGTGTCGGCCATCGCGGTGGACGAGGCGCATTGCGTCAGCCAGTGGGGCCATGATTTTCGCCCCGAATACCGCCTGATCGGCGAGGTCCGCGAGCAGATGGGCGGCGTGCAGGTGCTGGCCTTCACCGCCACCGCCGACGCCCTGACCCGCACCGATATCGAGGAACGCCTGTTCCCCCGCCCGCCGCGCGTGTTCCTGGGCGGATTCGACCGGCCCAACATCACGCTGGCCATGACGCCCCGGGCGCAGGGGAGGAAGCAGCTTCTCGACTTCCTCGCCGCCCATCGCGGGCAGAGCGGGATCGTCTATTGCCAGTCGCGCAAGCGGGTCGAGGAGACGGCGGCATTCCTGGCGAGCGAGGGCGTCACCGCGCTCGCCTACCATGCCGGATACGCGCCGCAGGTGCGCAACGACGTGCAGGATCGCTTTCTGGGCGAGGACGGGGTGGTGGTCGTGGCGACCGTCGCCTTCGGCATGGGGATCGACAAGCCCGACGTGCGATTCGTGTTCCACATGGACCTGCCCAAGAATATCGAGGGCTATTACCAGGAGATCGGCCGCGCGGGCCGCGACGGCCTGCCCGCCGCCGCGCACGGCCTCTACGGCATGGGCGAGGTGCGCCAGTACCGCCAGTGGATCGACGAGGGCGATGCCTCGCCGGAGCAGAAGCGCATCGAGCACGGCAAGCTGAGCACGCTGGTCGCCTATTGCGAGGCGCTGACCTGCCGCCGCGTGACCCTGCTGGCCTATTTCGGCGAGGAAAACGCGGAGCCGTGCGGCAATTGCGACCTGTGCCGGGGCGAGGTGGAGACGGTCGAGGGGACCATCGAGGCGCAGAAGGCGCTGTCCGCCATGGTCCGCACCCGCGAACGCTTCGGCATGGAACACCTGATCACGGTGCTGCGCGGCGAGAGGACCGAAAAGGTCGAGCAGCACGGCCACGACACCATCCCCACCTTCGGCGTCGGGGCGGATGTGTCCAAGGTCGCGTGGCGCTCGATCTTCCGGCAACTGGATGCGGGCGGCCTGTCGCGCGTGGTGGTCGAGGAGTTCAACCGCTGGTCCGTGACCGAGGCGGGCTGGCGGGTGCTGAAGGGCGAGCAGACCGTGACGCTGCGCAAGCAGCCCGGCAATACCAAGGCCGACCGCGCCGCCCGGTCCGCCCGCGCCGCCCCCGATGCCAGCGGAGCCGACGACACGGTGCTGGCGGCGCTGAAGGCCCTGCGCCTGACGCTGGCCAAGGAACGCAACGTCCCCGCCTACGTCATCTTTCCCGACCGCACGCTGATCGAGATGGCCACCGCCCTGCCCCGCGACATGGACGCGCTGAAGCAGATACACGGCGTCGGCGGCAAGAAGGCGGACAGCTTCGGCCCCGCTTTTCTGGACGAGATCATCGGGGCTGTCGGGGCCACGGCCTGAGCGGTCGCTATGGGGTGGACCGCGCCGCCGAAACATCCCACACAGGGGACAACGCATTTCATCAGACCGGGGACCGGACACATGCTCGACAAACGTGATTTCTACATTGACGGCTCCTGGGTCGCGCCGCAGGCGGGGACCGATCTGGCCGTGATCGACCCTTCGGTCGAGGAAGCCGTCGCCGTCATCTCGCTGGGCGGCGAGGCCGATACCCATGCCGCCGTCGCCGCCGCGAAAGCCGCCTTCCCCGGCTGGGCCGCGACCCCCGTGGCCGAGCGCATCGCCCTGGCCGAGAGGATCGCGGAGGTCTACGAGGCGCGCAAGGAGGACATGGCAAAGGCCATCAGTCTGGAGATGGGCGCGCCCATCGACATGGCCCATGTGCAGCAGGCCCCCACGGGCACCGGCCATATCAAGGCCTTCATCGCCGCCGCCAAGGCCTTCGATTTCGACCACGCCCTGCGCCCCGACGCGACCGATACGCGCATCCTGTACGAACCCATCGGCGTCGTCGGGCTTATCACGCCGTGGAACTGGCCTATGAACCAGGTGGTGCTGAAAGTGCTGCCCGCGCTGATCACCGGCTGCACGATGGTGCTCAAACCGTCGGAGATCGCGCCGCTTTCCTCGCATCTCTTCGCCGAGATCATGCACGACGCGGGCGTGCCGAAGGGCGTGTTCAATCTGGTCAACGGCGACGGGCCGGGGGTCGGCTCCACGTTGTCGAGCCACCCGGATGTGGACATGATCTCCTTCACCGGATCGACCCGCGCGGGCATCCTGATAACGAAGGCCGCCGCCGATACCCTGAAGCGCGTGTCGCTGGAACTGGGCGGCAAGGGCGCGAATATCGTCTTTGCCGATGCCGACGAGAAGGCCGTGCAGCAGGGCGTGATGCGCTGCA
>Ga0115031_1002166_pt1 | contig 14582 bp, 3 predicted proteins | sample Maine_Asex4_meta_FD_87301 | JGI IMG/M metagenome (GOLD analysis project Ga0115031, IMG submission 87301) | Marine algal microbial communities from Maine, USA - Maine_Asex4_metaG | ecosystem: Host-associated > Algae > Red algae > Unclassified | place: Maine, USA | collected 2015-01-05
CAACTGCAACACGGATACCATTACCGGAGAAGGAGACAGAGCCTCCTAATCGATCAAATTGTTCCTCACCGTCAATATCCGCCCCAAGCTGAACCCAGTCGGCTCCATTAAATTCATAAAGGCGGACAGTACCGGAACTAGAACCATTTTCACTATTATTCTCTGCTCCAACCGCGACACGAAATCCATCAGGTGATAACGAAACGGAACTACCAGACTGTTCGAATCTCGCCTCACCGTCAATGTCTGCCCCTAACTGTAACCAATCAGTACCGTTATACTGGTACAAACGGACATGACCAGTAAAAGTCTCTAGTTCACTGTTTTTTCTTGCTCCGATCGCAACACGACTACCATCAGCAGATAAAGAGACGGAACTTCCGGACTCATCGCCTGGCCGTTCACCATCGATGTCTGCCCCCAGTTGAATCCAATTAGTACCATCATATTCATACAAACGGACTTGGCCGGCTCTAAAACCATTACCATCTTTAAACGGAGTTCCAATAGCTACTCGATTACCATCTGCAGATAAAGAAACGCTGCTTCCAGAATAATCACCTTGCGCCTCTCCTTCGATATCTTCTCCTAGTTGCATCCAACTGCCACCGTTGTATTCATAAAGGCGCACGTGACCAGCATCAAAGTCATTTCTATTATTAAGCGGTGCACCAATTGCCACCCGACGACCATCCGCAGATAGGGAGATTGATGTGCCGGACCGATCAAATGCGGCCGCTCCATCAATGTCAACACCTAATTGCTGCAGAATAGAGTAACTAATTTTATTACTTCCTACCCCAACACCATCTTCAGTGGGGTCAAAGGTGAACGTAATACCGTTATCATTATCGGTAACTCCTAGCCCTGAATACACACCTCCGGTGGGTGTTCCTCCGCCAAGATCCGTTTGAACTCCATCGCTTGAGCAAATCGGAGACAAGGAAGGAAACCCAATAATAAACGTTACTTCTACCGTACCGGAGGCACTATTTGAACAACCATTTTCATCAAAATAGGTGTAGGTTATCGTCTTAAAACCAAATCCAGCAGCGTCGGGGTCAAAATCGTAAGTCATTCCGTTCCCATTGTCGGTTACGCCAAGACCGGAGTAACGACCGCCGACGGGCAAACCACCGCCCAGGCCGGATTGAACTCCTGCGGTGATGTCTACATCTTCCGGAGCGGTGAACTCGACTTGTGGCTCCCTTATTTCAATCTGGGCCGAAATAGTCTCAATCGAAAATATTCTTACCTGACCAGAAATTGAGCCGTTATCACTATTAAACGGTGCACCAACGGCTAAGTGGCGACCGTCGGCGGATAGAGAAACGGAAGTTCCTGAACGATCATTAGAATTTTCACCATCAATATCAAATCCTATTTGAATCCAGTTCGCTCCATCATATTGATAAAGACGAACGTGGCCCGAGATAAACCCATTAAACCCATTACTACTGTTATCCCTGGCACCTACAGCTACACGAGTACCATCGGAGGATATTGAAACTGATCCTCCTGATGCGTCAAATTGTTGTTCCCCGTTAATATCGGCTCCTAATTGGACCCAATCAGTACCGTCGTATTCAAACAGGCGGACATGACCAGCATCAGGACCATTATCATCATTACCCGTTGCTCCAATGGCTACGCGATTACCATCAGCTGATATTGAGACCGATACTCCAGCATTATCAAATGATTGGTCACCGTCGATATCAGATCCTAACTGTAACCAGTCTGTACCATTGTATTCGAACAGGCGGACCTGGCCAGCAAAGCGACCGTTATCACTATTTCCCGTCGCTCCGATGGCAATACGATTACCATCAGCAGATATTGAGACTGAGCCTCCTGAAATGTCAGATTGCCGCTCACCGTCAATATCTTCTCCCAACTGAATCCAGCTACTCCCATTGTAATCGTAGATACGCACATGACCGGCTCTAGGGGCAAAATCATCATTACCTGTCGCACCAATGGCAACACGGTTACCATCAGCAGATATTGAGACTGAGCCTCCAGCATTATCAAACGATTGGTCACCGTCAATATCTTCTCCCAGTTGAGCCCAGTTAGTTCCATCGTACTCATAAATACGGACATGGCCAGCCAAACGACCATTGTCTCCATTATTCCTTGCTTTAATCGCGACACGATTACCATCGGAGGATATTGAAACTGAAGATCCAAAATTATCGCCCGGATTTTCACCGTCAATGTCCGCTCCCAACTGAACCCAGTCCACCCCATCGAAGTCGTAGATTCGGACATGGCCAGCATCAGCAGCAGCATTGCCATCATTCGATGGTGCGCCAATGGCTACCCGACGACCATTTGCGGATAGGGAGATTGAAGAACCTGATAGATCAGACGAAGCCTCCCCATCAATATCAGCCCCTAATTGTTGTAGGATAGTGTAGTTAATCGTATTAGTTCCCACCTCAACGCCATCGCCCATGGGGTCATAAGTAAAGGTAGTGCCATCGTCATTATCGATTACACCAAAGCCTGAGTATGCGCCTCCTACGGGGGTTCCTCCTCCGAGGTCCGTCAGCATATCATCACTTGAACAAATTGGAGAGAAGGTAGCAAGCCCAATAGTAAAGGTTACCTCTATAAAGCCTGACGCACTATTTGAACAACCGTTTTCATCAAAATAGGTGTAGGTTATCGTCTTAAAACCAAATCCAGCAGCATCGGGGTCAAAATCGTAAGTCATTCCGTTCCCATTGTCGGTTACGCCAAGACCGGAGTAACGACCGCCAACGGGCAAACCACCGCCCAAGCTAGTCTGGACTCCTGCGGTAATTTCGAAACTTTCTGAGACGGCAAATTCGACCTGGGGCTCCGTAACTTCAATTTCGACAGAAGTAGTTTGAATCGAGTAAACTCTTCCGTGACCAGCATTATTTCCATTCCCGTCATTAAAACGGGCACCAATGGCAAAACGACTCCCATCAGCTGACAAGGAGACCGATGTGCCGGACAGATCGGATGAACGCTCCCCGTTGATGTCCTGTCCCAATTGAACCCAGTTAGTTCCATTGTATTCGTAAAAACGCACATGTCCCGAACTAGCCCCCCCGCCATCATTAAATATTGCACCAATCACGACACGATTTCCATTTGCGGATAAGGATACTGCTCCTCCGGAAAGATCAGATCTGAATTCACCGTCAATATCTTCTCCCACCTGAGTCCAGTTAGTCCCATCATAATCATAAAGGCGTACATGACCGCTCTCAAAACCATTGCCCCCATTTTCTGGTGCACCGATCGCTACCCGGCTTCCATCAGCAGATAGAGATACGGAAGAACCAAATTCATCTGATCGTTCCTCGCCATCAATATCTTCTCCTAATTGAATCCATCCGGAGCCATCGTATTCGTAGAGACGCACGTGACCTGATTCAGAACCATTATCATCATTTTCCGGAGCTCCAATGGCCACTCGGCTGCCATCTGCTGATAAAGAGACGGAAAAACCGGACTCATCTGATCTTCGTTCCCCGTCAATATCAGCTCCTAACTGTATCCAATCGGCACCATCATACTCATAGAGGCGGACGTGCCCCGATCCGAAACCGTTAGCATCGTTACCGGGCGCACCGATCGCGACCCGGGTTCCATCGGCGGACAAAGAGAGGGAGGTACCTGACGCATCAGATGATCGCTCACCATTAATTTTGGAGCCAAGCTGAATCCAATCATTACCATCATATTCAAACAAGCGTACCTGACCCGAACCAGAACCATTATCATCATTACCTCTTGCTCCAATAGCGACTCGGGTTCCATCGGCTGATAAAGAGACTGAAGTACCGGCAAAATCTCCAACATTTTGTCCATCAATATCAGATCCTAGTTGAATCCAGCCCGTTTCAGTATACTCATAGAGGCGAACGTGACCAGAATTAAACCTGAAACCATCATCGCCATCATTGTTTGGTGCTCCAACCGCTACCCGAAGACCATTCGCTGAAAGGGAGATGGAGGTTCCGGATTCATCAGTAGCCGCCTCTCCATCAATATCAGTACCTAACTGCTGTAAGATAGAGTATTTGATGGTGTGACTTCCAACACCAACGCCAGCTTCAGTAGGGTCAAAAGTAAAGGTATTAAGTAAAAGGTTATTATTATTCGTAACACCCGGCCCGGAATACACACCGCCAGACGGTGTACCGCCAGTGTAATCAGATCTTATTCCATCGCTTAAGCAAACAGGAGCCAGGGCAGTAAACCCGATGGTAAAGGTTACTTCTACTTCATCCGATGCATCATTAGTGCAACCGTTTTCGTCGGTGTAAGTGTAGGTGATCCGTTGACGACCAAAGCCGGAGGTTTCCGGATTAAAACTATAGGTCATACCGTTGCCGTCATCCGTTACTCCGGGGCCGGAGTAGGTGCCACCCGTTGGCAGACCGCCAGAGAGGCCAGTTTGGGTTCCGGCAGTAATGTCCAAGTCTTCTGGGGCGGTGAACTGGACCTGAGGTTCAGTCACCTCAATCTGAGTTGTAGTAGTTACGATAGAGTAGACTCTTCCGTGACCGGCATTACTGCCATTACCGTCATTAAACGTTGCTCCAATGGCCAGTCGACTACCATCCGCTGATAGAGAAACAGAGAAACCAGAATTATCGGATGATTGCTCACCGTCAATATCGACACCAAGTTGAACCCACTCAGAGCCATCATATTCATAAAGGCGAACATGACCAGAACCAAATCCATTACCGTCATTATTATTCGCTCCAATGGCCACTCGATTTCCATCGACTGATAGAGAAACAGAGGAACCAGAATTATCAAATGATTGCTCACCGTCAATATCAACACCAAGTTGAATCCATTCAGAGCCATCATATTCATAAAGGCGAACATGACCAGCCGCAGAACCATTACCATCATTCAAATATGCTCCAACCGCAACTCGGTTACCATCTCCAGACAGTGAAACAGACGTACCAGAACGATCATTTGGCTGTTCCCCGTCTATATCTCCTCCCAATTGTATCCAATCATTACCGTCAAACTCGAAAAGTCGGACATGACCAGCAGTAGAGCCATTACCACTATTAAATGGCGCTCCAATCGCTACTCGACTACCATCGGAAGATAAAGAAACTGAAGTCCCTGAATCATCAGATAATTCCTCACCATTAATATCTCCTCCCAATTGAATCCAACCAGTCCCATCATATTCGTAGAGGCGAACATGACCAGCACTAGAGCCATTACCGTCATTACCTGGTGCTCCAATCGCTACTCGACTACCATTCGCAGACAAAGAAACAGAAGTTCCAAATCGGTCAGATGAACGCTCACCAACAATATCTGCCCCTAGTTGCATCCAATTAGAACCATCGTACTCATAAAAGCGAACAAGACCAGCACCAGAACCATTACTATCATTTTCCGGTGCACCAATCGCTACTCGATTACCATTTGAAGACAAAGAAACAGAAGTTCCAAACCTGTCAAATGGTAGCTCACCATTAATATCTACTCCTAGTTGAATCCAACTAGCTCCATCAAATTCATAGAGGCGTACATGACCGGCATTAGAACCATTGCCATCATTCTCCGGTGCACCAATCGCCATTCGAATACCATCGGTTGATAGAGAGACTGAAGAGCCGGACCTGTCAAATGAAGCTTCCCCATCAATATCTACTCCTAGTTGTTGTAAAATTGAATAGTTGATTGTATTACTTCCTATCTCAACACCATTTGCTGCAGGATTGAAAATGAAAGTGCGGCCATTATTATTATCGGTAACGCCAACCCCTGAGTACACGCCACCTACCGGTGTTCCTCCGCCAAGTTCAGCTTGAACTCCATCGCTTAAACAAATTGGAGACAAAGAGGTAAACCCAATAGTAAACGTTACTTCTACCGCACCGGAGGCACTATTAGAACAACCGTTTTCGTCCGTATAGGTATAGGTTATCACCTGAACACCGAAACCACTAACAGCGGGGTCAAAACTATAGGTTAAACCATTACCATTATCCGTTACTCCAGGACCGGAGTATACGCCACCAGTAGGTAACCCGCTGCCGAGGCCAGTTTGGATTCCTGCATTGATGTCCAAATCTTCTGGGGCAGTAAATTCGACTTGCGGCTCAGTGACTTCAATTGTAGCTGAGACTGTCTCTATTGAATAGATTCTTGCGTGCCCGGCATTAAAATCACCATCATCATTGGAAAGTGCACTAATCGCTAAACGGCTTCCATCTCCAGACAAAGAAACCGAATAGCCTGACAGATCTCCGCTTGCTTCACCATCGATATCTATTCCTATTTGAAACCAATCAACGCCACTGTATTGATATAGACGAACGTGGCCGGAGTTGTTACCATTTCCATCATTAAATCTGGCACCAATAGCTACCCGGGTACCATCTGTGGATAACGATACTGAGTTGCCCGATTGATCGAATCTTGCTTCGCCATCAATATCTGCACCTAGCTGGTCCCAATCGGTCCCATTGTATTCATATAATCGAACATGGCCGGAACTAGCATCATTTCCGTCATTACTAATTGCTCCAATTGCCACCCGGCTTCCATCGCCAGACAAAGAAACTGAATAGCCCGACTGATCTCCACCTGCCTCGCCATCAATATCCGTTCCTATTTGCCCCCAGGTATTACCGTTGAATTCAAATAGACGAACATGACCAGAACCAGAACCACCACCGTCATTATCAATTGATCCGATTGCTACACGTGTTCCATCAGCGGATAATGAAACAGAAAAGCCAGATTCATCAAATGCGGCCTCACCGCCAATACCTCCCCCTAAGAGATTCCAATTACTACCATTATACTCGTAAATTCGAACGTAACCAGCATCAGTCCCCGTTGCATTACTACCAATTGACCCAATGGCAACACGGTTTCCATTAGCAGAAAGTGAGACAGAATATCCAGATTGATCAAATGTGAACAGACCGTCAATATCTGCTCCTAACTGCCTCCAATCAGAACCATCATATTCATATAATCGGACATGACCAGAACCACGCCCAGTGCCGTCATTACCAATCGCTCCAACCGCTGCCCGATTACCATCAGCAGATAAGGAGACTGAAAAGCCAAATTCATCAAAAGCAGCCTCGCCGTCAATATCTGAACCCAACTGGTCCCATTGAGCACCATTGTACTCATAGAATCGAACAAGACCAGCATCAGTACCGTTGCCATTATTGCCTGGTGCCCCAATCGCAATGCGGCTACCGCCAGCAGACAAAGAGACAGAACGTCCCCATTGATCCTCCCGATTCTCGCCATCAATATCTAACCCTAGCTGCTGCAAAATAGAGTAGCTAATAGCATTGCTACCTACCTCAACTCCATCAGCCGTAGGATCAAAAGTAAACGTGCTACCGTCATTATTATCGGTAACGCCAAGGCCCGAATATGCGCCACCCACGGGTGTGCCTCCGCCAAGTCCTGTCTGCGTTCCATCGCTTAGGCAAATAGGAGATGGGGAAGCGAAATCAATTACAAACGTTACTTCTACCGCATCGGAGGCGCTATTTGAGCAGCCGTCTTCATCTGTGTAAGCATAAGTTATGATACTACCACCTAAGCCTGCGATTACGGGATCAAAACTATAGGTCATACCGTTACCATCGTCGGTGACGCCGGGGCCGGAGTAAACGCCACCCGTTGGTGCTCCACCGCCGAGATTGTTTTGTACACCTGCATTCTGAAGAGTAGGTTCAGGGGCCACGAAGGTAACCAGAGGGGCTCTAACTTCTACCTCATTTGTAGCGCTGGCTGAACAACCATTTTCTTCCGTTAGTTCGTAGATAATAGTATGGGTGCCAATACCAGCGGCCGACGGATTAAAGCTGTAGGTAATACCGTTTTCGTTATCGGTGACGCCGGGGCCGGAGTAGGTACCGCCGATGGGGAGGCCTCCGCTAAGTCCGTTTGTCACTTCATCCTCCAGGCAGACTTGAGGGACGCGGATGTTGAAAATGGCCGTTGGAAGAGAGAATACCTCCACCTCATCCGAAGCACTACCCATGCAACCATTTTCTTCCGTTAGGTCATAGGTAATAATATGAGTACCACCACCCGCCGACGCCGGATCAAAACTATACGTCATCCCATTACCATCATCGCTAACACCTGCTCCAGAGTAAATGCCTCCAGTGGGTGTACCCCCACCGAGGCTGGTAAGGACATCATCTTCAATGCACACATCGGGAGTAGGAGCGGTGAAGGCTACGTTGGGTGCTGCCAATACTTCCAGCTCGGCAGTGGCAGCAAGAATGTTAAAAAGACGAACGTGGCCGGAAAACTCTCCATTATCATCATTACCGATGGCTCCGACGGCCAGCTGGCTACCGTCGGCAGAAAGGGAGACAGAACTACCGAATTCATCACCCGGAAATTCTGCGTCAATTACGTCTACAACTTCTACCCAATCGCTGCCGTCATAGGCGTATAAATAGACTTGACCAGATAGAAAGTCATCAAAAACGGCACCGATAGCAACGCGGTTGCCATCGGCAGAAAGGGACACAGAATTTGCGAAATAAGGGTTTGAGGATTCGCCATCAATATCATCACCAACTTGTACCCAGGCGTTACCGTCATAATCGTATAATCGAACATAACCGAAAGTTGCTGGATCAAAGTTATCATAACCAGGTGCTGTAATCGCCACTCGGTTACCGTCAGCCGAAAGAGACACCGCGTTGCCAAAATTATCTCCAGCCGCTTCACCGTCAATATCTACTCCGACTTGTACCCAGACGCTGCCGATATAATCGTAAAGACGAACGTGACCAGCATCTACTCCGCTATCGTCGTTCGAGCGTGCCCCAATAGCGACACGACTGCCGTCAGCGGACAACGACACGGAGTAGCCAGATCTGTCTCCCGCTGCTTCGCCGTTAATATTTGCGCCCACTTGTACCCAGGCACTGCCGTCGTAGTCGAATAAACGGACGTTGCCGGCATCTACTCCGCTTTCGTCATTACCTCTTGCTCCAATCGCCACCCGGCTGCCGTCAGCAGAAATAGAGACGGCCTGGCCAAAGAAATCTCCGGTCGCCTCCCCATCAATATCTTCTCCAACCTGTACCCAATTGCTTCCATCATAATCAAACAGACGGACGTGGCCCGTTCGACCATTATGATGAAGCCCCCCAATGGCTACCCGATTGCCATCGGCAGAAAGGGACACGGCCTGGCCAAAGAAATCTCCGGCCGCATCACCGTCAAGATCATCGCCAATTTGCGTCCAGATAGTCCCATCATAATCATATAAACGGACATGACCGGAATCTTCCCCGTTGCCGTCATTTGTATTCGCCCCAATCGCAACCCTGGTTCCGTCGGCGGATAGTGAGACGGCATTCCCAGATCCATCTAACATCGCTTCCCCGTCAATATCCTCCCCCAACTGCTGCAAAATAGTGTATTCGATCGTATTGGAGCCCACCACCACCCCGTCAGCAGAAGGATCAAAAGTGAAGGTCATGCCGTCTTCGTTATCCGTGACACCAACGCCAGAATATGCTCCCCCCACCGGCGTAGCCCCCCCAAGATCCGTCTGAACGCCATCTTCCTGGCAAACGGTCGCAGGTTGCGGGAAAGAAGCCTGAGCAATCAATGCCAGGCTACTCCCTAAGCTAAACAGCGATACAAAGAAAAAGCGATTAAACTGCTCTGAAAATTCGGTGGCAATCGCCTTGGCGTTCGTGAGATATGTCATGTCAAAAGGGCTAAAAATGAAATAGGGACTCACGATGAAATTTCACTGTGGGAGAAAATAGAATATTGGTCGACAATACAAAAGTAAGAAATTATGGGTAGGTGGTAATGTGGCCCAGTATGTAGTGTGTATCAATGGTCCGCTACGGATTAACCTATAGTTCCCGTTGATTTTCCCGTGTCATTTCCCTGCCGGGGGCCTCCTTTTGAAGGGCAAAAGGAGCACTATGGCCGGACGGGTGCGCTTTGCGTCTGCCTTCGGCGGTGGCGGTATCCGGAGAATGGAAGGCCAAAAGCCATTAAAAAAACGGAAACTGTATGAGCACCTCAAAAGTGTTTTTTTGTCTCCCAATAGTTGGTAACCAAAAAGCGGATAAGCAAAAGAGTAGCCTAAAATCGCAGCGGACCATTGTATAACAGATTACAGATTCTGGTCTTATGGTGCCTTCGATACTTCGGCAAGCTCTGCACATCGCAGGCTCAGGGACCGGCCGTAAGGGGGTTCAGTCGTCGCGCTCCGCGCGACGGCTTTATCTTAAGCGTTCCAGTGGCTGAGCTTGCGAGGTGCAGAGCTATGGGTGCTCTTAACCGTGATTCCTTCGGAATCACTACCGAACCACCCGAACGGTCTGCACCAGTTTCCCGTCCTCAGATCTGGCCCGAAGGAGGTACATGCCGCGCGCCAGGTCACTGGTTTGGATGCGGGTGCCCGAGCCGGTTTCGCTGCTACCAAGTGGCAGTCTGCGGCCGGTAGCATCGAAGAGGCTCAGGTCAACGTTTTTGCCGAAGGCATCGGGGATGATGGCGGTAAAGAAGTTGTTGATGACGGGATTAGGAAAAACAGAAATCCGGGCCACTTCACCGGTAAAAGTGACGACCTTTACGGGAGAGTAAGTAGTTGTACCATCAAAGTCTGTTTGACGGACGCGGTAGTAGTTCTCTCCCGGCAGGGGGTCTTCGTCCGTCAGCTCATACAGGTTGCTTTCCAGCGGAGCCTGCTCACCGATCACTGCCCAGTCGTTGCCGTCGGGCGAGCGTTCGATGTGGAAGCCTTCGTTGTCCGGCTCATAGGTCGTTTCCCACTGCAAATCAACGCTCTTTGCACCCGCGTCCGCGCTAAAAGCAAGCCATTCTACCGGCAAGATAAAGCAAGAGCCATCCAAGCTGATTCTTAGGCCCACAGCAGCAGTGGAAAACTGCCAGCAATCATCGGAAGCATCGTCGGGCGTACCGTTGTCCGCAGACACATATGCCCGAAAAAGCGAAAGCCCTTCCGGGTTAGGCAGTTCCGCAATCGACGGAGAAAAAGTAGATTTATTAGCTCCCACAATGGTAACCCAGCGGTTAAAATTTGCCGTAAGAAATTGCCATTTATAGATGAATTCCCCGGCGTCATCGTCTCCGGACAATTCGTTTAAGAGTACCACGTCAGACAATTTGGACATACAGGTAGTCATAATCGACTCTCCGTTGACCGTGGTTCTTACCCTCAGCTGTTCAATCGAACATTGGGATTGCGCGAAAGTATCGGCCGGCAACATCAGCAATAGTGCTAAAAAGAAAAGGGGGGTAATTGCCCGCATAAACGGGCTTCTCCCAATTGCTGGGAAAGGTAGAATGAACAACATAGGTTTTTTTTCAATGGAGCTTAGTCGAATAAAACAGTAGCCAAACACAAGTGAATTGACTGACAGGATCATAAAAGTATAGATAGCAATAAGTGATCCTAAGGCCAAAGATAACAAAAAAACATATACCTACTTATACCATACATGCAGTAATTTGAGGTGCACAGCCTGCCCAATTTCAGACGACTTATAATCAGCCCGTTATACTTGCTGAATAGTTATAACAGGAATGACAATTTGTGAGCAGACTGGCATATGATAGGCGGTTGCTACTATCAATCTATCATCACTATCGTACCACTATTAGACTCGACGAAGCGTAGGCGGCCGAGCCCGCCTTCCAGGAACTCATCAGCCGGTGGAGTCCGCCGGTGGTAATCTGCCGCACGAAGACCAACGTTATCAGCTCCAGAATTATCGTAACATCTTCGCACTGGCCGATGCAGTACTTCACCTCAGCTCCGGGGATGACAAAGCCGCCGAACAACTTCACCAGCGTATTGCCAGAACGGAGCCCTGTACGGAAAAACCCTGGCTAAAAAGTGTACTGGCGGGGAAGTAGCAATTAAGAGCGTGTGTTAGAGATAAACCGTGCCCAGTATCTGCCGCGCTCGCGCCAGCGCCGCCGCATTATCCCTGATGGTCTCATCGGCCATGTCCACCTTATCGTTAAGCCCAATCAGGTAGCAACCAGCCGCTTTGGCGGAAATACCACCGGGAGCACTGTCTTCAATAGCGACACAACCAGCAGCATGTACCCCTAAACTTTCCGCGGCCAGCAGGTAGATGTCCGGTGCTGGTTTAATGTTTTCTACGTCCGTAGCCGTCACAATAATTTTTGTGAACCGATCCAGCCCCAGTGCCGGCACCACAACGTCAGCATCGGCCCGCCCACTATTCGTGGCGATGGCAAGGGGAAACTGTTCGCTCAGGCTGGCCAGCTCGTCCAACACTCCGGGAAAGCTCTTTCCCGCAACACGTACCATCTCGTGGAACCGCTGCTGCTTAAACCCGATCAGCTCATCAACGGTCGTCCCCAGCTTATGCTCACCGATCAACCAATCGGCAACAACGCGGTCGCTGGTGCCAATCCACTGGTCAAACCAATGAACGTCGTAGGTCAAATCATAGTCTTGTTGCAGCATCTCCAGCCAGGCAGCGCAATGCTGTGGTTCTGTATCTGCAAGGGTTCCGTCCAGGTCGCACAAAAGTGCCAGGTATTGAGACATTGGTGTTTTTTTGAACCACAAATGTAATAACTCACCTTCCACCAAAAATCAAGGCCCGTCCGGAATTACTCCGAACGGGTCTATGAATACTGGGTCTATGTTTAATATTGGTGCTTTTCTAGCGTAAAATTATTTTACCAGTAAACGACGGACGGCGTCAGCTCCACGGCTGATAAGTGCTCCACTCGTTTTTACCTGATGGCTCATATTCTGTAATTGCTCCGTTGTCGACTCAGAACTCATCTGATGACTGCGCCCAAGCAGGAAACCAAAGCTGGCTCCACTAAGGGCAAGTAAAACTACGAATACAATAGAGGTGAGTCGGGTTTTCTTTGAGGACATTGCGGGTATTTTCTGGTGATGACAATATACGGTCTCTTAACGCTTATTTAATTAAAAATGCCCCGTTTGTCGACAAACGGGTCATTTTTTTCGACGAAAAGAAGTGACCTAAAAGGATTTCATCACATCTACCAGCACCTGAACGCTGGCTTTCGGCATGCTGTTATAGATGCTGGCGCGAAATCCACCGACGGAGCGGTGGCCCTTAACCCCTACACAACCAGCCGCTGCGCAAGCGTCCAGGAATGGCTGTGTGTCGGCTTCATCGACTGGTTCGAAAGTTACGTTCATCAGACTTCGGCTGGCTTTAGTGGCCACCGTTCCACGGAATTTAGGGTTACGATCAATCTCGTTGTAAAGCAGCTGAGCTTTGTCAGCGTTATGCTTTTCCATAGCCTCTACCCCGCCCTGAGCCTTCACCCAACGCATGGTGAGCATGCTCACGTAAATCGGGAAAACGGGCGGCGTATTGAAGCTGGATTGCTTCGCGATATGGGTTTGGTAATCGAGCATGGTGGGAAGCGTTCGTTTCACTTTACCGAGTAGGTCTTTGCGAACGATAACGAGGGTAACTCCGGCTGGGCCCATGTTCTTCTGAGCGCCGGCGTAGATGATACCGAACCTCTCCAGCGGCAAACGACGGCTAAAGATTTCGCTGGACATATCAGCCACCAACGGCGCATCCGTTTCGGGGAAGTCCGCAAACTGCGTACCGAAGATCGTATTATTGGCCGTCAGGTGAACATAGCTAAGCCCCTCAGGAATCTCAATGTTCTCAGGAATATAATTATAGTTCCTGTCCTTGCTACTGGCAAGGACGTTGACGCCGCCGAAGTTCTTGGCTTCCTTGATGGCTTTGGCGGACCAAGCTCCGGTATCGATGTAACCGGCCGTCTGGTCTTCGTTGAGCAAATTCATCGCTGAAACGAAGAACTGGTTGCTGGCGCCTCCGGTAAGAAAGAGAACCGCAAAATCATCCGAAACGCCCAGTAACTCACGTACCAGGGCTTCTGCTTCGTTCAATACGGCTACAAACTGGGGGGAACGGTGGCTGATTTCCAGGATGGATAAACTCATCCCGTCAAAGTCGGAAACCGCCGCTGCGGCTTGTTCCAAAACGGGGGCAGGAAGAATGGCCGGACCGGCAAAGAAGTTATGCTTTTTCATGTAAGGAGCAATTGAGCCGCAAAAATAATCCAATTTTATTCACCATTCTCGCATAACATTCGACCCCTTTAGCATCTTTATACTATTAACAACCAACTTCCGCTTCTCTATGAAACTGATTCAGCTCCTTTTTCTCCTCCCGTTTATGGCTCTGATGGCCTGTACACCTAAGGCCGCCGGGCCTGCCACCGGTGAAACCTCCACCAGTCAAACTACGACCCCCAAACCCGTTAATGCGCCGGATGCTAACCTTAGCCCCTGCAAAAAATTCTCTGACACCAGCAATCCGGATGATGCGGAGACCCAATACGTCATCTATCGTCAGATGCTCAAGGCGAAGGAGATGGAAAAGGCCTTTGAAACCTGGCAGAAGGTATACGCTAACAGCCCGGCCGCTGATGGCCGCCGCCCCACCGTCTACACCGATGGCGTAGCGTTTTACCACAACTTTATCCAGCAAGACCCCTCCAAGCAG
>Ga0115031_1002167_pt1 | contig 14581 bp, 14 predicted proteins | sample Maine_Asex4_meta_FD_87301 | JGI IMG/M metagenome (GOLD analysis project Ga0115031, IMG submission 87301) | Marine algal microbial communities from Maine, USA - Maine_Asex4_metaG | ecosystem: Host-associated > Algae > Red algae > Unclassified | place: Maine, USA | collected 2015-01-05
GATGAAACGCCTGTTCCTCGCCGCCGGTGCCGCCCTGGCCCTGTCCCTTCCCGCCGTCGCCGAAGAGATCGGCGAGGTGTCGACGGTGTTCAAGCTGCTCGGCGCGAACCACAAGATCGTGGTGGAGGCGTTCGACGACCCGAAGGTCGAGGGCGTTGCCTGCTTCCTGTCCCGCGCCAAGACGGGCGGGATTCGCGGGTCGCTGGGGCTGGCCGAGGACACGTCCGACGCTTCCATCGCCTGCCGTCAGGTCGGACCGATCAGCTATAAGGACACGCTCGAAGCGGGGGAGGAGGTGTTCAAGCAGCGCACCTCGATCCTGTTCAAGAAGCTTCAGGTCGTGCGCTTCTACGACCCCGCGCGCAATGCGCTGGTCTATCTGACCTATTCGGACAGGATCATCGAAGGCTCGCCGAAGAACTCGATTTCCGCCGTCTCCGTCGCGCCGTGGGGGGCCGAAGGGCTGATGCCGGGCAAGCCCGAATACGACGATTGATATTGGCGACAGGGGGCGGATCAGGTGCGATCCGCCTCCGTCTCCATCACCGTATCCAGCAAAGCCTCCACCGCCGCCTCGTCGTCCCAGACGACATCCACCGGCACCGGCCAGATGCGCCCCCGCGCGCTGGGGGGCATCTTGACCATGTCCTTTTCGGTGGTCACGGGGGTGAGATCCTGATCGAGGGCGCGGTCGATGAGGCGATTGACCATCGATCCGGTATAGACGTGATGGTCGGGAAAGCCCTCGCTGTCCACGACCTCCGCCCCCATCCCACGCACCGTCGCGAAGAATTTCTCGGGCCGCCCGATGCCCGCGAAGGCGAAGACGCGCATTCCTGCCAGCGACATGCCCGACATGCGCGGTTCCAGATGCGCGCGCAGGACGGGGCCGTCGAAGGGGGGCGCGTCGCCCTCGCCCATCACCACCATCGCATCGGCCCGCGCCAGCCCCCGCGCGACCGGCTCGCGCAACGGCCCGGCGGGAAAGACGCGCCCGTTGCCGAAGCCCGCCCCGCCATCGACCACCACGATGGACAGGTCCTTGGCGAAACCCGGATTCTGGAACCCGTCATCGGCGACGACCGCCCGCGCCCCCGCCTCGACCGCCGCGCGCATCCCAGCCGCCCGGTCCTGCGCCACCCAGGTCGGCGCGTGGGAGGCGAGGAGGAGCGGTTCGTCGCCCACACGCTTCGGCCCGTCGTTCCGTACGTCGATGCGATACGGTCCCTTCTCCGTCCCGCCATAGCCGCGCGTGACGGCATGGACATCTACTCCCCGCGCGGCGAGGCGGCGCAGCAGGTCGATGGCCACCGGCGTCTTGCCCGCGCCGCCGAGGGTCAGGTTGCCGATGCAGACGACCGGCACGGGCGCGCACCAAGGCCGCGCAAGAGCCATGCGCGCCCGTCCCGCCATGCCGTAGAGAGCGCCGAGCGGCGACAATGCTTTCGCGAGTGGCGTGTCGCGGTCCCAGAACCCCGGCGCCTTCATGACAGGGCCTGCGTCAGCAGGGGGCGCAGATGTTCCATCGTCCGGACCAGCGGGGCCGGGTCCGGCGCGCTTGCCGCCTTCGCCGCCGCCGCCATGGCCCGCCTTTCCTCACCCATCGCCCGACGCAGGGCGGATAGCAAATCGCCCCGCGCGGGCAGCATCCGCACGGCCCCCGCCGCCGACAATCGCGCATAGGTCTCGGCGAAACTCGGCACGTCGTCGCCGGAGAGGATGGCGCAGTCGTGGGGCGCGGCCTCCAGCGGATTATGGCCGCCGATCCCGCCCCATCCGCCGCCGATCAGCGCGACGGGGGCGAGCGCGTACCAGAGCGGCAACTCGCCCAGCGTATCGGCGATGTAGACGTCTCCCGTCGGCCCTTCGCCCCGCGACCGACGCGCGGCGCTCAGACCCCGCGCTTCGGCCAGCGCCGCGACTTCCGCCCCCCGGTCGGGATGGCGGGGCGCGACGATCGTCAGCAATCCGTCGATCCCGAGCGCCCGATGCGCATCCAGCGCCGCCGCCTCGTCCCCCGAATGGGTGCTTGCAGCCAGCCAGACGGGGCGCCCGCCGAGAGCCGCGCGCATCGCCGCCAGCGTGTCTACATCCACCGGCTCGTGCGGGCGCGATGCCTTGAGGTCGCCCGTCACGACCGTCGTGTCCGGGTCCGCGCCGAGGGCCAGCATCCGCTCACGCACCACGTCGCTCTGCACCAGCCGCACGGCGAAAGCGCCGAGCAAAGCCGCCGCGCTCGCCTTGGCGAATCCCCAATTGCGGGCCGAAGTCGCCGAGAGCCGCCCGTTGACCAGCGCCATCGGCACCCCCCGCGCCGCCGTGTCGCGCACGAGGTTGGGCCAAAGCTCCGATTCCATCCACAGCGCCGCATCGGGCCGCCATGCATCGAGGAATCCGGCCACCGCCCCCGGCGTATCGACCGGTACGAACCGATACATCAACCCGGGCGCCCGCATGGCCAGCAGGCGCGCCGACGTCACCGTACCGGTGGTGACGAGGCAGCGGGCACCCTGCCCCTCGATCTCGGCGACCACCGGCAGGGCCGAGAGCGCTTCGCCCACGCTCGCGGCATGGACCCAGACAAGACCGCCCTCGGGCCGCGCCCCCGGCGCCCGGCCCAGCCGTTCGTCGATCCGGGCCGGATCTTCGCGCCCTCGCGCCGCCCGCCGCGCCAGATGACGCGCCAACAAGGGTGCGCCCAACGAGGCGGCTCCACGATAGAGCGCCAGCGGAAACGTCATTTCGGCTCGACGGGGATGCGCCCTGCCCTCTCGTCGGCCAGCCGGGTGGCGGCGTTCAGACCCGCCTCGATGGCCAGCCGGTGCGCCTCCCTGTCATCCCCTTCGGGATAGACGGGCGCGCCCACCGCATAGACCCCGCGATCGAACGGCCACGGCACCATGAAGCTGTCCCAGCTGCGCAGGACGCGGGCGCGCCGCGTCGCCCAGGCGGTGGGCAGCACGGGCGCGCCGGTCAGGGCGGACATCGCGGCGACGCCGGGCTGCGCCCGCATGCGCGGTCCCCTCGGGCCGTCGGGCGTGATGGCGATGGCCTCGCCCGCATTCAGCCTGTCGACGGCGGCACGCATCACCGCGTCGCCGCCCTTCCCCTTGGTCTTGCGCAGATCGCGCGTGGAGCCGCGAATCGTGTTGCCGCCGAAATGGCCGATGAGCCGGGCGATCAGCTCGCCGTCCCGATTGTTGGATATGACCACGTTGACCGGCAGCACCGTCTTGCGCGTCACCGCCGCCATCATCGCGATGCGCCCGTGCCAGAACGCCACGACGAAGGGCGCGCGGGCGGCCACGACGCCGTCGAGATGCTCCTGCCCGATCCACTCCCAGCGGACCGTGAGCAGGACGAGGCGGATATAGGCCGCCCCCAGCCACGGCACGACCGCCCCGGCGATCCGCCCTCCGGCAGATCGCAGGCCCCTCCTCATCGTCGCGATATCAGGCAGGTTCGGCGCTCTCTTCGGCCTGCTCGTCGGTCAGGCGGTGGAGATGGGCGATGAAGTATCGCATCTCGGCATTGTCCACCGTGCGATGCGCCGCGTCCTTCCACGCCGAATAGGCCGAGGCGTAGTCGGGAAACATCCCCACCACGTCGATCTCGGAGAAATCCTTGAAATCGTTCTTCTGGGTGTCGACCAGCTCGCCGCCGTAGACGAGGTGCAGCTTGACGGACATGGAGACGCTCCTTGAGCAGGTGGGGACTATCGCGCGCACCATAGTCCCGCGCCATGGCGAGGGCAATTTGCGTTTGCGCTGCACGCCGCATGGCGTGAAAGACCGGCTCCCTGAATTCGGCTCCCTGAATTCGGATGTCGTAGATGTATCGAAATAAAAGCATTCAACCTTATGGCGAATTAGTTCGGCTTAGGATAATGTGTTTGTCCAGATACGATATTTTCAGAGGGATTTAGTCATGATCCGAAGCAGTATGCGGTCCCATCCGAGTGCGATGGCCCGCGCCATGGGTGAAATCGGAGACGGGTGGATGCTCCTTACCCTGTGGGTGACGCTCAACGGGACGACGCGATTCGAGGAGATGCTCCAGGAGCTGGGCGTCGCACGCAACATCCTCGCCGACCGCCTGCGTCGTCTCGTCGAGATCGGCCTGCTCGAACGGCGCCCCATCGGCCCGAACTCCCGCCGCTACGAATACGTGCCCACCGCCCGGGGCAAGACGCTGGACGGCGTCCTGCGCGCGCTGGAGGCGTGGGGCGAACAGGAGTGCCCGCTGCACACGGAGGCGACCGCGACCTGACACTACCTTAAGAAACAATCGCAACATGCGACACTAAAAGAGTTTCTGATGCCGGGGTAAAGCATTTACTCCGGGGCCAAGGCTGGTTAGTCTCCGCGACGGGGCTTTGGAATACTGGTTCAGGGACTGGCGATTTGATGGTGGCTGAAACTGGCTGGACGGCGCGTCCGCGCGGCGCGGCTCTCTTGGTGTCGACCCTGGTCGCATCCTGGATGATGACGGCCCCGCTCGCGGCGCAGCAGGGCCTTTCGGACGATCCCTATCTGCTGACCCAGTCGGGAATCGCCTCCCTGGGCGCGCAGCGCTACGAGGCCGCGCTGGGGTATTTCGACGAGGCGCTGCTGCGCAACCCCGGCTATCTGGAGGCGCAGGCGGGCAAGGCGCGCGCGCTGGCGGGAATCGGCAAGTTCACCGAGGCGCTGGCGATCACCAGCCGACTCAGCACGCTCGAACCGAAATTCAAGCTCGACGACGCGACCATCCTCCTGCTGGTCAAGCGACCGGAGCGCGCGTTGCAGCAGATCGACGCCGCCGCGCTTGCCATACGCGGAAGCGACGAGTTGTCCGTCGCCATGACCAAGAACGGCGAATTCTACCAGAGGGTGCATTACCTGCGCGGCGAAGCCTATTACATGATGCAGGGCTACGAACAGGCGGGGGCCGCCTTCGCGCTGGCCCGGTCGCTGGGCGCGGGATCGCCCGCCATACGCGGGATCGGGGATGCCTATGTCGCGATCGACGACCTGGGCGCCGCCAAGAAAGCCTATGACGACGCGCTGGCACACCGGCGGCACGACGGCCTCGCCTATCACCGCCGCGCGCGCGTGCGCTTCCTGCTCGGCGATCTCGAAGGAGCACTGGAGGATTTCGGCGAGGCGGAGGTCTATCTCGACAACAGCCGCGAATTCCTCGCGCAATACGCCGAGGCCCTGATCGCTGCCGACAACTACTCCAAGGCCGCCATCGTGCTCAACCGCCTGCTGCGCGTGGCCCGGGGCGACCCGGACTACCAGCGGATCGTACGCTATCACCTCGCCACCACGCTGATCGACGCCGACCGCCCCCGGGACGCGGAGATCGAGCTGTCCGCGATCGAGGACTGGTCGGAGATCGCCGTCGAGCGGCATTTCCAGCGCGGGCGCGCCCGCTTCGCGATGCGCGATTTCACCGGCGCGATCCGGTATTTCGACAGCGCGCTCGCCCTGCGCCGGGGCGACCCCAAGCTGCTTTACAATCGCGGGATCGCGTGGCTGCGACTCAACGAGGTCGAGAAGGCGCTCAACGACCTGTCCAACGCCGCCGTGCGCGACCCGTCCAACGCCACCATCCGCGACGCCATCGGCCGCATCCGGCTGAGCCGGGGCGAGTATCAGGAGGCGCTCGCCTTCTACGACGCCGCCGTGAAGGCCCATCCGAGCGAGGTCCAGCCCCTCATCCAGCGGGCCAATGCCTACCTTTCGACCGGCGACGCCGCGGGCGCGCTCAAGGACGCGGAACGGGCGCTGGATATCGAGCCGCGCAACATGGATGCCGCCGCCGCCGCCGCCAGCGCGCTGCTGGCCCTCGATCGACCGGCGGAAAGCCTCGACTACGCCGAGCGGCTGGTCGGGAGCGTTTCCAGGCAGAAGGAAGGCTACGTCCTGACGGCCCGGGCGGCGCTGGCGCAGGGACAGCCCGAACAGGCGCTCGCCAATATCGAGCAGGCCCGCAACCACGGCGCGGCCCCCTCCCGCCTCGCGATGCTGACCGGCGACGCCTACGCCCTCGCCGACCGGTACGACGAGGCGCTGGGGTTCTACGAACGGGGCGTGCGCCTGACGGGCGGGGCGCCGAGCGCCATCATCAAGCGGGGCGATGCGTACAAGGAACTGGGCGACAGCCAGCGCGCGGCCAAGGACTACACGGCGGCGCTGGAGACCTACCCCAGGAGCTACTCGCTCTACCTGAAGCGCGGCCAGAGCTTCAAGGCCTTGGGCGAATGCGCCAGCGCGACCGCCGATTTTGACCGCGCGCTCGCCATCCGGCCCGGCGACAACACCGCGATCCGCGAGCGCGGCAAGTGCAGCATCTCCTCGGGCAGGTTGATCAGCGGCTTCCGCGATCTTTTCCGGTCGTTGATATAGACAGGACGTTTACGTTTCTGAAACCTTTTTCCGGACCGGGTCGAAGTATCGATGGACCGGCAGGGCACCCCTGCACCGGAAAAAGGAGACGACTCATGAAGTCAACGCTTCTCGCAACCGCTTTCGCCCTTACCGCCACCGCCGCCCTCGCGGGTTCGCACGGCATGGCCCCGATGGTCGAAGCCGAAGACCAGTCCGTCGAGAACGGCATCGTCAGCGCTTCCAAGGTCATGGCCGGCGAGAACGGCTGGCTGGTCGTCCACCGCACCGACGCCGACATGAAGCCCGGCCCCGTCGTCGGCTACGCCCCCCTGCGCGGCGGCAAGACCGAGGACGTCGCCGTCATCCTCCAGGAAGACGTGATGGCGGGCGACATGCTGATGCTGATGGTCCATTCCGAAGAGGGCGGCACGAAGAAAGGCATCTTCGAGTACACGCTCGGTGCCAAGGAAGACGGCCCGATCAAGCCCGACGGAAAGCTGGTGATGACGGTCATCACCGCCGAATAGGCCGCGCCCTGCCCCGTGACCGAAACCGAATGCCGGAGAGACGCGAAGCCGTTTCTCCGGCGTTTTCATGCGCGGCGTCCGGTCGGGTGGCAGGAAAGGGCTTGCCTCGAACCGGAGGCCACACTCAAGCAGCAAGCGAAAGCGTCGGAGAAAGTGGTGCTGCCGGAGAGATTCGAACTCTCGACCTCCCCCTTACCAAGGGGGTGCTCTACCCCTGAGCCACGGCAGCATCGGCGGTGTCTTAGCGGGGTGCGGCGCGCGGGGCAAGCATAATCAGGGGCGCCAGTTGCTGAAAGGCCATTGGGCGGGTCGCACCTGCTCGATCACGGTGCGAAAGGTAGGCGGCGGGGCGCCTCTGGCGTGGCCGTCGATCAGGCGGAAGGCCAGCCAGACGCTCGCTACCGCGAAGATCGCGCCCCCCGCGTATTGCCCGATCAGCACGCCGTCGGCCCCCATGTACTGCGCGCACAGCCATGCGAAGGGAATGGTCCCCAGCGTGTGGCGGCCCCAGTTGAGCGCGGCGGCGTAGACGGGGCGGTCGAGGTTGTTGAACGCCGCGTTCGTGGTGAAGAGCGCCGCGTTGAAGAAGAACGCCAGCGACAGCGGCCCACAGAACAGGAAGACGAGATCGCGCGCCTCGCCCGCCGTGTTGAACATGTCGGCGATGCCCTCGCGGAACAGGTAGAGCAGACCCGACACCGCCACGACGTAGAGCGCGACGATGGCGAGGGCGACGTACATAGCCTCGCGCACCCGGTCGAAGCGTTTGGCGCCGAAATTCTGCCCCACGATCGGCCCGACCGCGCCCGACAGGCCGAAGACGAAGCAGAAGGCGAAGGGCGTCAGCCGCCCGATGACGGCATAGCCCGCGACCGCCTGCGTCCCGAAATCGGCCATCATCCGCGTGATGAAGGCGAATCCTATGGGGGTGGCGATATTGGTGAGCATGGCCGGCCCGGCGATGGCCGAGACCGCCCTTGCATCCTCGCGCACCGAGGCGAACGACGGACGCTCGACCCCGTCATGGATGGCGATGATGGGCCGCCACGCGACCGCGAACAGCGTGATGCGGGCGATGACCGTGGCAATGGCCGCCCCCTCCAGCCCCAGCCCGGCGGTGAAGATCAGCAGCGGGTCGAGCACCGCGTTGATCGCCGCCGCCGAGAGCGTGGTCGTCATCGCCCGCCTCGCATCGCCATGCGCGCGCAGCAACGCCCCGCCCGCCATGCCGAGCATCAGGAACGGCGTCCCGAACGCCGCGATCCGCAGGAAGGACAGCGCGTAGTCATGCGCCTCCCCCGTCGCCCCGATCAGCGTCAGCATGGTATCGGCGAAGAGCAGCACCAGCACCGTCGAAGCGATCCCCAGCACGGCGATGATCGCGGCGATGGACCCGGCCACGTGCCGCGCCCTCCCCTCGTCTCCCGCGCCCAACGCCCGGGCGGCGAGCGCCCCCATGGCGATGGCCAGCCCGATGCTGATGGAAGTGAAGAAGAACAATAGCGTCCCCGCGTAGCCAACCGCCGCCGCCAGCGCCTCGTGCCCCAGCAGCGAGATGAAGTAGAGATCCGCCAGATCGACGAAGAAGATCGCGAGCAGCCCCGCCCCCGAACTGAGCGACATCACGACGGTGTGCCGCAGGATCGAGCCGGTGACGAATGCGCCTGTCTTGGATGCCATGGGGACGGGCCTGACCTGTCGGAAGGGGGGGATCGTGCGGGGGATGCCGCCGGGGCTGTTTCGGGTATGGCTTTCCGGAACGGAATCCGGCTTTATGAGGGTCCGCATCTCTGCGGCAAAACGCGAAAACCCGGGCGGGACCGCCGGGGACAGTCAGGACGGAGCGGCACAGTGGGCATTCTTCGTGATATCGTTCGCTTTCTGCTCGGCATCTTCATGCCGCTGATCGTGATCCTCGTCGGAGCGGTAATCTCCGGTTTCGGGCTGACGCACGAGGCGCCGACCGTCGTCTATATCGGTCTCTTCGTGATCGGCGCCGGTCTGGTATGGGGGTTTCTGGCGGCCGGTGGCATACCGTAGCGGTCCGCCCCGCGCGTTACCCCGTCTTCGCGCGGAAATCCGCCGCCGCCTGCCGCGCGCCCTGCAGCACCCAGGAGTGCTCCGACGCGAAAAACATCATGTTGATGCCCAGAGCCGTCAGGTCGTCCATCGTGTCGGCATTCGGCGCGAAGGTGACGGCGGACTTGCCGTTCGCCTTGGCGGCTTCGGCCACGCGGCCCATCGCCTCGCGCACCATGGGGTCGTCGATGTCGGTCCTGCCGTAGCAGACGGCGAGGTCGGCGGGACCGACGAAGACGCCATCGATGCCGTCCACCGCCGCGATCCCCTCGACCGCCGCCACGCCCTCCGGTTCCTCAATCTGGCCCAGCACGACCGTCTCGTCGTTCATGGCCAGCACGTCGGGCATCTTCTTTGTCGCGAAGCCCGCCCAGCGCGTCGACCCCGCATACCCGCGCCCGCCATGGCCGAACCGCGCGGCCCTGGCGACGGCTTCGGCCTTCTCGACCGAGTAGCAATGCGGGATGACCACACCCGTCGCGCCGCTGTCGAGGGCCATGAGAATCTGCGCGGGCGTCCCCTCGGGCAGGCGCACGAGGCACGGCATCCCGAGCGCGCGCGCTACAGCAATGCAGGCATCCAGCCGCCCCCGGTCGAAGGGCGAATGCTCGGCGTCGAGGCAGATGAAATCGAGGCCCGACATGGCGAGGATCTCGACCATCTCGATCGCGGGCGTCTTCACGAACGTGCCGCACAGCATCTCGCGCCGCAGGATGCGCGCTCTCAGACCGTCTTCCTTCATGGTGTGGTTCCCCCTTGTGATGCGCTTTGCGGCGCGGTGTCGTGAATGGCTGTCGGGTCGAGCCTGCCCGCGAGGCAGTCGAGGACGTTGCGTGCCGACTGCACCGCCATCGCCCGTGCGCTCTCGCCGGTCATCGCGCCGGTATGGGGCGTGGCGATGACGCATGGCAAGCGCAGAAGCGGGTCGTCGGCTCGCACGGGTTCGGCGGCGAAGACATCGGTCCCGAGCATGGCGAGGTGGCCGCTTTCCAGCGCGTCGATCAGCGCGGGTTCGTCGGCCACGCCGCCCCGGGCGGTATTGACAAGGACCGCGCCGGGCTTCATCCGGGCGAGGCGCGCGGCGTCGATCAGGCCGGTCGTGGCATCGGTCAGCGGGACGTGGAGCGTGACGATATCAGCCTGCGCGAGCGCCTCGCCCAGATCGTCGACATACTCGACCCCCTCGACCCACGCCCGCCCGCCATGGCCCAGAACCCGCATCCCGAACCCCGCGCAGAGCGCCGCGACCAGCCGCCCGACCCGGCCCATGCCGACGACCAGCACCGTCCTGCCGCGCAGTTCGAACGCCCCGGTCCGCTGGCGAAAACCCCAGTCCCCGGCGCGGGCGGCGGCGTCCTGCGCGGTCAGGCGGCGGGCGCAGGCGAGCATGAGCATCAGCGTGTGTTCGGCGACCGCATTGGCATTGGCCCCGGCGCAGATGGTGACGGGCACCCCCCGCGCGGCGCAATGGGCCAGATCGATATTGTCGCAACCGACGCCGTGCTTGCTGACGATGACCAGATCGGGGGCGAGGGACAGGAGATCCGCCCCCAATGGAATGGTCCGCACCAGCACCGCCGCCGCACCGGGCATCGCCGCGCGCATCTGCTTCGGCGTCGCGGGCGGGTCGAAGGCGATGACCTCCTGCGCGCCCTCCCCGCGAAGCAGGGCGAGGCCGTCCGCGTGGATCGGTTCGGTGACGACGATTCGGCTCAAGGGGGCTTCCCGTGCTGGACAGCGATGCGCTACGGGGGCCACGATACAAGGAACGGCGGGGGGCGCAAGCGATGCCCTCGCGATGGCCCGGCAAGGGAAGCGAATGACGGCGATCCATCCCGTGCGGGACAGAGCGGTGGCGGGGGCGATCCTCGCGCTCATGGCGTCCGAGCTGTCGTGGCTCGCCTTCGGATGGACGGGGTTCCGGATCGCCGCCTTCGGGGCGATGCTCGCGGTCGTGCCGCTCTCGGCGCATCGGCTGGGCCTGCGCGAGGCGTATCTGCTGACGCTCTGCGCGGCGCTGACGGGGATGGTCGCGTGGCTCCACCCGGACCCGCTCGGCGTGGTGTGGACGGCGCTGGAACAGGCGGCGTTCCTGATGGCCTTCATCCTGCTCATCGGGTTGATGCAGCAGGCGGCGATGACGTCGGACGCGATCCGCACCTGCGGCATCTACCTGACGCGGCAACCGCCGGGGCGGCGCTACCTCGCCATCTTCGGCGGGACGCATCTGATGGCCAACCTGTTCAATCTCGGCGTCGTCAGCCTGCTCGCCCCGCTCATCAAGCGCGGGACGGAAGGGGACGATCCGCTCAACCCCCTGCGCGAACGGCGGCAGATCGAGGCGATGCTGCGCGGGTTCGCCTGGGTCGTGGTCTGGTCGCCCACGGCGGTCGCGCCGCTGATCCTGATGACGCTGCTGCCGGAGGCGCGGCGCGGGCCGTGGATGGCGGCGGGGCTGGGCATTGCCCTCGCGGTGATGCTGGCGGGGTATCTGGAGGACCGCTGGCGATGGCGGGCGCTGGTCCCGCGCGCGGGGCGCGTCGTGCCGCCCTTTCCGGCGCGGGCCTATGGCGATTTCGCGCTGGTCTGCCTCGCGCTCGTCGTGCTGACCGGCGGGGCGATGGTGCTCACGGGCGGGACGGTGGTGTTCGGCCTGATGACCGCCTCGCCGCTCATCTTCATCGGCTGGCTGATCCTCCAGAAGGACGGCGACGGGGCGGCGGTAGCGGCGCGACTGGTCGAGATCGCGCGCGGCCATCTGCCCGCCGCCGCGCCGCTGGCCGTCACGCTCGCCTGCTCGGGCTATGTCGGGCGGGCGGCAGCGGCGCTGATCCCCGCCGCCGAATGGGCCGATGCGCTGGGGCTGGAGACGTGGCCGGGGTGGCTCTTCCTGCTGTCCCTGTCCATCGGGGTCGCGGCGCTCAGCCAGTTCGCGCTCAGCCCCATCATGATGGCGGTGTTCTTCGGCAGCCTGATCGCCGCCCTCCCCTCCCTGCCGGTCGACGTCACATGGGCCGCGCTCGCCATTTCCTGCGGCTGGGCGTTGTCGATGACGATCTCGCCCTTCGCGACGGTCGTGCTGCTGACCGCACAGGCGACCGGGCATACGGGGCGGGAAATGACGTGGGGGTGGAACGGGCGGTTCAGCGTGATGGCCGTGGCCATCCTCGTCGTCGCCTTCCGCCTGCTTGCGGGAGGATGACCGGAGTTGCCGTCGCGTGGCCCGCGCGATAGAGGGGAGCGATGCTCGACAACATCATCATCGCCTTCGCGACCTTCTTCGCGACCATCGGCCCGCCCGACGTCGCCATCATCTTCGCCGCGCTCACGCTTCAGAACACCGCGAGGGAACGGTTCTTCCTCGCGGTCAAGGCCATCCTCGTGGCCAGCGGAATCCTGCTGTTCTTCGCGTTCCTGGGCAAGCCACTGCTGGAGTACCTAGGGATATCGCTGGCCGCCATGCGCACGGCGGGGGGCGTGCTGCTGCTGCTGATCGCCATCGACATGGTCTTCGCGCGCAAATCCGGCGCGACCTCCACCACGTCGGACGAGACCAGGGAGGCGGTGACGAGCGACGACATCTCGGTCTTTCCGGTCGCCACGCCGCTGATCGCCGGACCGGGGGCCATCGGCGTCGCGATCCTGCTGGTGGCTCAGGCGCAGGGCGATGCGGAGCGCATCGGCGCGGTGGTCATCGCCCTTCTCGCCGTGCTCGGGGTCACGTTCCTGCTGATGCTGGTGGCGACGCAGGTACAGCGCGTGCTCGGGGTCACGGGGGTGCACGTCATCATGCGGGTGATGGGCATCCTGCTCGCCGCGCTGGCCGTGCAGTTCATCTTCGACGGGATCGTGGCGAGCGGGATCATCCCATGACGCGCGCGGCATGACGGAAGCATGACGGCGGAATTCCTCGTCCTGCTGGCGCTGGGCGCCATGGCGGGGGGCTTCGTCAACGGGCTGGCGGGGTTCGGGACGGCATTGTTCGCGCTCGGCTTCTGGCTCCAGATCATGCCGCCGCTGCAAGCGGTGGTGGTCGTGCTGGTCGTATCGGTGCTGAGCGGCGTGCAGGGCGTGATCCTCGTGCGCCGGTCGATCCGCTGGCCGCGACTGGCGCGCTTCGCCCTGCCCGCCATCGTCGGCATTCCCATCGGCACCGCGCTGGTCGTCTGGATCGACCCGACGGCCCTGAAACTGGTGATCGCCGCGTTCCTCGTCCTCTACGGCCTGTTCTTCGCCTTTCGCCGCGAGCTGCCCGCCATGACGCGGCCTACGCCGGTCATCGACGGAGCCATCGGTTTCGCGGGGGGCATCCTCGGCGGGCTGGCGGGATTGTCGGGCGCGCTGCCGACCATGTGGTGCGCCCTGCGCCCCTGGTCCAAGGCCGAACAGCGCGCGCTGCTCCAGCCCTTCAACAATATCGTCCAGCTCGTCGCCATCGTGATCTTCGCGGCACAAGGGGCCTTCGACCGCGAGACGCTCCTGATCCTCGCCCTCGCGATTCCCCTGACGATGGCCGCCGCGCAGGTCGGCCTCGCCCTCTTCAAGCGCATGGACGACGACCGCTTCCGCCGCCTGCTCATCGTCCTGATGCTGGTGTCGGGCACCCTGCTGATGGCGCGCGAAGTGTTGTTCTAGCCGAGCCTGAACAACCCGCACAACTCCGCGATATCGTCCGGCAGGGGCGAGGTCCACTGCATCGCCTCCCCCGTCACCGGATGCTCGAAGCCCAGCGTCGCCGCGTGCAGTGCCTGACGCGGAAAGGCGGCGATGGCGGCGCGGGCCTCGGGCGGCAATTTCTGCGGCGGCACCCGCGCGCGGCCATAGGTCTGGTCCCCGACGAGGGGGTGGCCGACATGGGCGAGATGCACGCGGATCTGATGCGTGCGCCCCGTCTCCAGCCGGCATTCGACCAAGGTCGCCGCCCCCAGCTTCTCTCGCAGGGAGACGCGCGTGATGGCATGGCGCCCGTCCTTGATGCCCACCGCCATCTTCTTGCGGTCGGTGCGCGAGCGGCCGATGGTCGTCTCGATCCGTATCCACCCCGGCTCGAAGCTGGTGGACGGCAGACCCGCAAGCCGCGCGTCGCTATGCTTCGGCTCGCCCCAGACGACGGCGTTGTAGAGCCGCTCGGTCGTATGCGCCGCGAACTGTTCCGACAATCCGTGATGCGCGGCGTCGGACTTAGCCACGACCAGCAGGCCGGAGGTATCCTTGTCGATGCGGTGGACGATGCCGGGCCGCTTCTCCCCGCCGATGCCCGACAGGCTGTCACCGCAATGGGCGAGCAGCGCGTTGACCAGCGTGCCGGTCCACGCGCCCGGCGCGGGGTGGACGACCATCCCGGCGGGCTTGTCGATGACGATCAGATGCTCGTCCTCGTGGACGACGACGAGGGGGATATCCTCGGGTTCCGGCACCGCCGCGACGGGGGGCGGCACGTCTATCGCGAACTGCGCCTCGCCCGACACCTTCATCGACGCATCGGTCAGGGGTGTGCCGTCCGGCATCGACAACACCGCCCCCCCTTCGATAAGCACGCGCAAACGCGAGCGGCTGATGCTATGCGGCTCGCATAACGTGGCAAGCGCCTTGTCGAGCCGC
>Ga0115031_1002171_pt1 | contig 14573 bp, 20 predicted proteins | sample Maine_Asex4_meta_FD_87301 | JGI IMG/M metagenome (GOLD analysis project Ga0115031, IMG submission 87301) | Marine algal microbial communities from Maine, USA - Maine_Asex4_metaG | ecosystem: Host-associated > Algae > Red algae > Unclassified | place: Maine, USA | collected 2015-01-05
ACTGTCAGAAAATCTCTATGAGCGATCAATCGGCCTGCGAAGGAGACACACGTGGTGACCGCAGCGGTCGTCCGGGGCCCTCGCTAGTCACTGACAGCGCTGAGATTCACTCTAAATGGTTTGGATCCATTCGGTAAAATGAAGAGTTCGTCCCCATGCAGGCCCTCCATGGACACTGCGGGTCGGTATTCCATCGCCGGGATAGTTCTAAACTTGCCGGCTCGTAAATCTATAACGAGAAGACGCGAAAGAAGTAGCCATGCAAAGCTCCTGTGAGATGGCCTCAGCATGATTCGGAGCATCATGTGCACAACAGTTCCGTGGATCGGAGAACATCCTACACATCAAATTGCCTGACTCTCGAGTTCCTGTACCTTTGTGATTGGCCAGTTCATCACTATAGTTGCTGAACTCGTTCTACGGATCATCTTCGGAACTGATTCTGGGATCGTTCCAGACGCAGTGTCATCCTGATTCACAGATCATCTTGGGGACTGTCCTTCAAAAATAATATGAGGACTTGATCAACTGATAGTCTGACTGCCACTTACGCAAAGAAAATGTCTGCCTATTCCGTCAACAGCGTGAACAAAAACTTTCTGACACTCCGTCCGTTCATACCAATGCCCATCGTGGGATCTGACATATCACGCATGCGACTGTGTGTTCTGGTGCGAGTGCATCTGACATGTATTGCTGACCCCCGAATTTTGTCCTGGGGGACAGAGACAGAGACTGACTCTGAATAAGAGCACTCTATTGGTTTAAAACGACAGTAAGAAGGCATCGGAGCCAATAGAAAGCTTCCATTCTATGCCAGGACCTTGCATCTAGCAGAACTCACTGTTTGTTGTCTCTTGATCCGCTTTTCTTGGCACAGAGCAAGGTGTTCACGCGAGATCTTGACATTATCTACTGTCTCTTCGCCAGAAGTGCAGAAAAGAAAAGGAGCTGATGCTGATTTCCAGGCTGCATGGGCGCATGTATGCAATGAGGAGCACCAAGTCAGTCCCAGGGGCGCATCTGATTGGTGGAGAGAGTCGCTCCGCAAGTCAGTCGCTGTCCACCAGGACAAATTTTGGGGATCAGTAATATTGAACCGGGGGATTGCAAGTTCCGGACGCGCTGTGATGGGACGAAAGGGGACGAGATTGCCACTGAGCTGAGAACGAACTTACTACGTGTGAAAGAGAACCAATAATTTATAAATCGGGACTGGGTTCGTCCGGGACTTGATGATATTCTCGATGTGCGAGCCGACGCATGTTGATCCAGTTCCCATCCCCTGTGCGCCGGGCAACAGCGTGTCGGTCGCCCGACTACCAAGTCACATTGAGGCTCCCTCTGCACACGTTTCGTGGACCAGGAGCGAAGCCCCATGGGCAGGTCTTGCTCTCTGATCAGTTTCGGCAGACCCTCCTCACGACGTCACTCGAAGTAGTCCAGGCTATCATCTACGATCGAGTCCATGACGCAGGAATCTACATCAATCTTGCGCACTCGTTCACTCAATCTATGACGACGATCCCCAGGATGATTGTACTCCGACGCCAGGACAGTCCTGAGCACGATCCCCAGGATGATCTTTTTCCGGCTTCAGGACAGATCTCAGCACGATACGCAGAACGATCAGAACCAGCGAATCGGAATGATTAGCGAAGCTTCTAGTAGGGATCCATTCGTGTTCTCAACGCTCAGGCAGCCACGTTGCACGGAATGGATGGCCCTAGTCGGTTTGATGGTCACCCTCTAGGCCATTTGATTGGATGATCTCATCTGCACGGCCAATCAACAATATCCACGTTTCAGCGTTGGATGGCTCACGATCGCTCTGATCCAGATGGATTACACATGCAAGCGATTACAGATTTCTCCAAATGCGTTTACAGATGCCTTCTGGGAACCCCCACTGTACAGTACATACTCCCACCAAGGCCCAGAAATGGTCAGCAGCGCGCCTCTCGGCGGTAGTGTCAGCACTGCCTCTCCGCTCTCTTCCGTCGTCTCGCTATCTCGCTATCTCGCCCCTCCGTCGGCCCTTTCACACCACCACTCCATCGTCGTCAGTGCACCGCCATGCTCTCTCTTCGACGCGCGGGCCTCATCCGCTCCTTCTTTGGGCCCGCGCTCCGCATCCGCCCCTTTTTTTGCCCCCCCTTCTCCCCCTTCTTTGCGCCCGCGCGCCACATCTGCCCCTTTCTTTGCTCCCCTCCCTCCCCCCATCCGCACGCCATGCAAGTCGCGCTGTTCTTAGATTCTTTTTTGTTCTCCATGCGTTCCACGTCCTTCCCCGTTCCCCCGCCCGGCCCCTGCCGGGGTGTTCACCCATCTCTTGTTCATTTCTTGAGGCATCTGCTGGTCTCCGCTGTCGACCTCCCCCTGCGTGTGGCGGCGCGCCGGGTGCTGTGCTTGCTTGCTTTTCTGACCATTGCTCTATACTGAAACCCATACGACAAAGATAAAGATATCAAATGGGGACCGACAATGGGGACGCTACAACTGTAGAAGAGAACAGGACACAACGACAACTGGGGAAGAAGAAAGGGACCCAACGCTGTGGTGGTCAGAAGAGCAAAGGGACAGGACGACTAGCCGCCATTACAGTGACGAAGCTCGAAATTCTATGACAGCATCGGAGAGACACGCTCCCTCATTGTACAACACATATGCTGAATAATACATCACAATGCCAATTGCTCCCCATCACCCGAGCAACATGACATTTCACACGAATCAGCTGCTTTACGCATTCGACACATTGCGTAGACTGGGCGAAGCAGCTGATTCGTGTGACGGGAAACAAATGGGTAAATGCACACTGAGAACCACTGCACTGCGCAGATTCCCAGCTTGTGGGGGGTGGCGCTCCGGCCGTGGTGCGGACACTGTCAAGCTCACTCCCACCTCGGCCGGGACCAGTGCTATGCCTCACAGGCAGTGAGTGTTCTTCGTATGTCCGACACGAAACAGCAGAGCACGACACGCCGAGAAAATGTGGCCATCCTTTGCGTCCGTGGAGGAAGGCCACGGCGCGGCAACATATTGACAATGCACGTTTTCCTTAGGGACGGAGACGTCGGCATCATCCTGAATAGTGCAGAATCGCACCAATCGCTGGATGCTGCGGAAGTGAGGAGCACACGGCATAATGTTTTTCTTCATTTCGTTTGACGTCGACTGGGAAGAGCACCCTTTACAGTAGGTGGAAACAAAATGCGAACTGGTGATTGCTGAAGTTTTCCAAACTGCGTGTCTGTGTTCTCACGAAAAGGCGAAGCTTCGCTACCTGGTCGCTGCCCTGGGGGACCTACTTGTCCTTCATGAGCTTTTGCCAGCAATTTCGTCAGACAATTGCCGAATCTGCAGGTGCTGGTGTGAAGATGATTTCCACTGAATACCGGAGCAGACAGTCTTGGAGCTCTTCTGAACTCCACTGCGGGCTCTCTCTCGAAGATCAACAAAAAGTGGGCATAGTTTGATCCCATGATCAATGTGCGACAGTTCTGCGAACCGTCAGTGGGCGTGTTCAAATCTGGCAGTTTTCAGTTCTAAGGAATCGAGGACAAAACGCTGTGGGGCCGAGGGCCTCAACTGAACAGCAACATACCCCAGAAATCTTCATTCGGGTAGATTTATTGCGCGGTTTACATTGGATACTCCGTATTTGTGGACGGTTCGGCATAGCAGGTGTTGCTGGAAGTGACAGATTCTGCATAGACCCGCCACGTTAGCCACGTGGCAGTATATTTTGTGGACTCGACATTGTAGGCTGTGCTCTTGCCGACGTCAAATGTGCCTAAGGTGCTTTTCCATATTTTGGCCACGCTGCGCGACGCAACGTTTGCCCAAACTATTGCGGACCACTTAGTCACGATTGTGGTCCAAAATGATCTCGATTGTCTCCACAGCCACTAGTAATTGAGGTCCGCGGGATCATGACATCAGCAGTCGATTGCCGCTGTGCGCTTCCCTTTCCGAGACGTTACCGGCAGTCCTGATTCCAGACAGCCAGCTCAGCCCGGCGACTGGTGGTTGCTGGTGGAAACTCGAAGCTTTCAGATGCGACCCTTCCAGCGCCAACACCCAGGAGGCATTGCCTGTTGCCCTAATGGTCGATGAGCTCCCCAACAGCGCTGGCCTGGCCGGGTACACGGACCGCGGTCAGAGCCCGGAACGTGACGGGACGACGGCGGTCACCGCGACGGTCTCAGCGGCAGCCCGACGACGGTCACCACGACGGTCACCGCGACGGTCACCGCGACGGTCTCAGCGGCAGCCAGACGACGGTCACCACGACGGTCACCACGACGGTCACCACGACGGTCACCACGACGGTCACCACGACGGTCACCACGACGGTCACCACGACGGTCACCACGACAGTCACCGCGGCGGTCACCGCGGCGGTCACCGCGACGGTCACCACGACGGTCTCAGCGGCAACCAGGACAGTCTGCGTTGGTCGGCAGCGGCCGTCATGAAGAGCAGCCTCTGTCACTACGTGAGTTCTCCTGATGGCCCGACGCACAATGCGCGGTCATGCCATCTGAGACAGACCCAGCGTCGCCGGTCGCTGCCCGAGGGGCACCCTTTTTGTGAGCTTGGCCAGTGCTTCAGCGCGCTGTGCGTTCAGAAGGAGAAGTGTAACACGAGTGGTGTGACAAGGCACCTGTACGGGACGCAGGCTCTGCACCCTGGACGCTGGAAGATCAACAAGCAGGACCGGCTGATGAGGAAGCCCAACAAGCAGCCTCTTACCACGGAAGACTTTGTCTGCCCCATGATGACGGACCTCTCTATTAAGAGCATGATTGACAGCACCGTCAGCGTGTCCACCACGGCGGCGGAGGACGCGCAAATACGGCGGATGGCCACGTCGCGCCTCCACGCCAACACGAACGCCGAGCGTCTCGACATCGACGAGACGGTGAGGGTGATGAAGGGCTTGGAAGCAACGCGGCGCTCTTTCAGAAGGAGAACAGGACATCCTTTAAGATGCTGTACTCGAACGCCCACCTCGGCGCGGTCCCCGCCAACCACCTGGCTGCGTCAGCCGCCGAGAGCAGCCTCGACGAAACGAAACCACCCTCCTCCGACAGCGAGGATGTGCTCGGTTCTTCTGATGACGAGGCGGCGGCCTAGGCGGCGAGCGCCAGAGCAGGCAGCCGCAGAGGCCGCAAGCGACTCGCTGGCGATGGCGGCAGCGGCAAGGCACGGCAACAAGGAGGCGACGGTGGTCGCGATTGCGGCGGAAATGGCGGCGGCGGTGCCGGCCGCGGAAACGCACGGCAACAAGGAGGTGCCGATGGCCTCGATGGCCGCGATGGCGGCGGTGGCGGCGGTGATGGTTGAGCGAGTAGCCGGAAGGCGTCGCGCGGTGGCGCCACCTCCAGAGCCGCACGTGCTCACCACTCAGGACGTCTGAGCCGGACGGACCGCTACGCTGCAGCCATCGCAAAGAGTCAGAGCCAGCGGTCGTCTCCGGCAACCGCCCGGTCGCGAAAGGTTGGTGTTGGAAAAACAATGGTCAGAAGGAGCAACAATGACGGCACTTCATCGACGCCAATCGATGTCGACGACGAGAAAAAGACGCAGTCAGGCTTGGTGCACGACGATGGGTGGCCAGAAGACACACGTGCACGCTTCGAGCGTACCCTTCCTGCTTGCGTGTCGCCGCGATTCGGGGGCACCCCCCCCGTCCGCATCGCTCACGCCGTCATGGCGGAGCTGTACCAGTGGCCTTTTGAGGACGTCGACGCTGACATTGCGGGAGTGGTCATCAAAGGCGCGTCAGACTCGCAGGTGCGCGGGTTTATGCTGAACTCTGGGATGTTATCGTCCGCCCAGGTCGCGGAGTGCCTGTGCTCGGCCATGTCGCCGCCTCTGCGCCGGGCGTCCCTGTCGAGTATTGCCTACGCGGTCCAGCGTGTCGTGGACACTACCGCTGCTGCAGCGGCTGACGCAACGGGGTCCGGTCCGGTCGGTGCTGCCTCTGTTGCGTTTCCGGCGACGACCGCAGGAAGGGGCCCTGTTGCTTCCCCTCGCGCCGAATCGACACTGCCCAACCGTGGTACCACTGCACGCACCATCGGTGCTCGACGTGCCGTGGCCATCCTTGCGCCACCCGGGTTCCGTGGTCTTCCACGACCAGTAGCTGGCGGCCTGTCACAGCGTGTCACCCCCACTCCTGCAGCTCACATTGCCGCCGCTGCACCACGCACCTCTGACGCCTCTGTGACCCCCGCGGCGTCCACGGCTAACGCGGCGCCCAGTGCCGGGTCCGGCACCGCTCTGATGCCCCTTGTCGCAGTCGCTCATGTGACTGCGGTTGCCGCACCGGAGGTCTCCTCTATGGCCCCTGCAGCAGCAGCTGCGGCAGGGTTGCGCAATGTCGGCACCGCAACCGACGCGTGACTTGCATTGGCGTGGGTGGCTTCATGGGGGTCCTTGTCTTGACCGACCGTTTCGTAGTTCCTTCTGCACGGGATAGCGCCTGCTCAGTCTTGTTCACCCATTCTTTTTCTCTTTATCGGCCTGCGAGGCCAGGTTGTGCCCCGCTCTGTCACCAAGTCGATATGGGACTTGTGCATGGCAGCGTTCCTGCGGGCACTGCGGTGGCACTGCGGTGCCCTACGCCCAGAAGATGGATCGTCGACAGCGCAGCCACGACTCAACCACGTTGATGGGTTTTCTGAGAGGGCACAGGGACTGCGGGCATCCAAATTGAGTAACAGTGGAGATCAAATGGCCGACAGTTATCGAATCGGCACTGGATTGACGAGGGCACGAACTGCCCGCGCTGCTCGGCCGTCATCAGAGCGCCCGCCAGCCTATCATTTCCAAGGCTGCAGCAGAGACCGCGACGCGACCGGCCCGGCCGCGGCGTGGAATTACTGTACCCGAGCTGCGACCGTTCTGGCCTCTGCGCTTTTCGGGGCATGTGGTGGTCGTTTGACGGCGGCCGCTGTGCCTCACCCGTCGCCAGGTGCATGCACCGTGAGTCCATCGTTCCTTCGCGAATGAGATCCATGAAAGGGCTACCCTCGCCGTCCAGGGGTACTTGCACACACCACAGAAACCAAGAAGAATCCTGTGTGCGCTTCGTTGCAGAACTGGTCATCTCATGGGGCGCACCGATGAGGCACACTCACCCACTGGAGCACACTGCCAAGGCCCAACCGTCGCACTGGACAAACTCTTCAGAGCCCACCCAGACTTTGTGTGTGACTTGCACGTGGGGCCGCCAGCCGGACTGTTCTATCTCGACGGGCCTACCAGCGAACAGCTTGGCGCCAGCGCGACGTCCCTACGGGAGCGCGGCGCATGCTCTTGTTTTCACGTCGGCCACACAGCAACGATGCGGCCGGCCGGTGGCGCTGTCTCTGGAGTGGACCAATCACTATCCTTTTGCCCCGCGGGTACAACGCGAGGGAACGCAAGTGCCTGGTTGTCGACTTCGGTGACACACCGCCCGGACCGCTCGTGTTGCTGCCGCCGTCGACGGCCCCGTGGCAGTCGTCTCATTGTGCATCCCCTGGGCAGAAACCAAAGCGCCGCACGTGTGGCCGCTGCTGCTGACGTCGCCGTCACCGTCGTCGGTTTGAGCTTCCTCGCGGCAAAGGTCCACACACCCCTCCTGTCGCCACTGCCGTCACCGTCGCAGATTCGTGTCTTCGTGTGGGCACAACCATCGCGTCGCTCGTGTTACTGTTGCTGTTGACGTTGCCGTCGGCGCCGACAGGTTTTGTATCGACTAGACGCATCCCAAGGCGCCGCCCGTATTTTCACTTCCTTTGGCGGCGCCGTGGCCGTCGTCAGTTTGTGCGTTGGCGTGGCCACGCCCCACGAACCTCCCGTGTTGCCACTGCCGTTGGCGGCGCCGTCGCCATCGTCGGTTTGTGCGTTCGCGTGGCCACCCCCCACGAACCTCCCGTATTGACGCTGCTGCTGACGGCACCGTCACCGTCGACGGGTTTCGCGTCGACTAGACGCATCTGAAGGCTCCGCTCGTTTTGCTGCTGCCGTTGGCGGCGCCTTCGCCGTCGTCGGTTTGTGCGTTGGCGTGGCCACGCCCAACGGACCTTCCGTGTTGCCGCTGCCGTAGGCGGCACTGTCGCCGTCGACGGCTCGCTGATCTACGTGGCCACGCTTCACTCTCCGTTCCTGTTGCTGCTGCAGTGTACGGCGCGGTTTCCGCCGGCAGCTGCTGGGTCGACGCGGCCACGCCTCGCGCGCGGCTGCTGTTGCTGTTGCTGCTTCCGCTGCCGCTGACGGCGCCGACGTCGTCGGCGGTGCTCGAGACCAAGCGGGCACGCCCCGCGTTCCACTGCTGTTGCGGTCGCCGCTGCGGCGAGCGCCGCCGCCAGTATGGTTGGCTGCTCGGTCCCCGACACGCTCCATTGCTGCCATATGAGCCCTTGGTGTTGGTGGCGCCTGTACCTGTCGGCGTTGCCGGGATGGGCCCGCGGAAACCTACGACACCGCATCCGCACGAAGTTACGCCGCCTCAGACGTCATCTTTGCCCCCCTCTCCTCAGCTGCCTCCAGCGACGCCAACGCCGCGGCCGCCACGACGCTTCCTCTTCCCTCCTCTCGAGCATGCGCCAGAAGGTGGCATACCGATTATATCTCTGATCACGCCGCCAGCGTCACCTAAGGCGACCGCTGGAGCGTTGACAGCAACAGTCGCAGCTTCCGGCGACTCGGACGGCGCGCGTCCCCGGCGCGCGGCCGTGTTTCTCTTACGAAACCTCCGCCGATACCGAGGTCCCGCTCTGCGCCGGTCACTGCCGACAGTGCCATCGTGTTTTCTGTCAACGCACGTTGCCAAGGGCTTGACAACAACGCCAAGTTCCCCAAAGACGGAGACGGAGAGCGGCGAGAAGCAGCCCCGTGGTCGTTGCGCCGGAGCAGGTGGCGGCGGTGCTGCGTCCGCAGATGGTGATGGTCTTCCAGGGGGAGGTGCTGGTGGTCGTTATCATCGACGCTAGCAATGAGTGTGGGGTGGGACGCCGCAACTGTGGCGCGCGGGCCCGGCCTTGTCTCTCACCTGAAAGAGATGAGCGAGTTGATGGACCGGAGTGGATGCAATAATGGAATAGTCTTTGATGCTCTCATAGCCACCGCAATCTCCGCCTCTTCCAGCACCTTAGGCCTGTCTACGAGCGCTCGGTCTGCAAACCTTCATTCTGGGCAGCAAAGACGTTCCCAGCCACCCACCTTGTCAACGCAGACGCACACACAGGCCCCGGCTCAGCTCCCACGGCACACCACCGCCGCCGGCGCGCCGACGGCCGCGCCGATTAACGGGTCGCGGACCAGCGACGCACGAGACCACAAACGACGCACGAACCACCGCCGACCTGTGCTCGTTCTTAACCAGCTCGTACCAGCCGCGGAGGCCCTGGAAGCGGTCACGCGCCCGCCCCGCGTCGGCGGCCGCGTCGGCCGCCGCCGCCGCCGTCCCGTCCGCGCCCGTCATCCCCGCCAGGGCCAAGAGCCCCGCGCCGCCGTCAATGAGGCACGCACGCCACGACGGTCTTGCCTACCTCCAGCAGCCCTCGTGCGGTGGCCACCGCGGCCGTCCGCTCAATCACCTGTAGGAGGGGGCGCTGCAGCGTGCCGGTGCGCCCCGGGGGGCTGGTGGTTTTCGGACATGCCACAGCTGTGGCACGACCGACACCCACCGTGCCACGCCAACATCTTTCGTGCAGGTCGCGACGCGTCTCGCCCATGATGCCTGCCTGCGCTGCCCGCTCCCCGTCGTACGTGGGCGTGGTCGTCTTGGCGCCCGCCTGCGTCGGGCCTGGGCAGAGGCGACGGAGGGCGGGTGCGGCGCCGCCGCGGGACGCACAGGCCGTGGCGGCAGCGTGTGCCGGGCCGCTACCACCGCCGAGCTCCACCCACGCCTCGCCCGTGGGACCGCCGCAGCCATCCTCCAGCACGAGACGGCCGCTTTGGGGCCAACCGCGAGGCCGCCGTCAGTCCCCACGTCGCCAACCGCCGCAGCTACAGCCACCGCCGCCGAGGCCACGGGGGCCGCCACCGCGGCCGCCCCCCCCACCGCTCCACCGCCCCGGACGTGGCAGCCGCCACCATCGGCGTCGCCGCCGCCGCGGCCACCGCCACTGCCGCTGCCGCCATCACCACTGTTTCTTCGGCAGCGGGTGGGACGATGGGGGTGCATCGGAACCACCGCCATCCATTGGCGGCGGTGGCGGCACCGGCGGGGCGGCGGTGGCGGCACCGGCGGAGCGACATAGGCGGGACGGCGGCGACTGCAGCATCGGTTTGTTGGCTGTGGCGCTCTGGCAAGGACGGCACACGTCCAAGTGGCAATGTCTGTGTCGGTGATGTCCCTCTTACAGCGATGATCTGGCCAACCACAAGCCGTCTATTATGGTCGTTTTTTTATCGTTTCAGGTGAAAGAAGCCCCCTGTGCGTGCCATGTGTTTAGACTGCAGCGTGAGGGAATTGAAAACATGCTCACTTTCCACTGGCGAGTGAGCCCCCGTTCGAGGCTTGCGCCAGCCACATGCCTGATCGCGCTTGTTGTGGGAGGCTACATCAGAAGTTGTCACCATTCGGCGAGCAGAAGTGCCACTGAACGAGCATTCACCATAACCAAGGAGCTTCGGTCGATGGTGAGCCCCATCATTGAGCCCTCTGAGAGCAAAATGCAGACGACGATGTCGATCTGTTGACGATCTCCCCCGCCGGCGTGCCCCTTCCAGTCTCCGGTCTCGATGCCGTGTGATACACACGGCCAAGGAGCATCCATCGCGGGGCGCTCGGTGACCTTTCGCCACCAGCGCTCGTCACTGTCACGGGGCACCCATCGCGGGGCGCTCGGTGACCTTTCTCCACCAGGGCTCCTCACTGTCACGGATCGCTGGATCCTCTCCGCGTCAACGCCCTGCCCGCTGCAGAGGCGACGACACCGGACAACGTCGGTGATAGCGCTTTCAAGAGCCGTGCGGTCCATTTGGTACGTGCCATGTTGTCGTTCCTTTTTTCGCCAGAGTGGACCAGCGTCGTCGTATTCGTGAGTGTTCAATGTACCTGACTCATGAGAGGCCCAACCGCCGGCTTGTCGTATCTCCCACATCGCCCCGTATTTGTTTTGAGCCACTGCTTTTTACGCATTCAGGGACCCCGCTACTCGTCATGACGTGCTTTCTTTGTCTCTTTGAGGCCCCGCCTGGTGCGCAAGGACACCCGACTCGCCGATGTCAGCTGCGGCAGCAGCTTCAGTGCCGCCATTGGGTCTACAAGGAGCATATTTTTTATCTTCTTGGACCCTGCCTGTCCGAGACATGCTCCCACAACAAGCAGTGTGCCGTGCGCGGTTTGGTTGGTCATACCAGCCACTCCCTCACGTTGAGCCCGACTCGCTGGAGGTTGACGCCTGCCGGGTTTGTGGTCCACATTGCGTCGCTCGGGGTGCCCATCATCACTGGTATTGACTTTGTGTGTCCATTGGTGGGCGACTGCCAAGCCAGTCGCATAGTGGCCGCCGTCCATGACCTCGCTCTCTCTGCACGGTGACGTCATGTTCTCGTTGTTTCCGTTTTTCCTTCAGCGGTGCAGTGCGTTTGGTGATTCTCATCGTTTTTTTTTCTTCGCTTGAACGGTGCTGTGCGTCGTCTGCATCAAAAAGGTCGAGCGAAAACTTTCCCAGCGACTTGAAAGACAGCACCGTGGTGAAGCCGCGGTTGGCATTTGACGATCTGGACGGATCGAAGTCGGCAGGGCGCTCGGCCCATTGCCGTCGCTCTGCTGCAACTCTGCGAACTTGCGAGTGTCCACTCGTCTGTCGTGACTCACCTGCATCAAAAAACCGGGTCAGGCGGCCTTGTGATCTCTTTGCACCTCTGGCAGGGCGGTGCTCGAGCGACGCGGCGCTACCGCCGCACGCGCAAGCTTGCCGGCCGCCCCTGCGCGTACAAGCGGCCATGTAGGCGGCTCTAGTGCTCCAGTAGACGGACACCGCGACAGCCACAAGAAACAGCAGTGAAGGGGACTGGAGGGTGGAAGAGGCGGGGATGTCTGACTAGCATATATACAAAGGGTCGGTGTGTGGTTCTGGTCGAAGCTTCTCTCGCCTTCCAAGAAGGAGGCGCTCCCATTGGCGAGAAGCACAAAAAACAAAGCGCTGCCTGCTCCTTGCACCATCCCAGAGCAAACGTGTTGGCCACCCTCAAACGGAGTGCATCAAAGTCTATTTTCAAAGGCAGGGAGGAGGGGAGAAGCTGAGGAAACCGCCGCAGCTGTCCTCGGCGCCGCCGCCGCCACAGTCACCGCTGCCAACCCCTCCGCCGTCACTGCCGTCATCGCCGCCACGCTGGCAGCCCGGAGCGGCCGCGCCACGCGCATGACACGAGTCAGACACGTCCGGCGTCCGCGTGGGCCGCCGACAGCACTGCTGCCGCCGTGCCGAACACCAGCGCCACCTACACGTCCGCAGCGCGGCGGGCCTTCACTGCCGCGTCAACCCCGGCTGCGGTCGGCGTGGCACCGCGGCGGTGACGCGACGGTGACGACCGCCGCCGGCGGACAAGGGACGAGGGCGGACGCGGCTACCCCGTGGGCGGCGTCGCCCGTGCCCCAAGCGGCGGCCACACGTGCCGTCACCGCCGGCTAGAGCGCCGCCTTTTCGTCCGCCGCAACGTTGCCTGCCGCCACCACCGCCGCAGCCACCGGCGACGCAACCACCGCCGCCGTCAGCACCGACGACGAGCGCGTGCAGCGCCGCCGCTGCGTCCGCAGCCGTCACCGCGGTCACCGTCGACCGCTCTGCCAGTTGCGGCACGAGCCCCGGCCCGCGAGCAGACGTGGCTGTCGTCCCTGACGTGACTGCGACGGGGGGGGGGGGGAGGAGGGGCGTGCAATGGCCCCCTGGTGCGCCACACCAAGCCCCGCCCCCCGAGAAGACGTGGCTTTGCCCCCTGACGTGACGGCGAAGGGGGGGGGGGGAAGATGGGCGTGCAATCGACCACTGGTGCGCCACAGCAAGCCCCGTCACAGTCCGCCGCACGGCCGCGACCGCCGGAAGGAAAACAGAGTTTCCCAATACCAAGGCCGCCACCCAGCCCGACGTCGCTGCGGCCGCCGCCGCCGTCACGCGCGTGCGCAGCAGAGCAGCCACCCGGACGCCACCGCCGAAGCCCGTGGCTACGCCGGTGCCGCCGTCGCTGCTGTCGCTGCTGTCTCAGGACGTCTTCATCGCCCTCCAAAGAACAGGGGGCGACCGCGCGACCGCGCGCAAGCGCGACCGGCACAGCCGGGTGTCGCACATTGGATCAGAACCGCAGGCATGGCACACACTGTGACATGAACTGATCCTGACGAGAGTCATGAATGAGTCAAAACGAAAGAGAGGCTGCCTCCTTGTGCCGCGGTGTGAGCGGCGGAGATGATGCACTGTTAACTGTTCACCCGATCGGGAACAAAACGTCCGCGAGCATCAAACGTACAGCACGTACCCATCCGGCGGCCGTCAGAGCGCGGTATTCTCACGACGGGATGAGGAGGTCGGAGTAACAACTACTTGCCCGCGACGGCGCCATGATGACAGGCCGATGACGGCGCCGCGAAGATGGTCTGCCAAAGACGGCGCGACGACGGCAGGAAGACGCGACATCGACGTCGAAACAAACCATCGGCCTGCAGACGGATGCGGGAGAGCAGCAGATTCGACTGACCGGAGAGCGGCCGATTCGACGGCGGGAGACAGAAGTGGGAACTGATGGGCATGCATCAACGAGAAGTTGCAGGTGTTCTCGGCAGTGCACGGGTTTGTCCCTTCGAGACTTCCGATAGGAACGACATTTCCTGCCTGATCAGCCCTGAAATATCAATTGACGACCAGGTACGGGACGGTTTCGCGGTAGCCCCCGTCTGTTTGACATTGATTTCGTGCACGCCTGGTGCATGTTCATTCAATAAGACGTAGTTAGTTTCGATGTGAAGAGCTTCCAGTTCAGCTGTGTCTCCGCAGTAAAAGCGACCGGCCATCACGCGTCATTTGTCGTATCGAACATGGGTCAGGTTACTTGCTGTCAAGCGCCAAGTTCCACAGCAGCGGTCGACACATTCGTCGCCACTCCTTGGACACCTCGCGACCAAAAAAGGCGGGCTCTTGGAGATCTCCCCGCCGCGGCCGTGTCGAGGTGCGCCAACTCCCCGGCGGTGCTACCGGCGGTTGCGTCACCGACGACACCCCCGCCGCCATCAATGTCGGTATTGGGAACAGCCACTTACTTTTGCTCCGCCACGGCGACGCCCTCGATACGGATGTGACCAAACATTCTGCTCATGTTCCGGCAGCTGCTACGGCGGCGCCCACGGCTCCGCAGTCGTGCATGGCGGCCTCGTGGGACGTCGGTCGCGCTGACGGCGATGCAGTGGTGACGGTGATAGAGACGTGCGGCGAGTGCTGGCCGGTGCTCGCGGTGCCTGCCGTGGTCGCGGTGGTTGCGGTGGCGGTCATCCTCCCGCCGCCGTGCACAGCCGCCTCGTGCGGCGGCTGTCGCGCTGGCGGCGACGCAGCGGCGACGGTCATGGAGACGTG
>Ga0115031_1002174_pt1 | contig 14571 bp, 10 predicted proteins | sample Maine_Asex4_meta_FD_87301 | JGI IMG/M metagenome (GOLD analysis project Ga0115031, IMG submission 87301) | Marine algal microbial communities from Maine, USA - Maine_Asex4_metaG | ecosystem: Host-associated > Algae > Red algae > Unclassified | place: Maine, USA | collected 2015-01-05
CCCTATATACGTCAACTGCTGGGCAGTATCCTTTCGCGAGGCAGTCACCTCATCAAACGCTCTTACCTGATGCCCGCAACGGCACTGGACCGTGACGTAATGATTGACGTGTACCGCCCCGCCGTCCCACCCTGGCGGCTGCTGAACCTGGTGATTTTTAACGACGGGCAGGACCTGCCGCACATGGATTTCGAAGAACAGCTGCGTGAGGCCTTCCGCGAAGGCACCCTGGCTCCGGTCATCATTGTTGGGGTACACGCCGGTGACCGGATGCGGGAATACGGAACGAGTGGCCGCCCGGACTATAAAGGGCGGGGCGACCAGGCGGATAGCTACGAAAACTTTCTCGTGCAGGAACTGGTACCCTGGATGGAATCCCGCTTCAATATCCGTCAGCTTCCCGGGCGGCGGGCCATCGCCGGCTTCAGTCTCGGTGGGCTCAACGCCTTCGATGTCGCCTGGCGCAACCCCGGTGAATTCGGCCTGGCGGGTGTCTTCAGTGGCGCACTCTGGTGGCGGCACAAAGCCTTCCGGGAAGACGAGCCCGATGCCGACCGCATCGTGCACGACTACGTCAGAAAAAGTAAAAAAGCCCCCGACGTACGCTTTTGGTTCATGGCCGGAACCGAGGACGAGACGGACGACCGCAACAAAAACGGCATCATCGATGCCATCGACGACACCCTGCAGCTCATGTCGTTACTGGCCGATAAGGGCAAAAAAGAAAATGAAGACTTCACCTACCTGGAAGTTGAAGGCGGTAAGCACGAACCCGAAACCTGGGGGCGGGTGATGATGGACTTTTTGCGCTGGATGTCGGACCAGGGATGATCGCTGATTTCCAAAATTTTAAAATTCTTATACCCTACAAATCTAATTCCCGCTTGTCCTTCTCTTACAGTCTTCCCCTTCTCAACCAAAATACTTTTCCATGCCACGCATAACACTCTTTTTGTTGGCCCTCCTATGTAGCCTTGGTCTCTCTGCCCAGGATTTTACCGAGGTAGACAAAAGCCCGATGGACGCAGCCTACTACCCGGCCCGGGCGGCTTTCAGAGCATTTTCCAAAACCGACAGTGCCGCCATGGCGCTGGCGCCAAAAATTCGTGTCCTCTACAGCCGCCCCTACAAAAAGGGGCGCGACGTTTGGGGCGGAGACCTCGCTCCTTACGGGGAGCCCTACCGCCTGGGCGCCAACGAAACAACGGAAATTCACTTCTACGCCCCGGTAAAGATCGGCGATGCCGTCGTTCCCGCCGGCCGGTACACGATCGGCGCCATCCCGAATGCTGACAACTGGGAAGTGTTCTTCTCCCTCGACGTGGATGGATGGGGCGTATACGCCTACAAGCCGGAACACAACGTAGCAACGATCACCGTTCCCGTTGGCAGCACCGACGAGGAGGTGATCGAGAACTTCGCCATTACCCTCTACGAAGCCAGCCCCGGCGTCGTTCACCTGAAAATGGGCTGGGACAAAACGGTGGTTGAGGTTCCGATTATGATGATTGACTAACCGTTAGTGTGCAGTAACATTTGGAGCCCCTCGGCGCACTTCTCAGCGAGCCTCTCCTTCGTCGGGGCTCGCTCGAAGTTTGCTCAGAGACCGCTGTTCAATGTCATGGCTGACCGCGCATAGCGCACGGCCGGAAAGCCTCCAAGTACTGGTCTGCGAGTACACCCTGAGCCCGTTCGGCAAGCTCTGGGGAGTCCGGACTTTAGCTGAAGGGTAAAGGGAGCCGAAGGGTACATTCGACTACGCTCAGCAGAACTGCGCCGAAGGGCATCTAACACGTAAAAACTTAGATTACATTGTTATTAGGGAGTATCTTTCCCAGATGACGTCCACCCAAGCCCCCATTTTCATCGCTGCACCAGCCCGCCGTTCGGGCACTACTTTACTCCAAAGGCTATGTATTGGTTCTGGCGAAGCCATGGTTTTTGGCGAAAGCGCCGCCAACGATCTGGTACAGGCAGGGATGGTGTTTACCTACAAACAACAATTCATTTCCTACAGCAGCAAAGCCCGGGATGCACAGATCGCCGGGGTAAGAGCGGGCAAGGTCAACCAGTGGATCCCCGACATTCTGCCCGAAACGGAAGATTACCTGTCTATCCACAGCGGCCTGCTGGATCAACTGTGTGCGGGCTTCGCAGCCGCAGCAAAATGCGATCGTTGGGGCGTAAAATTGCCGGAGTGGCCCGTACGAAACCTGGCCTTTTGGCAATCCCGCTATCCTGAGTCCCGCACCATTTACATCCTTCGGGAAATTGAGGAGTGCGTCAGCTCTGCCTTCAAAATGGGCATGCTTACAGAAGAAAGCCATAAGGACGAATTCCGTCAAATATACCAGCAGCATCTGACGATGGCTAAGCGGGATCTTTCGGCGGAACAAACTTACTTTCTGGATTATGCGCTGTTGACATCGCCTTCTGCTGCAGAGGAGTTGGAGAAAGTAGCGGCCTTTCTTGGTTTGAGTGGTTTGCCTGCTTCCGTGCTGGCGGTTCGGGTGGGGGATTATTCGTAAACAAACCAAGGGCTCCGCAGCGCAATGCCGGGAGCCCTTTTCAATACCTATAATCAGCTCAGGTATTCTCTTACCGGCCGGGGGCCGAAGTTTATGTACGTTGTGCCCTCAGGGCTTAGAGCTTGTTTGGGTTTTGCTTTCTGGTCGATGAGCGAAAAACTTGCATAGCAGTAGCTATGCAAGTTTTGAGCGAAGAAGAGCAGAGCAAAATTTGGCGCAGGTAGGCCGAAATGTTAAATCCAAACAAGCTCTTACATATTAGCAATGATCTCGTCGCCAAATGCGGAACACTTCAGGAGGGTGGCACCGTCCATAAGGCGTTCAAAATCGTAAGTGACGCGCTTCTTGGCGATGGCACCGTTGAGGCCCTTGATGATGAGGTCAGCGGCTTCGGTCCAGCCCATGTAGCGGAACATCATTTCTCCGGAGAGAATGACGGAGCTGGGGTTTACTTTGTCCTGGCCGGCATACTTTGGTGCCGTACCGTGGGTAGCTTCGAAGATGGAAACACCAGTGTTGTAGTTGATGTTAGCTCCCGGCGCGATGCCGATACCGCCAACTTGTGCAGCGAGGGCATCGGAGATGTAGTCACCGTTAAGATTGAGGGTAGCAATTACGCCGTACTCTTTGGGTCGAAGGATGATCTGCTGCAGCATGGCATCAGCAATCACGTCTTTGACGATGATCTCACGGCCTTCGTGCTTAATGACGTGCCACGGGCCACCGTCCAGTTCTTCACCGCCGAAGTCTTGTGCGGCACATTCGTAGCCCCAGTCACGGAAGGCTCCTTCCGTAAACTTCATGATGTTTCCTTTATGGACGAGGGTTACGCTGTCCTTGTTGTTATCGATGGCGTACTGAATAGCCGCCTTAACGAGGCGGTTGGTGCCCTCCTGGCTTACGGGCTTGATACCGATACCGGTCGTTTCGGGGAAACGAACCTTCGCGTAACGCTCGGGGTAGTTGGCCTTCAGCCATTGGAGGAAAGCGGCGTTTTCGTCGGTTCCTTCAGCGAATTCGATGCCGGCGTAGATGTCTTCGGTGTTTTCCCGGAAGATGATCATGTCAACGTGCTCGGGGTTCTTCACCGGGCTGGGTACGCCTTCGAAGTACTGTACGGGGCGTACACAGGCGTAGAGATCCAGCTTCTGGCGTAGTGCTACGTTGAGAGAGCGAATGCCTCCACCGACGGGCGTCGTCAGGGGGCCTTTGATGGAAACGAGGTACTCATCGATATTGTCCAGGGTTGCCTGTGGCAGCCATTCGCCGGTCTTGTCCATTGCTTTCTGGCCTGCGAGTACTTCTTTCCAGACGATGGCCTTGCTTCCACTGTAAGCTTTCTCCACGGCGGCTTCCAGAACGCGGCTCGCCGATGCCCAGATATCGGGACCGATGCCATCTCCTTCGATGAAAGGGATGATGGGGTCATTGGGGACGTTCAGTTTGCCGTTGGCGAGGGTAATTTTGGTTCCGCTCATGGATTTTTTGTATTTACTTAGCAGTTAGTAGCACAAACATGCGCCTTAGACCGGCAAAAATAACAAAATTTGCGCGGCTAATAGACTTAATATGTGAGCGGAATGGTAGTTTACCGCCCATAACCGTTTTTGATTTGAGCAAGCATCTATCTTTTTTCCTTTTTGCCTTACTTCTGGTGGCCTGCGGGTCACGCAGGGTAGCCGTCGCTGATGTGCCACCGCCCGTTGAGGGAGCGACACCAGATCAGCTAACAGACACGATCCCTCCCGGCACGGAAAAGCAACTGCCTAACATCGTCAATGACGATGAAATAGCCGGTCCGTTTTTGCCCCCTCCCATTCCGGAAACAATTTTTGCGCCTTACCTCCGCCGGGCGGAGACATCCGCTCCGGGCCTCCCCTACCCGGACAACAGCTGCCACATGGCCGTTGAGGTTCGCAATTACGATGGCGTTGACGGATGTGGCATCCTGCTGGAATCCGACGAAGGGAATCTTTTCCTGGTTGGCGCTACCCCAAGAGGCGACCCTCTGGAAGCAGGCACCCGCATAAGTATTGGTTATGAGCTGATGAGAAATTTTGAAGGCTCTAATTGTGGCAATGCTGATGCAGTAATCCGGATTACCTGCATCCGGTTGCTCCGGGTAAGCTCCGGCGTACCCCGGCCCATTGTTTGTGAATCATACGACAGGCCCAGCCGCTGGCTGTTGAATCTGGCCCTTGGCGTGGGCGCTACCTACGTTACCCGATACCCATGGGAGGATGGCCGGTTCGTCTACCTCATCGAGTCGCCCTCTGGCCAATACCTTTATGATTGCCGTGGCTATCTCATCTGTAAGCCAAGGAAGAACTGCCTGGGTTTCATCAAGGATTCCAGCTCCGGCGTATTAATTTATGAAGGATAATTATCCATAAACCGCTACGGATACGGCCAGCTATACGTTAGTGCTTATAACGAATGACCCATTTCGGGCGTTCTTTCCGTAGGCCTGGCTTTTACAAAAGCTATGCGAAGAGCAGACTCTCCATGAAGATCACCCAAGTTGCCGCCTGGTTATTAACGATTGGTCTGTTGCTGACCCTGATTGTGGTGGGCAAAGCCTATCTGGTACCCATATTCATGGCGTTGGTGATCTGGTATCTGGTGAATGCGCTGAACAATCTCTTTCGGCACATCCCACTCGTTGGGGCAAAGCTTCCAAACGGACTAACGTTGGGAATGTCTTTAATTTTCATCGGTCTCTCTCTTTACATGGTGGGAGATACGATTGTTGCTACGGTGCAAAGCTTCGTGATTGACAGTCAGAAGTACGCCCCCCGAATCGATGCTCAGATTGCCCGGGTGTACGAAATTTTCCGGCCGGAGGCCGAGCCCCCCACCCTCAACAGCTTTGCCCTTGGTGATCAGCTCTGGACCTATTCAGCGGACCTGCTCAATACCATCACCAATTTTGCCAAAGGGCTGTTTTTGGTTTTACTCTACGTTCTGTTCTTCCTCATTGAGCAAAATGCTTTTGCCAAAAAAATGACCGCATTGGGCCTTGGCCTTGATGAATCCAACCAGCTCTCGGTCGTGTTACAGGAGATCAATTCAGCGATGAGCACCTACCTCGGGGTAAAGACCTTTACCAGCTTGATTACGGCGCTCCTGAGCTGGATCGTACTGGAAGCGATTAACCTCGATTATTCACTATTCTGGGCCTTCCTCATTTTCCTTTTCAACTACATCCCTACCATTGGCTCCACCACGGCAACGGCCCTGCCCGCTTTTCTGGCCCTCATTCAGTTTGACAGTCTGACGCCATTCCTCGTCGTTGCCATCGGAGTTACGGCCATCCAGGTACTCATCGGTAACATCGTAGAACCCCGACTGATGGGAGACACGCTCAACATAAGCCCTCTGGTAGTAGTCCTATCCCTCATCCTCTGGTCCATGCTCTGGGGCATTGTTGGCATGTTGCTCAGTGTTCCGATTACCGTAGCCATCATTATTATATGTGCTCAGTTCCCTACGACTCGTTACGTCGCCATTCTGTTAAGTAAGAATGGGAAAATATCGGGGATTGACACACTGGAGGAGTAAGGTAGACGGTAGTTTCACAGGCATCTACAGAGGCTACTACCGTCTACAGCACTACCGTCTACCAAACTACCGTCTACCGTTCTACCGTCTACATCACTCCGGCATCGGCCAGCCATAGCTCTGCCAGTCTTCCAGGTAATCCACGTCGGAGAGCGGAGCGAGCTGGTGGACGCTCAGGCCGGCGGCTTTCGTGCGGGCGAGGGTGTCGGGAAGCACCCGTTCGGTACTCCATTTCATATCGTGGAAGAGGGAAGGCTCCAGCTGGCGCATGCCCAATAAAGTATAACCGCCGTCGAGCGCGGGGCCAACTACGAGGTCATAATCGTCAAGGGCCGCAAAAGCTTCCTTGAGATATTCGGTAGTGATGCCGGGGCAATCGCTGCCGATGACGATGGCGCGGTCGTGCCCTTCGGCGAATACTTCACGAAACCCCTGTTCCATCCTTTCTCCCAGGCCTCCGCCGTGTTGGAGGCGTTTGGCGAATTGGTTGTTGGGCCATTCATCCGAAGTATTGATCTCGTTGGAGTAATAGACGAAGCGATCGACGGCATCCAGGCCGAGTGCCTGTTCCCGGGTCCAGTCCGTTAGCTGGTGGTACATCTTTAGCGCCATCTCGTTGCCGACGCTAGCGGCGAGGCGGGTTTTGGTTTTTCCGGGGATGGGGTTTTTGACGAAGAGTAAAAGTGCGGGCATTTTTTGGTTTTGTACCGCCGACTTCAGCCGGTGGAGAATGTGACCCGCCGACTGAAGCCGGCGGTACAAAGCTATAACATCAGGATGAAGCCGAATGCGATGACTCCAATCAAAATCGCTAAAAAGTTGACCAGATCGTTCGTCATCCAGCTAAAGCCACGAACGAGTTCTCCGTGTTCGGATGGCGTATCGCTGAGGCGGCTAGTGGTGGAGTCACGATACTTTGCCTGTAACATTGAGCCCAGCAGGCTATCGAGCAGCATCCCAATAAAACCGGCCAGAATGATCTTCAGGCAAAGTTCCAGGTTGACATGAGGGATAAGCCAAAAGCAACAACCCACCAACAGGGCGGAACCAACCAGGCCGGCGACTGTACCCGCCACCGACACTCCGCCGCTCAATCCCGGCGGCACCTTCCTCCAACGGAGCAGATCATAGGTTGGTTGCTTAAAGTGTTGACCAATTTCGCTGCTCCAGGTATCGGCCGTAGCGATGGCCATAATGATGAGTAGCCAGGCTTCGGTCTGGGGTATCGTTCCATAAATGAGTCCTGCTTCAGGCCACATGAATGCAGCGTAAAAACCATAAACCGCGCCGTTTGCCAGCACCTGGGTGGCATCCCGTGGTTGCTGGTGTTTCGCGTCGCTGGCGGCCGTTTTAGCGGGAAAGAGCTTCCCAATCAGCAGACTGCTGCCGAAAAAAACGAACAGTGGCAGCAGCCAAATCATGCTACGTGAACCGACGGAGACCACCACCGCCAACAGCAGGGCGGCGATGATCCCACCACCCGTCAGGCTTTTTTGGATGCGGGGTATCTGGCTAAAAAAGATGCCTGAGGCGATCAGCGTCAGCAGGGCCGACGGCTCTATGGGATCCTTCAGAAACGCATTTAACAGGAAAGCCGTGAAAAGCGGCACGGTGAGGTTATCCGCCCCATAGGACCCGGCGGCTTCCGAAGCAGCGACGATGACCGCAATGGCCCCAATAACTACGAAATTAATGGCGGGGATATCGGGACCGGCCAACAAATACAACAGGCAAAAACTAAGCACAAAGGCGACGTTGCCCTCCAGTGACTTCGGGTCTCCGGTCAGCTGGTAAGTTCGCTTACCGATCAATTTACCCGTGATGGTCGCTGCCGGATCACATACCGCCAGCACCAACATAGAAAAAGCGATGAGATGTGCATCAGATTCCACCAGGAGAAGGAGGACGAAGGCAAGTGGGAACCAGACAATACCCCAGGCCCTCCGGCCGGACTCTTCCCGCATCAGCTGATTCGTCAGGATGAGCCCAACGAGAACAACCTCTGCACCGGCAACAATCCACATCAGCAGCTGTCGCTCGATTTCCAGGGCAGCAACCGCGCAGGCTCCCACGGCAACAAAGTGTAATATCTTTCGGGTTACCCAATATGGCAGCCAGGCCTTCCGGGCGGTAATCTCGCAGGCAAGGGTAGTAAACACAACGATAATTGCCAGGGGTAGGAGCATGGTAGACGCTTCGCTTTTAGACAGGCTGCGCCTTTTTAGACGGCTTCGCTTTCAGCGCAAAGATGAACCCTATTCGGGAGCCCTAAAAGCGCGGCGTCTAAAAGCGCAGCGTCTAAAAGGCCGAAGGCCGTCTAAAAGGAAAAGAAGCACAGCGCCTTTTCCCGTCTAAAAGGAGCGTAGCGACGCCTACTTCACCTTCGCAATCTTCTTCTGCTCATTATTACTCTCATAAATGCAGTAGGCCTCATATTTTGCCCGGTCGGTTTCCGCCCAGACATCCTTACCGATTTCGCAGACCTTGATGACCTCTTCGTACAGCAGGTTGCCGATGTCGATGCGCGACTCTACGGCAATATCGCGGTCGGCGACCTTGTCTTGCTGGATGTTCATGGCTGTTTCAAACTTCTGGCAGGCATCGGCCAGTTTTTTGAGGTGGCTTTCGTTGAGGCCGGTTTCTTCCAGAAAATTCCACTGGGCGCGGGCGACGCGGATGACGCGGCGGCCACAGAAGAGCAGTTGGGCGTCGGTCATGTCCCCGATTTTGGCGGTGCCAAATTTGCGGTAGCGGCCCGTCCGGTTGCTGAACTTGACGCGCACCCGGGTCATGATGGAGCGGATGGCGTGCTTTACTTTTTCGGAGGCTTCGTACTTCTTATCCGTAACGATCATCTGGTCGCCCAGCAGCTCATCGTCGTCCGGAACTTCAACAAATTTCTGGCATCGGCTGTGAAATCCCTTTAGCCGATGGCCGTCGTAGCCGTAGGTTTTGAAGCTTTTCAGGTCCCGTTTGGCCATCCGGATGGCATCCATGCACATCTGGTAGAGGTCCGCATCGGGAAAGTTATACTTCCGGTTTACCTTTTGTTTTTTCATTAGTAGCAGTAAGGAATACGCTTACAAATGTAGGGTTTATCGCCCAGCAACACAAATTGTTTACGCTAAAGAGAGGTTTTGGGCACTTCGGCAAGCTCAGTGGGGGCCGCTGACGCGGGTGCAATGTGGGGGAATAAAGAGCAGGGTTTAACTGTAGGGTCTTCCGTTTAATGGGATTGAGCCGTGACAGATTTTCGAGGCCTTATCTGGGTTAAAACCCAGACCTGTGCTACAAAGCTCTGGCGAGCTGGCTCGTAAAAAGCGTCGTTATGTCAACTAATTAAAGGGAACACCCTACAGTTAAACCCCTGCTCCAATTACCCCACCCTGCATCCTGCGTCTGCGCCCCGACAATCCAATTCTGCTGCTTACCTTACCTTTAGGAACGCCTCATAAATAACTCCCATATGAGAATTTTTTCCTTGCTCCTCCTTGTTGGCCTGCTTGTCGCCTGCCAGCAAGCTCCCGAAGACTTACCCCAGCGCCCGCCAATTGACATTCGCGTGGAAGGGGAAAACGAAGGAGCGGACAAAGAAAACCGGCACGAACGCTGGCTGGCGAACCTCCACCGGGCCGCCCCCGGCACCGACTGGCGCAAGCTCGAAAGCCACAACGCCATGGCCCGCCACCGCAAACGGCAGGGCAGCTTTTTGCAAAAAAGCAGTGAGTCTTTTGCCGATGGACTGCTAACGGGAGAATGGTTTGAGCGTGGCAGCAAGTACACCGCCGGCAGCATCTTCGACGTCGTGCAGGACCCCAATGATGCCAACCACCTCTTCCTGATGTCCGCCGGCGGCTCGATCTGGGAAATGGACTACGAAAACGAAGCTTACAATCTCGTCAATCATGACATTTACTTTGATCATGAATACCTCGGACTGGTGCCCACTGGCGGCAGTCGACACCTGATCGCTTTCTCGGACAGCCGGCCTATGTATTCCCCCGATGATGGTAAAAGCTGGGAATTCGCCACCGTCACGGATGGCGGAACTCCCGTTACGGCCTCGATGATGGACAACTTCTTCTCTCCACAGGTCATCGGGAAAGAAATATTCACCACGATCAAAATCCAGGAAGAGAACTACCTGATCTTTCATTCTATGGACGGAGGTAAAAATTACCAACGAATAGCCGAACCTCCGGAAGCCACCGCCAAGGGCAGCCAAACCATCACCCACCTGTACAATCCACCGGAAACTGACCGGCTCTTCGTTGCCATGAAACGGCAGGGGGATGATGCTGGCGTGAACCTCTACGAACTGGACCGTGCAGCAGAAACCTTCCGCCTAGTCAGTGCTGTTTCCGTAGATGAAACCGGCAACTTCCGCTCCCGGATCGCAGCGGCCAGGCAGCCGGGAACGGACAGCCTGCGAATCTTCCTCCAGGCCTACGACCAATTGTTCCGCAGCGATAACGACGGGGTAGACTGGCGGGAAATGCCCCGCCTCGACAAAGTTCCCTGGCGCTACCAATCCATCTACGTACGCCCGAGCGACCCCGACTTCGTTGCCTGGGGCGCCGTGGAGCTCTGGGTCTCCCACGACGGAGGCGAAACCTTCGCCTACCCCAACCGCTGGACCGATTATTACACCGACCCCGTCCGCTACCTCCACGCCGACATTATGCGGCTGACCGAAATAACGGACCGTCATGGTGAGTCACAAATGCTGGTAAGCAGCCACGGTGGCCTGAACCTTCTCAACCCCGCCGACAGCATGTGGTACAACGTAGCCCAGGAGGGGCTCAACGTAGCGCAGTATTACGACGTGAGGACGAACCCCGGCAACGGCGACATCATCTACGCCGGCTCCCAGGATCAGGGCTTCCAGATTCTTGATGAGAACGACAGCAACCGGCGGGAGGTACTGGGCGGCTATCAGTGGTTTAGCGGAGACTACGGCCACCTGGACTTCGCCGAAGAGGGAAACATTTTCTTCACCGCCTACCCCGGCGGCTCGATCTATGGCTTTTTTGACGTGCTGGACACCGACGAAACCCTGGGATGGAGCATTTACGAAATTGAGAGCCCGGACGAGTTCATCTGGATCACGCCCATGATGTCTCCGCCCCGCTTAGACGGGCAGGTGAAGCTCTACATCGCCGGCGGAAGTGCGGACACAGCACGAGCAGGCTCTTTCCTGGTGGAAGTGGATATGAACCGGGACAAAGACGACTTCAGCTACGGAGAGATGAGCGCACGCGACCTGCCTTTCGACTTTAAGGATGCGGCGGCTGGTCAGATTTCCGCGATGACCTATTCGCCCATAATTCCGGACCGGTTTTACGTAGCGACGGATCAGGGACGCTTTTTCGCCTCCGACGACCGGGGCGAAAGCTGGGAAGAGACGCTGAACTTTCTGCCGGAAGGCTGGTACCTCTACGGGCAGGCGATCCATGCTTCGAAGACGGAAGCCGAAACGGTTTGGCTGGGCGGCTCGGGCTACAGCAATCCGCCCGTCTGGCGTTCAGAAGATGGCGGAGCGAACTTCTTCCCGGCCAGTGATGGCCTGCCGCCTACGGTGGTCCACGGGCTGGCGGCGAATGCTTCCGAGAGTCTGATTTTTGCGGCTACGGAGGCCGGCCCCTTCGTGTACGTCGTCAGCGAAGAGCGGTGGTTTGATCTGGCGGGGCAGTTTGCGCCAACCATGCGTTACTACTCGGTTGAGTTCCTGGCCGACCGCAACATCGCCCGCTTCGGCACCTACGGCCGGGGCGCGTGGGATTTCCAGGTGGAGCAGCTTGTGTCCATTGATGAGCCGTTGGCGCGGGGAGCGGCTCCCCGCATCTACCCTAACCCCGCCAGCGGTTCCACTACGGTGGAAGGTAAGGCCGATGGTTACCGATTGTATGACATCAGCGGGCGCGAGATGCGGCGGGTGGTGGCTACGGGGCAGCAAACGCGATTATCGCTGGAGGGGCTGGCTCCTGGCTTGTACTTCGTGCAACCACTTGACACTGATGGCAGGGTGACGGGGTTGGGGCAACGGGTGGTGGTTAGGTAGAAAGGGATTCTTGATATTTGATTCTTGATTTGGTGGGGGCGGTCGATACTGCCTCCGGGGGTGGTGACCAATACCGTACCTTGGCCCCCCATGCGCATCCGAAAAACCGTCCTCTTTCCTCCCCTTCTGCCCTTGCTGGCCAGTGCGCTTTGGGGGCTGATGGATGCAGAGGGTTTACTTACGGCGGTAAGATCTATTTCTGACTGGGTGATGCTCTATTTCGACTGGCTGTTCAACGGGTCGATGCTGGCCTGCCTGCTGATTGTGGTGGTGGCTTACGTCAGTCCGCTGGGAAAGGTGACAATTGGTGGTGCGGGGGCAACGCCGCTTTTGAGTCGCCTGCGGTGGTTTGCGATAACCGTTTGTACGACCATTGCGACGGGCATCCTGTTTTGGGGGACGGCGGAGCCGATCTACCACGTCAGCGGGCCGCCGGAGGCGGGGCTGGCCCAGCCGGATATTTTCGCCATGAGCATCATGTATCTGCACTGGACGTTTACGCCCTACGGGATGTACACCCTGGGCGGTTTGCTGTTTGCGCTGGCCTTTTACAACCGCAGGCAGCCCTTTGCCATCAGCTCCCTGCTGGAGCCGCTGCTCGGGGAAGGAGTGCACAAAAAAGTGGGGGCGGGCATTGACGCCGTCTGCTTGTTTGCGCTGGTGGCGGGCATGGCGGGTAGCTTGGGGGCGGGGACATTGTCGCTGTCGGGCGGACTGGCGTCTGAGCGTTCCCCGCTGGTGCTCGGGCTGATCATTGCGGCGATTGTGGGGGCCTTCAGCCTGTCAGCGGCTACGGGATTACAGCGGGGGATTCGCCTGTTGAGCAGCATAAATGTTGTGGGCTTCCTGTTACTGGCCGTCTTCGTTTTCTTTGCCGGGCCAACGGTGGAAGCACTTAAGCTTAGCCTTGCGGCTGCGGGAGAGTACGCGACGACCTTCGTGCCCCGGAACCTTGGTCTGGACCCCGGCATCGACGCCGCCTGGGGGCGGGCGTGGACGAGTTTTTACTGGGCGGGCTGGTACGCCTGGGCACCGGTAACGGCGCTGTTCCTCGGCCGGCTGGGGCGGGGGTATACGGTGCGGGCGTTCATTCGGGTCAATTTGCTGTACACCTCCCTCTTCGGTGCTTTCTGGATGGTCTGCTTCGCCGCCATCGGCCTGGTGACGGACGAGAGCGGGCTGCTCTCGGCGGCCTTGGCGGAGGGTGGTCCGGAGGCCGTTATTTATGTCTTACTGGATACTTTTCCGTTGGCGGAATATACGCCGTGGCTATTCCTGGTGCTGGTTTTTTTGTCTTACGTCACCGCTGCCGACTCCAACATATCGGCCATGAGTGCGCTCTGCGTGGAGGGCATCACGCCGGAGCAGCAGGAGGCTCCGCTCTACGTCAAATTGCTCTGGGGTGCTATTGTTGGCAGCACGGCCTGGGTCATGGTGGCTTTTGCGGGTATTGATGGCATCCGACTCATTAATACGCTGGGAGGCTTCCCGGCGATGCTGCTGTTTTTGTTGGCGGGGGGGAGTTTGGTGGTGTTGGTGGTAAAGAGTTGGCGGGCGCGGCCGCTGGTGCAAGGGAGGGGTAAGGGCTCGGTTGAGGACCTCTGGTCCGAATCGGGCAAGGGAGCAAAGCGACTTTGACCGTGTAACGCCTGTAACACCATGAGGCTACCGCCGTTACACGCTCCAGGAGCCTTCGGCCCCGTTCGCGTTCGGACCGGAGGTCCTCAACCGGGGAGCACGGCTCAAAATGACTTCCCTTTGCACCTGCGGCCGCGCCCAAATGATATGGCAGGTGACATTTTTTCTGAAAGTAGTCCTAACAAAAGACTAAGCGGGAACAACAATTGGTATATGTCCCGCATTTTAATCACCTTTGGTGTCTTATTTTAACAACCCCATGGCAGTACCTAATTTTAAGTCAGACGTAGAAGCCGTTGACGCCCTCGCAAAAGCATACCATGATCTTCGTGCCGAAATCGGCAAAGTGATCATCGGGCAGGAGGAAGTCGTGAAAACGGTATTAATTTCCCTTTTTTCCAACGGTCACTCCCTTCTTGTGGGGGTACCTGGTTTGGCCAAGACCTTACTCGTATCCACTATTTCTGAAGTGCTGGATCTCGACTTCAAGCGTATTCAGTTTACGCCGGACCTGATGCCTACGGACATTACCGGCTCCGAAATCCTGGGCGACAACCGGAAGTTTGAATTCGCGCACGGCCCGCTGTTTGCCAACATCGTACTGGCGGATGAGATTAACCGTACGCCGCCCAAGACGCAGGCCGCCCTGCTGGAAGCGATGCAGGAACGCTCGGTTACCGTGAACGGTGTTCGTCACCTCCTCCCCGCTCCCTTCTTCGTGCTGGCCACGCAGAACCCGATCGAGCAGGAAGGTACTTACCCGCTGCCAGAAGCACAGCTTGA
>Ga0115031_1002176_pt1 | contig 14557 bp, 15 predicted proteins | sample Maine_Asex4_meta_FD_87301 | JGI IMG/M metagenome (GOLD analysis project Ga0115031, IMG submission 87301) | Marine algal microbial communities from Maine, USA - Maine_Asex4_metaG | ecosystem: Host-associated > Algae > Red algae > Unclassified | place: Maine, USA | collected 2015-01-05
GCGAGCCTGTGCGCCGCGGTGGACAGCGTTGGGTCCGCTCGGAGTGCTCCAGCACACCTTCGCGAACCCGCCTTGCCACCACGGCGCACAGGCTCGCTGAGCCCCACAGTATCAAGCAGTTGGACCACTAGCCGAGCCCGGCGGCGAACGCGGCGGCCAGCAGCGGCAGCGCCACCGCCGAGACCATCGCGCTCAACGCCATCGCCAGTCCGGCGTAGGCACCGGCCCGCTCGCCGATGTCGAACGCGCGCGCGGTACCGATGCCGTGCGCGACCAGCCCGATCGACAGCCCCCGGGCGGCATCGTCGTGCACCTTCAGCAGGCTCAGCAGCGGCACCGCCGCCACCGCACCGAACACGCCGGTCAGGATCGCGAACACCGCGGTCAGGCTGGGCACGCCGCCGATGCGCTCGCTGATGCCCATCGCCACCGGGGCGGTCACCGACTTGGCCGCGATCGAGCGCTGCAGGACGTCGTCCAGCCCGCTCAGCCGGGCGATCAGCAAGGTGGAGACGAGGGTGACGACGAGCCCGACGCACAGCGCCACCCCGATCGGCAGCCAGTGCCGGCGCAGCACCGGCAGCTCGCGGTACAGCGGCAGCGCCAGCGCCACGGTGGCGGGGCCGAGCAGGAAGTGCACGAACTGGGCACCGTCGAAGTACTGCGCGTAGGGGATGTCGACCAGGTGCAGCAGGCCCACCAGCACGGTGACCGAGACCAGCACCGGGTTCAGCAGGGCGAACCGCCCGCAGCGATCGAACAGCTCGCGGGCCAGCAGGTAGCACGCCAGCGTCAGCGTCAGCGCCACCAGCGGCGAGCCGGACAGGTAGACCCACAGGGCGTCCAGTTCGAGCGGTTCCACCGTCGTGTCCTCCGGCATCACCCTTCGGTACCGGACGGCGGCGTGTCGCGGGTGGTTCGCCCGCGCATGAGGCGCTGCAGCGTCAGCGCGGTGACCGCCATGCCGAGCAGCGTGCTGACGCCCAGCGTGAGCGCCACGCCCGCCAGGGCACCGTCCAGCCGATCGATGTGCACCAGCACGCCGACCCCTGCCGGGATGAACAGCAGCGACAGGTGGGCGAGCAGCGCATCGCTCGCCCCGTCCACGTGCCGGGCCAGGGCGGGCCGCACGACCAGCACGCACAGCAACAGTGCCAGCCCGACGACCGGTCCGGGCACCGGCAGCGCCAGCCATCGCGACAGCACCTCACCCAGGAGCTGCAGGACCAGCAGGATGGTGAAACCGCGCAGTATCGACATGGGGCGCACGGTAGCGCGCCGGCAGGCTCCGCGGGAGGTCCGGGTGTAGCCGGCTGTGGTGAAATCGTGTCATCTTGTGGTGACGACCGATCGCCATGCTGTCACGCGCGCCAGGTTTTCGCCCCTGCCCACCCATCCTCCCTCACACGGACTGATCGCCCAGATGCTTCAACGGACTCCGCTCGCCGTCGCGGTCGCGACCCTTCTCCTCGGTAGCGTGGCACTCGCGCAGGAGCTCCCGCCCCAGGCGGACAACGCCTGGTTCACCGAGGCCCAGGCGACGCTGCAGGAGCGGCTGGCACGTCAGTTGAACACCAGCCGGGCGAAGAACGTCATCCTGATGATCTCGGACGGCAACGGGGTCGGCACCAACTACGCCACCCGCCTGTGGCACGGGCAGCAGAACGGCAACTACGGCGACGAGAACGTGCTGCCGCAGGAGAGCATGCCGCACCTGGCGCTGGTGAAGACCTACAACGTCAATGCCCAGACGCCGGACTCGTCCGGCACCGGCACCGCCATGCTCAGCGGCGTGAAGACCAAGGCCGGCGTGGTCAACGTCAACGAGAACGTCAGCCGGGGCGACTGCTCCACGGTGATGGACAACGCGCTGACACCGATCACGCGGATGATGTCGGATGCCGGCAAGGCCACCGGCATCATCTCCACCGCGCGCATCACCCACGCCACGCCCGCATCCGGCTTCGCGCAGTCGGCGGATCGCAACTTCGAGGACGACTCCGGGCTGCCCGAGGGCTGCGAGGTGCCGGACATCGCCACCCAGCTGGTGACGGCCATGAGCGAGGGCTGGGTGGACATCGCCATGGGGGGAGGGCGACGGCACTTCCTGCCCGCCGAGGTGACCGACGAGGAGGGGCAGGCCGGACGCCGTACCGATGGCGTGAACCTGATCGAGCAGGCGCAGGCCGCCGGTGCCCGGTACGTGTTCGACGACGCCTCGTTCGCCGACGTCGGCTCGCTCGATGACGGGCCGATCCTGGGACTGTTCGAGTCCTCGCACATGCAGTACGAATACGATCGCACCGGCGAGCCCAGCCTGGCCGAGATGGTGGAGGCGTCGATCGGGGCGTTGCAGGGCGCCGAGCAGGGCTTCTTCCTGGAAGTCGAGGCCGGACGGGTCGATCATGCCAACCACGCCGGCAACCTGCATCGCGTGCTCGAGGATGGTGTCGCCTTCGCCGAGGCGGTCGCCGTGGCGCGCGAGCTGACCGACGAGTCGGACACGCTGATCATCGTCACCGCCGACCACGAGCACGCGATCGCCTTCAACGGCTACTGCGGGCGCGGCACGCCGATCACCGGCCTGTGCCACGCGATCGACGGCGAGGGCGTGGAGTATCTGGCCGATACCCTCGAGCTGGCCGATGACGGGCGGCCCTACAGCGTGGTCGGCTACCTGAACGGGCCGGGCAGCGTGATCAGGAAGGAGGCGATGCCGCCGGCGCTGAGCATGGAGGCCGACCACGAGCAGGGCGGTGGCGAGGGCACCGGCACCGACATGGCGATGAACGATGCGGATGCGGAACCGGCGCCGATCGGCACCGGAGGCGATGTGGTGGCGCAGCAGCTGCTCGACCGGCTGGACATCACCACCGAGACCGACGAGGCGGGCAACAGCACCGACTACCGCTGGATCGGTTCGCGCGGGCCGCTGACCCAGGAGGAGGCCACCGACCCGGACTACCTGCAGCAGGCGACGATTCCGAAGAGTTCGGAGACGCATTCCGGCGAGGACGTCGCGGTCTACGCATCGGGTCCGTTCGCGCACCTGTTCGACGGTACGGTGGAGCAGAACTTCATCTTCCACGTGATGCATCACGCCGCCTTCGGCGCCGAGTGATGACCGCGCGAGGGGGGAGCGCGGTGCCACCCGCGGTCCGCCTCGCCGTTCTCGATCGGCGAGGGTCCGACATGAGCCGCACATCCACCCGTCGGCGCTGGTTGCGCGACCATCTGGCGATGGCCGGTGCCATCGCCCTGTCGCCCGTCCTCCTGTCGCGCAGTGCACCCGTGCCGGCCGAGCAGGCGACGGCAGCGGTTCGCCTGCGCGAACTGTACGAGAAGGACGGTTCCTTCTCCGCCCTGGCGCAATCGCTGGCCGGCAAGCGGGTGCCGGTGCGCGGGTTCATGGCGCCGCCGCTGAAGGCCGATGCCGCCTTCTTCGTGCTGACCAAGCGGCCGATGTCCACCTGCCCGTTCTGCGAGAGCGCGGCGGAATGGCCGCGTGACATCCTGGTGGTGCGCACCAAGCGCCGGTTCGACGTGCTGGCGTTCAACATCGGCATCGTCGTGGACGGGGTGCTGGAGCTGGGCACCGAGACCGACCCCGGGACCGGGTTCGTCAGCCGGGTGCGGCTGACCGATGCGATCGTCGAGCGCGTCTGACGCGCCGCCGGCCGCACGGTCCACGGTGTCCGATCCCGCGCTCGTGCCCCCGGGGGCGCTGGTGGTGCGCGACCTGTGCGTGCGGGCGACCTCGGGGCGGGTGCTGCTCGAGGTGGGCGCCCTGGACATCGCCCACGGCGAGTTCGTGGTGCTGGCCGGTCCCTCGGGCGCCGGCAAGTCCACGCTGCTGTTCGCGCTGGCCGGCCTGCAGGCCCCGCAGGCCGGCAGCATCCGCTGGGGCGGCACCGAGATCGCGACCCTGGGCGAGGCGGCACGCGCACGCTTCCGGGCCGAGCGGGTCGGCCTGGTGTTCCAGGATTTCCTGCTGTTCGACGAACTCCCGGCGCTGGACAACGCGGCGCTGACCGGGTCCTGGAGGGCGCATGCCGCCGCGGCGACGTTGCGGCGGCGCGCCGCCGAACTGCTCGCCTGGCTCGGTCTGGATGCCCACGATACGCGGCCGGTATCGACCCTGTCGGGCGGTGAGCGACAGCGGGTGGCGGTGGCGCGGGCCCTGGCCATGGATCCGCAGATACTGCTGGCCGACGAACCGACCGCGAGCCTGGATCGCGAGGCGGCCGATCGTCTGGTCCTCACCCTGCGGCGCATCATCGATGAACGCCGCCGCACGGTGGTGGTGGTCAGCCACGACCCGGCGCTGATCGAGGCGGCCGATCGCACCGTCCGGCTGGTCGATGGTCGCCCGTGCGGCGTCGCCCCTTGAGCGAGTCTCTCGTGTCCACCTGGCGTTCGCTGCCGGCCATCGCCCAGGACCTTCTGGTGCTGGGCGGCTGGCTGGTGCCGCCGGCGCTGGCGCTGGTGCTCGGCCTGAGGCGCTACCGTACCGGTGCGCTGGTGGGGGCGCTGCTGCGTCGCCATGCCGGCGTGGCGCTGATCTTCGTGGTGCTGATCGCGGTGGCCACCGGACTGGGCCTGGCGCTCGGGGTGCAGGAGCGCGGCATCCGGGCCGGTAGCGCGGGTGCCGCCGATCGCTTCGATCTGCTGATCACCGCGCCGGGCAACGATACCGGCGCGTTGCTGGCGGCGGTCTACCTGCAGCCGGCGAGCCTGCCGCTGCTGCCGGGCGAGCTGTTTCAGCGGATAAGCGATGATCCGGCGGTGGCGATGGCCGCACCGCTGGCGTTCGGCGACAGCGTCGGTCCTGCGCCGATGGTCGGCACCACCGCGGAATTCGTGCGCCATCTGACCGGGATCGAACCGGCGGACCGGACATCGGATCAGCCGTCCCCGGGCGACGCTTCGCCCCTGGAAGAGGGGCGTCTGTTCCAGGGTGTGCACGAGGGGGTCGTCGGTGCCGCCGTCACGCTGGCGCTCGGGCAGCGGGTATCACCCTCGCACGGTGTCGGCGATGCGGTCGGCGGCGCTCACGATCACCTGAAGATCGAACTGGTGGGCCGTCTGCCGCGTACCGGAACCCCCTGGGACGATGCGGTGATCGTGCCGGTGGAGACGGTGTGGCTGGCGCACGGTCTGGGCGACGGGCACGCCGCCGGTGCGAACGGTGCCATCGGGCCACCGTTCGATCCCGTGCGCATGCCGGGCGTGCCCGCGGTGGTGGTGCGTGCCGAATCGCTGGGCGCCCACTACACGCTGCGCGAGCGCTACACGAACGCTCGCTCGATGGCGTTCTTTCCAGCCGAGGTGCTGACGCGCCTGTACCGGGTGCTCGGCGACGTGCGCCGCCTGATGACGCTGCTGAGCGGCATCACCCAGGTGCTGGTGGTGATCGCGATCGGGGTGGCCCTGTCGATCCTGCTGCGCGGCTTCTCGCGCCGCTTCGCGATGCTGCGTGCGCTCGGCGCGCCGCGCCGGTTCGTGTTCGCGCTGGTGTGGTGCTACGCGACGATCCTGCTGCTGGCCGGGGCGCTGGCAGGCATCGGTGTCGGGGTGCTGTCGGCCCGGTGGCTGGCCGAGCGGATCGCGGCGACCAGCGGGGTGCACGTGCCGGTCTCGCTGAGCCTGTCCGACCTGCTCACGCCGGCCATGCTCGCCGGCCTGTCGGTCCTGCTGGCCACGCTGCCGGCGTTCCGGCTCGCCCGCCGCCCCATCGTTGCCGATCTTCGCGGCTAGGCGCGGGGCAGGGTTGGTGTACATGCTAGATTGATCGGTGAACGGGCAACGGCTCAGCGCGCCACCTTGGGACGACGAACGGCCTCCGACGATGTGTTCGACCGGCTGCACGCGGACATCGTGTCGCTGAGGCTGCTGCCCGGTGCCAGGCTGTCCGAGGTCGATGTCGCCCGCCGGTTCGAGGTCTCGCGCCAGCCGGTGCGCGAAGCCTTCATCCGCCTGCACGATCTGGACATGCTGCGGGTCCGGCCGCAGCGCGCCACGCGCGTGCGCCGGATCTCGGAGCAGGCCCTGCGCAACGCCCGCTTCATCCGCACCGCGGTCGAGATCGAAGTGCTGAAGATCGCCTGCGGGCGAGACACCACCGCCTCCGAGGCGGCCTTCGTGCGCAACCTGACCGATCAGCAGGCCGCGATCGATGCGGCGGACACCGCCCGCTTTCACGCGCTCGACTACGCGTTCCACGCGCTGGTATGCGAGGCGGCCGATTGCGCGGTCGCGTACGAGACCGTCGCATCGAACAAGTCGCAGCTGGACCGGCTGTGCCTGTTGAGTCTCACCGATGCGGCCGAGATGCAGACGATCCTCGCCGATCATGCGCGACTGCACGACTGCATCCGCCACGATCGGGCCGCCGAAGCCGAGGCCCTGATCCGCGGCCACCTGTCACGGGTGGTCGACCTGCTGGGCAGCGTTCGCGCGGTGCACCCCGATTACTTCGAGGAGGCCTGAGCCGAACCGTTCCGCCCGTTCACCCCAGCAGGCGCGGCAGGGTCAGCGACACCGCCGGCACGTAGGTGACCAGCAGCAGGGCCGCGAGCATGGCGATGTAGAACGGCCAGATGGTGCGCACCGCCTTCTCGATCGGCACGTTGCCGACCGCGCAGCCGACGAACAGGCAGGTACCGACCGGCGGGGTGCACAGTCCCAGCCCCAGGTTCATCAGCAGCATGATGCCGAACTGGATCGGGTCCATGCCGGTGGCCACGGCGATCGGCATGAAGATCGGCGTGCAGATCAGGATCAGGGCCGCCATGTCCATGATCATGCCCAGCATCAGCAGCATCAGGTTGATCAGCAGCAGGATCACGATCGGATTGTCGGACACCGCGCTCAGGGCGTCGCCCAGCAACGTCGGCACCTGGAACAGCGCCAGCAGGTAGCCGAACGCCCCGGCGCAGCCGATCAGGATCATGACCATGGCGGTGGTGCGCACCGACTGCACGACGGCGACGCGGAAGTCGGCGAAGCTCAGGCTGCGGTAGACGATCGCGGTGAGCGCGAGGGCGTACAGCGCCCCGAACGCGCCGGACTCGGTCACGGTGAACACGCCCGACAGGACGCCGCCCACGATGATGACCGCGGTGATGAATCCCGGGATCGCCCGGCCTGCCGAGCGCAGCACCTCGCCCCAGCCCGGGAACGTCTCGGCGGGGTAGTTGGCGCGCACCGCGATCAGCCAGGCCACCAGTGCCAGGCAGGCGCACATCAGGATGCCGGGCACCACGCCCGCCAAGAACAGCCTGGAGATCGATATCCCGCCGCCGGCGGCGACGCTGAAGATGATCATGTTGTGGCTGGGCGGAATGACCACCCCGGCGATCGAGGAGGTGACCGTGACGTTGACCGCGTAGTCGCCGCTGTAGCCCTTCTCCTTCATGACCGGGATCAGCAGGGAGCCCAGCGCGCTGATGTCGGCCACCGCCGAGCCGGAGATGCCGCCGAACAGCATGCTGGAGAAGATGTTGACCGAGGCCAGGCCGCCGCGCACGTGCCCGACCAGCGCGGAGGCAAAGCGCACCAGTCGGGTGGCGATGCCACCGCGCATCATCAGCTCGCCGGCGAAGATGAAGAACGGGATCGCCAGCAGGGAGAAGATCGAGACGCCGCTGATGATGCGCTGGAAGGTGATGATCAGCGGAAAGCCTTCGTGGAAGAACGTCGCCAGGGCCGCGATGCCCATGGCGAACGCCACCGGTACGCCGAACAGGACGGAGACGCCGAACACGCCGAGCAGGATCGCGAGGCCCATCTAGCTGATCCCGTCCATGTGCGGTGACGATCTTGCGGCGAACAGCGCCGCCAGTCCGACGATCGATCGATAGCCCGCGAACAGCGCGATCAGCCCACCGGCGATCACCGCCGGGAGACTGCGCACGCCTTCGGGGATGCCGAGCATCGGCAGGGTGTTGCCCCAGCTGAAGGCCACCAGTTCGCTGCAGGCCAGTGCCATGAAGACTCCGAACACCGTGATCGCCACGTCGCACAGCAGGCGCACCAGGAGGCGCAGCCGTTCCGGCAGCGCATCGCGGATGAACGTGACGCCCAGGTGACGGTCCTCGTGCACCAGCGTCGCGCTGCCCAGGAAGGTGATCGCGATGACCAGCAGCAGCGCGAGCTGTTCGACCCAGGTGGGCGTGTCGTTGAGCACGTAGCGTCCGAACACCAGCCAGCCGAAGATCGCGACCAGCACCACCAGGGCCAGGCTTGCCAGCAGCAGGCACGCACCCGACAGGCCGTCGAGCGCGCGTTCCACGACCGGGAGCCGAAACGCGGCGGGCGGGTCGGCCGGCAACGTGCCCAGCCGTTCGCGCGCATCGGGTCGGGTGCGCGGTACCTCGACCGGGTCGTCGGCAGGATCCTGGAAGCTGGTCATCGAGGTGAACCGATCCGGTCGTGCCGTTGAAGGAAGGGAGGGGCAGGGCGCCCGCCGCACGGCGGCGGGCGGTCGCGACGGCCGGCTACTCGGCGTCGCGCATCATCTGGACGAGTCCCGCCAGATCGGGGTTGGCGGCGAGGAACTGGTCGTAGACCGGTGTCATGGCCTCCTGGAACGGCCCCTTGTCATCGATCGTGTTGACCTGGGCGCCATCCGCCTCCACCTTGGCCATGCTCTGCTTCTCTCGCGCCTGCCAGAGTTCGCGCTGCGCCTCGGCGCTGTCGCGCGCCGCCGTGCGCACGATGTCCTGCTGCTCCGCACTCAGCTCGTCGAAGGATTGCTTCGACATGCACACGCACTCGGGAATGATCAGGTGCTCGGTCAGCGAGTAGAACGGGGCGACCTCGAAGTGGTTGGTGGACTCGTAGGAGGGCGGGTTGTTCTCGGCACCGTCGACCACGCCGGTCTTGATCGACTGGAACACCTCGGCGAACGCCATCGGCGTGGCGTTGCCGCCCATCGACTCGACCATGCCCACGAACAGGTCGTTGTTCATGACCCGTACCTTCAGGCCCTCGACGTCGGCAGGCGTCGTGATCGGGCGTTCGGAGTTGTAGAACGAACGCGCACCGGAGTCGTACCAGGCCAGCGCGACGATGCCCTTCTCGGCCATGCCCTCGCCGATCATGTCGCCGATCTCGCCGTCCATCGCGCGATACATCTGCGGGATGCCCTTGAAGATGAACGGCAGCGAGACGACGTTGGTCGCCGGCACCGAGGTGCCCATTGGTCCGAGGTTGAACTGGCCGACGTCCAGCGCGCCGAGCCGGAGCTGCTCGATGGCATCGGGCTGCGAACCGAGCACGCCGCCGTCGAACATCTTGACGGTGACCTCGCCGCCGGTCTTGTCGGCGACCTCGTCGGCGAACTGCTCCAGGGCGACGGTGTTCGGGTAGCCTTCGGGATGGATGTTCCAGCCGCGCAGCTCGACTGCCCGGGCGGACAGGGACAGGCCGGCCGACAGGGCGGCGACGAGGGCGATGGCGAGCGGCTTGCGCACGGCGGACAGGCGACCTTGAATCATCGAAACGTTCCCGGATGTTGTGACGAGGAGAGGTACCATACTAGTATAGCTTCCATCGGCTCAATGGACTCTTGCTCGAATCATGACGAATCCCGCGCCAACCGACCACCCCCGCGTCACCACCGGCGAAGGTGTCACCCGCCAGGTGCTCGGTGACGATCCGGCGTTGATGCTGGTCGAGTTCCGGTTCGAGCAGGGCGCGGTCGGTGCGTTGCACCACCACCCGCACGTGCAGTCCACCTTCGTGAGCTCGGGCCGTTTCGAGTTCACGGTCGGCGACGAGGTGCACCTGCTCGAAGCCGGCGACTCGCTGGTGATCCCGTCCGAGGTGGTGCACGGCTGTCGGGCGCTGCAGCCCGGTGTGCTGATCGACGGCTTCGCGCCGCGTCGAGATGATTTTCTCTGAAAACCCTCTCCCCCCATCACGCGCCCCGGATGACGGGCGCCACCACGACCGAGGACACGTCATTCCCGTGCTGCACACCGAAACCCGCCAGTCGATCGATCCGCGTCACGCCGAGGCCATGGACACGACCGCACTGCGCGACGAGTTCCTGATCGACGACCCGTTCCAGCCGGGCACGGTCGAGGTGGACGGCGAGTCCCACCCGATGGGTCGCTGCGACATGCTCTACCTGGGCATGGGGGCGGGAGCGATCACGATGAGCGGGCAGGGCGCGCGCTTCTACCTCCTGTCCGCGCCCGCTCACCGGAACTTCCCGACCCGCAACGAACAGGCGGTGCTGTCGCCGCCCTGGTCGATCCATGCCGGTACCGGCACAGCCGCCCATTCGTTCATCCGGTGCATGGCCGGCGACAACGTCGACTACACCGACGTGGACATGGCGGACATGGCGGACATGGCGGACCTGCGCTGATGCGCATCGTCTGCGCGGGCGAGGCGATGGTGGAACTCGCGATCGATCGCGCCGATCCCGCGCGGGCCAGCATCGGTGTCGCCGGCGACACGTTCAACACCGCCGTCTACCTCAAGCGCGGCCTGCTCGACGCGGGCAGCGATGCGGCGGTGGCCTACGCCACCTGCGTGGGCACCGATGCGTTCTCCGCGCGTCTGCTGGCACTGCTCGACGAGGAGGCGATCGATACCTCCCTGATCGGGCGGCTGGACGAGCGGCTGCCGGGGCTGTACGCGATCACCACCGACGAGGCGGGCGAGCGCAGTTTCAGCTACTGGCGCGAGAACTCGGCCGCGCGCCGCCTGTTCTGCCCGGACGTGCGTCCGGCGCTGTCGGAGTTCGATTCGGCCGACGTGCTGTACCTGTCGGCCATCACGCTGGCCATCCTGTCGGACGGCGCGCGCGAGCGGCTGCTCGACTGGATCGCCCGCTGGCGCGCTCCGGGCGTGCGACGCTTCGCCTTCGATTCGAACTACCGTCCGCGGCTGTGGGCATCGCCGGAGGCGGCACGCCGGGTCATCAGCGCCGCCTGGCGGCTGTGCGACATCGCCCTGCCGTCGCTGGACGACGAGCAGGCCCTGTACGGCGACGCCGACGAGGCGGCGGTGCTGGCGCGATTGCGCGATCACGGCGTGACGCGGGGCGCGCTCAAGCGCGGTGCGGCCGGGCCGCTGTGCCTGGAGGGCGCGCACGCGGGCCGCACGTTCGCACCGGCTGCCCGGGTGATCGACAGCACCGCGGCGGGGGACAGCTTCGACGGTGCCTACCTGGCCGCGCTGATCGCGGGTGCCGGCGCCGGCGACGCCCTGGTGGCCGGGCACCGCTGCGCGGCACGGGTGGTGGGGTTTCGTGGCGGCATCGTGCCGCGCGGGTAGCGCCCCGCGAGCGGTTCAGGCCGCGGGTGGCCTTCCCGACAGCGCCTTCGCGACCCGCCGGCCATCCTCCACCAGCCGTGCCGGTACCGCCTGCCCGGACGGCTGCGCGAACCGCAGCGTGTCGAACCGTCGGGCGATCGCGTGCAGGCACCCGGCCTGCTGCGGGTGCTCGCGAGCGACCCGTGCCAGCCAGGCCGTGCCGGTCTCGCCCGGCCTGCGCACCGATCCGGAGCGCCGCAGCTGCCGCTCCAGGCGTTGCCAGGCCCGTTCCGCCGGCGGCAGGCCGTCGCGCCGCCAGCGCGCCGGCCACGGTGGCCGCCAGCCGAGCACCAGCGCGCTCCAGGCACCGGCCGCCAGCAGCACGCCCAGCGTCAGCTGCCACAACAGCGGCGTGCCGAGCCCGAGCCGCTGCCACAGCTCGCCCTGCGAATCGTCGTCGAAGTCCACCACCAGGCGCTGCCAGCCGTGGTCGACCCGATCCCAGCGCAATGCCGCCGCACTCAGCCAGCCGCCCTTGCCGCGCGACAACGGCGCCAGCCGTGCCCCGTCGTCCAGCGCCGCGGCGGAGCCGGTGCTCACGCGCGAGGGCGCGATCGCCGCGGTCGGGTCGAACCGCTGCCACGCGCCGTCGAACCAGGCCTCGGCCCAGGCGTGCGCGTCCGACTGGCGCACGATCATGTAGTCACCGTTCATGCGTCCGCCCTGGTACCCGGTCACCACGCGTGCGGGAATGCCGGCGGCACGCATCAGCACCACGAAGGCCGAGGCGTAGTGCTCGCAGAAGCCTTCCCGGGTGTCGAACAGGAACGCGTCGACCGGTGCGTCACCGAGCGTGGCGGGAGTCAGCGTGTAGGCGAAGGGGGCGGCCGCGAAGCGGTCGAGCACCGCACGCGCGTAGGCCGCGGGCCCGGGGTGCTCGGTGCGCAGTCGTGCCGCCAGCCGTTCGGTGCGCGGGTTGCGCCCGGCCAGCGCCGTCAGGGCCGCATCCGGCGCGTGTTCCGTGGCGCGGCGATCGCTCAGGCTGGAGCGCTGCCGGTAGCCGAGCACCCGCGTGACGGGGCCGGGTGCGAGCAGCTGACCGTCGGCGGCGAGCCGGGCGAGCGGTGCGGCGTCGCCGCCCGGGGCGTCGGAGGCGCGCGGCGGACCGACCGGCCACTCCAGCGCGAACAGCCAGCGTTGCCGATGCGGTTCGAGCAGCACGCTGTAACCGATACCGCCATCGGCGGCATCGGCGGCATCGGGGGAGGGGCGTGCGAATCGCATCGCCCGGCCCGCCTCGCCCATGCTCCAGCGCGCCCCGTCGAACCGGTCCAGCACCGGACCGCGCCAGTAGCGATCGCGCCGTGCCGGTACCGCATCGTCGAACTCGACCCGGAACGCCACCGCATCCGACAGCGTCAGTGCCCCGATCGAGCCCGGCGACATGCTGTCGGACAGGCCGGTGGTGGCCATGCCGTCCTCGGGCAGCGCCCACAGCGGTCCGGACAGGCGCGGGAACACCACGAACAGCAGGATCGCCAGCGGGGCACCCTGCAGCAGCATCGTGCCGATCAGGCCGAGGTTGGCGCGCAGCGACGGTGCACCCACCGGATCGCGCAGCACGGCGAGCGCGTGGCCGAGCGCGAGCACCGCCGGCAGCGTGACCAGCGCCGCGATCAGGGTCTGCGAATAGAAGTACAGCGTCAGCAGCAGGAAGCTGGACAGGCACAGCAGCGTGGTGGCGTCGCTGCCGCGGCGCAGCTCGGCGAACTTGGCCGCCACCAGCAGGAACAGGAAGGCGACCGCCGGATCGCGCCCGATCGCGTAGCCGTAGTGCCAGCGTATGCACGCCGCGAACACCACCGCCAGCACGGTCAGGGCGACCGAGGACAGCAGCCGGTCGAGCAGCACCAGCCGAGGCCGGTGCGTGGCCAGCAGTCGCAACCACACCAGTGCCGCACCGCTGGCGCTGACCCACACCGGCAGGTGCAGCGTGTGCGGCAGCTGCACCAGCAGCAGCAGCAGGGCGAGGGCGGCGAGCGTGCGCGCATCCACGCCCGAGGTGGACGGGCGCAGTCCGCCCAGGCGCAGCCGTGGACGCTGCCCGGTCACGACGTGCTCACGACGTGCTCACCACGTGGTGCCGTCGGTCGACACCCCGTCCCGGGTTCCGTGCAACGCCAGCGCGCTCAACGCCTGGTGCCGGTGCGCCTCCCCCAGCGCGTGCGCAAGCGTCGGTGCGCCGGGCAGGGCGAGCGAGAACGGCGTGCCGCGGCGCGTCGCCTCCAGCACCCAGGCGCACAGGCGCGACAGGCGGGCATCGAGGCCCGGCAGGGCGGTGGCTTCCAGGTCCAGCGTGGTGCGGGCCGGACCGTCCGACCGTTCGAGCAGCCGCACCTGCAGCGCGGTGCCGCGGGCAGCGCTCTTCCAGGCGATGCGCGAGGGCAGGTCGCCGTCCGCGTAGGGGCGAAGCCCTGCCACGTCGCCTTCGGCAGCGGCTCGGGTGTCGCTGCATCCATCGCCATCGGCGCGTTGCGGCAGGGGTGGCGGCGCGCGCTCCGGGGCGGGAAAGACCAGCGCCCGCACCGGGGCGTGCGCGTAGCTCCACGTGCGCCACAGCCCGATCGGCCAGTCGCTGGCGAGCGTCACCCGGCCGAGCGGGAGCGCACCGCGACGCTCGCCCGGCACCACCAGCGTGGCGACGCCGGTCGAGCCGGCCTCGAGGTCGACCCGGGTCCGTGCCCGGCGGTCGCGGGTGACGAGTTCGATGCCGCGGCGCGCGCGACCCGGCAACGTCACCAGCGTCAGCCGGAAGGCGATGCCGTCGCCCGCGAACCCGTCCCCGGCACGGATGCCGGCCAGCTCCAGCCCCGCCAGGTTGCGGTAGGTGTGCAGCAGCGAGGCGGCGAACAGCCCGGTCAGCAGGAAGCACAGCGCGTAGCCCAGGCTCAGTGCGTAGTTGATCGCCGCCACCAGCATCAGCAGCAGCACCGCCAGGAACGCCCAGCCGCGCCGCGTGGGCAGGATGTAGATGCGCCGATGCTCGATGCGCAGCGGCAGCGCATCGTCCGGCGAGAGCCGGAACACCCGCCGCCCGATGCCCTCGACCCGCCTGTCGGCATCGCTCATGTCGGGCTCATGCTGATGGTCTCGTCATGCTCGGCCGCTCAGGGGCAGTCCACGCGCTCGAGCAGCGCGAGCGCGGCCTCGCGGCCCGAGGCGACCTGGCCGGTCAGCCGGTGCCCGGCCACGGCCGGGAACACCGCCTGCACGTCATCGGGCAACA
>Ga0115031_1002194_pt1 | contig 14508 bp, 20 predicted proteins | sample Maine_Asex4_meta_FD_87301 | JGI IMG/M metagenome (GOLD analysis project Ga0115031, IMG submission 87301) | Marine algal microbial communities from Maine, USA - Maine_Asex4_metaG | ecosystem: Host-associated > Algae > Red algae > Unclassified | place: Maine, USA | collected 2015-01-05
CCCCCCCCCCCCCCCACTCTCCTCTACAGCATCCAAGGGCGGTTTTCGGCGGAGTGGGCGCCCGACGCGTTTGCGAAGGCGGATCAGCGCCGCCGTCAGCATCCAAATTGGATCTTGTATCACTTTGATAGTGATCGGAACACCATATCCGTGAGCTGTGCGGAGTTGCGGCGGGGAAGCCGCATCCTCTCTCCCCCTCCCTTCTCACCTGACGCACTCAAAATTGGTCGGCTGCAAGCTTTACCACCACCGGCGCCCTCCTTTGGCGAAGACGACTGGACCATCGATCGAACAACAAGAGCTTTCAATGTTTCCTCTCTCGGTGCGCTCGCAGGTGATTCGCAACCGCCAGCGTGGTCTCAGCTGGGACTCGATCATTGAGCACTGAGGCTCCAGCAGAGTGGCGGCGATGCAATGCTGGAGCAATTTTGTGCGTGGCGGGTCACCGTGGAGCGACCCTGTCTATGAGAACAGGTACATTGATGCCGCACGGTTCCAAGCTCCATTCTTGCGTGCTGTGGAGGGCCTCGTGCGTTCGCACCCCGAGATCTTCTTGCGTGAGATAAAATCTATATTTGACCGCTTGATGGCCTTGCCAGATTTTGACGCGTCGTGGCCGCAGAGTCTCTTTTCCCTATCCCGGATGCTCAACGCCATTGATTTTTCTGTCAAAAACGTTGAGCGAATGGCACAGGAGCGGTGCGCCTAGGCGGCAGAGCAGCACAGCCGGCGATACAGCAATGTTCCAGACCAGTGCATTGTCGTTGCGGACGAGACGCACATTGACGGAGGGGCCATGGTGCGTCCACGAGGCTGGGGACCAATCTGGAACGATGCTGAGGTCCTTGCACCCGAACCCCGCCCGCGAACGCGGATTTCGTCTATCTTGGCGGTGTCCTACACGCGGGGGTTACTTGATTTGGCGATCCACCAAATCCCGTCAGCGCAGGAAGGCGATGACTGGTTGGCATGTTGCACAAGCCAAACCCTACGGATGAACGCGTACATGCCTGAGGTTCCGCGAACTGCCCAACCTGATGATTGTGTTCTTTTTAAAGATAATGCCGGCGTGCATATCCAGGTTGCGGACCAACTTCTGGTCATGAACAGCGTCCGACGGATGCTGCTTCCCCCGTACTTCCCACATCTCTCGAGCATCGAACTAACATTCGCAAACTACAAAGCAAAAGACCAGGACGTAGCCTTCGGGCACGCAGAACTGCCTGACCGAATGTCCCACGTGTTGGCCGGCGCGTCTATGCCTCAGACTGTGACCAGTGGGAACTACCACGTGGCACGCCGGCAAGCGCTAGTGCAGTTGCGTAAGCTGACCGGGCCAAGTGGGCTGCTGGAGAGTGCTTTCCTTCCCCTTCTTGTCGCGCGCACTGCGCCGTAGCTCTTCCGGCCACGGACAACCGCCGCAACGCCTGCGGGCCGACGCCGTGCTCCGCACGTGCCTGCTCTCGGGGGATTTCTGTGCGTGCGGAATCTGGCGGTTGTGACAATGTCTTTCGTTATATGACCCTTTTCCCACCCCGCTGCACCCTATCTCCCGCTTTTGCGCTTGCTCTCCACCCCTTGTTCGGTCTCGGACGCTCGGAAGCGCCAAAGATTGGGTGTTCTCTTTGCATACGTACGCGCAAGAGTACTGTTTTCCCGGTGTGGGCACTGTACTACTCGGATGTCCGCTGTTTCAATCTATCACCTTTACGCACCATTCGCAGTCGTCTGACACAACCCCGCCTCCAGCTTTGTCGTATGACGTGCTTTCGAATATGCTCCCTGCTCCAATGTCCATCATTTTCTGTGCTGGTACAGCTTGAATGTGTTGTATCTCTGATGTGTGCGACATTTAAAAGGAACACAAAGTCTGCGGGAGCTTGGATTGAGTCGTGCCAAGTGTTTTTTCCAAGCTAGGTACAGCGGGAGCTATGCCAAATTTTTCCCGGGTGCATTGCGGTCCCTGCTTAGTGGCTGCGCCTTTTACGCGCAATCCCAGTTCTGAGCACTGGCAGTCGCGCCTCTGCCCTTCCTCGTTGTGTGTCCGTAACTTTGTCGCAGGACGTGCCCTGCTGACTCCAATCCGATTAATGAAAGCATACCTCTACGTTGCGCCCACCCGCCCTGTCCAGCTGAGCAGATGGCGCCAGATTGACTGACCTCCGTATCAAGGCAAGGCGTCCGTCATTCTGACCTCTTGCTGCCATTGCCTTATCCGTTTCGGTTCTTGCTGAGCAATGCGCTACGTTTCGATGCCCTCTTCGTCACATGTCACTTCAGGTTTGCATCTTAGACCGCTACGTTCTGTGCATATCGTTTGTGCTTCGCACGGTCACTGCTGCTTACGTTTTGGCTTAGCTGAAATAAGCGCAGCAGACCTGTGCATTCCTCACCTGACTTGGTACCATGATATAGTTTCTATCAAACATACAGCACGGTCATCTTATCACCGCATGAGCAACAGCAGCCGCAGCGAGCGCGCTCAAGAACAACGGTCCTTACAATCGCGTCAGGAGCTTCGTGATGACCGAACGAGAGGTCACTGCTCACTGACTGCGGGGTCTCTGATTCAAGCATTAGCAAACAAGGTCGTTCCCGTTTCCACAGGTACACGCTCAAACTACAGCACGAATGCAATATGAAAGCTCTAGTCGCTTTTGGTGTGGTTATGACAGATAGAGGGTGTAGTCGCGGAGCCGGAAAATATGATGTGCTCGATTTTGAGGGCAAACCTGCGTGCCTTTCTGGCATCTGTGTCCCACGTCAGTGAACCGGAAAAGCATCCATACAACCAAACAGAGCGCCAGAAATCAGAAACATGCCCGTACCTCACGATAACGCAGTAAGCAAGGAGATACATGGCGCGGTGGGTGCGGTGCGCAGAGCCTCACGGCTGCCTGCACCGCCGCGATGCAAGCCAGTCCCGACAACTTGATATGTGGCTTTGAAGTGCCTTCTTGGAGGCTGAGAAGCGAGAAAACAGGTGAGTGACGAGCTCTTCCGCATCAGCCGACCCCCCCAGCATGGACCCGCGGATCCTGAACTCAATGGCAGCAGGCTCAACCTGCGACATTAACTCGGCCCTCCCCGCATGCGTTTCGTCGACGAAGACCCACTCGGTCAGCGAAGCAGCGCCTTGGCCCGGGGCCATTCGCGGAGGACCAACAGGCCGTGCTGCCAGTTGAATTGCGGTGTCGTCCCCATGTTTGACAGGTGCGCGGTTGGCAATTCCTCGGGACCTGAAAGCCAGTGCACAAGAAAAGTGTGCAACAGGCAAGAGCATTCTTCCGATAGGTCAAGGGAGTCAGTTGCAGGTACCACATTGGCAGAAGAAATACAACAAACAAGACAGGCATGGAAATATTGTACGGAAGCAAAGATCTGGGAACGAAGAAAACGTACAGGCGACGGGACCCCTCAGGGGCTTCAAGCGCAACGGCAGCCTCCCGCAGCCACTTCGCCGATTGCTTATCAGATTCGGCGTGTCGGCTGCTCAAAACCGCAAGCGACATGACAGGGGCATCATGAGACGCTACCCCGCTGGGCGCGCCCGTAACAGCGGTGACAGCACCGGCCAAGGCGCTGGCCACAGCGTCCAAACCAGCATTACCACACCGTATGTGCTCGCTGCTTGCACCAAGGTTGGCCGCAGACACCGTGGAGGCCGGCGACCTCAAACCTACCAGCGTGTCGATGACGTCTGTCCGAGGCGCGGACGCGCTCGCTAGGTTTGCAACGAGCCCGTTGCGTCGGCGCTGCTCGACCTCCAGCTTCCCGTCCTCAGCCTCATACGTGGCGCAGCTGCGTTGCGCCGCGCTCTGGAAACTCCGCGGCTGGCGCAACTGGGAGCACGCATACGTGAGGTGAGACAGTTTGGCACTGGGCTTCTCTGTGAAGGACATCCCCCCCTTGTTGATGTTTTTCTTGAACAGTCTGGGGCTCAATGCGATCGTGATGGGCTGGTGTCCTTTCTTGGAGCACTCTGTGCACCTGCGTCTCGTGATCCAAACCCAGAGAACGTGTCAAAGATCAGGGTATCAATCGAAGAAAACGACACGGTACGGGCTATGATCCACGAGCATGGAAAGGAAAGCAATGTGTCGCATCAGATATCGCGTCGCAGTGGTGAACAGCCACAAGAATAGCAGCACGCGCTCACGACACCCAACAGCGACAAAAAGGGACGATAGACTCCAGAACACAGCGGCAAAGGCGCACGAAGGAGCGGGCAGGGCACCCTACAGTTGATGGCAGTTGCGGACATCCTTGGTGCACCGTACGTGAGAGTAGTAGGCATCCCTGGGTTCAAGTGCCGAGGGGCATTGAATGCGGCTCTTGACAATGATACAGTCCTTGAAGTAATGAACATTGCCGGAAGCATACTTCTTGCGGTACCCACTAGCGCCACTGCTGGGGAACACGGGGGGCTCACCGGGCGCCGGTGGTTGACCGGCACTTGCAGGGGAGGTCGACTGGGAGGATTCACCCCCGGGCATGGCCATGGAGCCTGTAGGAAGACAACATTACGTGCGACAGCCAAAATAAGCAGATAGGCGCAATTGAGCAGTTTGCTCCGACATAAGCCGACAGAGCTGGTGTCAGAAACAGATATGGATATGTCGCACGTGAAGTGGCCCTGTAGCACACGGCGGGACGTGCGCGTTTGTGTGGGACCTCCGCCCGGATTATCACACAGACAAGCTTGCGACCTTAAACGTACTCATAGCCTCGGTACGTGACGCGCAGGGACCTACACTACCAACTTCAACGAAGGAACGAAACAGATAAGCGGCGCGACAGTGATGGGCGTGACCCTATGACGCGCGCCGCAGCATTAGATGCAGCAGCGTGGACGCCGACACGGCTCGCGGCCTCAATATGGTCCAATTGCGCATGTGTGCTGGGGATGGATTCTGACACACTGTGAAACATGGAGAGGGCGTTTTTAATACTTATACGTTTTTGAGTCTGGACTGCATTTATATTTGCGGTTGACAGACCTGCAGATTTGTGACAGGCTAACCACGTTGCTCATCATGTGCAAATTGATTGCATCCGATACCAATCGACTTCAAAAGGCAGAAGTGGTGGATGTAGATGGTGTTCCACTTTTTCTGGGATGCACAGTACTGTTCGTAATACATAAAACAATGCGGGCTTCCTCGCGCCGCGGACCACCTATGACGCACGGACGGACATCTCATGTCCATCTTTGTCCGAGCGGGCAGCTCAGGTATCACACCATTGTTGTCAACATCGACAATGAATAGACTTTCCCATGCGGAAACAAAGCTATTTGAATTCTCTCTCTTCGGCGTGCGAACGAACAACGGAACCGTTCATCAGCCTGGGATGGACGTTCGTGCGGCTTTGGGGGTAAAGCGGTTTTTGATCTGCCGAGCCGCTGCGTCGCTCCCTGCTTGGAATAATTGGATCGGGGTGGGGGGTTGCATGTCACACCTGGGACGAAGTGTGCGGCGAATGTGTCGTGTCCCTCTCAAGTTCGGACAGTCGATGCAGCCGACCGAGCTGCGCAGTGGGGAAACAGAAAAAACGCGAAGGGTCCACTCATTCTGCGGTCTGCGACAAAAAACATAATGATGTGGCATAGGTCAAATGACGATAATTGAAATGCGAACATTTATGAATAAACCAGCAAGGAGACAAGGACAGTTCGTGCCCATTTCAACGGAAATTTGGCTCAGCCCAAAAAGCGCTTGCGATGCGAGCGCACTAACTGACGCTCATTCTGGACGGTTATGATTGGGCCTTGGACCTGGCCGTCCCGCGAAATCAGTTCCTTCCGCTCCTCGGCCCTTCCGCGCTCATCTCGCGCGTACTTCGGCTGCTCCCTTCCAGAGACCTTGGCCATGCCTGCCTCACGTTTTGACGCGATGGCCTTGGGCACTCTTTCTGCAATCAATTACCAAGCCCGCCCGCGAGGCTCAGCGGAGTCGTTCGACCACACAACCTCCTGATTTTGACGCGCCGCCTCAGGCTTGAGGCGGGACACCAAAATGTCCATGTTTCCCATCCGCGAAGCCGCGGTAGAACCCCGCCCGCGGCGCAACCGCCTGTCCTCCACTTTAGAGATGTCAATGGGCCAGGTCCCACAGCGCTGAAAGCTGAAATTGGTGCGCTCTGGTGTCATTCCGAGCGACCAGCGGGCAGCAACGGACTTCAGCAGGTAGTGAACGTCAAACCCAATGCCCACTGGGATAGTTGGAAGGAGCGTGCGCATGTAGGTCCAGCCGGCTGCCCTCAGCGCTAGGAAGACACGGGCGTCATAGGGCTTAAACATTTGTGAGACGAGAGATGGGAGCATAAAGGCGTACACCTTGGCGCGCCGGAGAGGTTTGAGTCCCGCCAGGTCTAAGTGCACTGTGCAGGCTTCCATCAGCAGGAGCGTTGCTTCCCCCAGCCGTACATCCTTAAGCTGCGCCGCGACAGATGCCTCCCAATCTCCCCAAATGGGCGTGGCGTGACCGAGGGGGTCACTTTAGCGGGCCTTCGCATCAGCCTCAGCAGGCAGAGACACCAGCCGGATGTCAGTTCTTCCGAACTCCTCGGTGGCCGAGTCGTACATGTGAGGCCCCGGTTTGCGGCCCCAGGGATCATACCAAGCAAAGAGTAGCACGTGTAGCGCAGTGGGCCCAGAACCGTCGTCAAAATCACGTCCGTTTTTGCCGGGTCTGAGCCTCTTGGAGACCCGTGTTCCTGTTTAAAGAAAAAGAATTCCTGTGCAAAAAAAAGATCGACCTCCCTTGACAGGCTCTCAGAGGCCATTCCACGCGAGGACCTTGCATATTGTCGTGTGCGAGAACAGGAATCGTTCTTCACTCCACAATTAGCGCCTGCTAGCATATCTACAGATGCTTGTCCGTCTTTCTCTCTTTCTGGAAGGGTGTAGTGTTTATGTCTTGTGTTGTGTCTCACTGTTTACGAATGGAGGTGCATCTATCCCGGCAAACAGATGATTTTGGCGCCCATTCTGGAAAAAAGCAGGCTCGACAGAGCCCCAGGGCAGTTTATAGATGATCTGCTCTTCCCAACACAAACAAAAGCTGACGTGCTCTTGACGACGGTTTTGGGCCCGCTGCGCAGTGGCCCAGTGTCCGTCGTGGGACGAAGTGGTCATCGGTCTACTGTTGTCGGGCAGGACTCATTGATTTCGTCATGTTACACCAGCGACGCGAAGATGGATCACTCATGATGGAATGATAACATAGGCTTCTTGACAATTGATGGCCATCATGATTCTGAGCAGGCTGATCGAGTCCTCTGCATGGATTGTCGACCACGCGGACGGCGCGCTCTCCTAACCGTATTGCTTCCGTTGACACCAAGAACCATCGCCCGCCTACGCCCTCCCCTGCCGTCAGTCCCCTCCTCCCGCTGGGCTTACCCTCTGCCTTCCCCCCCCTCCCCCCCCCCTGGGCGTTATTGGAAACTTGGCAGCGGCCGCTTGTGGGCTGATGATGCCGGCAGTCTGAGCGCGATATGCTACACTGTGGCGGTCGGCGACGGCTTTTGGGGCAGCCATCCGGTCCGAGCGTGGGGGAAAGCCGGTCTACCGGTCGAGCACTGCCCTTTTTTTTCCAAGCATAAGTACGCCACAGGCACCAAAATATGTGCCCTTCTCTGGAACTTCCGGAAGGTATACGTTTTGCCTGCTCGGCAATAAATAGAGGCAAGAGCGTCCGTGGGGAGACAAAACAATTCAGAAAAACGCTGTAATGGGCGATTCTGAGGATCCACTTTCGGCGCCGTTGATCCGCAATCGCGTCATGGACCGTACACACCTACTCGAGGAGGCGCCGCACGCAACTCCCCCTTTACGAAGATACTTATGTGCTCACAGCTTGCTCCCTGGTCCCTCCTGGAAGTGGTCTCGGTCGAAGATAAGTGGGTGCTCCCACAGAATCGCGACCCCGTGCTGATATACATCATGTGACCCACGCGCCCGCACACAGGTCGCACAGGGCGCGCGGTCACAAATTATGCACGCAAATCCCGCCACGCGCAATACCTAATATACTTGAGTGCCCGCGATGTGCACTTCCCACCGTTGGGCTCGGCCCTCGGGCGGCGACCAGCCTCGCCCCACGGCCGTGGTCATTCCGGCTGGTGGTGCTATCCTCATCAAGTCCTAGTATCGACGATGCTCATGCGCGCCGCCCCCGCGTGCGCGCCGCCTTTATGGTGAGTGGCGCTACGCTGCTCACATCACCGGACCGTCCATGGGCGTGCACGCGCCCACAGTGTACACCGTCATGCACGAGAGGAAGTACGTGAAGGCTGGGTTTGGCAGCGCCTTCATGAATCGGACGGCTGGCATTTCCATTCCCGGAATGTAGGATATCTGCGCCTGTCCTACCGTAACGCGCTCGCGTACCATGTGGTGGGCAATGTCGACGTGGTGGGCCTTTTCGGCAGTTGTCGGACTAGCCATAAAGGCGAGGCGGGACTGACATTCCTCGTCGATCATCACGGTCGACGGCGGTCGTCCCAGGACCAGCATCAGTTTTCGCACTCACATCGCACGCCGAAAAACGTGTTGGTGGCCTACAAGTCGCGCCCATCATACGTAGAGGGTACAATGTCCTTGGCCACTGCCTTGCCTGCCAAAGTTTTCACAGTGACGGCCATTTCGTCCACGTGTACGAGGACAATGATTCGACCGTGCACGGAGTGCTGCCGGATGGACATTGTCGGGTTGGCTGTCGACCGCACGGCGCCAACGGCCGTCAGAGTTCCGTGGAACTGATTTCCCTACAGCTGACCTGCCGGCTTGCAGCCGTATGGAGCGTACAGCAGGCTAGCGTCTGTCACACCAAAATACTCCTCGTGCCACTCCGGCTGCTGCACGTACACGCACCACGCCAGGTTAAGGCCTAGTGTTCCGGCTCTTCTGGGTTTCTAGAGGATTCGCTGCACATGGATGGCTCTCACATCCAAATGCGACTCCTCATTGGCCAAATTCTCACATGTCAGCTCTATTCCAGCACCTATCGGATAGGCGCCTCTTTGGCTCGCCAGATCGCAACCAGACCACAGACGCCTGCGCGCAAGGCGAACGTGGGCCGGTGGCGAAAACTTCGTTTTGAGTCGTTGCAGAAGTCCCGGACCGGGCGCGACGGGTACTGAAACACCGCAATCGAGGGCGCTTTACTGTGTACCTCTCGGTCATGCGGCAGACGCTGCATATCTCCGGCCTTGCTCAACGGTTCATGGTTCTGTTTGGCTCTTTCTGCCGGGCTATGCACCACCTTGCGGGAATTGTGCACAATATCTGAAGAAAGTAGCAAACGAAATGACAACTGGGGCGCTCCAGACGCACTTGTGACGCGCAAGATGGGATCGCTGAGAATGGGGAATTAACTATAAACTCTTTCTGAGAGCATATGCGAGTTCAGCGCATGCTCGTTGCCCGGAAAAGCATCTAGAGAGGTCCCCAAACATAGGGGAGTGTGCTTGAAGACCCCTTCCTCGCCTCGGTGGCGCATTTGATGTGCCGTACGGGCAGTCGGCAGGCCATAACGGGCGCTTTGCCGATCCGTTCATGGGTTTCGAAAGCTTGCTGTGCTTGACCGGATGTCGTCATGCAGGCTCTGTACACCATTCCTGAGAAGAATTGAGCCTGAAAAAGATAGATGCGGCGCCCCAGATGCACCTGTGTCGAACAATATGGTTGGGGTCCCGCCTATGCCCTTTCTTTCACCAAACAACAAGATCTATGCTTGAATCAAACACCCGGCCCACCAGTGCGCTTGACATAGGCTTCTACGGTCTTGAAACCTCCATCAGTATTGTGCGCTGTCAACTGCTTCCGCTTCTTGACCTCCTTCACGCTCTCGGTGGCGCACACCGGCAACGGCGGCTTGTTCTCCCGCCGCGTTTGTCGGTCATCTTTGTTGTGTGTAGGGCTCCTGCTGCATCCGATGTTCGACTGGCCACGCTGCGTGCGAGAACGTCCGCTTCCGCCTCGCGTGCTAGAGCCATCGTACTCATAATTCCCGCCGGCCGCTTTACATCCTTTGCGCCCGGATGCCTGACGGCCTATTGGCCGCAACGCCCATGCCATGCTTCCAGCCCCTATTCGCCGCAAAGGCCAATGCTGCCCCACATCTCCCAAGCGTCAGGAGCGATGAACATCAAAATGTGAAGCTTCGAGGATATCCGTAACCAACCAGAACTCCCCTTGGCCATTGTCACTATCGCCGACGTATTTGATCGAAACGCCACGACTTCCTCCGCAGGTGCGATGGCCGCGCGCTTCAGAGTCTTACGGATCCTGTCCCACAGTGTCCAGGCTATTTCATAGGCTGCAAATTGCGCCAGCGCTACCTTTCCGACCATTGCGGCTCACAGAATCGTGCTGCGATAGTCGATGGTGTGGCAGTCGAGACATTTGAAATGACCACCATTCAAGGACGAAGGCCGCACACGCACCCTCTCATGTAGCAACTCGACGAGCTCCGGCGTAACGTTTTTCCCCGCGTGCCGCCCAGCGACAGCGCGGTCGGTGGAGCTCCGGTGCTCCGTCACCATCTCGACGGCGAGTCGTAGAAGTCGATGGTTCACTCCTTGAGTTATGTGCAGAGGAGCTGGTACCATTTGTCAGGGGTCAATTCCAAGTAAGGGACTTCTGGCGACCGAGCAATGATGCTCATGATTGCTGGGTTTGTCCACCATTCGCGCCACGTCGTCAACTGCCATGTGGTCTGCAAAGTGGGTGCGCTCTGGCAAGATCACGCAGCCAGATTCGTCGTATGACGTCCCATAGCGAGCATCATGCAGCGCCTGCTGCTCACTCGGCCAGCGGGTGCGCTTGTCTTCCAGACAAGGTTGCGTAGCGGTGGCACCATTGTGGCCAAGCAGACAGCATTGCCGGCAAAATTGCAGCCTAGCATCACGTGCGCCGGACGACAGGTACCTCGAAACATTACGCAGTCGGTCAAAAGAGCGTCGAGCTGGGGCAGATACGTCCCCAGCACTACAGCCAACTCTACATACCTATCGTCGTCACAGGGGAAATTTTCAACTAGGATGGTGCTGCCGGGGCTATTTGCATGCGCCTGATTGATCATTGCGGCCACAATATGCACCGCTTCCGGATTGCCGCCCTTGTCCAGGCCGTGCACCATGCGCACTTCCGCCTCCGACGAAGGGGGGGAGCCCGGAAGGGAGACGGCAGCACCTGTGAGGCCTTGTCTAGCGGATGCAGCGTTGCTGCGCGCCGCCAGGTCTTTCACCGGCGTCTCCAAGAACAGATCCTTGTCACACAGAGGAGACACGCGCTCCTGAATAGCAGCGGCCAGAAGACGAGAGTGGCGCCAGAGCCTGTCACGACGACCTCCTTTCCGGGCAGCGCTGAGAGCTCCAGCCGCCCCAAACGCAGGACGGGCAGGCAGCAGAGGCCGCTGCTGGCACCCTCGGACGCCAACCTCCATCTATTTAACCCAATGTGGCTCATAGACAGAGCCGCCATGCGGCCCACCTGCTGATCGACAGAACGATCGACTGCATCGCGCGAGAGACGCGTACGTGTGCGCCGCATCCTCGCTTTCCCGGTCTCCCGCACGCCCACCCGCAACAGAAGTGCAGTTGCGCGGAGATTGTTGGTCTAGGTATTTTTAACCTCCGCGTTTCTCAGCGGCCGCTGCCGTAGGCAGACTTGCGCCCGTCCACTTCTGTGCGTGAGTCGGATCTCTGGGCCTTCGCCACGAAATAGAATCGTACGTGCTATGGCCTCCAGCGTTGGCTTTTCCTCGTCTCCAACATGATTCGCGGCCTTCAGGCCATCCAGGAATGCCCGACAACTGACAACTTCTGGCGGCGCGGTCGCCAACAACGGTGGTTTTCGACTGCCATCACCACCAGAGGTGAGCACCAATGATCGGCGGGGGTCAACTGGGGATGGCTGCGGCTCCGCACCTGCCCCCACATACTTGGAGGAAGCGGCGCAAGGTCGGTTCTCAAGCAGCGCTGCGCAAGCGAAAGCCCCTCGCTCTCCATCTTCGCGGTCGACTGTCCCTGAGGAGTCAGAGACTGAACCTGTCCTTGCAACTACGGTGTTGCCCGCCTGCGAGCCAACTCACACTGCGAAACCGTGCACGCCGCCCGAACGAGCAGCCGGGGGGGCAGGCGCTGCCCGCCTTAGACGAGGCAGCAGGCGCGGGGTAAGCGAAACGCAGGGCGGGGGGTATGCCAAGGTTGGGGAGTGGTGGGGGGGATTCCTTATCGACACAGCGGTAGGTATCTCTCGACGAGTTGCGATCTTGCGCCGAGAGCAATACGGGGCGCATAGACCAAGTGCGACTCCTTTGGGGTCGTATCCCTGCGCCGCCGCCACAACCTTGCACGTGATGACAGGCAGGCGCGCAACGAGGCCGGGGGACGAGCCCCGCGGGCAAGTCTGGACCCAGTCTTGCCAGTCAGCCGTTCCTGACGTAGATTTGAGGGGAAGGCGCGCGCAATACACGCACAGATGCGCCCATACCGTGCCACTGAAGGACTGCAGGACGTCTGCAGTGGTTGCCCTGAGTGGTCATTCACGTGAAAAAGCGCAGAAAAAGGGGGGGGAAACGCGGGTGCGCCACAGGAAACGTGAGTGCCTCTGTGTCGCTCTTCAACAGCCGGTTGGTACCTTCTTCCCCCCCCCGTCCACTCCCTGCTGGCTGTTTCGGTTCCTCAGTTTTCTGCACAAAGAAGCCGCACTCTTGTTCGGTCTCCAGCTCTGTTCACCATATTTCTCCCCTCCACAGCAAGAAGACAACCACTTGGCAATCGCGACGGCACGTGTGCCATGAGAACACCTGCAGGCGACCAGAACTATGCGAATAGAAAAGGCGGGCAAGAGGTGAGTCGAAGGATCATGGATCTGTCCACGGCTCATCCTCTGCGGTCAGTCATCCCTGTCACAGGGGCCTCGAAGGTCTATGATATTGGGTCGCGACCCAAATGAATCTCGGCTACTGGTTAACTACCACGTTGTCGTGTGATGATCAGACCCAAAAAGGCCACCTTAACTAGCCGTGGCCCACGGACAAGCGGGCGTTGGGGTATGCGAGCGTGATGTCGATGACGATAGCTCCAAGAGATTTGCCGCGACAGCTTCTATGACCTCGAGTACGGCCGCACCGAGAGGGCATGGCCCCTACAGATTGATACAGCTCACCGCTGCCGCTGTCTAAAGCCTTGCATGATGTACCGCGACTTGCAGCGCGTTACGGTGCCGTCCGCGCCGAGCTTGAAAACAAACACCAATCGGCCGTCGCTGATAATGGTGCCGGATAGCAGTTCCAGTAATTCAAATCATGGGCGGTACATAGCGAGGACATCTCATCCATAATGGCGAGCTGTAACCATGAGCGCATGGAAGCGGGTCTCTGGCGGTGTGCCTCACCGTTTGGGAAAGGCGACGGCGTCCGCGATGGTCATGGTGCGGAGGGGCCCTGGCAACGGAGCGACCAAGCGGCCAACGCTGACAGCCCGGCCTTGTCTGACTCGGGCGGTGGCGCAGAAAGTAGCCATGTCCCCCGCACTCGGCCATGTCGTCAGCCGGCGCTGGTGCTGAGCCAATTGGATCCTCGTCCGCGGGGGGCGAGCCCACGGGTGGCATAGCCCCGCCGTTCATGTTTGTGGCATCCGACACGTCGGTTCTGCGCAACACGTTGGTGTTGCCCCGATCTCCACTGTATCTTCCGTTGCTGGAGACTGGCGTGCTTTGCATGTCCGACCAGCCGTCGGGCAGGTAGAGGCAAACAAGCACGGAGGTTCGGGAGACGGGCTTGAAGGGAACCGTCCAGGGGTTGTCATGATATGCATTTCGGGGCGAAATGGGATACAGAGACACGCCGATGCTTCGTACCTGATTTGGGACAACTTCCTTGAAACAGACCCGGAAACGAATATCTGCCTCATAAACTGGATTAGCACGTAGAATATATTCGTATTTGGATACGATTGACGTATGCGAATATCTTCCTGCAAGTCCGCCGAACAGCACAATTTGAGCAAGAAAAAGACGCCACTGAGACACTTCTCAGGTGCCCAATGGACTTCAAGTTCGACATGACAGTTACATTTGATGTGTGCGCCCCAACGAGCGCGGTCCAGGCAGTTTCCTGCCGATCTTGCAAACGGTCGTCAAAAGGACCATTCAGAATGACGAGTGACACTTTGCTGATAACGCAAGCGGGCCGACTCGCGTGATTGAAAGGAGTCCTCCGGGTCGAGTGGGATCCCTGCTTGATGCCGCAACATGGTCGCACATGACTCCAACGATTGCGGTGTGGTCAGTGGCAGTTCTGGCAGGAGTGTGGAGGATGTCTCGTCTGCGAGTTTTATCGCACAACAATATTTTGTCTCTCTACTACGCTGTGACTCCCGCCCTCCCTCCCGCCAAGAGGGTCCGAAGCTCAGAGGCTACTCCAGGATGGGTAGTTCCAATGCTCGCCGACCCACGCATGGTGGGTCGGCAGCGGAAGAGCCTAGAGACTCTCG
>Ga0115031_1002198_pt1 | contig 14488 bp, 13 predicted proteins | sample Maine_Asex4_meta_FD_87301 | JGI IMG/M metagenome (GOLD analysis project Ga0115031, IMG submission 87301) | Marine algal microbial communities from Maine, USA - Maine_Asex4_metaG | ecosystem: Host-associated > Algae > Red algae > Unclassified | place: Maine, USA | collected 2015-01-05
CATGGCGGTGTATCTCTAAGTTAAGTTGAAGTGTGGTAACTACAAATTAACCAGATACGCCGCTTTCTTCAACCCTACTCAAACACCAGAATCAGTTATACCTCTAAACAACAAGGTGCAAGTTCGTCATCCAAATCGAAATTAAAACAGTCGACAACTATCGGTAGGTTTAGATTCACCAATTCAGAAATACGCTTGTCAATAAGTTTCACGTACGGGAACATCGTCTGGCGAAGCCACACTGGAATGTCCTTATTACCTAGTCCTGGCTTAGGGTCGTACACATCAAACAGTGGCAAGACACGGCTCTTTTGTTTCTCAAAAAGCTCGCTTACCGCCTGTGTTTCTCCGGCTCGGGCTCGTAGAACAGGAACGTAACGACACGTATTTAAATCAGGTTTCATCAATTTAGCTCATCCAAAAACATTTGCCCTATCTCACCAGAGCCAAGAAAATCTGAAAATTTTGTAAAGTCCTTTCTGTCGAATCGTATTCTTCCAGCAACAATTGCTGGCGCTACACCAAGCTTTTCCGCTGTTAACCTTACATTCGCTTTTGTAGGCTCTCTATACGCCGCTGTTCTGGCCCATCGTGAACGGGGGATTAACGCGTCTCTCGCGATTCTATTTGCTTCCTTCTCAGATGCATCAGTGGAAATTACCTCCATATCGTCCAAATAAATATTGCTGCTATCCAAGTGCTTCCAAACATGGGCAAGCTCATGTAACAAAGTAAACCAAAAATTATCAACCCTATCGTGTCTAAGCGACATCGCAATTACAGGGAAGCCTGAATCTCGAAGTAATGATGCGCCATCAATAGAAGTACCTTTTAACGGTGCTTCAAAAACTACCGCAATTCCTAGTTCAGAGAGTTTTGATACTGCTTGTACTGGCCCATCCTTCTGTGCTGACATACTCGCCAACTCTGTAAAAAGCTGAGAATCTAACGCCATTCTCACTGTATCTATTGGCCTAGCTGGCAATGATGACTTTCTGGCTTTATAAACAACTCTCGCAAGCCATGCCTGTATTGCACCAGATGCACTCGCAGCAACATTACCTCCTGTAACAGTTCTCCGGAACATCACCTCTTGCGGAAATATTCCGGCATTGTCCAAGTACCGCATTACAATCTTGTTTTGATTCGAGGAATAATTTTTCTTCGGATCCAACAATCCTTGCACCCACCCTCTTCTCCAAATTTCCCGAAACGGAAAATCTAAGTGTTGATTAAGCCTTCCGTCTGCTTTGCCAATTAATTTCTTTGGCTCAGTTATTTGAGTTGGCTCCTGCAAAAGCACCTCAGGAGATATACCCAAACCTTGGCTTAATCTTCGAATCATAGAAACGGTCAACGGTCTCTTATGAGCCAGTACTTCAGATACTCGACTTCGAGTTCCAATGTAAGGCACAAGATCTACCTGCTTCAACCTGCGCTCGGACATACAAAACTTGATGGCGTCTATTGGGTCAGGAGGCGCAAGTTGGATATGAGTTCTTTCGTACGCTTCAATAAGTATTGCAAGAGTCTCGAGTGTCTCTCTTCCGACTGCGGAAATTTGTTCACCTGAGAGGATCTCTTCTATTTCTTCAAGGTAGGTACGGTATTGTTCTTCAGATTTAATTGAAGATATTTTTAATTCGCTGTTCATTCAGCTATCTCAATCTCACAGACGAGCAACGTGCCAGTAGCAAACTCTACAAGCGTAGTAATCCGACAACTGGCACTTCCCAATGGAAAAATAATGGTGGTTGCATTTTGAGATTCGGCCTGCGGAAACGATTGACGGACAGATCTAAAATCTCTCCAAGTAGAGTGCTTGGCAATGCTGTACCAAGCATCAACCAAGTTTGAGACTCTCGAATTCAATGCGGCAATTCTCGCAATTCTGGTTAGGCCGATTACACGCACGTTCTATTTGTTCTCGATTTGAGAACTTCAGTATACACAATAAATACATTTGTTACCAAATCGAGAACATAAAACCGCAACTTTTTCTCAACACAATTATTTCCGCCTTCCATACAAAGCATGTATTCAGCACAAGCCAACTATCCCCAACTGCTTAATCACGCTTGCCTAGAAACACTTTAGTGATCGCAAATTCAGTATGCTTGGACCACAAGCTAGAGAATTGCAAGGTCCATCAGTTTGCCACCTTGCCAATTCATTTGATGAGTATGTAGATCCAGCCACTGACAGCGCGCTTCCTTAACGATTACATCATATGCATCGGGCTCGAGCTGCCGGCCCATACTTTCGATCACCCACTCATCCGCATGCTCCTGACATAGCGCTTTCAGATCCTGCGATCGCACACCACCTACGGTGTAATGAAGCCTGTATCGACCAACTGGCTCAACACGACACCTGCCTTGTGCGGGAGGGTTTAGAATGGAGCCAACACTCGCAGACCAGCATCTAGAATTCCTACAACTACCCAAATGGGCAACACAATTCACCATTCGTTGCGTTAGCGAGACTGAACGACGAAAACATCAGAAACAGCGACTACCAAATGGCAAACACCTCAAGACAGGCAGATCTCGACTTTGCCACCGACCTTTTCAAAGCTGCCGACAAGATGCGGGGCGGACTCGAACCCTCCGAATATAAACACGTTGCGCTGGGGCTGATTTTCCTCAAGTACATCTCTGAGGCCTTTCAGGCGATGCATGATCAGCTTGCCGCTGACGACTATGCCGACCCAGAAGACCCGGAAGAGTACCTCGCAGAGAATGTGTTCTGGGTGCCAGAGAAGGCGCGATGGCAACACATCCAGAACAACGCGCGCTCAGAGAAGATTGGTAGCATCATCGATGAAGCGATGGAGACGATAGAGGCTGAACCGACAAACGAAACCCTTAAAGGTGTCTTGCCCAAAAATTACGCACGCCCAACACTCGATAAAACCATGCTCGGCGAGCTGGTTGACCTCTTCTCCAACATCAAATTACACGACAGCGCCGACCGAGCACGCGATTTGTTGGGCCGGGTCTACGAATACTTCATTTCAGGCTTTGCCAGCGCTGAAGGCAAACGTGGTGGGGAGTTTTTCACGCCGCGTTCGGTTGTTCGCACGTTGGTTGAAATGCTTGAACCCTACCAAGGCCGCGTGTACGACCCGTGCTGCGGCTCGGGCGGTATGTTCATCCAGTCTGAAAAGTTCATCGAAGATCACGGCGGCAACCCGCTTAACCTGTCGGTTTACGGGCAAGAGATCAACCACACCACCTGGCGGCTCGCCAAGATGAACCTCGCCGTTCACGGCATCGACGCAGCTATCGAGTGGGACAGCGCAGGTAGTTTTCACAAAGACGCTCACCCGACGCTGAAAGCCGATTTCATCCTCGCCAACCCACCTTTCAACATTTCGGATTGGGGCGGCGACCGGCTGGCAGAGGATGACCGCTGGCAATACGGCATCCCGCCCAAAGGCAACGCTAACTTTGCGTGGATACAGCACATCATCCACCACCTCGCACCACGCGGCCATGCTGGCGTGGTGCTCGCTAATGGCTCCATGTCCACTCAAACCAGCGGCGAGGGTGAGATCAGAAAGCGCTTGATAGAGGAAGACCGCGTTGATTGCATGGTTGCGCTACCGGGGCAGCTTTTCTATTCCACGCAAATTCCGGTTTGCCTGTGGATTTTGAGTCGAGATAAAAGTGCAAACGGTCTGCGTGATCGGCGTGGAGAGGTGCTTTTTATCGATGCACGCAAGATGGGCCACATGGTGGACCGGGTGCGTCGCGAGTTCTCTGAAGATGATATCGAAAAGATCGCAGGCACCTATCGCCACTGGCGTGCCAAGCCTGAGGCGATAGAGGAGAAGGGCCGAGGGGCTTACGCTGACGAGCCGGGCTTCTGCAAGTCCGAAGGGCTGGAGGTAATCCGCAAGTTCGACTACGTGCTGACACCGGGGCGTTACGTTGGTGCGGCTGAGGATGAGGCCGATGGCGTACAGTTCGAAGAGGAATACACCCGCCTAGTGGACAGTTTAACCGCCCAATTCGAACATGAACAGATGCTTACTGCGCGAATCCGCCAGCTAATACCGATTGTTCCAGAATGAAAAATATTCAACGAAAGCGAGTCAGTGAATTGTGCGAGCTGATTGTCGATTGCGTCAACCGAACCGCGCCAGTCGTCGAATATGAAACACCCTACAAAATGATCCGCACAACAAACATTCGTGACGGGCGAGTTAATTTAGATAGCGCAAGAAACGTCACCAAGGAAACATTTGAGACATGGACACGGCGAGCAAAGGTGCTTGATGGTGACGTAATCCTTACCAGGGAAGCACCCATAGGTGAAGTAGGTTACATCAACAACTTGGGCCAGGTGTTTCTTGGTCAGCGCGTAATGCAATACAGACCTAATCCTGAGATCATCAATCCTCGGTTTTTCTACTATGCCTTCCGATCAAAAGACCTACAGCACCAATTTGGTTCGCACGATGGTTCCGGATCTGTCGTAAGTCACATTCGAGTTGGTGACTGCCACAACTTCGAAATATCGCTGCCGGATCGCTCAACACAAGACGCAATCGTAGAAATCTTGGGCTCTCTTGACGACAAAATCGAGCTGAACCGGCGGATGAATGAGACGTTGGAAGAGATTGCACGGACGTTGTTTAGGGATTGGTTCGTCGATTTCGGCCCCACCCGCCGCCAGATGGAAGGAGCAACCGAACCCACCGCCATCATGGGCCGCGCTTTTACCCCCGAGAAAGCCACCACTCTCGCACCGCTGTTCCCGGCAAAGCTGGGGCATGATGGTTTGCCGGAGGGTTGGGACCAAGGGACAGCCGCTGATCACATTGATTTCAATCCTAAGGAGCCACTCAAAAAAGGCAAAGTCGCGCCTTACTCGGACATGGCATCACTACCCACTCACGGTTCGTTAGTCGCACCGCCCACTCTACGGGAATACAAGTCTGGAATGCGATTTCGAAATGGAGATGCCTTAATCGCTCGCATTACACCGTGTCTTGAGAATGGAAAGGCTGGATTTGTGGACTATCTGACGGATGAAGCTCCCGTCGGCTGGGGATCAACTGAGTTTTTTGTGCTGCGGTCGAAGCCGCATGTTGCGCAACAGTTCGCCTACTGCTTAGTCAGGGAACCAGATTTCAAGAAGCGAGCCGAACAGAGTATGACGGGAACCTCTGGTCGCCAAAGAGCGCAGATTGAGGTACTCATGTCGCATGAGTTAGCGGTACCCGACCGCAAAGTGCACGCAGAGTTTGAAACGTTCACCACACCACTCTTCGCCAAGATTAAAGCTAACGGCCAAGAAAACCACACCCTCGCCGACCTGCGCGACCTCCTCCTGCCCAAACTCATGTCCGGCGAAATCCGCCTGAAAGATGCAGAGGCCGTGGTGTGATTAGTTATTTCGAAACTCGGTTCCACGATTACCTCGAAGAAGTCTCTCCTGTGATCTGGGGCGGTGAACAATACTCAAGTGGCCAAGCTTTCAAAGATCACGCGCCTACTGATTACCAATTAAACTTGACGACTTGGCTTCAGGAAAAACAGGAGGAATCACGTGCCAGGGTTCGCGAAATGCTAACCGATTGTGGCTGCCTTCAAAGGTTTAATCGCCTCGCAGAGCGTCATTTGGAGCAGCAAATCTTGCCGTTTGTCGGCGCTGGAATGTCCAATCCTAGCGGGTTTCCCATGTGGGGTGCTTTCTTGAGAGAGCTTGCCCAAAACGACCCTCATGTTCTGGACAAAGTCGAACAGGCAATCGAACAAGGGCAGTATTCAGACGCGGCTCAGATCATAACCGATGACTTTGATGAGAACATGTTGGCAGAGCAGATCGAAAATTACTTTGCCAGTAATGTATTTACGCCGCAAGGACCGGTTCGACTAATCCCAGAGCTGTTCAGACTCGGGTGCGTCACTACCAATTTCGATCATGTTCTCGAAAAGGTTTATGAGAACAACAAACAAGCTTTTGCAGAGGTATTCTCTGGGACAAACATTATCGGCGCACCTAGAGATGCTGCAACCGGCGAAAATGTACTATTCAAAATCCATGGATCAGCAGCGTCGAGAATGGGGCGGGTTCTGACGACGAGCGAATATAACAGCGCGTATGGCAGCCAAAGAACAGTCCCCGGCACTCTAAACCATCTGATCAGCAACCGTAGCCTGCTATTTATGGGATGCAGCCTTTCGACAGATCGTACTATCACTGCTTTGCGGGAGATCAAGGCAATGAATGGCGCGTCTGGCCTACGGCACTATGCATTCCTAGCCGATCCAGGACAGCCTAACCGCACTGCGAAACATACAGAACTCCAACAAGCAGAAATTCACCCGATTTGGTATCCAGTTGATGACCACGAAACCGATCACGATGCATGGCTTGAAGACCTTCTGTTTGCGTTAGACGGCGGTCCACTATGAGCATAAACGAAGACCTCGTCGAGCAAGTTGTTCTCGGCATATTGGAATCTCTAGGCTGGCACTACGAAGAGCCACTCTCCATCGCACCTGATGGTCCCAACAACCAACGTACATCGAATAGCGAAGTTGTATTACATAAATTACTTAACGAGGCGGCAGCTCGGTTAAACCCTGACATACCGAAAGAGGCATTACAGGCTGCGCTAAAACAGGTTCAGGTCTCCGAAACACCTTCGCTCATCGAGGAGAACCGGCGCATCCATGCGTTGCTTGTCACAGGCATCGATGTTGAGTACCGCCGCCCCGATGGTTCGATCAAGGGCGATAAGGTTTGGTTGATCGATTTTGATGACCCAACAAACAACGACTTGATGGTAACGAATCAGTTCACCGTGGTAGAGGGCGGTCACAACCGCCGTCCGGATATCGTAGCGTTTGTGAACGGCCTGCCGCTTGTGGTGATCGAACTCAAAAATGCTGCGAGCAAGAATGCGACGATTGAGGATGCGTTCAACCAGCTACAAACATACAAAAGCCAGATTCCCTCGCTGTTTCGCACCAATGCGGCACTGATCACGTCTGATGGCTTGTTCGCACGCGTTGGCTCACTCAGCGCAGGTGAAGACCGGTTCATGCCGTGGCGCACGGTTACGGGCACACAGGACGACTTCACACCCGCTGGTCCGAAGGAGATGTTAACGCTCATTAGCGGCACGATGCAGCCAGAGATTCTGCTGCAGTTGGTGCGCGATTTTACAATGTTTGGTGACAAGGGCGATGGGGTATTCAAAGTGATCGCTGGCTATCATCAGTTCCATGGTGCCCGCAAAGCACTGGATAGCGCGGTAGAGGCTGTGGGCGAACAGGGCAATCGCAAGGTGGGGGTAATTTGGCACACTCAAGGTTCCGGCAAGAGCTTTCTGATGGCGTTTTTCGCTGGACTCTTGGTGCGAGCACCGCAGCTGCAAAACCCGACCATCTTGGTGGTGACCGACCGAAATGATCTCGACGATCAACTCTATGCCACCTTCTCCCTGTGCAAGGATTTGATTCGGCAGACCCCGGAGCAGGTAGCCAGTCGCGATGATCTGCGGGCGAGAATTGATCGCCAGTCGGGAGGGGTGATTTTTTCGACCCTGCAGAAGTTCTCGCCCATGGCGGGCGAAGAACGCTTCCCGATGCTGTCAGATCGCAAAAATATTATTGTAATTGCAGATGAAGCGCACCGCAGTCAATATGGCTTTGATGCAAAGCTGGACCGTTCCACTGGTGTGGTTAAGTACGGCTACGCGCACTACTTGCGCCAGGCGCTACCCAATGCCTCTTTTGCTGGCTTTACCGGCACACCGATCGAAGCGTCCGATGTGAATACACCCGCCGTGTTCGGCGAGTACGTAGATATTTACGACATCAGCCGTGCGGTAGAAGACAAAGCCACCGTGCCAATCTACTACGAAAGCCGCCTCGCGCGGGTTGAACTTGAGCACGACAAACTGCCGGAAATCGATGCCGCAGTGGATGCGTTGTTCGACGATGAAACTGTTTCAGAACAAGAGAAGGCCAAGTCCAACTGGAGCAGCGTCGAGCGATTGGTTGGGGCGCCACCACGACTGGAAAAAGTCGCTGATGATATCGTCAAACACTTTGAGTCGCGATTGGAGGCCCTGGAAGGCAAAGGGATGATCGTGTGCATGAGCCGCGCGATATGCGTTGAACTTTATAAGCTTATCGTCACTCTTCGCCCAGATTGGCACTCTGAAGATGATAAATCTGGGGCAGTCAAAGTCGTGATGACAGGATCGGCATCCGATCCACTGGATTGGCAGCGGCATATCGGCAACAAAGCACGTCGCGATCTGCTCGCAAAACGGGCGCGAGACGCATCCGACCCATTAAAACTCGTGATTGTGCGTGATATGTGGCTGACAGGCTTCGATGCGCCCAGCATGCACACTATGTATATCGACAAGCCAATGCGTGGGCACGGACTCATGCAGGCCATTGCCCGGGTCAACAGGGTGTTCAAGGATAAGCCTGGTGGGCTTGTTGTGGATTACATCGGCATTGGCCAGAACTTAAAAAAAGCCCTCCAGAACTATACGGCTACAGACCGCGACCACACCGGCATCGACGAAGAAGAAGCAGTCGCCATGCTCCAAGAGTTGGTCGAGTGTTGTCAGACCTTCTTCTCGGGATTCAACTACCAATCCGGCGTTGATGGTAACCCGAGTGCGCGACTGCTGGCACTAGCCGGCGCCATCGAGTGGGCGCTGGAGAAGCAGAAGGCACGCGCTGACGCGCTTGACGATGAGAAGGCCAAGAAATCTGCACTGAACGAATACGCGGACCTCGTGGCAAACATCACCAAAGCCTTCGCCCTAGCATCTGCGAGCGACTACGCGAGACAGGTGAAGGAGGAGGTCGGCTTCTTCCAGGCTGTCCGCGCCGCAATGGCCAAATCATCGCCGAAGAGCGGGCTTAGTAAACGTGATAAGGAATTCGCGGTAGGGCAGCTCATCGCAGATGCGATAGCCGATGCAAGCATTGTTGATGTGTTGGCCGCCGCCGGATTGAAAACGCCAGAAATATCGGTGTTGTCAGAGGAGTTTCTGGCTGAGATTCAGACCATGGAACACAAGAATCTCGCTTTGGAAGCGCTGCGCAAGCTTCTCGCTGGCGAGATCAAGGCAAGGCAACAACGCAACGTCGTTGAGGCGAAAGCCTTCTCCGAACGACTGGAAGCTGCTGTCGCGCGTTACCACGCAAATGCCATCACCAGCCTCGAGATGATCCAAGAACTGATTAATATGGCGAAGGACTTGAAAGAATCCGTTCAGCGTGGCGAAGACCTCGGACTCGGCGATGAAGAGCTGGCGTTCTATGACGCCCTATCGCAAAACCAAAGTGCCATGGACGTACTGGGCAACGAAGAGCTGCGCAAAATCGCTCATGTGCTCGTCGAACAGCTTCAGAAAAACGTCACCGTTGACTGGCACCTCAAAGAAAGTGCCCGCGCCAAGCTTCGGGTATTGGTGCGCCGGATTCTGAAAAAACACGGCTATCCGCCAGACCTTGCACCTGTGGCTATCAACACCGTTCTAAGTCAAGCCGAAACGCTTCTCAAATGGCAAACTCCGTAGCATTTGGGCTTTGACAAGGACAGTCACATTAGACAATTGGCGTATTTGAGCTGGGGGCGATTGAAATGGTCCGAGTACACGGGATATAAATCGGGAGGTGGGTCAGGATTTTTCCATTATCTAGGACAGTCCATGTAGCCACTATTCCAAAGGTTGAGGATTGGATAAGCTACAGATAAAAACGCATCGAAGGTGGCAGTGACGCACAAGCGCTGGTGCAATAACGCCCGAGCCAGCCACCCTGCCAGCATGTGAAAGCCATGCAATCGCTTGATTTCCAAGTTTTGATCCAGTTTCAGCTTATTGCACGCTGATGAAACGCGTATGACAACTGCTTTAGTTGAGAGATGGGCTTCTGACGCCGGCCTCCGTGTGGACGGCCCGTGGACATCGTCGCAAAGCGACGAACGTGTGGACTACCTGTGGACACGCAAACAGCAGTTCCCATAGAGCAAAGACCGTAGAGTTAGCGTGACCACAGGTACCCCACACTTATCCACCGCCCGACCACACTCCGCCGGTCGTAGCGCGCAACAAACAATTGTTTTGACCCATAGCAAAAAATTTTAATAAAAATAAAAAGCACTCTTATGCAGGCGTTATTCAACGTTTAAGTAAAGCAGTAATACTAACGTCACCAAGACACAAAATCCCGATCACTGCTCCGCTCGCTCCAACAGCTGCCCTACCTCACACTCGAAAAGCTCACAGAGCTTTTCTATCGCATCCAAATCCACACGAGTAGCTGTCTCTTTGTACAGCAACGTCACTGTGTTTCGATTCAATCCAGTCTCTCTTGCCACATCAGCAATATTCAACTTCCGCTCACCCATGAGTCGCGACAAGTGACATCGAATCACGATTCACCCCAAACGCTATTCAGCATCAAAATATTAACTCCAAGATGACATTATCGCTTGCAGAAAGACACTCTGAGCGTTAAAATACTATTCAAGATAACAAATACCCATCTGAACGTAGATTATGATGCATAAGACAAAAAATGTGAATACAAACACGCATTGCCATTATCTGAAACTCGTCAGCAACAATTCAGCTCCATCTCAAACCGAACAACCAGAACTTCCAGCAGCCAACTTACTTGGCTCAAGCGAAACGAAGTACCTCACTGTGGCAATGATGAACCGGCTATGGATACCGCAGACATCTACTATCGTCGGATTATTGGGCGTCGGAGATTCCAAAGACAACTTCGATGAGCTATCCAAGTGGATTGCAATCCAATTAAACGCCACACCTCACAGCTGCGGCCCTTCGAATCTGCAACAACTGGAAAGACACTTTCGAAAAGCTATCGACGCCTATCCCGAAATTTAAGTGGCACCAGCATGAAATCTGTAGCTGGCAACAACATAGTCCTGCTTCCGCGACTATTGCGACTGCGGGACTCACCCGCCTACCTCGGCATGGACCGCAATCGGTTCAATGTCGAGGTAAGACCGAGCCTCACTGAAATCCCTATCGGTGAACAAGGCATCGCCTTCGATCGTTTCGAACTCGATGAATGGATTGATGACTACATCGCACAACACGGACGGCAATCTCGTTCAATCGGAGCAGAACAGTGGCAAGAAAGAAAACACCTGGCCTCATCAAACAGGCAGGCATCTGGCACATTGACAAGCACATCAACGGAAGGCGAGTTTGCGCAAGCACTGGAACAGATCAACTCGAAGAAGCCGAGAGATTTATAGCAAGACTAAGTGAAGAAGCGCGATAAGCCTCGGTCTATGGCGTTCGACCCTCGCGAACATTCGAGCAAGCCGCAGCCAAGTTTGTTATTGAAAATCAGCACAAGCGTAGTTTGCATAGTGACATTGGTCGTCTGAAATTGTTGATGCCATGGATTGGGGATATTGCTATTGATAAAATGCACACTGGGAGCCTTCAACCCTGGATAGACCATAGACGTAAACAAGGTACTGCGATTGGAACGATCAATCATGGCCTCAAGGTTGTACGGCGAATCCTCAACCTTGCGAGCGCTGAATGGGTTGATGAATTTGGCATGACATGGCTGCAGTCGGCACCGCGCATAAAATTACTGAGTGACACCAACAAGCGAAAACCATATCCCCTCAGTTGGAACGAACAGAATCTCTTATTTGACGCATTGCCAAACCATCTTGCAGATATGGCCTTGTTCGCTGTAAATACAGGCTGCAGGGATGGTGAAGTTTGCAACTTGCAATGGAGTTGGAAGATTGATGTACCACAACTTGATACGGCAGTCTTCATCATTCCTGGTGAACAAATGAAGAATGGCGAAGACAGGCTTGTGGTGTTGAACAGAACGGCATTCGATGTTGTGAAACAGCAGAACGGAAAGCACCCTTCTCATGTATTCACATTCAATGGTAATCCAACTACTCGTATACTGAACACCGCATGGCTACGAGCACGAAAATCAGTTGGTTTGCCTCAGGTGCGGGTACATGATCTGAAACACACGTACGGCCGACGATTGCGATCAGCGGGAGTAAGTTTCGAGGATAGGCAGGATTTACTGGGTCATCGTTCAGGCAGGATAACTACCCACTATTCTGCTGCAGAACTATCACGTCTATTGGAAGCTGCGAACGCTGTATGCAAAAATGATAGCGAAGACCGCCAACCCGAAATCGTTGTAATGCGCAGGCTCAACGCTAGTTAAACTTAATGTTAGTGGGTCGCTGAGCTTGGCACGATGCGACCCGCTCATTTGCCTACCCATTCTTGCCGAGACAAGACACTGACTGCAAGATCGATCTGGCGAGGACTGAACTGAAGTTTCCGGTCATTCCATGCGTGTACACGGTCGACGACCTCAGGTACAGAATCAACGCCATCGTGTTTCATTACCCAATGGACGGTAGCCAACAACTCCAGACCGAAGGGAGATTCAAATCCGTCAACAAGTGCGGTTACTCTATCGAATCGATCTTTGGTCTCTGCATGAGCGCCCAGAAATGCAGTGGCATCATCCACTGCCCCCGGCACAAGCTGAAGTTGCTTATCGGGATCATCGCCACCGTCAGCATAGCCCGAAATCATATGCCCTTCGATGGCGTTCAGAACATGCCGCAGATTTTCAGCATAAGGTCCGTAGGTGGCTTGTGTGTACTTGAGCTTAAGCGGCTCTCCTGCCTCTTGCATAAAATACATCAGTTTGTGCACTTCAATCAGTGTCACGAACGGATCCAGCAAACCTGCTAGATAACGGTGCATCAATTCAACCAATGCAGCCCTGCCGGGTGTCATAGTGGGAACTTCTTTGTTTTTGACCATGTTCTCGGCAGCAGGAGTGCCATTGGGCTCAAGCACAATGACGCGAACATCAGTCATGCTGGATAGCGTGCTCTCGATACGCTTTCGCACGTCAACCCATTTAAGCCCGCCTAAGCCACTACCCAGCGGTGGAATCGCAACCGAGTTTATCCCGCGTTCACGGATTTCGTCTGCCAACGCATTTAAGCCAGTTTCAATATCCTCTAAGCGGCTTTTCCCGCGCCAATGGCGCTTGGTAGGAAAATTGATGATGTAGCGCGGGTTGGTTAGCCCACCCAGGTCATGCACAAACATACGCCCTGGCTTAACTTCATCAAGCTTGCAAGCGGCAGCATAATCTTTGAAGTTAGCCGGGTAAGCTTTTTTAAACTGCAACGCAATACCTCGCCCCATAACGCCAACGCAGTTGACGGTATTGACTATCGCTTCTGCGTCTTCCGTGAGGATATTGCCTGTTTTATATTCAATCATCATTCAATCCCCGATCAGTAGTACCAGTCTGACTTTACCTCTATTTGAGGCTTGTGTGCGCTTGCGGCCAATGCTCGTGTAGCTTGAAGATACGTTGGCTGTCCAAATACTCCAATTCGTTCAACCAATTCCCACGGGAATCCGTTTTCGACCAGAAATTCAGCCTGCTTCCCCTCTTTGACCGACTTTGAAATTCCCGCCCCACTCCACCGGTTTGTAAGAACAGCATCCCAGTTAATTTCATGCAAACTCCCTAGCTCGCTTCGATCCTCGAAGTAGGATGAACCAGCGTTCGAGAGAGTGAAAGCCCAACGCCGGCTATTTTCCTCTGCCCATTCTACTGAGGCATTAAGATCACATTCCAAGTGAACAATTGGTGCTTGGCCCCCACGATACGACAAGCCTGGTTGGTTGGCACAATGAATCAGGTACAGCATTATCGAACGCGGACAGAAGTAAAAAGGCACACACTGTCCAACATGCAACCCAGGGTGACTGTTTAAAACCGATCGATCAAGGCGTCTCGCTTTGATGTCGCTCATTCCAATAGTCGTGCCATGCCCAGTGTAACTGCTCATTGTCGAATCTGAGAACAGGCCGTGACTTGCAATGATGGATGGCAAGCGATCAACATGCACTATATGGTAGACCTTGGGTTGGGCGGGTACAGTCACATTGAGAACTCAGTCATCAGATAGCTATCAGGGTTCAAATCCAATCTCCATATGGCTGACTCGCAACGCTCCTGTTTGCAATGCTTTTCCTTAGACTCTTAGCATAGCGCAGAGGTTACATTTTCTGCCTGCCAATATTGTACGGAAACAACTAATCGTACCCGCATAGAACAGGAACCAAAGGAGAGTGATAGAAACGCTGTGGGCATTAGCTGCCAAGCGGGGCAGAAGAATCAGTCGTGCGGCTGGAGCGGTAGATCAGCGAGGGTTAATCTGCAGACGCACAGCTGTCTTCCCATAGCTCACGCAAATTTCACGCAAGCTCTATTGTCGACTGTATCAGGGGGAGCGCTAAAGCCTTGATTCAAATGGTGGCCAGGGACAGAATCGAACTGCCGACACGGGGATTTTCAGTCCCCTGCTCTACCGACTGAGCTACCTGGCCACAGGTGCCTAACGTCAGCCCGCTATTAGACCCAATACAGGC
>Ga0115031_1002204_pt1 | contig 14471 bp, 11 predicted proteins | sample Maine_Asex4_meta_FD_87301 | JGI IMG/M metagenome (GOLD analysis project Ga0115031, IMG submission 87301) | Marine algal microbial communities from Maine, USA - Maine_Asex4_metaG | ecosystem: Host-associated > Algae > Red algae > Unclassified | place: Maine, USA | collected 2015-01-05
GCCGCCTCTTCCTCGTCGGCCTCGTCCTCCTCGCGCGCCGGCCGCGGGGGCACCCCGTCTCCCTCCCCGCTCACGCCCGCGTCCCCGTCACCTGCGGCGGGGGGCGCCGAGCGGGGCGGCGGCGCTTCGCCGCCGCCGTCGCAGCCCCTGTCGGGTCGGTCGCAGCCGCCGTCGTTTTCGGCTGCTGCGGCGGCATCCGTACCGGCCAGCGGACCGACCAAGGCGCTCAAGCGGCGCCCCGCGGGGCGCGCCGCTGCCACCTTGTCCGCGCGCGGCGTTGCGTCGCCGGCGGCCGTGTCGCTCCCCGCCCCCGCGGCGGTACCCAACCGCCCGCGGGAGGGGTCGGCCTGCTCCTCGTCGGGCCTCTCGTCGACGTGCGCGGCGGCGCCTGTGGTGCCAAACTGGCCTTCGCCGTCAGTGCGGGGCGGGGGGGTGGCCGCCCCCGCCGCCGCCCTGCCGCCGCCGCCGCCGCCCATGGGGGCCTACCCGGCGGCGGGGGGGGGCGGGGGGTACCCGCCCGGCGCGCTCCCCTACTTGACCGTGGCCGCTTGGCCGACGGCGGGGGGTGGGTGGGGGCACCACCACCACCCGCCGCCGCCGCCGCTGCCGCCGCCGGCGGTGGGCGTCGGCGCCGGTTGCGGCGGGGCGGCGGCGACGAGCACGCCTGGCGGCGGCGGCGTCGTGCGGTCGACGCCAAACGGTCCGTCGTCGCCGCTGTTGCACCACAGCGGTGGTGGCAGTGGTGGCAGCGGCGGCAGCGGCGGCAGCGGCAGTGGTAGTGGCAGTGGCAGTGGCGGCGGCAGCGGCTCGGGCGGCGGCGGCTGCGGCGGCGTCGGTGGCACCCCTGGCAGCAGCGGATCGGTGATGGTCGCCTACTCGCCCGCCGAGCGGCGGGCGGCCATTCGGCGGTTTCAGGAAAAGAAGAAGCGCGCGCTGTGCCCCCGCATCCGCTACAGCGTGCGCAAAAAGTTGGCCGACGTGCGGCCGCGCAAGCACGGGCGGTTTTACAAGCCGGCCGAGGTGCCCGCCGCCGCTGTTGCTGCCGTGCCCGTGGCCGCTGCCGGCGGGGGGGACGAGGTGCGGGACACGGACGATGCGATGCAGGGCGCGACAAGACGATGAGGAGGCGTCGATGGTCGGTCGGGCGCGGCGCCGGAGGGCGGGTTGCCTGGGGAGGGAGCGGTATGCGTTTGGATGGGGGGGGGGCGCGTAGGGGCGGCGGGGCGTGCGTTGTGGCGGCCGGTGGGGAGAAGCGGGCCACCACTATCAAAACTCCATTGTCTTTGCTTGACCAGACCCGGACCTCGTCTGTCGGCCCGGTTTGTTGCGGGAATCGTGCGGGGGTGTCCGCAGGCACGTCGCGCGGCTGCCATGTGGAAGGAAGTTCCACGCACTCGTGCGCGTGCGCCTGGGGCGCTATTGTGCTCTGGGCTGTCCCGCCGTGTGGGTGACATAGCAGTCAGACGCCGCCGCTTTCGCGCCTGCAAGGTCAGAAGCGCGCTGCGGTAGGTGGCGACCGCGGTGGGTGCCCGCCCACCGTCGGGCGCCACCGTCGGGCGCGTGGCGCGCAGGCGGCGGCGGCGCCATGTCGCTCTTGGCCATGGAGAAGCGCCCTGTCGGAACATTCCAGGCCGGCTACGGTCGAAACACACGTGGCAGAGACGCTCGTGCCGCATCGCGCGTGCGCGTCGGGCGCGGGAGGGAGCGGGCGCCCGCGGGGGCCCACCCCCGGGGCGCCTCCAACGCGGTGTGGCACCCGCTCGCGCGGTGGGCCTTGGCTGTTGTTGGTGGACAGTTCAGTGGCACTTGTCTGTCGTTTGTGAACAGCAGCGTCGCTCACACCATTGTTGGATGCAACACTCGGACGAACGCGGTACGGTGGTGGTGACAGGTGCGGTCCTCACGGCGGCGGGAGTGGCGGCCAGCACCACCACTCGGACCCGAGCGTCGGTTGCGTGGTGCAGTAACGCACGAGGTATTCTGCCACGTCATGAACAAATGCACACATGCCGATGCTTCATATAAGTACTTTCCACTGATATTGGATCAACTACTCGAGGGCTGTCTCCTGGTGGCGCCTTGTCCCTCGCGTGGGACCCCAACCTGGCATGCCTCCACGTATCTGCGGCGTTGGTGCCCCGGTGGCCGCGACGGGCCCGCCTCGCTCCAATTGCCAGCCTGGGTGGTCGACTGTCTCTTGATGGTCAGTTTTCTGATTTGTGATGCGATTCTTCCACTCGCCCACCCGCTGGCACGCGCTGCAGCCACCCAAAAAGGCCCCAAAGGTGGTTTGCTTTTGCGTGCAGCCCGCTCTCAGCCCCCCTTTCCTGGCCCGCAGGCCAATCACATGTGCGGAATGGCACCAGTGCGGGGGGCGACGACCCAAAATTTCCGGTGAGGTTCAGCAAGATCCGTCCTAATTTTGCTGCTGACCGTCCGTGTGGGCCCCATGGGCGGGGGAGCCCTTCCTCCTCCGCCCTCGTCGTCACAACTCGCGCGGCCAACACCCACATGGCAGGCCTGAATTTTCCTCTCGCCCCACAGTCAGCCACGGGGGGGGCCCGGGCCCTCTGTCGGCCGTGGCCGCGACGGGTGCACACGACAGAGGCACGCTGGCGCGTGGCGGCCCCCGCGGCGGGGAAAAAAGGTGGCTAGATGGGCAGTGTGGGGGCCCCTATAAAACGTGCCAGCCCGCGAAGGCGGGGGCGGCTGTGACCACTCACATTCCGACCTCACCACACACGCCACCTTCACCGCGTTTTTTCTCCACCACTCCCCACGCACCCCCACACCCCCTGTGCACACACCCCTTGCTGCAGGTATGTGTGTCACACACACTTTCACTTTTGATCGAGAGGGCGCCGCCGATTTCTGTGACGGGTGCTGTGACCGTTCTTGTTCGCACGCTCGTGGGAACGTCATGGTCCGAGCTTGCTGTTGTGCGCGTGGCGAGCCAGCAGGGTCACACCTCTCGTCGCATACGAACGTTCTCTGCCGGTGTGGAGGCCGTCGTCGTGGTCGATGATTTGGTGTTTTGTTTCGAACGCTGCACACTCGGCTCATTCTTGCCCTGCACGGCTCTGGCTTTGGTCTGGGCTCTTGCTCGGTCGGTTTATGTATCGTCATCGTCTTGTTTCTAACCTGTTGACGTCACGTTCGTGATGGTTTTGTCATGCTTTTTTGTCCAAATGGTCTCGTGTCCCTCCATGCGTGCGCTCATACCGGCTCCCTCATCCTGCTACATCCCATTTCATCTCCTGTCCTTGACACTAGTAGCGGGTCATTCGGTTTCTTTCTTCCGGTGTCACACACCGAGCCCGTCTTCCGCCCCGCTACCACGCCCGCCCTCATGACCGACGCAGAGCTCTCCGCGCCATTCACCCCCTTCGACCCCTTTGCGGACGCGGAGGGCGATGACCAAGTGGTGACAAAGGGCATTGTGCACATTCGCCTTCAACAGCGCAACGGACGCAAGTCATTGACGACCATCCAGGGGCTGAACTCGTCCCTGGATCTTGCCAAGTTGACTAAGGCGTTCAAGAAGGAGTTTTGCTGCAACGGCTGCGTCGTGGATGACAAGGAGCTTGGGCGCGTCATCCAGCTGCAGGGCGACCAGCGCAACAAGGTGACCCTCTTCTTGGTGGAGGAGGAGATCGCCGCGAAGAAGATGATCAAGATCCACGGCATCTAAATGCGTGGGTAAACCCTCGTTAGCAGAGCTGAGGCGGTGTGCCCGTGCCGCGGTGTGTGTGGGCGACGCGGGCTGTGGGGGTGGTGTTTTCTTTGGTGTGAGCTGCCACTGGCCAAGCACCGCATGCAGGCGGTTCTTCTGCCATGATGAGTCTCGGGTACGATGAGGTTCCTTGTCGTTCTCGGCTCTATCGTCGTGCATTGAGTAAACCGCATGTGCACTTTGCAATCACCCTCTTCTTGTATTGCTGTTCCTGTCGTTGCTCTCGCTTCTCCGCCTGCGGCGCATACTGAGTCGAATGCTCTGGTCAGGTATCCTTTTGTACAACACCATCGCAGCCGGGCCACCTTCGGCTGTGACACACAGCCGCGGGCGGACGACAGACTGGCTGACGGCAGAGACCGGCAGCAGGCGGCGAGGTCAATTGCAGCAGCTCAACGGCTGGCCTCGACGGCACCCGCAAGGCCCTTCTTGCTGATGCTGGTCGGTAGAGGCCGACGTCTGGCGCCATCCCACCGTTCGTGACGTTCTCTGAGTGAAGTAGCCATGGGTGTTTTGGTCGCTGCCAAAGGGTAGTACGCGCAGACAAGAGCGTGAAAAAAACAAGTGTGCTCGTGTCTACCGCTGACCTAAGAACAAGCGCCGACGCCGACGAGAGCGGAAATTCGGAGCAGAACGGATGCAAAGAACTTTAGGAAAATCGACTCGAAGAAGAGCAATTGCCTTCAAAACATTCCGTATGTTTCCACGTGCCATCCTGGCAGCTGATCCATTCTGCTGACACCTCACTCGACTACAGTACTATCTTTGTTTGCATGCAATTGGGGCACCGGGCTCTTTTTCGCCTTGCACGCCATCAGCTGCGACTGCTTGTCATGCATTAGTCAACACGCGTACCACCTTGCCCGTCAGTGGCTACCCACTGTGCCGTTGTCGGTGGACTCGGCCTAGTGTCCGTGATCACTCCCCCTTCTACCTCCCGTCCAACCCCTCACCGATTCTATTGTTTGTTACCCTCCATCGTTCGCTACCTGCCTTCACACGATGACGTGCCAGATGACTGTCGCGCGGGGGGCGCTGGTGTCGGTGCTCGCTGCCCTGGTGCTGGCGGCGGTCCCAAGCTTGGCGGCAGCTGATGCTTCGGTGACGACGGCCGGGGAGGTGGCCGTGCTGACGCCAGAGACATACGAGGCGACTGTGACGGATCCGTCCAAGGACGTGCTCGTCGCCTACACGGCCTCGTGGTGTGGCCATTGCAAGGCGCTCAAGCCGGTTTTTGACGACCTCGCCAAGACCTACGCGGAAGAGCCCGATGTGGTCGTCTCGATCGTCGATGCGGACGCCCACAAGGCGATCGGCAACAAGGAGGACGTGAAGGGGTACCCGACTATCAAGTTTTTCCCGCGCGGCGCGGACTCGTCGGCCACGGTGTACGAGGCCGGGCGTGACCTCGAGTCGTTTGTCACGTACATCAACAAGGCAGCCGGCACGGATGTGCTGCCGTCTGGCCAGGTGCTGCCGCAGGCCGGCGTTGTGGAGTCGCTGCGCGACGGCGTGTCGACGTTCCTGGCGGCCGCGGCGACGGAGCGCGATACGCTCAAGGTGGCCTTTGAGGAGCGGCTCGCCAGCCTGGACGCGCGCGCGCGGAAGCACGGCCAGTACTACCTCAAGGTAATGGACAGGGTCAAGGCCAAGGGCGATGCATGGCTGACGACGGAAAAGGCGCGCCTGTCGGGGCTCCTCGAGTCGGCCAAGCCGGGCGTCATGACCGAGGCGCAGATGCGCAATATGCGCCGCCGCCTCAACGTCATTGACTACTTTATCAAGGCGCTTGGCCAGGACGTGTCGGACGCCGCGGGCGATGCTGCCGACGCTGCGGTGGGCGCGGCGGAGCCGGTGGCTGATACTGCGGCGGACATCGCGGCCAAGGCTGGGGGCATGGCTGCGCAGGCCGGCAAGGCGGCGGCCCAGGCCGCCGCCGATACGCTTGAGGCAATGAACCCAGAGAAGGAGCTCTAAGCAGGCAGTCGAGCATCGGGTCCCGACGGGGTGGAACGTGGAGTGGTATGCTCTTGCGTTTTTTTGGTTGTGTTGCTGACGTTGGGGTTGACGTCATGCGCTCGTGCCGATTGGCTGGTTGAGCAGAGTTGGACGTATGTGAAAAGGCTGTTGTCCGTGATGCCTGATCGAGTGTCTTAGTATAATACAGTACTCAAAGGGCACACACTGTATCTGTGTCACCAACTCTGTCCCCCCACTGCGATGGTTGCCCTGGGCTTGTCAGTGGGCAACTGATTGTTTTCTGAGCCTGACTTGGCGCGCGTATGTGTCTGCAACACATCCCAACGAAAGCTCGACCAGGTCGCGCTGTTGGCGGTCTCCGCCCCGTCTCGATGACTGCTGTGGTCTGTCCGTGCGCCTCTTCTTTGCGCGCTTCAGCGCGTGCGCGGTTGGCGCGGCGACCGCCTTGTGGTCAAGAGAGTAAGCGTGCTCAGAAATGCACCTGCCAAGCCGAACACGAGTACAGCGCGACCCCTCACTTGACCGTCCCGCAGTCGTTCCAATCGGCGAGGTAGTATGAAAATCTTTAACAGGATACAAACGTTTGCACTTGGGGAGTGTCGTCGGGAAACTGTACCACACAATTGCTGATCCCCCAATTCTGTCCAGAAACAGAGACCGACAGTTACATCACTGTCAATCTTTCAAACGAAATATTTGGGCTAGTTTCGGCGCCTTTCAAGACGAGATACATGAGGAAGTACAGCATTTCCTGACAGTTCGATTGAATTCGGTGAGTGACAACCTGTCCCGGAATTCGACTGCAGTGGCCGCCGTCGACCAGCTGTCCACGGCCACAGCTTCACTCGCCATCATCACGGGGCTCATCACTGTCGCCATTCCCGTCACTGTCCCCGAGCGCCGCAGCGAGGTCGCGTGTCCGTTCACACTACGGTTTCTGCTCACCATTCCCGTGACACATGGAGGGTGCCGCTTCGCACTCGGGAGCCCCAGACGCCCCCGTGGGTACAGGCTCGCCACCACTGGCTGGTAGGTGATACGCGTCTAGTTCGTGTGGCGCACTTTGTTGTCGGAATGGCACGATTTCATGGACGCGGCTGGCCAACTTCACTCATCTCAATATTCAAACGGCGCGATGCATTGTACAGTTGATTGTTCTGCTGTAAATATGGTTATTTTTCTCTCTTGCAGGCATGGCCGAGACGCGTGTCCGGCCGTGCAGTGCCTGCAGCATGGACGGACACGACACGCGCACTTGCCCGCTCGTGCAAAGCCTAAAGTATCCGTGCGTTGATGCCTGCGGGCAGACGACGTGTATCCTGTGTGCTGTGGCATGCGGAGCCTGCAGGGTGCGGGGGCACACGGAGGACTTGCAGTCATGCGCCATCCCGACACGTTCAAGAAAGGCAGCCAAGTGTGTTTGTGAAAAGCATGACATGGCCGCAATGCATGGACGGTTGCGGGTCATCCTAGCCGATCGGGCCCAAACGCCTCTCTGGCAGCGGCCGGCACGGGATCCTCGACATTTTACGCCCAGACGCCCCGGGTTTGAGGGCGTGAAATACAAGCCTACCCGAGGTACTTGAGATGCAGCCTGGCTGTGCCAGGCCGAAACATAAGTACCTCGCCGACGGCGATACCAAATTAATTGGTAAGGACAACTACATGGGAAGGCGGTTTTCTCTTTCGCTTGGAAGCAGTCGGCCGTACACGGGAAGATTCTGGTGGCAGACACGTATGCACCACTACGTACCATGCATGCCAGGATCCGCCGCGGTGTTGCATAACCGCAATGCGTTCTGGCTGTCAATTGGCGGAGCGGCAAACGCGAAAGCGTTCTCACCTGGAAGGGCTGCTGTGTGGTCAAGAAGTCGAAGCCTTGCGCTACACGTGTAAGACCGCGCATCGGCGGGTTGGGCGAGTGGAGGAGTCGCGCGCGTGGCGAACACGGGGCGCCCTCCGAGCGACGCACGTCACAACCCAAAATCTTCCCGCTGCTCCAATCCCGGCCTCCAAACTGAGGATCCCTCTGGTCGGGACTGTTGTCGGCCGTCAAGTGCTAAGCAGCACCGGACAGGACTTGACCGATGACCGATCTTGGCTCTGGCTTTCCTCGTGACGTGTGCGCGTCTGATGGTCGTTTGGGCCTATGCCGGCTGGTACAGGTCACTGCGGAGTAAGTGTGTGGCAGGCCCTCGAAGTGGAACAAGGTCAAGATTCAACCCATCCCATCCAGCAGGACGGTGACGCCGAGCGGTTTGAGGACAGCGCAAGACCGTCGTGGCTCCGCTTGCGGCACTCGCTTGTCAAATGGCAGTTTCTCGACTGGTGCAGCAGTGTCTGTGGGGCGCCAGGAAAAACGCGGGAGCTGATCGCCGTCGCGATTGGTCCTCGGGCGAACGCATCCACGACGGTTGGGCGTGGGCAGGGCTGCGGCAGTGCTGCAACCGCCTCAGTCATACCCTTGCGCAGCGGTTTGGCAAGAGGCAAGCTGGCTGCCACCGCCCCACACAAGTGGTGTCCACTCAGGCCATCTCCGTTGAGCGTCGTGGGACCCCCACCATTGGCGCCGTTTCTTTTTGGAGCTGTGTGCCACGATCTGTGCCCCATGAGCTGTTCTGGGCCTTTCTCACCGTGCCGTGCGGCTGCTACACCAGTCCCATTGCAGATTCGCGTCAGCCCCGACCACAGCTCTTGTGCCAGCCCGCAGTGCTGTCGTCTCCCACAGTCGCTTCAGGTTTAAGCAGCTCAGTGTGCTCGTCTCTCCCCACAACCTTCCTGCAACCCCGTTCGCCGCCGACCCTCACACAAGCGCTCGTGGCTCTTCACCTCACGTCGTCTCGCTCTCGCCTGTGAGCGCCGTGCTCACCACTGTCACCCACACTGCACCCTGACCCGCCGCGATGGGCGCCACGGCCGAAGGGTGGCCCTCCCTCTGGGGCTTCCTTTTTGCGCCCGCCGGCCCGCTCGACCCTGAGGCATCCGCCGGCGCTGGCCGGCCCATCCCTATTACCACACACTCCCCTTCGCTCTCGCATCACTTTGGTGCGGGAGACGGTGTCTGCCCGTCTCCACCGATGCCGCCTCACTCTTCTCCGCTGGGCCGCAAGAGGCCACCCTCCACATCTCCTGTGGATGTGCGCGGCACGCACGCATCGCCACTGAACAAGAGCACCTGGACCCACGTCGTGTCGAGCGTGCTCGATATGGTGTGCGAGGAGAACGTGGCGGCAGAGGCCAACCTTCCCGGGTGGCAGGAGGACATCTCGGCCTTCTTCTCTGTGTCCATCCCACAGATGCCGACGGCCGCCTACGTGGACCGGCTGGTCACCTACTGCAAATGCTCGCCGACGGTGCTAACTGTGGCGCTCGTGCTCCTGGACCGATGCGCGGCGGCCGACTCGCGGCTGGCCGTCAGCGGCTACAACCTGCATCGGCTGCTGGTGACGGCGGTCATGCTGGCCTCCAAGAGCGTCGAGGACCGCACCTTCGCCAATGCCCACTTCGCGGTGATTGGCGGCGTGGAGGGCACCGCCGAGATGGCCAAGCTGGAACGCCTGATGCTGCACGCGCTTCAATGGCGGGTCCAAGTTGACGTTGGCACTATTTCGGTGTACCGTGCCCGTCTTGAGCAGCACAGTCGTGGCTCGCGCTCTTCATTTTTTTCTTCCACGCCGTCGTGAGTGCGGCGCACTTCTATTTTTGGCTTAACTTTTTCTATGTGCGAGCCGACCGACTCCACTGCCTTTCGCGCGGTAGACCTCGGCGTCTGTGTCGGGCCTCAGCGTCCACCTGATTGCTCTCACGCTTGTTCTCTCGTCTTGGGTTTTTTTTTGAGTGGGGAGGAGGGGAGAGTGCTTACCGGCTCCTGACATCAGCGACTGATCGTCTCGACTGCGCCGTCAGCCACCGCCTGGCTGCGCGTCTCGTCTGGAGCAGCGACAATAAAAACAACAGTTGTCATCAAGTCACTCTGAGGACACGAAGGAGAAGAAGTGGGGAGGGGGGCGGTAAGCAACAGCCAGGCTGCTCTGGGCCGTTGTCTCATGATCGGGCTGTAGTGTCTCGAGCAAAGCGCTGTAGGAAATGCAAACTCCACCACTACTGTTCACGCAGAGCAAGCAACAGAGGGCAGCAAGTACGCCAAGTGGGCCTCACTTCATGCAACAAAAAAACAAGCGGGAACCCGTGCTCACGCCCCCCACACCCCCACCTAAGCAAGTCCCGCGTCAATGTGGCACGACGTGCTGGCCAGCGGGTTGCTCACACTGTGCGAGCTGTTCGAAGCATGCCGCGATGACGAGAAGCTTTGGCGAGCAGAGCTTCCTGCCTCAGACCCAATCCCCACTGAGCAACCAGCATCTCCCACGCCGGCCTTGGCGGATGCGGTCCCTCCCGGCAATCCCGCCGACAACGACCGCTTGCCATCCGCCACAGGGGCCCCCAAGGAGTCGACGCCATTTGAACGGGCGACGCCGATCGGCATGGCAAGGGACGCCCGCGACTGCTGTTGGCCTGGCTGCCCAAGCGTTGCCGGTCGTCTGCCAGCAGCAGATCGGGCCCGTCGCGTCCCACAAAACGCCGACCCCGTTGCTTTGTCGACGACACCCAGGAACTTGCGCTCCAAGACGCCGAGCTCAGCCGACAGCGCGGACGGGGCGATGGGGTCCACTCGCAGGCTGACGCGAGGAGCCACCTTCACCTCCAAGTCGCAGCTGCTGCTGCTTGGGATGCTGCGCGGGGATGGCAAAGGAGCAGGGCCGCCCCCACCACCGTCAAGTGGATGACCGGCGACGCCACCGAATGCATCGTCATCGTGGTGAGCGCGGAGGGAAGGAGCAGGGTGAGGACGTCGACCATCGGCAGGTCGCTCATCCTCGCCAGGAAGGTGCATAGCCTCGTCCGCCCAGGAGGCGACCGACGGCCTCTCCACATGCGCACCTGACCGCGGCGGCAAACGTGTTCCCCCGGAACGAAATGCATTGGAGAAGTCGAACGGATCGGAGCGACGCGCGACAGTAGCCGGTACCACGTCGCCAACACCAAACCCATCGTCCAGACGCCGACGCATGGACCGAGGAGCGACCCGCAGGGAGTCACTGCCGCTGGCAGTGCCCGCTGCGTCCGGCTCCCGAGGAATTCTACGCTCACCGCCGTCCGCTGACACCTCCACGAATCTGGACCTGTATGCCGGCGGGGAGTCGTCCTCCAAGTTGGCCGCCTGGTGGCCAACAAAGTCGGGTGCCCCGTAGGTTGCTGCCGCCGGTAAAGCAAATGACGGTGCCGGGCCCCTTCCCGACTGGACGGAAAAGAAAGGGCTCGACGACCCATCGGGAGCCGTAGCAGCAGCAGCAGCAGACGCCCCCAATGACACACCTGCTTGGTGCGATAAGAACGCCGCCGACGCCATGGGCGGCAGAGAACAGCGGTCATCGGCCTGACGCGGGAAGTCGGCCAAGGGAGCGCCACGACGGTAGTCCAGGAGCGTCGATGACGACGGCGTACGGCGCCGTTGCTGCTGGAACCGCACCGTAACGTCCTCGTCGTTCTCAAACAGACGAATCCCATGGAGGGACGATATCTCGCCGTCGCTCGACGACTGCGGCGGCGGTGCGTGGCCTGCAGAGGGGGGCACGCCACGCCTGTCGTACGACGGGCTGGCACCAAAGCCGTCGTCCACCCCAAGCACGTCCCGCGCCTCCACCCGCTGCCGCACGACACGGTCCGGGATTGCCGGCAGGTCGTCCAAGCGACGTTTGGCGTGGTTCCGCTGCGCCGAGCGCTCGCCCGACGGCTCGGCTCGCATCGGCTGCTCGTCAACGAGCCCCTCGTGCACGTCCTCGGCCATCCGGGGGCGCTTGGACCGGTGGTAGTTGGCAGGCGGCGGCCGTGACGCCGGCGCCGCGGCCGAATCGCCCGCCGGTCGGAGAGGCGTCGCGCGGCGGGCAGGGCGGCCCCGCTTGGAGCCGTCTTGCGATAAGGCCAACAGGTCCAGGCTCGCCAACACGTCCTTGCGGGAGCTCCGCACCTCGGTGCGCCCTCCGGCGCCCGCCGTCGAGCCGCCGCCGGATGCCCCACCAGTCGGGGCGGGTGCGCCATACCCAGCCGCCGCGCCGGGCACGGCGTTGTGGTGCGTACGCTGCTGCGAGAAGAACCGCTTCTGAACGCTCGCTCGGTCCGTCTTTTCCGCCGCCAACAGCCGCCTGCGTCAGGACAACCACCCATGACGCGGTTCGATGCAAAACGAGAAGGACACGGCGTCAAGCGTGCATGCAGGGACGCCCCAGCGCACGCGACCGTCAGTGACATGCGACAGACTGACGAAAAATGCATCAGGGACGCAAAACCGCATCAGGGACGCAAACCCCATACAAAACAGATATCCATCCCCAACAGACTGTGCAAACGTACGTTCGACCACCCATCCAGGACCGCATCGCGGAAAATGCAATGAACCCGTTGGTGCACCGTGCTCCCGCACCGGCTCCGTCTGGTGAAAGCACGCTGGAGAGCAAGGGTGACGCTACAATCCCCCAGTGAGAACCACAAAGACGCGCGCGGAAGTGGTAGTACAAGAGGTCCGTCGGCGGCCGACAGTGACACCGTCGCCGCCCAGCGAGGAGTCACACCCCAGGGTGCACATATTGCCGCCTCGCGGGCACCGCAACAGAATGTCAGTAGCGACCTGCAGCAGAGAGACCCGAGGCTTCCTATCGAACGGCCAGCAGCAGCCCCCTGGCCACCCACTCCCAACAGGTGCTCACAGGTAGCGGTGGATGCACCGTGCTTGTGCTCAGAGAGAAAGAGCTCGTAGCGAATCGCCCGATTGGCCGATCAGTCAGAAGTTGACCGTCTCAATTTGTAGGTGCCCACAAGTGCAATCTCCGACGTTCCAGCGCCTCGCGTGCCGCTGCCCCCACTTGTCTTGTCGGCTCATGGCGTCCACCCACTGGTCGCTCTGGCGCCGCCGCGCCACCGCCGCCAGCCCCCCTCTGCTTCCCACTGCGACTCGTCCACCGACTTGGTGTGGCGCTTTCTGGCATCTTGCCCACCCCCAGGCGTTGTCTCCCGTCTCTCTCTGCCCCAGTCGCTTCCATTTTGCCCGCCATGGCGGCCTTTGTCGGCCCCACCCCGCTGGGTGTAGGCGGCACCCGCAGCTGCCCCGCCGTTGCGGCGTACCGTCGCCCCCTGCCACTGTCCCCGTTTTCTCCTGCCCACCCTCTGCAGTCTCCACTGCCGCGGCCAAACCATTCTGTCGGGCGCGCCGTCATCCACACTATGGCCGCGGGGGGGCCCCCCGCCCCCCCGCCCACCGACGGCGAGCCCCCCCCCTCCCCTCCTCGGCCCCTGACGGCGTCGGAGCTCGTGGCCGCTCGCCTCGGCAGAGACCCCGCCGCGGAGCGCCGCCGCCAAGAAGCCGCCGCCGCCATCCGCGACGCGGCGCTGGCCAAGGAGCGCACGCGGGACCGCACGCTCGCGGTCATTGGCCCCGCCATCGGCGCCGCCCTCTACTTCCTCGTTGCGGCGAACCCCGTGAGCCCCCTCACCATCCTCCACCAGCTCGACGCGTCGTCACCGACGCCCGAAGCGGTCGCCGCCTCCAACCGGCCGACAGTCATGGAGTTTTATGCCGACTGGTGCGCCGCGTGCCGCGACGGCGCCGCGGGCCTATCCCTGCTTGAGGCCCGCTACGCGCCAGACGTGAACTTTGTGCTCGTCGACGCGGCCAATGAGGCCAACGCGGCGTTGGTGGACAAGTGGGGGGTGGACGGCATCCCGCGGCTGGTGTTGCTCGACCGCCGGGGGGCAGTGCTGACCAACTTTATTGGGGGGGTGCCGAAGGAGATTCTCGCTGAGGACATTGATGCCATGCTGAGCGGCAAGCCGTTGCCCAACCTCGGGCTGGATATGTCGTCTATCATGGGGGGTGGTGATGACGACTATTGATGGCGTGCGTAGCCGAAGCGCCGGGGCTCGGGGGGTGGGGCCCTGGACGCGAGTCGGCGCTCTTGGCTCGTCTCGCCGACGGCCTCTTGTCTATTCCTGTGGTTGTTATTTTTATGAATGGGCAAGGGTGTGCCGATGAGATAAGTGTTATTCCTTTCATGAGCACGAGACGGTTGCTGGCCATAGTCGTGGCGTGTCGTCCGCCTTGACGAGGGCGCCAACTGCTGTCGGCGTGCACTGTGTGCCCGTCCGGACTGGGTGGTCCACAACATCCAAATGAGCGCGTTCAGTCGGCCCGAGCAGCAGCGTTCGTTGCCCACACCCAACACTCGGGACCACCACCATGCCACCGTCGCACGTGTCTCCACAAATAAGAAAACCAGCACAGTTACATCTACTAGAGCAGGTCGGGAACCGCCGGGTATGGCATGACAAGAACGGCCTCCGACGCGGCACCCACCCTCGGTCATGTCAGGTGTGTCAAACAAAGTCAACCAAACAGGACGGAACATCGGCACGCGCAGCTCTGCCCTGCCCCCCCGAAGCCCCACCTACCCCGTCGGTGGGCCCACGCGCGCTCCAAGCGCCGCGCCACACCGCCACGCCGCCGCGTCGGGCGCCACCGTCTGTAGCCCAGATACACGACGGGTCACCCGGCGGCATGCGCTGCGCCGCCGCCGCCGCCGCGCCCATCCCAGCCCAGCGCCGCCGTCGCGTGCAGCCCCCGCCGCCCGTGGTCGTCCCGGTCAATGTGTGGGCGGCCGTCGGCGCACGCCTCGCCACCCGCCGGCGGTGGGGGCTCCTCACCAAC
>Ga0115031_1002207_pt1 | contig 14458 bp, 17 predicted proteins | sample Maine_Asex4_meta_FD_87301 | JGI IMG/M metagenome (GOLD analysis project Ga0115031, IMG submission 87301) | Marine algal microbial communities from Maine, USA - Maine_Asex4_metaG | ecosystem: Host-associated > Algae > Red algae > Unclassified | place: Maine, USA | collected 2015-01-05
CTGCTGCTCGGCCGCCACCCACGGCACTGCCGTTTCCCGGCCGCCGCCGCCCGGTCGCCGCCGCTGCGGCGACCTTCCTCCTGCTGCCACTGGCTCCAGCCCCAACCTTTCTGGCGGCCACCACTCCGCATTCGTCGCCGTCGTCGGCCCCCCTCCCCACCTCGCTGTCGCGGCCGGGCCGCTGCAGCTGCCCCGCTGCACCTGCTGCCACTGCCCGCCGCCCGCCCTGCTACCACCGCGTTCTGGCTGTTATCGTGCAAGGCTGTCTAACTCCGTCACTGACTGGCAGCTGTGCACTCTGCCACTCGCGTCGTTTGGCTCCCCATGGTTGGCGTTTGCTGTCCCTCGCTGCCTGCTGTCCTCCCCCCGCACGCTCGCTGCTGCTGCTTTTACCGGTTACGAGCTGCATTGGGAGTGTGTTTGCCTTTGAGTTTTCTTGGAGATCTGGAGGGTGTCGGGACCGACTCTCAGAGGCAGAGAGGCAGGCCGAGGGTTGGGGGCGGTTCGGATGCTGTTGTACGTTTGGGTCATGTTGGGAGGTACAAATGAGCACGAAGCGGTTGTCTGTGCGCTTAGCCACCTATACCACCATGCACAGCGCAGTCGTTATACCCAGGAACGACTGAGAAAGAAAAATGCGCTACCCATGTTTCGAACAGAATTTTCATGTGTACCCCCGACCTGGATCGATCTGGGGCCCCTGGAAGAGCAATCCGGAAGGAGAAGACGATAGTGCATGCGACACATCTTGATGACAATTGGGCATAACATGTTTTTCTCGCAGTCCCGTCAGAGTCTGTTGAAGGCGCTAAGAACAATGGTCCTACAGCCCAAGCTCGCAGACATTTCCTTCACGTTCTTTTCTACACCCAAAAACACCATATCCAGTCAGCTGTACGACTGCAGTTGTACACCATCTCAACACCACCCCTAGCACCGCAACTCTGCGATTGCTGGAACTTCTCAGACTCATTCAGTGCCACTCCCCCGCACCCTTCGACAACGTGCTGTCAACGAAACGGAGAGTCCGTTCGCAAAGCCAATCACAGCCCGCGTCTACCCTCCACACCCGCCCCAGCACTGCCGCTGACCCGCTCTCGTCTCCATCCTCCCCCTTCCGAGATCAGTCGCACAGTTTAGCGGCACTAGCGGCAGAGGCTCTGGCCACAGCGGCCGCGCCAGCGGCTTCTGACGTCGCGGGAGCCCCCCTGCGACCCCGCCGCGGCCACAGCTGCCGCCACACCGCCGCCGCGGCGCCGCTGCGCCCAGTTCCTGGCGGGAAAGTGACGGCATCAGGGAGGGGGAGCAACGGCAAACCGTGGCCGAGGCCGCTGGCAGTGGAAGCGGCGGCTGCTGCGGTGGCGGCGGCGGCAGCGACTGTCCCCGTGGCGCTGAGCGGTGGGCATCTAGGAGGGAAAGAAGCCATTCAAGCGCCGTGGGGGACAGACCAGTGCCAGCCAAGCAAGTAAGTAGTCAGCGGGGTGGGGAAAAGCCAGGAAGCGTCAGCAGCTGACGGCTGGCGCCGGCGGAGCGACATGCGAAGGGGGGGCTTCACAGCAGCCGGCCGCCGATAGTGCGGGCTGCGGCTGCCGCGGGGGAAGGACGTGGGAACGGGTAGGCTTATGCGGCGGAGGCGCCCGTCGGCCGGTGGGGCGTGCGGCGACGGGTGCGGCAGGGCAGCAATGGGGGAGCTGCGTGCCGCTGGCCGACGGTGGTGGCACCGGCAGCCGGCCGCGGCGACGGCTGGATAGCGGCTGCAAGAGGGGAGAGAGCTTGTGCCAGAGAGAAAAAGGTGGGGACGGCCGAAGGGGAAGAGGGGAGGCAGCGGCGGCACTGACAGGGCGACGGTAGCCAGGGGGGGGAAGGGGGCGGCCGTCAGCGGCAGCGGCGGCGGGTGGTGGAAGCGACGGCCAGGCTAGGCCAGGCAGGCGAGTGGTGGAATGAAAGGCGGCTGGGTAGTGGCCACAAAGAGGAGGGGGTGCGGGTGGGGGAGTCAGGCGGCAGCGAGGGGGGTGGACCGCAGCAAGGAGCGCGGACGGGGGGAGCGAGCGGCAGCGGGGGTGGAAGCGTCACATCGCTGGGTGTTCTCAAGGACCGGTAGGCAATACAAAGGACCAAAGACTGACATTTACACAAGCAGTCCAAGTCCCGCGTCCAGATAGCTGCACGACGCAACACCCCTGCCACAGTGCATGTGACGGGGGGGGAGGGTGAGCGCCCTGAAAGGTGCTGTGAGAGCGTAGAGTAAAGTGCGATTTCAGCGCGTAAGGGCAGCTCTACGTAGACCCTGCCGTAAGACCCACTGGAGAACGTCGAGAGACCGAGTGTCTTTCGGCCCTCTCGTGGCTACTGCGGTCCATCAAGCCTGCCCTCACAGTCTCCCTAACAGCACATTGATGTCGACAATGCTTTTCTTTGCCGATGACTGTGCTTCCCTTCATCAAATGATTGGGCCGTGGATGGCGGACCTTAAACGGACCCTTAAGCGAGGCGTCGTCGTGGAGAGTACCCGCAGAGATTTAAGGCTCATCTGGACGGGGAATCTGTCCTTTTTGTCGGCGCTGGTCTGCCATGCGGGGGCTGCGGCGCGCGTCCCGTATGTGTTCTTCCCTGCCAATATCCGACCGGGACCCTTCCACGCGGAGTTGATTGCCAATCATGGCACGCTCCAACGGCGTGGGGCGCCTCCGACTGGGCTGCGCACGCATTAACAATTACTTTACGCGATAATGGCCTACCGGACGTGCGATGACGACATTTTGACACCGCCGTTATCCCCATGGCAATATCTTTCCATTTTCATATGTCAGCTGCTCGCGGTCGACCCTGACGAGGTCTCTGTGATTCTCTTGCACAAGAGGCTCTGAGGTACCTAAACATTAATCGACTTGGGTTTGGAGGCCGCCTATGAGGCTGGAGGGGCAGATGCCTGCTTGGAAGCCGCGAAAGATCTGGGGCGGTCCCTGTTGGAGGACAGTAGTGTCAGCGCCGCCCCCTACCACGGTGGCGCTCGAGAGGCAAGCGAGTGCTATCAGCAGACTGTCAAGTCCCCTCTGGTATGTGCCCCACTGGTGCCGTACCTGTCGACGGGACAACTGGCGGCTCTGCGCTCTGGGTGGACTGCCTGGGCTGCTCCTGTCGGGGCGCTCAACACCGCCGCGGACACTCCATTGGCCGAGGTTGAGTCGTTTACACGAGTGGCGCGGGGTTTGGTGCCCCCCCTACATGTGGCCTTCCCTTGGCAAAGTGTGATCCCCCAATTGCACGCCCTTGCGCACCATGCGCCTGCCTTCTTGCGGCGATTTGGCTCCCTGGGCGCCTAAGGTGAGCACGCGTTGGAGGCCTGGAATGGCTTTTTGAGTTACTCCCAGGCTCGTTGCAAAGCTTACTCCTTCCTCGGAGCGTGAAAGAAGCTGGTCGAGCAAGCCGCGCTGCAGCGCCAGCCGCATGCCATATCTGAGCAGGCGGACGGTCAATGCCGTATGCCGTCCCAGAAAGCGGGGGCAAGCCTGGCGACGCGGCAAAATGACGGGCGCTTGAGGCGCAACAAGGACGCTCAGCGCGGCACCGTGGCCGGTGACACCCGCGAGGATAAAGAATGTGCCAATAGGCAAAGAAGCGTGCGTGCAAGGCAAAGCGACATGTGAACGCGCTCAACGCTCTGAACGAGGTGGAGTATAGTTCGGTCGACGATTATTCAGATAATGAGCTGGTTGTAGTGGTTTCTGCCCGCAAAGCCGACGGGGCACGGCCCCGTCAGAAAACCCAGCACAGGATGCGGAGCGACACAATGTAGAAAGAACACAAACGCCTGGATCACAGGGCGCGAAGCGCACCAAAACGCCGGAACTAACGCAAACGCAACGCTGATGTATTCATTGAAGCAGGTCGATCCCAGCACTCACACTCATATACCCTCTGGAGAAGCAAAACGCGCACACGAACCCTGCCCACGAGGCGGTCATGGGGGGACCGGTGCCCAGAGGGCCACCATCCTGGAACAGGAGCATCCGGTGGCCCCTGCCACGGATCAAGTGACACTCTTCAACTGGAAGAGATATCGGGCCCATAGATTTTTGGGTCAGCCTGGACTTGTACGTCCCTCTAAATCCCAAGGGACTTAGCCCCAGGATTTTCCAATTGTCCGATGGAAGCCCTTGGGAAATATCTTTAGTGACCGAGATCTGATCTCGGTTCCGTGACCTGGCCCGAGTGCGCAAGCTGCCAAAAGCTTCCCGGCCCCTCAAGGGGGCCCAGATGAAAGGGGTCGGCGCCCCTTCCGTCTGTGTCAGGCCCCTCCGGGAAGCCCGATCAGGAGATGCTCCTTCGTTCACCCCCCAGGAGGGGGTGCTAAGGGTGAGTTTGGGGGCCACTCCGGGCACCCACCCGAGGGGGAGCCACACGTCACCCCCCTCTGGGAAATGCTACGTGGAAGCTCGCGACCCGCCCCCTCTGGCCCCGGCCGGATGGTCGTGTCATCCGATTCCAGGGGGATTGCCCCACATATCCCCCACCTCAGGGCCCGCGTCTCGCACGCCCGAGGGCGGTGTGTCACCGCCTTTTAAATTCCCGGGGGAAGGCCCGGGGCTCGTATCCTCTATTCCCCTCCCCACCGCGGACCGGTGTTCCTGTGTGCCGGGACACCCGTAAGTGTCCGGGTCGTCACGTGTTGGGGACGGCTCTTCCAGCGTGATTCCGGGCTGGGTCCGGCGTCCTCAAATTCCCTATGCCCCCCCTTCGGTGAGGCCCACCTCTTGTTTCCGAGTCTCCGGTTCTACGAGACCCGATGGCTTCCGCCAGTGAGGCCGACGCAGCGGCCGCCATGGCAGTGGATAGCCGCCAGGGCGGGTCGGGCGATGTGCTCGGTCCGGAGGAGGAGATTGAAGTCACTCTGACCAACCTGCTGTAGGCCTCGTGGCCGGCCCCGGCCCTCGTGGATGACCAATTTCGGCGGTTCCCTTGGGAACCCCCCGGCGTTTCGCTCTTCGAGCAGCGGTACGCGGCCATTGATTGCCGCCGCATGACGCATGTCTGGACAAGCATCCGAGCGCTCTATGGAACTCGTTATGCCGTCGCCGAGAGGACGGGTACGGACTTTCCCTTCCTCCGGCAGAAGGAGGATTGGCAAATCTGTCAGGCTTTGAACCACTTGGCGAACCGGGAGCTTCCTCCCGAGGTGCGTAGCGCCCCCTTCTACTCGTGGGAGTACCACCCCGGTTCGCCCCCTTAGTTGGGGGCGTCAGACCCCGGCTCCTATATGCCGGAGGTCATGGAAGAGTGGTTCTGTCGTAGCGACATGGGCATCCTCGCGCTCTATGAGCAGTGCGAGTTGCGGGACATCCCGGTGGCCCGCCGCCAGGTGCTCTACCCCGCTACTCCGGCGTGGTGAGCTTCCGTGGAAGTACCGCGCGGCATGGCCGCGCGGGTTCCCCAGATGGTTGGGCTGCAGGGCAGCCAACTCATGGGCGAGACCCTTGGGGGTCCCTACCATATCATTTTAGCCCTCCTGTGGGCCGTAGAGGCTGCCGACGTCCTCGTCGGCAGCATTCGCCATGATGAGCGTCTGTGGCGCTTGCCGGTTGCCTTGCGTGAGGCCTTCGGGGTCTTAACGGCCGAGCGCTTATGCTCGGAAGACTCTACTGCCCAACCTCTCTCAGAGGCGGGGCTCGTACTGCTCCGTCGGATGAAGGAGCAGGCTGACGCCTGCTGGATGAAGTGGGGAGGGACCCCCCGGAGCGTCTTCCGTTGCGCCAAGGCGGTCAACGACGAGGGGGTGTTAACCCTCTCGGAGGGACTTAAAGAACCTCGCCTCCCTTGCGCAAGGGACATCCTTCCCGACCAGCGCCTCCGCACCCTGGACCGCGAGTTGGCCGAATTGAGTCCGTCGCGGTATGGTCTTGCCGCGGCCTTGGCCGCAGCGTCGGCCTCTTCACAGCCTACTCGTGCGGCGGCGGCTTCGCGCTTGCCGACGCCCATTTGGGGGGTCGTTTCTCTCTCTTACTCCGCCCGTGGGGGTTCGCGGAACACGCGGGCGCGTCGAGCCTACCTCCTCGTCGGGAGTAGCCCGGTTCCCCGTATTGGGGGGCACTCTGGGCCCCCGGTGGGGCCTATGCCCCTGTTTTTGTGCGAGGGGGCTGCCCAACTGGGGCTTCTTCGACCCGTGGGTCCTTCCGTGTGGTCGGGGTTGGGGCGTTCCCTAGGGGACCTTCCCCCCATCCTAAACAACAGGGTGGACCACAGCCTTATCATGGCCTTGAGCCGCGTGTTCGTGCGGCTTCGCGACGAGATGGTCTCGGTTGCGTCACGCCCTATGGGGGACCGTGAGGCGGAGCGGCTGTGCACATTTGGCACAGCTGAGTCACTCCGCCATATGTTGGCGGAGGAGTACGGAGTGGCGTTGACTGAGACTAACACCGTCCTGACGGGTTGGTCTATTCGTCACCTAGGGGCGGCGGCTCCCACCGCAGGCCCTATCTCCCCGGCGACGCACCAGCGTCCTCCTTCTCCCGCCCCACCCCATTATGAGGCGGGTTCTGGCGCTATGGCCGCACCCCCGTTTGGGATGGGGTCGGGTTCGTCTCCCGTGTCTGCTTATGGGGCGGTTCTGGGTGCATCGACTGCCTTCCCCTTCGGGTGGGGGTCGGGTTCATCGCCCGCACCCTCTCATGGGGCGGGCTTTGGAGCCCCAGCTGTGCCTCTGTACAGGGCGACAACAGGGCCGTCGGCCAACCCGCCGTGCCCCTCGAGGCCGGAGTACTATGCCCCTGAAGAGGGTCCTAGCCGGGACGATGGCCATGGCTATACCCCGCGCTCACGGGGGTATTGATTAAATGTCTGGGGGCACTGATTGTGCCTGTGACAGCCCGACACATTGCCCCCACACTCGGGGAACCAGATCCCCGAGAAAAATGTCCCACTGCCACATATTTCAAATTTTTCCGTTGGCGACCCACTTTTGATCACCCCGTGGCTCACTAACCATAACCACGATCTCGAGACTTCCCTGGGACTAGTAACCCCCCCGGGCGGGCCCCTAGTAAAGGGCCTAATTTTGTGTTAGCCCAACTTGGACTATGGACTTACATTACACCGCGCCCCTGACCCCGGGGCGCCGCCAGGGTGTCACGTAGCACCCTTCCCCCGCCTCTTCTCAAGGCGGTATTCGAAGCTTCGGACTTCCTCCGCTGAGTCTGGCCCCATGGGCCCTGAGGGGAGGGTTTTCTGAGGGTCCTTTGAGGGTGTCTGAGGAGGGTTTTCTGAGGGTCCTTTGACGGTGTCTGAGGGAAGTTTTCGTAGGGTCTGAGGGGAACAGACGGGATAAGAGGGCGAGGCGTGAGTGTTGCCTCGAGGCCTTCGACGCGGGCAAGTAAACTTCCGGTCACACATCTCGTGTTTGTCGCTCGGGGCGTCTCGCCCCGGTCGACGCCGTGCGTGTGTGCTCTTCGGGGTTTCCTTCCGGGAAGGGTATTCCCTTACAGGACTACCCGGTATTACGTTCTGGCTTGCCTTCCCCCCAACTGGGTGGGGTGGGCTGAGCGTGTTGTCGCATTTGGTGGAGCAGCAGGGGAGGAAGGCGACTCAACCTTTCTTGGGGTGGTGGCGGTGCGCCAACCCGCCTCGGGGGGAACGTAGTTGGTCCTACTCCCCTTGGTGCCTGGCGCTGCGGGCGGCCCCTCGAAACGCCAGGTTTGGCTGAGTTCGGCCGGGTCGATGGCCGATGGGGGGGGGAATGGAGACCCCCCTGGTGTCGAGGCTCCTGGTGTCGGGGGCGATGGGTCTTCCGCCCCCGGAGGCGGATCTTCAGTGGATGATCGCCACACCAGCGCAGGCACCACGGATGCGGGTGCCCGCGGGCAGCGGACTGTGTTCCAGCCTTTGCCCCCGGGCATCGATCCGACAGGGACTTGCCCCCCGGCAGGCGCCCCCTCTGGTTACACTCACCCCGAGGCGGCCCTGTCGGGTTCTTGCACTCATTGAGGTGTATGACAGCTGCCCGACGTTACCACGTGGGGCTGTGGGTCTGTGCCACCATCGGCACGGGAACCTGCGTGGGGGAGCTCCAGTCGTGCTTCCCCAGTTTCAAGGAGAGCCAAGGGTGCCCCGGCGCACGAGCACAGCGCCGGGACCCACGGTATCGGTCCCCCGGCCCTTGGGCCCGGTGGGAGATCCCCTTTTGGTGCTTGGGAGGGGGGGACGATGACAGACTCGGCACGGGAGCCTGCGGGTGGGAGCTTTTATCGTGCTCCCCCAGGCTCACGGGATGCCGGGGATGGCCAGGTCTCGAGTGGCGAAACGCCGTGGCCGAGGTCGTTCGGTCTGAAGTCTCCCGATCGCTAGCTACGATGTTGAGGGGCTCTACGTCCAGGCCCGCTGAGCGCCGGGGCCGAGACCGTCGCTCTTCCCGTCGGTACCGACGCGACAACTCTTCGTTGTCGTCGACCACTGATGTCTCCTGCTCGGGGGACGAGTCAGCCGTTGCGGCCCTACTTGGTGCGTTCCGCGCTACCCCCACGCCGTCGACGGTGACGGAGAACACTCGGGGTGTTGACCCGAGGACCCAACCGACTCCTGAATCGGGGGGTGGTGAGCAAGGCGGGGGAGCGTCGCGAGAGTTACCCTGGTGTATTGACCCGGGGTTTTCGACGCCATTCTCCATCGCGACCGGTCCGGAGGCGGAGGGGTGGCCTATTCAAGCCACCCCGACACCACCGACTCGGGTGGTGCCGCCCAAGATTGCGGTGAACCACCCGTACTACCGGATGATGTTTGATTGTGAGATTTATGCGCTAGAAAACAAGTCGGTTGTCTACACGCGGCGCCAGGCCCGTGCTTTGGGCCGGCGCAAGAAAGACATGGCTCAATACTTCGGGGTACGCGACGAGTGGGACAGTCCCTTCCGTGACAAGGTCTGCCAGTTCTTGCGCAAGTTCGCAAAGGCCTGTGACTACAACAACATCTCCGAAGGCGAAGCCTTCTACATCCCTCAAGACTTTACGAAGGAACCTCTTGAGTCAGAGATGATGATTGTTTTTCCAACTCGTCGGCGAGCAACCCCGGTGAGGTCACTTCCTACCTGGAGCTCATCAACTGGATGCTCCGGCGTCACGTCAACGAGGCCTCAGTGGCTACTCTCGACGAGACCCTCAAAGTCGCGGTCTAACGGGACGACGGAGACGAGTTGTCCTTCGTCGAGCGTCTCCGCCGCCTCAACACCGAGTGCGGGTTCATTTACGGGGAGAGCGCGCTCGAGAGGCGCTTTGTGAAAGGTTTCCACCGCGCGGCGCGCGCCACTGTTCGGGAGCGGAACACCCCAGAAATGACTAAGGCGGAGTGAGCTCGCGTCGCCCAGACTAAGGGCGACGAACACCGCTGGCTACGACTTGAGCAGCTTGAGGAGCGGACCAAGGAGCGAGAAGAGCTTGCGGAGGAGGCTCGGCTCCGGCGGCAAGCTCGTGCGGCCGCATTTCCCCGGGTCACAGGGGAAACACGGGGTTACCCACCGCAACAGACGCCCTTGCGGGTCGTCGGGGCCGAGGACGCCCCTACTCCCGGCTCCCGGTACGAGGCGGTCCGACTCGGGGCAGCGGACGGCTCGAATCTCGGAGGCGACGACAACTCACGCCGCCGGTCCCAACAGAGGGATGAGTCCTCCCAACCCAAACCCAAACGGGAGAGTACCCTTGCTGGAAGTGTGGCAAGGGGGGTCATTGGGCCGAGGTGTGCCCCAACTTGGACGCACGCCTACGTGACCGATTGGCGATGACCAGTCGCTGGTCCCCTCTCGGGACGCCCTCGGGCTCCTGCGATACCCAGCGGATGGGCCGGCAGTAACCGTTGCTATTCACAACGAGTACTCCTGCTCAATCGGCGAGGAGTCGACGCCGCTTGAGAAGGGGGAACCGCAGACCGAGCCCGAGTGCGGACCGGCGACCTCCTCTGAGTCCGAGGAGGGAAACGAGTAACCACCGGTGTTGGCCCTCCCCGTGGCGACCGGTGGACCCAACCCGGGGGGTGGATGCGATGCCAGTACGCATACAATCCCGATCCAAAGGGATCCGCCCTCGGGACGCGCCCCTCCCGAAGGGGGTAGACGGCCGGAATGTGGTGGCAATCCTGACGGGGTCCAACTTTCAGGCGGCCAGTCGCATCTGGCTTGACGCGGGGCGTGAGTTATCCCTCCGCGTCATTGTCGACACGGGGTCGTGCGTCTCCCTAGTACGGGAAGCGCTGCTCCCCTCGGAGATGAAGGTGGCGCCCCTTGACGCGGCGACCGCCCAGTTGTTTGACGTGAATGGGGGACTCCTTCCCATCACGGGCACCGTGACTCTTACGGTGCGAGTCGGCAATTACTCAACCCCAGTCACGTGTGAAGCAGTGCGCGGCATGTCGGTCCCCCTGCTCCTACGGACCGACTACACTGACGTCCATGTCCCCAACATCTGCGGGCCCAAGGGGTACATCCAGTTACTAAATGGATGTGAGGTTCCCATCCTCCGTCGGGGTAGAAAGGTGTCGTATGCCAGGGCGGACCAACCCGGCAAGGCTGTTGCCGCTAGTGAGGCGGACGCCAAGGTGCGTCTGGCGGACGAGGTGGTTATACCCCCGCGGTCCCGGGGGTACGTCCCAGTACAGACGTTATTCCAAGGGAATGGGGTCATCACTCTGCGCCATCAAGTGTATGAGAGCCATCGCGTGCATGTGGCAACTGGCACTATGGACTGCACCGCCAACCAGACGTGGTGGGTGGAAGTAGCCCATACAAGGAATACGAGTGAGCGACTTCTCAAGGGCATGGTCCTAGGGCATATGTCGGCCTACTCCGGTACGGTAGCCGCCACATCCCGAGAGGACTGAGCTGCACTCGGTCTCAGTCCGGCCACCGCGCCCGACGCGACAGACCCCGTGGAGGAGCCCCACGTTCATACTTCGAACGTGCCTGAGGTGTTGCAGCCTCAAGTGCCCGCCCTACTGGAGAAGCACCGAGCGCTCTGTAGTGGGCACTTGGGCTCCATCAAGGCCACGGAGCACCGGATCGAGTTGAAACCGGGCTCCAAGCCCGTCCGGCTCAACCCCTACCGGATGGGTCCCAGAACTAGGGAACTCATCAAGGCCCAAGTCGACCGATTGCTCAAGCTCGAAGTTATAGAGCCCAGCCAGAGCGAATGGGCTAGCCCGGTGGTACTCATTCCAAAACCCGACGAAAGTCCCCGGTTCTGCATCGACTATCGGCAGTTGAACGAGCGCACAGTACGCGAATTGTATCCGTTACCCCGGATGGACGCCTGCCTTGACTCCTTAGGGGATGCCCAGGTCTGCTCCACGTTGAACTGCAACGCCGGGTACTGGCAGATCCCCCTAGCCGAGAAGGTTAGGCCTGAGACGGCGTACACTTGCCACTGTGACACGTACCAGTGTACCCGTCTTCCCTTTGGCCTGTGCAATGCTCCTGCCACTTTCCAGCTGGCGATTGACATGATCTTATCCGGAGTTAAGTGGGAGAATGTGCTCGTTTACTTAGATGACCTCATCATCTTCTCCGCCGATGCCGAGTCCGACCTGTCCCACTTGAACACGGTGCTCACCCTACTCGGGAAGCATGGGGTCACCCTCAAGGCACAGAAGTGCCACCTATTTAGAGACGAGGTGGAGTACCTTGGCCATGTAGTGCGGCCAGGACGCTTGAGTGTGAACGAAAAGAATCCCAAGGCCATCAAGAACGCCGTCTTCCCCAAGACCCAAACTCAACTCAGGAGTTTCTTGGGCATGTGCAATGTCAACCGTCGGTTCACTGTAGACTTCGCAAAGACAGCGAAGCCGCTGAACGACGCGAACAGCGCGAAGCTTCCAAAGCGGTTGAGTCCCCCTACCCCGGAGGAACAGGCCGCGTTTGACAAACTACGCGAACAGCTATGCCACCCGCCCATCCTTGCGATACCGCGCAAGGAGATAAAGTTCATCATCGATGTGGATGCTAGCTACGACCAGCTAGGGTGCTGCCTACTGCAGCAGCAACCCGATGGCAAGCACCTGCCGGTAGGCTACTTCAGTAAGGGCCAACTGCCGGCGGAGAAGAACTACACCGTCACCGAGATTAAGGGACTGTGTGTGGTGTGGGCGGTCGGTTTACTACGACCGTACATCAAAGGCGCCAAGTTCCTCACCCGGTGTGACCACAAGGCACTGAAGTGGATACCAGCCACGACGGCCTGCGCCAACAATCGACTCAATCGTAGGCGCATCCTCCTCTCGGAGTTTGACTATGACGTGGAGTACAAGCCCGGCCCCCAACATGCAGTGGCCGACGCGCTATCCCGCCTCCCGAATGAGGGGCTGGATACGGGACCAATCTCCCAGGACATCTTCACAGTTGGGGTGACCACGCGGTCGCGGGCAGTGCTCGACCCCCGACTCCCCAAGAGCAGGGAGACCGCCCGCATACCCCTGGGCGAACTGGCCCAGCAGGAGGCGGACAATGAGTTCGGATAGTGGGTCAGGCGGTCACTTGACACCGGCGAGCCCCCCCGCTTCTACCAGAATGCGGATGGGCTGCTCTGCCGAGAAGGGCATCGGGCCGGCTCCCAACAGTTGTTGATACCCCGGTCCCTATTCCAGGATGTCTTGCGGGCGCAGCACTCGTACCCCTTGGCGGAACATCCTAGTGGCTCCCGGATGTACCAAACCATGACGAACCATTACTATTGGCCCTCATTGGCAGCCGACGTCATCGGTTGAGTTGTGGAGTGCCCTACATGCGCGAAAAATCGCCTCATAGGTACGCAGAGTGCCGCACCCATGCGACTGCTCCCCGCCACGGAACCTTTCGCTGCTCTGGCCATTGCCTTACTTAGTCGTTGCCCCGAACCCCCGAAGGATATGAGTATATCCTAGTCATTTGTGACCGCTTCACTAAGGTCACGCGGGCGGTCCCGTTGAAGGACATCTCGGCTTGAAATGTGCTCAGTGCCTTTCTCGACACGTGGGTCGCTAGCTCTGGGATCCTCGATTCTGTTTTATCGGATAACGGACCCCGATTCGCAGCCGTACTCTGGCAAGATGCGCTCGAGGCACTGGGAATTGACACCAATTATGCCACGCCTTATCACCCCCAGACTAATGGGCAGGTCGAACGGTTTGATATGACCTTAGTTAAGCAACTACGACACCACGTAAGTGACCACGTAGTGACGTGGTCCCTGTACTCAAGTCTGGTAGTAGCGGCTTATACTTCTCAAGTGCAAAATAGCACCGGACAAGTCCCGTTCGCGTTCGTAAGTCCACGACGGCTTACTCTCATGGCTATCGAACGACTTACAGCGGGCACCGAACCCGGGGAGATTGTAACCCCCTGGCGGGCCAAGGAGAATATCCTCAAATGCCTCGACTCCTTGATCCCCCTAGTACGGGATACAGGGGAAAATGCGCAGGCCTGGTACAAACGGGCCTTCGAAAAGCGCCTGCATGCTCGCCGCGAAGCCCTCCGAGTTGGAGACTGAATATTCGCGAAGTACCACGAGAATCAGGGGGTTAAACTCGTCTTCAAGACACTGGGACCCTACCAGATCTTGAAGACCGATCGGCGCCGGCTTATCATCAAAAGTAACGATGGTATCCGCACCGACAACGGGAACCACGCCACCCGGGCCCCGGAACCACCCGAGGGATACCCGGCCTGGGCACGGGCACTGGCCGCGTTCCAGGTCCCCTTCCTCCCCTCATCGGCTATTTAACCGATTGAGGCTGTCTTTGACCACTTTGTCGGACAGGGGTATGACGACCAGGAGCGACTCATGCTCAAGGTGAGATGGTTCGGGTATGGACCCCGGGAGGACTCCTGGCACTATGTGGAGGACCTCCTAGCCGAGAAGGTTCGCCAGCACTGTGGGCGACACCGAATCACGGTGAGAAGAAGGGTATAACACAACTAACCCCCCAGTACAGGGTACCCCTCACACACTCCCGACAAAAGATTCAACCCAACCCCCCTACTTCGGGGCCCTCCAAGCAAGACCAACCCAATTTGGGACAAACATGGTATGAGACGCGGCTAGCAATACTCGACGCCCCCGTACCCTACCCGGACACGGGCCACTACTCTCCACCCGGCGACGGCGGGCGGTCTTCGCGGACGTACCCCCCGTCATGGTCATAACCAGGGGGGTCCACCGGGTACTCATGGGCCGGCCCCCGGTCCGCTGGACCCGGCCCCCACGTCGAGCGCGGCGCCCTACTCGGCGCCGCCCCCGCGGCGGAGTACCCCCCAGCGAAGGAGGAGAAGCCGCCCTCATGGTAGGTTGCGGCAGCGGCGGCAGGCTCCCCGGTGTACGGGGCTCGACTGGAGCTCCCGGCCGCCGCGGGTACCACACGCTTCGGCGCCACTTGCTGGCCGTGCCCCTCCAGGCGAGAGGCCATCTGGCACCCGATGGCCTCGGGGGTGGTGTCCACAAGGAACTGCTCGGCC
>Ga0115031_1002215_pt1 | contig 14441 bp, 5 predicted proteins | sample Maine_Asex4_meta_FD_87301 | JGI IMG/M metagenome (GOLD analysis project Ga0115031, IMG submission 87301) | Marine algal microbial communities from Maine, USA - Maine_Asex4_metaG | ecosystem: Host-associated > Algae > Red algae > Unclassified | place: Maine, USA | collected 2015-01-05
CGTTCATGTGAAGCATGTCTTCCGAAAAATAAGCGGGGTCGCTTCGTCCCGAACTCGTCAGCATCGGCGTAAAAATATCGACGTAGTGCAAGTTGTCTCGGTGCTTTGATTCCTTCTGTATCAATCGATTGGAATCGACAATCCTGTCAAAGATTGACTGTTTGCTTGGGCTCGGCTTGATGGAAACAAAGAAAACCGGAATTGGTCCGAAGTGCTTTTCGACCTTGTCCAGAAGTTGCAAAAACGCATCCCTCACCTCGATCGACGACCTGCCATCGCCCAAGTCATTGTCGCCGGCATAAATGACCATTGATTTGGCTTCGTGATAAGGCTCCATGATCCTTTCGAAATATTTACCACAGGTGACCAGCGTTGAACCACCGAAGGCGAGATTCAGAATCGAGTTTGAATTGAGATCGGTTTTGATGGTTGGGTCCCAAAGTCGAAAAGAGGAACTACCAAAAAAGATCACCGGATTTTTGGGGATCGCATGTTTTTTGATTCGACTGGCCAGGTCCTGCATATCGGCAAGGCGGGCGGGGTCGTGAAGGTCGGCAATTAGGTAATTAGACATCATTATTCGGTCAGAGCGATCGCCTCTTGAACGTAACCTCGATATTCTTTCTGAAACGCGTCAAGGAAAGCAGTCATCTCAGCTTTGTCCGTCACGTCGTTTATCCGTTGGGAAAGTTTGAAGGGCTTTTTAATTACCACGCCAAGCTTATTGTTGTTCATTCTCAGTTCAAAGTTGGCGATCGCAATCGGGATGATCCAAGGGTCATTTTTGGCTGCAGCAGCGATATGAAAAACCCCGGCTTTGAATGGGCCGGGTGAAAGCGGCGTGATGGAAGTTGTGCCTTCTGGACTGAGGATGAGATTGTTTCCTTCATTAAGATTACTGGTGGCTTGGTCAAAGAATCGGTTCAATCGTGCTTTTCTCTGTTCGCGCGTTTCTTCTATCGGTTCCGATTCTTTGGAGATCACGCCGATGTGGCCAAGTGCATCATAGTAATCCTCATGTCCGTACTCCCTGGCCATGCCAATACGAACCACGCGAATACCACTATCTCCGTACTTTTGTAACGAAATAATCGAACTGATAAAGTGCGAATCTAGCGTCAACGCAAACTTGTTAGGAAGCGTATGGTAATCGTGATTGGTCAGATGGTTGTAAATGAAGATGTTGCCGGTCTCCTCGGGTAGATTTTCCCAACCTGTCATCTTGTAATTTACATGTGGCAGCACATCGTCAACAAAGACTCGAGCACATTTGTTACGCACTTCCCTGCGACTCATTTCAGGCGGTGACTTCACCACCGTGTGGTAAGCCTTTTGAAGGCCTTGGTAGAACAAGTGTTCTTGACGGGTTGCGGTTGTGCCGTTGGTGATCACTCGGGCCAAACCTTTTTCAAGCGAAGTACCCGTCCTTGAGATATCGTCCAAAACTTCAAAGGCATCGCCCGTGGTCAAAGCGTGCGATAAAAGATGGGGTAACTTATGTAGTCGTGAATGAACACTCAATTGGGTGGCATTGAGGTCAAGCAAATTTGCGACGGAAATAAATTCCTGTTTGAAGCGATGAGCCACATACCGAGTCCTCACGACGCGCAGCCGATTGCTGATGATCCAAATCAATCTGGCCATAATATCTCGGCCAAGCTCCGGTATCTCGTCATACAATTTAGCGAGATCCGAATGATGGAAACTGAGCAACGTGGCGGGTTCGATTGTCTTAATTGTCACATCAGCTTTTAGCGCGGATTGATTGGCTCCAGGCCAACCAACGACGTCACCTATTTGGTGAACCAAATCAAGGGGATGAGTGTGGCTGGGAGTCTCTAAAAAGATCATTACTTTGCCGGTCACCAGCAGGTTAAAAGATGCCACCGGCTCTCCCTGCTTCTGCACGATTTGCTCATGGCCGATTTCTTGCAGATCGGCGATGCCGGCCAGCGCTTCGATATGTGGGTCACTGAAGGTCTCAAAAGACGGAGCCGCTTTGAGAAACGCTTTGACATCCAGTGCGCCTATCGATTCAATCGGATCACTGGGTCTATTTTCAAACTGCCAATTTTCCTCGGGGATGCCCGCTACAGCCAGTGATCGCGTCGCTTCTAGCAACAGCTGTAACTTTTCAACGACGAAGGAAAAGAAGTGGCGGGCAAGCTGAGCGTCTTCGTCGAACAGCTTCTGAAGCTTTTTACGTTTCCAAAACAGCAACTGGCAATCTCTCTCCGCCAAACACGTCGTCTTGTAGCGGTGAGGCGGTCGAAAGCCAGCCCACCCGACCGGCGTCCAAGGAACCGTTGTTTCGCCGACTAATAATTCTTCGCCCAGTTGCTCAATTTCCAGCAGGAATGACACTCCTCCCTCCAGCAGAAAACCAAATTCTTTTGCCGATGCGTACTGCTTACTAAGGACTTCGCCTCTGGTAATCGTGCGAGTTTTTGCCAAATTTTCGAGTCGCGACAAGCTCTCATCACTTAGTGAAGCGCTGAAGGGTAAAGATGAAACCAGTTCGGAGATGGAATCGCCCACGGCAATGGTATCGCTCATATTGATCTCCGAAAAATAATTGAAATCAGCGTCTATTCAGTAATCGAACTTATGAATCCAGCAATCAGCGAGGAAATCTAATCAGCTTTATTAAGGCAGTCATATACCACCGATGCCACAATTAACAGTAGCCGGTTTGATTGAATTCGCAAGAGAACCAACGCTCGAGTAAGCCATTCAGGCAAAGTCGATCAAAGTTCTCCAATCAAAGTTCATCCATCAAAGTTCTCAAATCGAAGTTCTCCGAACTGAGTGACGTTGTAGATGAAGTGGCGATTAAGCCGTCTTCAACAAACGCGGCCGCGCTCTGCCGTTGGTTACGCCGTTGGTTACGCCGTTGGTTTGTTGGACCCATTGGTGGTTACGCGCCTGCGTCGGTCAGTTACGACTAGGACGCTAATTCGGTTCAAGCGTTAAGACGTCTGGAGGACCTGCGGCGACTATCAAGTAAAACGGAATCAGTCGTCAGTTCGTCTTTCTTGATTTCAGCAAAGCAATTTATCGCCCTTCTGACAATCCCGATTCCGCGAAGACGTTCCGTCAGTTTGGCGACGCCTCGAAGTCAATCAACTGGCATCGTGTCACTTAACCAACCAACCAAGCAATCAACCGAACGATTAAATATTACCGCCGTGATTGATGAAGGTCTTGAAAGTGCTTTCAAGTTTGGTCGGCAAATCATGCGGTTGCTGCGACGAAACGTAGCGGATTGATGACCGGTTTGATTCGGCAAAAACTTACAGTCTTAGCGCATCTCTGAGAAGTGAATCCCCCAACCCTCAGAGCATGAAAAACTGTCAGCAATTCCACTCCGTTGACGACAGCGGTATGAATTTTGTAGGAATTGGTCAATTTTCAGGGCTAGATTTCGTCGAATAACGTCAATACCTTCGTGCGGCCGCTTGGTCGTTCGCCTGCTGCTCATCTGTGTAAAAAATTCTTTTTCTGTTCATCGGTTCCGATATGTTATTAGGCACGCACGCTTCCGGACATCCTAAGTCCGCAAATGTTTGCTCAAACCAATCTTTGACTTTCCACCCTGCCACCGGTTGGTCGGCTCCCTTCCCGCCGCTGGATTCCGCGCGAACGCTGATTGTGGTCTTCGCCAAATGTGAGAACCCGGCGCAATGGGAACCGCTGAGCGAATTGATCGCCGCGTATCCTAAATCGAAAATTATCGGTTGCAGTTCCAACACCGTCATCAACGACGGCAGTCTGCTGGAAGACAGCACATCAGTCGGCATCATTCGGTTTCGTGACGCTGAACTTAGGATCGCGCAAGCCAAAATCGGCGACTTCGACGATTCACGCACTGCGGGACTTTTGATCGGCGCGGAACTCCATGACATCGACCTCAATGGAGTCCTGTTATTCTCTGATGGCGAAACGTCCGATGCAACGGCGATCGTGCGGGGGTTGCAGGAAACGCTTCCCCCAGAAATTACCATCGCCGGCGGGCTCAGCGGCGGCGCAAACGCGGAAGTCTCAGTCACACCTTGGGTCTTAATCGATGGCAAAATTTGTGCGATGTCAGCCTGTGCGGTGGGATTGATCGGACCCACCGTAGAGGTCGTCCCGGCAACCGGTGGCGGTTGGCGGCAGATCGGCAAGGACTGCATTTGCACACAGTCCTATCATCGCACGCTGTTTGAACTGGGCGGGCGCCGCGCGGATGACGTCTACCGTGAGTTCATTCACAAGCATACTGGCGAAGGCGAATCCTTCGAGTGCGTTGACTACCCGCTGGCAATCGGAACAGATGGTCTAGAGATGCAAATCGTTCGCGATGTGGTCGAAATCGACGATGATAAAGGAGCGCTCGTTCTAGCCGGTGACATTCCTGAGAACGCCGTTGTTCGCGTGATGCATTCCAATGCCGACGATATTCTCGACGGCGTGGATGAAGCGGTCGAGCGGTTACGCAGCAAGATGATTTTACCAAAGTCCAATGCGCTGTGCATCTGCATCAGTTGTATGGGACGCAAAGTCGTGATGGGCGAGCGGACGGCCGAAGAGCCGAGGCTGGTGAAAGAAAAACTGGGCTCCAAGATCAGTCACGCCGGCTTTTATGCATTTGGTGAAATCTCAACCACTACCAGCGGGTCCCCTTATGTTCACAACCACACTATTACACTTGTCATGATCCGAGAATTTTGAACGACGGCTGATTCAGAAAATCGGACGTAGTAACACCTCCGGTAAATGAGATCTCGTCAAAAAAACACCATGCCTGAAAATCAACTAAAATCTCAAAAAATACAACGCACGATGCGACGGCAGGGCGTGACGGCTGACCAGCGACCATCGCAAGAAGGGTGGACCAACTTTCTTGAGGCGATTGAACGAAATTTTACCGAGTTCGAAGCCAACCGGACACGGCTGGAGAAATCTGTCGAGGTTTCGTCGGAGAAACTGAAGTCCACCTTTCTCGAACTTGAAACCGAAACGCGCTTGCGCCTTCAGCAAAGCGAAAGCCACAAACGAAACCTTGAAAAACTGGTCAAGGAAAGAACGGCGGAACTGGAACAGGCCCGCTCGCATCTCGAAGATATTAATCGTCGCCTCGAATATGACGCCAACAACGACAGTCTCACCGGTGCACGCAACCGATCCTATTTCATGCGACTGCTCAATCATTACCTGAGCCATCGCAGCTACGGAAGCAGTACCGAAACGCTGCCAGCGTTGTTCTTTTTGGACTTCGACCGCTTCAAACAGATCAACGATACACTTGGCCACAACGCGGGCGATAACGTGCTCAAGGAACTTGTTCATCGAATGATGAGCATCCTGCCGGCCGAAGGCGATTGTTTCGCGCGGCTGGGCGGTGATGAATTTGTGCTGCTGACCAACGTTGGGACCGAACAAGAAGCACTCAATATCGCCAAAACGATTTCCGACACGCTCAACCAACCCGTGCTGGGACTTAGCCGTGAAGTGAGGATCGGCGTGAGCATTGGGATCGCCATCGCCAATGAGAACTACGTCGAAGCCTTCGAACTTGTCCGTGACGCCGACATCGCAATGTACAAAGCGAAAGATTCTGGCGTAAACTATCGATTGTTTGACGAACAAATGCGGTTGACGCACCTGGAACAAATTGAAATCGAACAGGAATTGGAAGTCGCGATTAAAACGTCTCAGTTTATCGTCAATTACCAACCGGTCGTCGACGTGAATTCGCAGGCGGTTTGTTCTATGGAGTCGCTGGTGCGTTGGGAGCATCCAACCAAAGGAATTATCTCACCAGTAAAATTCATACCGTTGGCTGAAAAACGACGCTTGGTGACGTACATAGATCGCATCGTTTTTCGAAAAAGCTGCCAGCAGTACAAAAAGTGGAGGGACGATCACGTCACCTTCGAGGGGCAAAAGTTCAACGTCAATGTTGCTAGTGAACAATTCGACCGCACGGACCTAGTGCCCTTTTTGACTCAGACGCTGGGTGAAATCGGGATTGTGACTTCCGACGTCGTGCTTGAAATCACTGAGAACCACTTGCTCAAGGATTCCAGTTTGGTCGCCGAGAATCTGACGCGGTTGAGCGCGATTGGTTTCGGTATCTATATGGATGATTTCGGCACGGGTTATTCTTCGCTGAATTATCTGGCGAAGTATCCAATCGACGGGATCAAAATTGATCGGTGCTTCGTCCGTGATATCGCGGATGAACTGGAAAGCCGCGAGATTATTCGTTCGATTCTGGCGATGGCTTCGGCTTTGGAGATCAAGGTGGTGGTCGAAGGCGTCGAAACGGTCGAGCAACTGGAGATTCTGAGAGGGCTCGGTTGTCAACAGTTTCAAGGCTATTTGTTCGCCAAACCGATGGACGTGAAACAGGCCACGACGTTCCTGAAGGAGCGAAAGATTCCAATCATCACCGACAACGAAAACAATTTTCCGATAGTGACGATTCCCAACGTGAGCGAGTCCGCAAGTTGCAATCAATTATTTAGCAACTGATTCGAAAATCAGAGTCCATCCCAGCAATGCATTCTTCAAAAAGATTTGTCGTGAGTCAGTTATCGCCAAGTTATCGCTGAGTTGTCGCTGAGGTAGGGACTGGTCCTGTCATTCAACGTCATTCAAAGATTGACCGGCCGACGTTAGCGTAACACCTGCAGAGAATGATCACGGTTGGGTTTTTCGCTTAACGCATCTCGCATCTCGCATCTTTAAAATTACTCACGCGGCGGTTTTGCCTCACGGATCACCGCACCATGCCCGTCACTGATGATCAGAATCGCGTACTCCGAGATTCCATCGAGCGATTGGTTGCTTTGCGTGACGTAATCAAATCGGCCTCGCAAATCGGTGTAGCCATCCTTATGAAATGTGACTGCGCCCCCGGCTCCTTTGGCAAAGACCTTCACGTAAGCCTTGCTGATGGGAGAATTTGCTTCCGGGTCAGACAACAACACTTGACCATAAGACTCAATGATTTGCACTTCCATCGAGTTGGCGAACCATGATTGTGATCTTGAATCGCCCCCACTAACAACTTCGACCAACACGTTCTTATTGGCAAATTGCTCTGGCAGATCGAACTCATAAACGCCTTTGGATGCATCTTTTTTAACGTTAACCGTCTTTGAAAGGTTGGGCCGGATCATTGAAAATCCATCCATCTGATCACGAGCAAAGGGGTTGGAGCTGAACAGGAACTCGATGTCCATCTCGTAGTAGTTCACCGTCAGCTGATCAAGATTTCGCCATTGGACGTTGCCCTTGCCGACACCGCGTTTGTCGCCAGCGGATTCAATGCGGAAATCGTATCCGGGAGCTTCAGAGGCTAATTGATCTTGCTGCCGAGTCCGATCCTGGTCGTCCACGATTGTTGTGGAACCGCTTTGAATCTCTTTTACCATCGCGACCACGTTTTCAAACTTCTCACGCCAGCGATCGACGGGATAGTCGACCCATTTCTCAGCTTTACGCAGTGCTTCGGCTGGTTTCTCACGGTAGAGATCGAGGTACGCGTCGCAGTAGGCGTAAGGTATCGTCTGTACGACGTCCTTGGATTCGATTTTGGCGAACTGTTGAAGGGCTTCATCGATCCGATCCTGAAGCAACAGGTAATAGGTCACGACCAATCGGTTGTCGCTGTCAAGCTGCCCGCGATGCCCGAGGATCTGCATCAGTTTTTCATACTGCTGATCAATACGGTCGTTGAGAATCTTTCGGTCGGCACCCAGTTGATGAACTCTGGAGTTAATCAGCGGCGAAAATTCGCGCTGTTGATACCAGTTTCGCGAGAACGGGTCGATCGTCAGCAATGGACTGCTCAACGCCATCCCACACTTCGACGTCAGCCGTTGCTCATGATCAAGGAACTCGCCAATCGCTTCGGCGTCATTGTGCTTAACACTGTAAGCCCACAGCGTATGGTCGTAGAGAAACCGACTTCTGAGCGTCTCGGTCGCCTTTTTAAAAAACGCTTTGTCCTTCATGCGGTAGGCGATTTCAGCGACGTCAAGCCGTTGAATATTTTCGCGATTGAGGAAACCTATCACGTCATCGTCACTGCCGTTCTGCGAAACCCAAGCCCATGAATCTTCGTCGACGGATTCGGGTTCTGCGACGACGTGAAAATCAACACCGGCGGCGACGGCCAGAACCTTAACGGCGCTGGAAACGTGAGCCGGATAATGAGTAAATTCGCCAGCGGCGGGGAAGTAGAACGCGTACTCAATCTTCTGCGTGCTGAATGCGCCAAGCTGCATCGAGATCGAGCGTGTCTGGTAGGTGCCATTCACCGGCATCGCCCCTTGAGGGATCTGCAACAGCAGGTCGATCGCCAGCGGTGTCGACGTTGGGTTGGTGATCACGACTTCGGCTCCGTAGAGCACGTCGGCCAGAAAATCGCCGTCGACGAATTTGTCAATTTGCACCCCATCGTCGTAGCGATAGCGATCATTGGCCTGAAAAAAGTTCTCACTGACCAATAAGGACGTCCCTCCGCCAATAAAATCAACTGCGCGATTTTGCTGGTGCAGCACGATCATTGGGCCAGCAGCGGTGATCGTTAATTTTCCCTCGGCAACGTTGAAATTTTCTTCGACTGCGTCCATCGGCAAATCAATAACCGCCAACGCAAACATCATTTCAGTGAAGTTTCGGTTGGCTTCGGCAAACCACGGCGACGCGAACGAGCCATCTTTGTGGTTGGCGTAGTCTTTCCAAAACTGATTGACGGTAACGAGTCCGGAATTCTGCGCGACCGGCAACAGTTCGTAATAGTTGTTTTCAATCCACTCGCGCGTCGGTTCGATTCGGCGATAAAGTTGATTTTGCAAATCTCTCGACTCGAAATTCCGACCGAGCACGATTTGTCCTGTTTCATCCCTCTCAACCGGCACGTTGAATATTTCCGTAGCTCCATTGACCGATCGAGTTCTGCTTTCGTTTCGGAACCGCCCGGCAGAACGCTTTTGGGCTTCGAGATTCCTCATTTGTTTCATCCTAATGCCGGAGCCTTTTCCGATGACGCCCGTTCCCAATACGACCGGAGCATCCGCAGGGGCACCGAAACTGTCATCAAATCCTCTGCCGCCCATACCACCGCCCATATCGCCGCTGATACCACCGCCACCCATAACGCCAGCCATAATATCGGCGTCGAGCTCTGCCAGCTTTTCCTCCTCTAACGAGTCGCCGAGTTGCTTTTTGCTTAACTGGGCCAATTTCTTACCGTCCAGTTTTCGCGACATCAGCGAAAAGCGATACAGTTCGTCGTAGCGTTTGCGCGGCGTTGGTGAAAGCTGATACAGCTCGCCCACGTGCCGCACGAGATCAGCGCGACGGTCCTCCAAACGCTGAGACAGCAAGATTTTCTCTACGATATTAAGCCGCTGAAATCGCCACGGTTCAAGCCACCCCGAAAGATCCTTCTCCAGCAACCATTGATCGAGAAACGTCCCTTCACGCTTGTTGAGGATGTGTTTTCGGACAACATTTTTGAAAAACGTTTTATCCTTTTGGTAAATAAAGAAGTTCAATTCGTGGCACGCGTATTTTGAATAAAGGGTTCCTTTTTCTTCGGTGGAAAGATCTGGCCAGCCCAGCACAAAGCTAAACTTGCGAAGTTTTTCACCGTCATTTCCAAGGCTCACATACAGCCCGAACAGATCCGACAGTTCATCAAAGGATTGAAACTGTGCCGAAAGTGGATCCTCGATCAGCAACGTTTCGCCTTCGGCAAGCAATTCAATCTGCCGCGCCTGGCGAAAGTGTTCCTCAGGATCGAGCGCATCGGCCAATCGCTGATCGACGACCTTCAATTTTTGCGGCTGACGAAGAATCTGCGTTTGAGCGACCGAAAATAAATCCACAACCACGATTCGAATCGCCTGAGCGTTTCCGATTTGCTCGCTCACAAGCTCGATCTGGCCTTTGTCGTTGGGCCGTAGGTTCACAATCGCGTCTTGGCCGCCACCGAGAAAATCAAGGTTGGCGAAACTGCTGTCCGAAGAGGAGCAACGACGGTCGGATTTGGGCTTCTTTGATTTGTCCTGCCGATCGATTCCCGACTGCCGCGCCGGTTCTCCGGCAGCGGCGGCCACGGAAGTGTTTTGAGTGTCTTGAACGGCCCACGGATTGATCAACAGGGACGGTCTTGGCAGCATGTTGCCGGGAAAACGAGCAGCATAACGGCGGTTGAGAATATACTGATACTCTTCGCCAATCGTGCGGCCGGCCATGTAAGCCGATTTTCGAATCGAAGTCGAACGCAACCACGGTTCGGGGTGGTGAATCAAACTCAAATTCTGAAATGGATCAAAGCCTTCCAAATATCGAACCGGAAAGATATGAACGCGCGTCGTATCGGAGGCATCCGCAATGTTGATCGTAAGTTTGTCCTTCACAACCGCCGCCGCAGAGGCGAAAGGCTGAGTCGGTGAGTGACTTCGCAGCACACGGTGTTTTCCCACCAACGCTTTGCCGGCAGGCTTTCCATCGGTAACGCGGATGTTGACCTGACGACTGGCCGAATCAAGCAGGTTGCTGCGAACAGTCAGCCGATAATCGCCCGGTTGGAGATTGCTGATGTCCAGGTGTTGATCTTTGATTGCCAGATTTTCAAAACAATCACGTACGTTTTTGTTACCGCGTACCTCCAACAGCGAAATCAATTTTCGCTCCAGCTCCCAATCGGCCCCCGGTAGCGGCAATGACAGCGACTCACCCCCGAGAATGTGATAGTTGCCGGACCAGTGCATGCGCGTCGGGTTAGGGTTCCAGTGACGTTTCGAACCGCCGGCAATTGTCGCATCCAGCGAATCAACATTCCCCAGATCTCCCAACGCAATCTGACCTTTGTCGTCGGACTGCAGATCCACATCGACCGACTGCTTCAAACCTGCCACATTGAAACGAAAACGCACGGGCTGGCCTGGGCGTATTTCACCCGTCTTGCCACGGACCTCAACGAACCAACCGGCGTTGGTAGGTAGCAAATGCAGATCTTGAATAAGCTCAGTTGAATCGATCTGGTTAATAGTAAATGTTTTAGCGGCGGATAACGTTTGCGTTTGCTTAAGCAGTGTTTTGAGCGTGGCCTCGAGTCGAAACGAAATTTTTTCCAGACGCGGCGGGACAAGGAAAGTCGCGGTCGCTTCGTTAACTTCGGAGACGGCAATGCTGCTGATCGTCTTGGTCGACGTTACTCCGTCGATTGACGTCGAAGTGATTTCCAGTTTGCAAGATTCGAGTCGCTTTAGCGGGATCGGGTTCCCGGCCGCAGACAGCGCTGGCCGAATCACGACGGTGGCTTCGTTGCCCTGTGCCAATGATTCGCGATCCACGTGAAATGCGGCTGTAAGGGAATAAGATTCTTTGACCGGCTGCAGGGTATGCAGGCAGCTGAAATCGCCCTGGGAGACGATGACTTTCTCATCAGTATCTTGCGTTGAAAACGGGAGTTCGATGTTACCGTCTTCGTCGGCGGTGTAACTTCGACTGCCAACGGTAACTGAAGCGTCCAGCACAAGGCTGCCGGCTTCATTGACGACGTTTAACCGCTGGCCGATCGGCGTTACGGCACCGACCAGCTTCAACCGGCCTTTACGGATCAAGGCGCGTGAGCTCTTTCCGCCGCCGATAAAGTCGATCACGTAAACGCCGCGTTTGTTCAGGTCTTCGAACTTGAACTTACGGCTCGTCCGTAGCAGCGGCGCATCATCGTACTCGTAAAGTGTTTCCTGGTTGGCGACCAGTCCATCAAGTGAAATGTCGGTGTCGACTTCCCGTTTTTGTTTGCGATAAAAGTTGTACGTGTTAATCTCAAAAACTTTAACGATCAGCTTGTCGACGTTTTTGGTGAACAGTTCCAGTTCGACAACTTCATCGACGTCAAAAAACTCTTCGTTGGTAGCGGCGAAATCGAGATCGATTCGTTCCAGCAACGATTGGTATTGGCTGGGTGACAACATCGACGCCCAAGATTCACGGTCCCCGTTTCCGGAGAGGATCTTGGCCGTGGCGAACTGTCGCTTTAAAAATTCGCCTTCAAAGTAGTCCGCAAACGCATTCGGGTTGGCTGCAGATCCCAAAAAATGGTGAAGATAGTCCAGCACTAAGTCTTCATCGCGGTTGATCGGCAGCGACTGCGTAACGTGCGAAAAGTTTTCGCTTAACGTGGCGAGCGATTGCTTGCGAAGCCCGTCGGTTAGCTTGCGGTTGATGTAGGCGACATTGCGCGGCAGCTGCAAGTAGCGAATAAAACGTTTGCGATTCGGTTTACCCTCTCGCCAATCAAGCTCCAACAAGCGATACAAAACGTTGGTTTTAAGGCTGTTGAAATTCGGGTTCAGTTCACTGACGAATTCCCACATTGAATTCAGATATTTACGGTGCGCTTTTGCGTCAAACCGTACATTGTTATCCGCAGAAGGTTGCAGACGAAGCAAGTATTCATTGACGAAGGCTTGCTGTGTAAGCAACGGGGGCAAGTGCTGAGCCAGCGATTTAAGCTGTGATTGGGTTAACAATTGGTGGATGTTCAAGTTGCCAAATGGCTTTGAGTCTTTTGCTTTCAGATCCTTGACGATCAGATCGACGATTTCGGGGAACGTTGGATCGGTGAGCCGTTTCAAAAGATCTCGTCGCTGGCGTGGATTGAGGGCGCGATCAACCAGCAGGTACAGCCCATCATCACTGAAGGGGCTTAATCGATTCGAATCCTGCTTCAGACATTTGGCAATTAATTTATGAGAGGCGATTAAATTCGGATTCAACGCTGTCGGCAGATCCTTTTGAGCTCGGGGAATGCGGCGTCGATGATTGAAGTCTAAATTCAGCTGACGCTGTAGGTAATCGAGTGTTTCTTGTGGATCTTCGCCGTATTTTAAAAGTGCCTGGCGGTTCTCGATGACGCGCGCTTGTTCGGTGCGGCCGTGTCGCTTGATCCAGCGTTTAAGCAGCGTATCGACTTCTGCAAGGTTGGATTCATTTTGAGCGTGGAGGCAGCGGAAGAAGTAAAAATCTTCGCTACCGGGTACGAGTTGTTGAAGTGTTTTGCTTCGATCCTCAGAGAGTGCGAACGTCTCCCAAAAAGAGATCTCTTGCGCCGAGCTTTCAGTTGTCAATGTGATCAGCGACATGAGTAAGAGTACCAGAATCGGATTGAACAAGCGCATCATAACGGCCTTAAAGAGTTAGGTGACGGGGGCTTTGACGAACGATGCGGAGTTCTGGTTCCACGAAATAGTTTGAATAGGAAATATTTTGTACTTCCTGCAACCACCCGCTGTGCTGGTGCGGACCGATTAGCCTCTGCCGTTTCTTTGTCAGCGGCAGGTCGCCAGCCGCCGGATTTTAGATTCGACTCTCCATCGGCTCAGGACTGTTCGTGAAATTAATGTCGCCTTTGGCTCCGCGAAAGTACGCTATTTTCGCGGAGAGCCTGTGGATTTAGATTGTAAATTGAAGTTCAGTCGTATTTCACTCCGTGAAATTACGTGTTGCGGAGTGTTATTTCACGGAGTGAAATACGACTTTGAAAAAATCTCAGCCTCGAAGCGAAGGGCGACTATCAGGCAGTTATTGAACGAGTGGTCCTAAAAGCCGTCGTAGTCGCGATCCTAGTTGGACAGCGCCACTTTCGTGAGCGGCAAGGCGCTAGCCGCCGGTGAATGGCGGGCAAAACCGGCGGCTAGCGCCTTGCCGCTCACATTTTCGCTAACACGTTAATAACAAAGCTTTTGATTCAAATGTGGCGCTGTCCAACTAGAATGTCGCTCTGAAAGTCGAATAGATAAAAGGCTGAATGAATTCCCTCCGGGCATCCTCTCAAACGTGTGCAGGTTGGAAACGAGAGTTTCCCGCTGCAGCTCAAAAATCCATCATCGACTTCAAATATTCCTGAAGGTCTCCGGAGAAATTTGCAATTTCGGTATCTTCAAGCAAACCTTGAGCGTTGAGGTACCCAAGCTGCATGGCCATGCGAGACCGACTTAAAAAATTAAATCCATCAGCCACTTTTTTGTCACCATCTTTTATCGCTTTGTAGGCAGCAAGATGCCGGTCGTGAAATGTTTTCGATTCATCGTTGGCGATGTCACTGACCTCTTTCAAAATGCGTTCACACAATCTTTGCAGCGCTGCTTCCCGAACGACTTTGAAGTGCTTCCAGTCAGATTTTGATATTTCGCGAGTCATAGTATCTCAGTTTTAAAATGTTTGAATTATGTCGGCGTAGGTGACATCAGTCGGCATGACGCATCAAGGCTCGATCATTTACTGCGGTGCCGGAAATGTTTCGGCGCCCCTGGATGCCTGAAATAAACTACACCTTGTTTAATAAATCAATGAGATGGTCATACGGTTGGCCATCCCAGAAACGGCGTTTCGCAATATCCAACGCGCTGCAACCTGCACTGTTTACC
>Ga0115031_1002218_pt1 | contig 14436 bp, 9 predicted proteins | sample Maine_Asex4_meta_FD_87301 | JGI IMG/M metagenome (GOLD analysis project Ga0115031, IMG submission 87301) | Marine algal microbial communities from Maine, USA - Maine_Asex4_metaG | ecosystem: Host-associated > Algae > Red algae > Unclassified | place: Maine, USA | collected 2015-01-05
AGTAATGTTAGCTTTACTGATGGTTATCTGAAAGTACTAGGGAAAGGAGGAAAAGAGCGAATTATACCTTTAAATGAGATATTCCTTAAAAAGCTAAAACGCCTCCTTGAGCTTAAACAAGGAGAATTTCCAGAGTTAGAAAGCTCAAAACTCTTCGTGACTGACCGTGGGAAACCTATATATCCAAAGTTTATATACAATGTTGTTGTAAAATTGTTGGGGACTGTAACTACATCCGCAAAGAAGAGTCCGCATGTATTAAGGCATAGTTTTGCAACTCATTTGACGAACAATGGAGCGGATATTAATGCAATAAAGGAGCTTTTGGGTCATGCAAATCTTGCAGCCACTCAAATTTATACTCATAACAGCATAAAAAAGCTCAAGGATGTTTATAAAAATTCCCATCCGAAGGCTTCAAAAGGGTAAAATCAGCGGGTTTTAAAAATAAATTTGTTTGTAGCAAACTGGAAATCAGCGTGTTAAAAGCAATATAAAATTATTTAAAAAAGGGGTTTCTATTTTGAATAAAAATTTATATTTTTGCATTCGCTTTTAAGTAAGCGCTTGGAACTATAGTGATGCCGATGTAGCTCAGTTGGCCAGAGCAGCTGATTTGTAATCAGCGGGTCGGGGGTTCGAATCCCTCCATCGGCTCAATTAAGAGTCAAATTGGAGGGGGTGCGCCGGAGTTGGAGAGCCGGGCCAGACTGTAAATCTGGTGTTTCGACTGAATAGGTTCGATTCCTATCACCCCCACAAAAATCCAAGTTGAAATTTTTTTACGCGGGAGTAGCTCAGTTGGTAGAGCATCAGCCTTCCAAGCTGAGGGTCGAGGGTTCGAGTCTCTTCTCCCGCTCAATTTTTTTAAAAAGCTTAAAAGAAATTTTAAGTGAAATGCTGTAGAGGCAATTGCCAATGTAGCTCAGTGGTAGAGCACCTCCATGGTAAGGAGGGGGTCGTAGGTTCAAATCCTATCATTGGCTCTAATAAAAATGAAAGTAAATACTTAAACAAACTAATATCATTTATCTAAAAATTTTATCTGATGGCTAAAGAAACATTTCAACGTAATAAACCTCACGTCAACATAGGGACGATTGGACACGTGGATCACGGTAAAACTACTCTAACTGCTGCGATTACATATGTACTGTCTGAAGCAGGTCTGTCTGAAAAAATGGCCTACGATGCAATCGATGGTGCTCCAGAAGAAAAAGAAAGAGGAATTACCATTAACACTGCTCACGTAGAGTATGAAACAGAAGCAAGACACTATGCACACGTAGATTGTCCTGGTCACGCCGATTATGTAAAAAACATGGTTACAGGTGCTGCACAAATGGATGGAGCTATTCTAGTGGTTGCCGCTACGGATGGACCAATGCCTCAAACAAGAGAGCACATACTTCTATGTAGACAAGTTGGAGTACCAAAAATCGTTGTTTTCATGAACAAAGTAGACTTAGTAGACGATGCTGAGATGCTTGAACTTGTGGAAATGGAGGTAAGAGAACTTTTGGATCAATATGAATTTGATGGTGATGGTTCTTCAGTAATTCAAGGTTCTGCATTAAAAGCACTTGAAGGAGAAGATACTGCGAAGGCGCAAATCATGGAATTAATGGGTGCTGTAGATGCTGATATTCCGGAACCAGTAAGAGAAGTAGATAAGGACTTCTTGATGCCAATTGAGGATGTGTTCTCTATTACTGGTAGAGGAACAGTTGCAACTGGAAGAATTGAAAGAGGTGTAATTAACACCGGAGATCCAGTTGAGATCGTAGGTATGCAAGGACCTGAAGAAAAGCCATTGACTTCTACAATTACAGGAGTTGAGATGTTTAGAAAAATCTTGGAAAGAGGAGAAGCAGGTGATAATGCTGGACTTCTTTTAAGAGGTATCGATAAAGAAGCGATTAAAAGAGGAATGGTTATCGTTAAACCTGGATCTGTAACTCCACACAGTCACTTTAAGTGTGAAGTATATGTTCTTGGAAAGGATGAAGGTGGAAGACATACTCCATTCTTTAATGGATACAGACCTCAATTTTACTTTAGAACTACCGATGTAACTGGAGATGTGAAGCTTCCGGATGGTGTTGAAATGGTAATGCCTGGTGATAATATTTCACTAGAAGTTGCATTGATCAACCCGATTGCGATGGAGAAAGGATTAAGATTCGCCATCAGAGAAGGAGGAAGAACTGTAGGAGCAGGTCAGGTTACGGAAATAATTAAATAAACAAGGGTTCTGGTTAACCAGAATCACTTAAATCGTAAATATTAAGTATCCAAATGTGGGTACTTAATATTTGCTTATAAAAAACCTAGATAAAATAAGTGTGGGATTTAAGAATCCTATGTGTAGGAGAAAGACGAAAATACATAGCTACAGGGGAGTAGCTCAATTGGTAGAGCGGCGGTCTCCAAAACCGTAGGCTGAGGGTTCGATTCCTTTCTCCCCTGCATTTTTTCCACTTATGAAATCACAACAATTGTAAAATGAACGATCTTTTACTTTATATAAAAGAAAGCTACAATGAACTGCTGCATAAGGTAACATGGCCTACCTGGGGTGAACTTTTAGATAATTCCCGTCTGGTAATTATAGGTTCTGTTATAATTGCACTTGTCATATTCCTAATGGATGTAGTTGCTAAGTTCGTTACTACGACTATTTATAATCTTTAATAGAGTATAAATGGGAGCTCGTTGGTATTCACTCAGAGTAATTAGTGGCAAAGAAAAAGCCCTAAAAGAAAGGATAGAATTAGAAGTTACAAGAAATAAGTGGGATAGCGTTATTACCCAAGTTCTAGTCCCTGCCGAAAAGGTATACAAGATTAGAAATGGAAAGAAAGTAATCATGGAAAGAAATATTCTTCCCGGTTATATTCTTATTGAAGCGCTTTCTGAGAAATTTAGTGGTGAAATTATCCAAGGGATCACAGGCTTAAACAATGTGATACATTTTCTAGGAAGAAACAATCCAATTCCGATGCAGCCTTCAGAGGCTAATCGAATGCTTGGACAAGTGGATGATAGTAGCGATATGGCAGAAGCTTTATTGGAACCATACATAGTAGGCGAATCTGTAAAGATTATAGATGGACCTTTTAATGAGTTTGTTGGAGACATTAAGGAAGTTAATGAAGAGAAGAAAAAGTTAAAAGTTATAGTAAAGATATTTGGTAGAGGAACTGAAGTAGAGTTGAACTTTATGCAAGTTGAAAAATCATCATAAACAAGAGATAATAAAATGGCGAAAGTAGTAGAAGGCTTTATTAAACTTCAAGTTAAAGGGGGACAAGCAAATCCTTCACCACCAGTAGGTCCTGCATTAGGTGCCAAAGGTGTTAACATCATGGAGTTTTGTAAACGTTTCAATGCTAAGACTCAAGAGAGTCAGGGTAAAATTCTTCCTGTAGTAATTACAGTGTTTAAGGATAAGTCTTTTGAATTTATCGTAAAGACTCCGCCTGCAGCAGTGCAACTCTTAGAGGCATCTAAAAAGAAGAAAGGATCTTCAGTGCCTAATAGAGATAAAGTTGGAACAGTTACTTGGGATCAAGTAAAGGCAATTGCAGAAGATAAAATGCCCGATTTAAACGCTTTTAAAATTGAATCAGCTATGAAAATGATTGCTGGTACAGCTAGAAGCATGGGGTTGGTTGTTCAGGGCCCACCGCCTTGGGATAACTAAGAAAAAATATAATAATAAATCAAGGGAGCAGGCTTAAAGGTCTGTGTTTGAACCTTAAAACATAAGAGAATGGGCATATCCAAAAAAAGAAAAGCCGCTGAAGCTAAACTAGAGGAAAACAAATTATACAGTCTTTCCGAAGCAATGAACCTAGTAAAAGAGGTTAATACGGCAAAATTCGACGCATCTGTCGATCTCCACATTAGATTAGGCGTAGATCCAAAGAAAGCTGATCAAGCGATTAGAGGAACTACAACGCTCCCGCACGGAACTGGAAAATCTAAAAGGGTTTTGGTCCTTTGTACGCCAGACAAAGAAGAAGAAGCTAAAGCTGCTGGAGCCGATCACGTAGGACTTGACGACTATATCTTGAAGATATCTCAAGGTTGGACTGATATTGACGTAATCGTAGCAGCTCCAGACGTAATGGCAAAAATTGGTAGAATCGGTAGAATTTTAGGCCCGAGAGGTCTCATGCCAAATCCAAAGTCAGGAACAGTAACTCCAAAGGTAGGAGAGGCTGTTGCAGAAGTAAAGAAAGGTAAGATTGCATTTAGAGTTGATAAATATGGTATCATTCACTCGCCAATTGGTAGAGTGTCCTTTACAGCAGAAAAGTTGCTTGATAATGCGAAAGAACTTCTTGGTGTTATTGAAAAGCTAAAACCTGCATCTGCTAAAGGAGCTTACATGAAAACTGTGAGCGTTGCTAGTACCATGAGCCCAGGCATTGGTATTGACACAAAAACCATTGATTAAATTCTTAAGACCAGGAAAATGAAAAAAGAAGATAAAGTAACAGAAATAGCAGCGTTAAAAGAGCGATTTGAAAATAGCTCATACTTCTATATAGCAGATTCTGCAGGACTTACCGTTGAAGAAGTGAATAATTTGAGAAGAAAGTGTTTTGAGAATGAGATTGAGATGAAGGTTGCAAAAAACACCCTTATTAGAAAGGCACTTGAATCTATAGAAGGTTCAAACTATGAAGAAATATATGATCACCTAAAAGGACCGACTTCTATATTTTTTGCAAAGGCTGCAAATTCACCAGCCAAAGTAATAAGTGATTTTAGAAAAGGAGAAGAAGGTAAACCACTACTTAGAGCAGCGTATATAGATACAGCAGTTTATGTAGGGGATGAATCATTAAGCGAGTTGAAATCAATCAAGTCTAAAGAAGAATTGATCGGTGATATTATCGCTTTATTACAATCACCACCGAAGAATGTTATTAGTGCATTGAAATCAGGTGGATCAACGATTGCTGGTTTGGTAAAAGCTTTAGGCGACCGACCAGAGTAAATTAGGCTTCCAAGCTTTACGCATAAATTTTATAATTAAAATTTAAATTATTTAGACATGGCAGATTTAAAGGCAATTGCTGATCAGCTAGTAGAATTAACGGTAAAAGAAGTTAACGAACTAGCTGGAATACTTAAAGAAGAGCACGGTATAGAACCTGCAGCGGCAGCAGTAGCTGTAGCAGCTGGACCTGGTGGTGGCGGAGACGCTGGCGGAGGTGAAGCAAAGACAGAATTCGACATCGTGTTAAACTCTGCTGGTAGTGCAAAGCTTGCGGTTGTAAAAGAAGTGAAAAATCTATTAGGCGTAGGTCTAAAAGATGCAAAGGAATTGGTTGATGGTGCTCCTGGAGTTATCAAAGAAGCCGTTCCAACTGCAGAAGCTGAATCAATTAAAGCGGCCCTTGAGGCAGCTGGTGCTGAAGTTGAACTAAAATAATCAACGACAGTAATTGATCACTTTTACATACCAAGATAAAAAGGCTTAACCACTAGTTACGAAGTGGTTAGGCCTCTTTTTGTCTAAAATAAAGCAAGAAAAAAACTCAAAGGAGTTTTGAATGTTATACATATATAATTTAGTTCATCTACTAACTTCTAATTCGAATGTCAACAAAGACAAAAGCGAAGCAGTTGGTGCAAAGAGTAAACTTTGGAAAGATCAAAGTAGCAGACTCTTCACCAGATCTATTAGAAATTCAATTGAAATCATTTCAAGAGTTTTTTCAGCTAGAAACTACTCCTGAAAATCGAGGAAATGAAGGTCTATTTCGAGTATTCCAGGAAAATTTTCCGATCACAGATGCAAGAAATATCTTCGTATTGGAATTCCTTGATTATTTTATTGACCCTCCGCGATATACCATAGCTGAATGTATGGCAAGAGGGCTTACTTATAGTGTGCCTCTAAAAGCTAAACTAAGACTTTCTTGTAATGACGAGGAACATGTAGATTTTGAGACGATAGTCCAGGATGTATTTTTAGGGAATATCCCTTACATGACTCCGAAAGGAACCTTCGTTATAAATGGAGCTGAAAGAGTGGTGGTTTCACAACTACATAGGTCTCCAGGAGTTTTCTTTAGCCTGAACTTTCACCCGAATGGTTCCAAGTTGTATTCCGCAAGAGTAATTCCTTTTAAAGGTGCTTGGATGGAATTTGCAACAGACATTAACAATGTCATGTACACTTACATTGATAGAAAGAAAAAATTCCCGGTAACCACTTTGTTACGGGCGATTGGTTATGATTCTGATAAAGATATCCTAGAAATATTCGGGCTTTCCGAGGAAATTAAAGTTAGCTCAGCTAAATTTAAAAAAGCCATAGGAAGAAAACTAGCAGCAAGGGTTCTTAGAAAGTGGATAGAAGATTTCGTGGATGAAGATACAGGTGAGGTTGTTACTATAGAGCGTAATGAAATTATTCTTGAAAGGGACGATACTTTGGATGAAGCCAATATGGAACTCATCAAGACAGCTGAGGTTGAAACAGTGATTCTCCAGAAGCAGAAAGAACCTGGTCAAGAAGATAAAGATTATTCAATTATTTATCAAACCCTTCAAAAGGATCCTTCAAGTTCCGAAATTGAAGCGGTTCAGCACATCTATAGACAGTTAAGAGGATCAGATCCACCAGATGAGGAGACTGCAAGAGGTATTATTGATAAACTATTCTTTAGTAATAAGAGATATAATCTTGGTGAAGTAGGAAGATACAAGATCAACAGAAAACTGAATCTTGAAATCCCTATTGAAAATCAAGTGCTTACCAAAGAAGATATCATTGCAATCGTTCAATACTTGGTTGATTTGATTAATCAAAAAGCTGAGTTAGATGATATTGATCACCTATCAAACAGAAGGGTAAGAACTGTTGGAGAACAACTTTACGCTCAATTTGGAGTAGGTCTAGCAAGGATGGCTAGGACCATAAGAGAGCGAATGAATGTAAGAGATAATGAAGTCTTTACTCCGATTGATCTAATTAATGCAAGAACTTTATCTTCTGTGATTAATTCTTTTTTCGGAACCTCACAATTGTCTCAGTTTTTGGATCAAACAAATCCACTTTCTGAAATAACACACAAACGAAGAATCTCTGCCCTAGGGCCAGGTGGTTTATCTAGAGAGAGAGCAGGTTTTGAAGTAAGAGATGTTCACTACAGTCACTACGGAAGACTTTGTACTATTGAAACTCCGGAAGGACCGAACATTGGGTTGATTTCAACCTTATGTGTGCATGCAAAGGTCAATAAAATGGGTTTCTTGGAAACGCCATATAGAAAGGTAACAAAGGGTAAGGTCAATATAAAAACCGATCCTGTGTACCTAAGTGCAGAAGGAGAAGATTATTCTAAGATCGCTCAGGCAAATGCACCTATCGATGAAAAGGGCGGTTTCCTTTCCGATAGAATTAAGTCGAGAGAACATGGAGATTTTCCATTGCTTTCAGCAGAAGAAATAGAATACATGGATGTTGCTCCAAATCAAATTGTTGGAGTATCCGCCTCTTTAATTCCATTCTTGGAAAATGATGATGCAAACAGAGCCTTGATGGGTTCTAACATGCAACGACAGGCAGTGCCTTTAGTGAGACCAAAATCTCCAATCGTAGGAACAGGAATTGAAGCAAAAGTAGCTCAGGATTCTAGGATGTTGATTAATGCCGAAGGAGATGGTGTGGTAGAATATGTAGATGCAAACAAAATCATCATTAAATATGATAGAACTGATGAGCAAAATATCGTTTCATTCAACACAAATGAAAAGACCTATGACCTCATAAAGTTCTTAAGAACCAATCAAGGAACTTGTATTAATCTAAAACCGATTGTCTCAGTTGGTGAAAGGGTAACTAAGGGTTCTTTATTGTGTGATGGATATGCTACTGAAAAAGGAGAGCTGGCCATTGGTCAAAATCTCTTGGTAGCATTTATGCCTTGGAAGGGATTTAACTTTGAGGATGCCATTGTACTTAATGAAAGAGTTGTAAGAGAAGATGTATTTACTTCAATTCACATTGAAAATTTTGAATTAGAAGTTAGGGATACAAAATTAGGAGAGGAAGAGTTAACCAATGATATTCCAAATGTAAGTGAAGATGCAACTAAAGATCTTGATGAAAATGGAATAATAAGAGTTGGTGCTTGGGTAAAAGAAGGTGACATCTTAATTGGAAAGATTACTCCGAAAGGAGAATCAGATCCGACGCCAGAAGAAAAACTTCTGAGAGCAATTTTTGGAGACAAGGCTGGTGATGTTAAGGATGCTTCTCTCAAGGCGAAGCCTTCTACAGAAGGGGTTATCATTGGTAAGCAATTATTTGCAAGAGCGAAAAAAGACAAGTTGCAAAAAGTTCAAGAAAAAGAACTTCTTTCCAAGCTTGATGATTCACATGCAGTTGCAGTAAATGAACTTAAGACTAAATTGGTCGATAAGCTGATGATTCTTACAAAAGGTAAAACTTCAGAGGGAGTAAAAACTATTTACAACCTTGAATTAATATCAAAAGGTACCAAGTTTTCTACCAAGGTCTTGAAGAATATTTCATACAATGAAATTGATTATTCCAGGTGGACAAAGGATGATGACGTCAATAAACAAATTGCAACACTCCTGCACAACTATACGATCAAATTGAATGAGGAGATCGGGCGGTATAAAAGAGAGAAGTTCAACATTAGTATTGGTGATGAGCTACCTGCTGGTGTATTGAAATTGGCCAAGGTTTACATGGCGAAGAAGAGAAAACTGAAGGTTGGAGATAAGTTAGCAGGGAGACACGGTAACAAGGGAATTGTTGCAAGAATCGTCAGAGGTGAAGATATGCCTTTCCTTGATGATGGAACTCCAGTTGATATCGTACTAAATCCATTAGGTGTACCATCAAGGATGAACTTAGGTCAAATATTTGAGACGGTTCTTGGTTGGGCTGGAGATAAATTAGATTTAAAATTTGCAACGCCAATTTTTGATGGAGCAAGTTTAGAGCAAATAGATGGCTACATCAAAAAGGCTGAGCTACCGACCTTAGGTCAGACAACCCTTTATGATGGAGAGACCGGAGACAAATTTCACCAGGAGGCTACTGTTGGAATTATATACATGTTGAAATTATCACACATGGTTGATGACAAGATGCACGCAAGATCTATCGGACCATACTCACTTATTACACAGCAACCATTGGGTGGTAAAGCTCAATTTGGTGGTCAGCGTTTTGGTGAGATGGAAGTATGGGCATTGGAGGCATTTGGAGCATCAAACATTCTAAGAGAATTACTGACCTTAAAGTCAGATGACATTATTGGAAGAGCTAAAACTTATGAAGCAATTGTCAAGGGTGACAATCTTCCTGAGCCAGGAATTCCAGAATCATTTAATGTACTGGTGCATGAGCTAAGAGGATTAGCTCTTGATGTAAAATTTGATTAATTAAAACTTCATTTATAGCATGGCGTTTAAGAAAAAAACACAAAACCAAAGATCGTTCGATTCAATCAGAATTAGTCTTACTTCTCCTGATGATATATTGGAAAGATCTTTTGGTGAGGTTCTGAAACCTGAGACCATTAACTATCGGACATATAAGCCAGAAAGAGATGGTCTATTCTGTGAAAGGATTTTTGGTCCTGTAAAGGATTATGAATGCTACTGTGGGAAGTACAAGAGGATTAGATATAAAGGCATAGTCTGTGATCGATGTGGGGTTGAAGTCACCGAGAAAAAGGTGAGAAGAGAAAGAATGGGACACATCAAGCTAGTTGTGCCTGTGGTTCACATATGGTTTTTTAAATCTCTTCCAAATAAAATTGGATACCTGCTTGGTCTTTCTTCTAAGAAACTTGAATCTATCATTTACTATGAAAGATACGCTGTTATTCAGCCTGGTGCCAAAGAGGGAGAAATCGAGAAAAAAGATCTTTTGACAGAAGATGAGTACTTCGCAGTACTTGACACTTTGCCAAAAGAAAATCAGATGTTAGAAGATACTGATCCGAATAAGTTCATCGCTAAGATGGGCGCGGATGCAGTCAGAGAACTTTTGATGAGATTGCAGCTGGATGAGTTGTCATACGAATTAAGACATGCGGCAGCGACTGAAACTTCGCAACAAAGAAAGTCAGAAGCGCTAAAGAGACTTAGAGTTGTAGAAGCATTTAGAGATGGACAGAAGGAAATTGAAAATAAGCCAGAATGGACAATTATAGATTACCTTCCGGTTATTCCGCCAGAACTAAGACCGTTGGTTCCTTTAGATGGAGGTAGATTTGCAAGTTCTGATTTGAATGATCTTTACCGAAGAGTTATTATTAGAAATAACAGATTGAAGAGATTATTAGAAATTAAAGCACCAGAGGTAATTCTTAGAAATGAGAAAAGAATGCTTCAGGAAGCAGTAGATTCCTTATTTGATAATTCACGAAAGTCAAATGCTGTAAAAGCAGAAGGTGGACGATCATTGAAATCATTGTCTGATATTCTTAAAGGTAAGCAGGGTAGATTTAGACAGAACCTTTTAGGAAAAAGGGTAGATTATTCTGGTCGTTCTGTAATCGTTGTTGGGCCTAATTTGAAGTTACATGAATGTGGGCTTCCTAAAGGGATGGCATCGGAGCTTTTCAAGCCATTTGTAATTAAGAAATTAATAGAACGAGGAATTGTAAAGACTGTAAAGTCAGCAAAGAAATTAGTTGATCGTAAAGATCCAATTATTTGGGAAATACTAGAAAACATACTCAAGGGACACCCGATACTATTGAACAGGGCCCCTACCTTACACCGGTTATCTATACAGGCTTTCCAACCGATTTTAATTGAAGGAAAGGCGATTAGACTTCACCCATTGGTTTGTGGTGCGTTTAATGCCGATTTTGATGGTGATCAAATGGCCGTTCACGTTCCTCTAAGTCAAGCAGCGATTCTTGAGGCACAGGTACTAATGCTTGCATGTCATAACATGTTGAATCCGCAGAATGGTTCTCCAATTACTCTTCCTTCGCAGGATATGGTACTTGGATTATATTATTTGACAAAGCAATACCCAGAGGTTTCTACAAAATCACCAAGAGGACAGGGCATGACTTTTTATTCTTCTGAGGAAGCAATTATTGCTTATAACGAGGGTAAAGCAGAGCTTCATGCAAAGGTTAAGGTTAAGGCGAGAGTAGAAAATGAAGAAGGGGAGTTTGAGCAACAATTAATTGAAACTACTGTCGGTAGAATTTTATTTAATGAAAAAGCTCCTTTAGATGTACCTTTTATAAATCTTGTTCTTTCTAAGAAGAACTTGAAAAAGGTAATTTCTAATGTAATTAAGAGAACAGATTTTCCGACAACTGCTACCTTTTTAGATAACATTAAGGAGCTAGGTTTCTACTGGTCATTCAAAGGAGGACTATCTTTTAACTTGGGAGATTTGATTAACCCTTCAGTGAAGGAGCAAACTTTGATTGAAGCGCAAAACGAGGTAGATGAGGTATGGGAAAGCTATAATTTAGGATTGATTACTCCAAATGAACGATACAATCAAGTTATTGATAAGTGGACTTATGCAGATAACAAGATTACTGAAAATCTAATGTCTGAGCTTGCTGCTCATAAAGATGGATTTAATTCAGTTTATATGATGCTTGATTCTGGAGCTAGGGGATCCAAGCAGCAGATTAAGCAGCTGTGTGGATTGAGGGGATTGATGGCAAAACCTAGAAAGTCTGGAGATACAGGAGGTTCAATTATTGAGAATCCAATTCTCTCTAACTTCCTTGATGGATTATCGATTCAAGATTATTTCATCTCTACTCACGGTGCGAGAAAAGGTTTGGCCGATACAGCATTGAAAACAGCCGATGCCGGTTATTTGACTAGAAGGTTGGTTGATGTTTCTCAGGATGTTATTATCTCACAAGATGATTGCCATACCCTAAGAGGTATTGCAACAACTCCATTTATTGAGAATGATAAAATTGTAGAAACTTTATCTGCAAGAATTGAAGGTAGATTTACATTACAAGATGTGGCTCATCCAGAAACGGGTGATATCATATTGGAGGCTGGTACTTACATAAGCGAAGAGAAAGCGGATGAAATAGAGGCAGCAGAAATTGAATCTGTACTGATCAGATCTGTACTGACTTGTGAATCAGGAGAAGGAGTTTGTCGTAAGTGTTACGGTAAGAATTTAGCGGTTAATAGAATTGCAGAAAACGGAGATGCAGTAGGTATTATCGCTGCACAGAGTATTGGTGAGCCAGGAACACAATTGACGCTTCGTACATTCCACGTTGGGGGTATTGCCTCAGTAAGTCAATCAGAGTCTGAGTTTACAGCTAAATTCGATGGTAATGTTGAATTTGATAACATTAAAACTGTAGAATACACCGACAAAGGAAAGACTGCAATTATTGTACTTTCAAGATCCGGAGAAGTTAGAATTGTAGATCCTGAAACTAATAAAGTACGGTCATCAACACACATTACCTACGGTTCTGAAATTTTGATCAAGGATAAGTCTAAGGTTAAAAAGGGAGATGTGGTTTCTAAATGGGATCCGTTTAATGCTCCTATTGTTTCTGAATTTGGAGGACTTGTTGAGTTTTCAGATCTAGTAGAAGGTGATACCTTCAGAAAGGAGATTGATGAACAAACAGGAAATGTAGACATTGTTGTAACAGAGACTAAGAACAAGAAAATTATTCCTGGAATTAAAATTGTTGATTCGAAAGGAAATGAAGTTAAATCTTATAACTTGCCGGTAGGAGCATATGTTACGGTTGAAAACGGAGGTTCTGTTGTAGCGGGTGAAAGGATTGCAAAGATTCCGAGGAAATTAGGAAAACTTACAGATATTACCGGTGGTCTACCAAGGGTTACCGAATTATTTGAAGCTAGAAATCCTTCTAACCCTGCAGTAATTTCAGCCATTGATGGAATAGTTTCTTTCGGTAAAATTAAGAGGGGTAATCAAGAGGTATTTGTTGAAGATTCTAAAACAGATCAACGACATAAATATTTGATTGGAAAATCCAAATTGATCCTAGTTCAAGAAGGAGATTTTGTGAAAGCAGGAACTCAGCTTTCAGATGGTGCAACATCCCCATTTGATATATTGAATATTTCTGGTCCATTTGCAGTGCAACAGTATTTAGTAAATGGTATTCAGGAAGTATATAGATCTCAAGGAATTGGCATTAATGATAAACATATCGAAGTAATTGTCAGACAGATGATGAGAAGGGTAGAAATAGAAGATCCAGGAGATACAATATTCTTAGAAGGTGAGCCGGTTCAGAAGAATGATTTCTTAGAACAGAATGATTACATCTTTGACAAGTATATCATTACAGAAGCAGGTGAATCAACGAAGTTGAGAATAGGTCAGTTGGTTGGATTGAGACAAATCAGAGAAGAGAATTCCTTCTTGAAGAGAAATGATAAAAAGACCTTAGGATACAGAAATGCAGTGTCAGCGACTTCGAAGCCGATGTTGCAGGGTATCACTAGATCTTCATTAGGAACAAGAAGTTGGATTTCAGCAGCCTCATTCCAAGAGACCACAAAAGTATTGAGTACAGCAGCAATTGCAGCGAAGAAAGATCATTTAACTGGTTTGAAAGAAAATGTAATTTCTGGAAAGAATATACCAGCAGGTACTGGATTTAAAGAGTTCAAGAGATTGATCGTAACTCCTAAACCTATTGTAGAGGAAGAGCCCGAGATGGAAGAAGAGCCGGCTGAATAATATTTAAAACGACATTGAAGAATAAAAGGAGGTATCGAATGGTACCTCCTTTTTTGGTTATATTCACTAATATTGTATCAAAATTAAGTCTTGTGAATAGTATTTCAAGTAGCGTATCAAATCAACAGATAAGAGATGCATTACATGATTGGAAGAATATAGTCTCAAAATATCAGGTAGCAGATGCAAAGAAGGCCACAATACAGCTGATCAATAGTTTTGGTCCTTTTATCGGTCTTTGGATTTTAATCTACTTTAGTTTAGATTGGTCAATATTTCTCGCCATTCCACTGCTTTTGATCAATGCATTTTTCCTCGTGCGTATTTTCATAATACAACATGATTGTGGACATCAATCTTTCTTTAACTCCAAGGCTTTGAATAATGCAGTTGGCACAATTTGTAGTTTCTTTTGTGGAATACCTTATAAATACTGGGCTAAGGTTCATAATTTTCACCACGGACACAACGGACAATTGGAAGTGAGAGACGTAGGCGATATTCCTACCTTAACGGTTAAGGAGTATTTGTCTAAGTCTAAGCCGGGCAAATTCTTTTACAGAGTATGGCGAAATCCAATTGTGTTGTTTGGAATTGCGCCCATGTATTACATAATTATAACTAATCGATACAACAAGGAGTTTGGTAAAAATTTAAAAATCACCAGAAACCAAATTCTTAAT
>Ga0115031_1002220_pt1 | contig 14426 bp, 9 predicted proteins | sample Maine_Asex4_meta_FD_87301 | JGI IMG/M metagenome (GOLD analysis project Ga0115031, IMG submission 87301) | Marine algal microbial communities from Maine, USA - Maine_Asex4_metaG | ecosystem: Host-associated > Algae > Red algae > Unclassified | place: Maine, USA | collected 2015-01-05
CGCTACCTCGCGCGCGACAAAGCGGGTTTCGGTAATCGGAGGTAGCAGGCCGCCGCTGTCGTCGCGAGCTGCCAGTTCACCGATGATCGTCGCGGCGGCGGTCAACATGGCGTTGGAGACAGCAGTGGCTTGTGCAGCGACGACTCCGAGACCGACGCCAGGGAAGACATACACGTTGTTGACTTGGGCAATCGGCACCGTGTTCCCGTCGAAAGTGGCCGGTCCGAAAGGGCTGCCCGTCCCGATGAGCGCTGCACCATCGGTCCACCCGAGAACATCGGTCGGGATGGCTTCGGCTCTCGGCGTGGGGTTGGACAGCGGTAGGACGATCGGCCGCTCCACACCGGCGGCCTGAGAACGGATGATTGCCTCGGTGAAGATCCCGGGCTGTCCCGAGACGCCGACGAGTGCGTGCGGCGCCACGCGTTCGACGACGTCGAGTAGTTCGATCGGACCATTGTCATCGCTGTTCCAGTCGCTGACCTCGCCCCACGGGCGAGCAAACGGTCGCTGGAACGCCAGGAGGCCGTCCATGCGGTCGTGCAGGAGACCGTTGCGGTCGACAAGCCAGCAACGGCTCACTGCATCGTCGGGCCCAAGGCCTGCAGCGACCAGCGCGCGCACCACCTGGTCGGCGATACCGGTGCCCGCTGAACCGGCGCCGACGATCACGAGTCGCAGATCAGTGACCGGCACCTTGGCGGTCGCCATCCCTGCGACGATTGCGGCCGTGGACACTGCAGCGGTGCCCTGGATGTCGTCGTTGAACGAACAGATCTGATCGCGATGGCGCGCCAGCAACCGGTTCGCATGCAGTTGGGCGAAGTCCTCCCACTGCAGGAGCACGTTCGGGAACCGTCGGCGGAGGGCCCCGACGAATGCATCGACGAGCTCGTCGTACTCGTCACCGCGCATGCGATTATTGCGCCAACCGAGGTAGAGCGGATCCGAGAGAAGTGCTTCGTTGTTCGTGCCCACGTCGAGAAACACCGGAAGAGTTCGTGACGGATCGAGACCTCCGCCGGCGGTGTACAGCGCAAGCTTTCCGACCGGGATGCCCATGCCTCCGATCCCGAGATCCCCGAGGCCGAGCACGCGCTCGCCGTCGGTGACGACCACGACGTCGATCTCGCGATCGCCCACGACGTTGTCGAGGAGTTCATCGACTCGGTCGCGTTGTGGCCATGACATGAACAGCCCACGTTCGCGACGGTAGATGCGTGACCACTGCTCACAGGCCAAGCCCACCGTCGGCGTGTAGACAACCGGCAGCACGCGCTCGAGATGCGAGGACAGGAAGGCATAGAACAGCACCGAGTTGCGGTCCTGCAGCGCCCGAAGAAAGACGTGGCGACCGAGGTCGGTGCGCTTGGACTCGTACTCGAAAGCGACTCGCTTGAGCTGCGTTTCGAGGTCTTCGATGACCGGAGGTAGCAGACCGTCGAGACCGAACTGCAGGCGCTCCGCTGCATTGAACGCCGTACCCTTGTTGATGTAGCGATCAGCAAGCAGCTGACGGCCGGACAGATCCATTGCCCGGACGGTAGCTCCTCGGGACGGGCGGATCGAGCCGGCCGACCGGCGAGTTCTGCAGGAGTCGTACGACGTGCTCCACGACCCGGTTCGCCGAGCGAATCATGACCAGAGGCTCGCAGCGCAGGCCGCTGTCGACGCAAACGTCGCATGGTTGCACGCCCAGGCTGACAACCCGGCGGCGAACGCACCGTCGTCATCGAGATCGCTGTTCTGACGCTGACGACTGGACAGAAACCGGCCAGCAGGTCAGCAGGTCAGCCGATGATGCGGTCGATCGGGGTGCTGTGGCCGCGAATCTTGCCGGGCTTGGCATCGCGCGCCGTCTCGGGGAACGCTCCGACTGACACGGAAACCGGCTCGCTGCCGTCGGTCGCGTCGAGCACCAGGACCTCGGCATCGCTCGTCAGCGCTCCGGTGTGCAGCGGGCCCCACTTGCCGGTCGGCATGACGCGTACACCCTTGCCGCCACGATTCTGCTCGGGCAGCTCTGCCGGATCGATCCGTTTGCCCATGCCTTTCGTCGTGGCGACGACGAGCCAATCCTCGGCGGTCGGGATGCCGCCGAACACCACGCTCGCCTCGGTCTTGATACCGCGGACACCAGCCGCACCGCGACCCATCTGCCGGAGATCGTCAGGAACGAAGCGAATGCCCTGTCCGTCGGAGGTGGCCATCAGGATGTGCGCATCGTCACTGAACGGCTCGATCGCCACGACGCAGGCCCCGCTCGTCAGCTTGACGATCGAGATGCCGCCCTTGCGGTCACCGCCTTCGCAGTCCTCGGTGGCGATCCGCTTCACCTGGCCATCGGACATCACGAGGAGCAATTCGGCGGGTAGGTCGGTCTCGAGCCACCACCGGATCGGGTTGCCAGCCAACCCGGGTAACACGCTTGCCGCAGCAGTCGGCTTCTCGCCGACACTGGCGACGAGCGTGCGGAACAGATGCCCGCTGTCGGTCAGCGCGACGAGCGTCGTGGCTGTGGTCGTTTCGAAGGTCTGCAGCGGAACGATCTTCGGCTTGGCCTTGGAGCCCTGCCCGATAGCTTGCATCCACCCGGCAGCGTCCAGGTAGAGCGTCGTTGGAACGTCGAGGACCATTTGCGCCTTCGACACCTTCGGAGCACTCTCGGTGGTGATCGTCGTGACCCGGGGCGGCAGGTCCTCGAACGCCTCCATGGTCTCCTTCAGCTCGCGAGCGACCTGAGTGCGTTGGCGGGTCTCAGATGACAGCAACTGCTCCAGCTTCGCCTGCTCCGCTTCGAGCGCCGTTGCCTCGGTCTGAAACTCGATGACGGCGTCTTCGGTGAGCTGACCGAGGTTCAAGTCGAGCACGGCATTGGCTTGGGCCTCGTCGATCGAGAAACGTTCGACCAACCGTTCGCGGGCGACCGAACGGGTCTTCGAGGTTCGCACGATTGCAATGGTCTCGTCGATGTCGACGAGCACGGCGAGGAACCCACGGAGCCGGTGGAGGCGCTCGGCGATCTTCTCCAACCGATACTCGGAACGAGACACGACGACACGAATGCGGTGGGCGACCCACGCCTGCAGGGCGGAGCGCAGGTTGTAGAGCCGGACGGTGTCGTGCTCGTCCAGGAAGTGCATCTGAACCTTGTTCGTGACCTGCAGGTTGGTGAACCGCAACAGGCCGGGGACAACCATCTCGGCGTCAACACCTGCAGCGAGTTCGACAGATATGCGGGTCAGGCCGTTCGACGACTCGTCGTTGAAGGCGGTGATTCCGGCGAGGTCACCGTTGTCGAGCGCGTCACCGACCTGGGCGATGAATTTCTCGACCGACCCGAGCGTCGTGTCGGCATAGGGGAGTGACGTGATGATGATCTGTTGGCGACCGCGCCCGACCGGTTCGACGAGCCATGCGCCGCGGACGACGACACGGCCCTGACCAGAGCGGTAGATGTCGGTGAGTTCGTCACCGTTCGTGACCGTGCACTCCGACGGGAACGATGGGCCGGGCAGCACGGTCATCAGGTCCTCGACGCTCGCCGACTTACGGTCAAGGAGCATCAATGCCGCTGCGCACACTTCTCGAGGATCATGTGGCGGAAGGTAGGACGACAAGCCCACGGCAATGCCGTTCGCGCCGTTGACGAGCAGGTTCGGATACGTCGCCGGCAGCACTTTCGGTTCGACGGTCGAGCCCTCGTAGTTCTCGACCATCTGGACCACGCCCTGATCGACCTCGTCGAGCAGCATCAACCCGAACCGGCCGAGGCGGGTCTCGGTGTAGCGCGGAGCGGCCGGCGAGAAGTCGGGGGACCCGACGTTGCCGTGGAAGTCGAGCAGTGGCACGAGGTTCGAGAACGGTTGGGCGAGGCGGGCGAGGGCGTCGGCGATCGAAGCGTCGCCGTGCGGGTGGAACAACGCCATCGTGTCGCCGACAACGCGGGCGGTCTTCACGAACGGCCGGTCGGGGAGAAGCCGCTGCGTCCACATGTCCCACAGAATTCGCCGGTGCACCGGCTTGAGTCCATCCGCTGCGGCAGGAATCGCACGGTCCTCGACGACGGCGCGGGCGTAGGCGAAGTAGTCGCGGTCGAGTTGGTCGCCAGCCGACAGTTCGACGATCGTCTCGGTGAAGTCGAACAGCTTGGCCGCAGCCTTCTTCTTGCGGGCCATCAGTTGTTCCCCCCGACGGTCAGCGATTCGCCGGACCGTTCGAGGTACCAGGTCTTGCGCAGCTCGGACTTCGGGCCGAAGAGCCGCTCGGCCAGGCGGGCAACGTGGGCAGGGTCCTCGATGTTGACGACGCCGATCTTGCGGTCGGTGCCCATGACGGAACGAAGCTCGACAGCATCCATCTCGCCAAGACCTTTCAGACGCCCCATGTGTGCCTTGTGTGTCGGGTTCTCGGCGCGCCACGCGCGCATTGCGGCGTCGTCTTCGAGGTAGATGCGCTCGCCTTTGTGCACCGTCGTCCACAGTGGTGGCAGCGCGTAGAAGAGGCGTCCGGACTCGACCAGGCCCGGACACCACGTGTAGAGAAACGCCAGGATGAGTGCTCGGATGTGGAGGCCGTCGTCGTCGGCGTCGGCGAGCACGACGAGGCGGTCGTAGCGGAACTTGTCGAGGTCGAAGTCGTCGCCGATACCGCAACCCATCGACAAGATCAGGTCGGCCATGGACTTGACGACGCGGCTGATCGACTCGCGATACGAGTTGAGTGGCTTGCCGCGCAACGGAAGAATCGCCTGGAACGACGGGTCGCGCGCGTCGATCGCCGTGCCCCCGGCCGACTCGCCCTCGACGAGGAGGAGTTCGGTGGGACGATCGGTCTTGAACGTGCAATCACGCAGCTTCGCCGGGAGCCCGTTGCGCGATTTGTTGCCCTTGCCGAGGAGCGCTCGGACCGCGGCCTGCTCGGCGTTCGACTTGGTACGCGAGCGCATGGAGGCAATGGCGAGCTCAGCGATCTTCTTCGCCTGCTCCGGGTTCTCCTCGAGCCAGCGGGACATGGCCGGCATGACGATCGCACGTGTGCGTGACGTGGCCTCGGGGTTCATCAGCTTCGACTTCGAGTTCCCGGCGAACTGGGGGCTGGGCAACATGATCGAGGCGACCATGAGGCCGGCGGCGAAGATGTCGCGGGTGTTGGGCGCTGCCTCTTTGTCCTTCAACATGTCTCGATCAGTGAGGTACTTCTGCACCGATTCGGTCACAGCGGTGCGGAATCCGTTGATGTGGGTGCCGCCCTCCGGTGTGGCCACGCCGTTCGCGAACCCGATGCTGGTGTCGCGACCGTCGACGGTCCAGGCGATCGCTGCGTCGATCGTGATCTCGCCGTCTTCGCCCTGGAACGACACGACCGGGGCGACGAGCCCGGTGTCGGCGGTCATCTCGGTGACGAGGTCGGCGACGCCACCGTTCGAACACCACTCGTGGAGTTCCTTGGCGCCGGTGCGGTCGTCGACGACGGCAAACGTGACGCCGGGATGGATGAAGCTCTTGTGCCGAAAACGATCAGCGATGATGCGCAACGACCACTGCGCTTGTGTGAACGCCTCGCCGTGATCGTCGTGGAACAGTGCGAGGTCGGGCCAGAACCTGATCATGGTGCCGGTGTCGCTCTTGTTGCACTTGCGCACGGCGTGAATCGGCTCGACGACGACGCCAGGTTCGGCGCTTCCCCTACGGCTCTTCTTCGCGCCGAGCACGAGTCGGTGGACCTGCCCACCCCGTCGCACCTCGGCGGCGATCTTGCTGGACAGCGCAGTGACCACCGATGCGCCGACGCCGTGCAGGCCACCCGACACCTTGTAGCTGTCGGAATCGAACTTGCCGCCGGCATTCGTCTCGCACAACACCACCTCAAGTGCTGAGCGGCCAGCGTGCGGGCCATCCTTCATCGCTCCGACTGGAACGCCCCGACCGTTGTCGAGCACCGAGACCGAGCCGTCCTTGTGCAGGGTGGCTTCGATGCGGTCGCCGTGGCCGGCCATTGCTTCGTCGACGGAGTTGTCGACGATCTCCCAGATGAGGTGGTGGAGCCCGGCCACTCCCACCCCGGCGGACCCCAGGTACATGAGTGGTCGGGCTTGGACATGGCTCAGGCCACTCACGGCTTGGATCTGATCGGCTTCGTAGGCGTTGGTGGTGCTCATTCCACTGGGGAGAGTACGAGCCAGCCGGCCCTGGCGGAATGATGGTCCAGAACCAGTCGATCAGGACGACGCCGACGCCGGATCGCTGACCAGTCGAGCGTCACCTGGAGTGGTGCGAGACATACTGGGCACATGATTCACGAACGAGCGGGTCTCCCCGCGACCGCAGCTGACCTCGTCGACGTTGCACACCTCGTGTCGAAGTACTACACCTCCGAGCCCGACGTCACCGACATTGCTCAGCGTGTGGCGTTCGGCACCTCGGGCCACCGCGGCTCGAGCCTGACCGGATCCTTCAGCGAGGCGCACATCGCTGCAACGACGCAGGCGATCTGTGAATACCGGTCAGGGCAGTCCATCGACGGTCCACTGTTCCTGGGGCGTGATACTCACGCATTGTCCGAACCCGCCTGGACGACGGCGCTCGAGGTGCTGGCAGCGAACGGCGTGACCGTGCTGATCGATGCAGACGGCCGATACACGCCGACTCCGGCGATCTCGCACGCAATCCTGCGTCACAATGCAGGCCGCACGACCGGATCCGGCCTGGCCGACGGCATCGTCGTCACACCGTCGCACAACCCTCCCAAGGACGGAGGCTTCAAGTACAACCCGCCCCACGGAGGCCCCGCAGACACCGACGCCACCGGCTCGGTGGCGACGCGCGCCAATGAGCTCCTCGCAGCTGGCAACCGTCAGGTCAGGCGCATCTCTGCCGCTCGCGCCCTCGCTGCCGACACGACGGTCCCCTACGACTTCTGCGGCAGCTACGTCGACGACCTGCCGGCAGTGCTCGACCTCGACGCCATCCGAGACGCCGGTGTCCGCATCGGAGCCGATCCGCTCGGGGGGGCTGCCGTCGACTACTGGGGTCGCATCGCCGACACGCACCGGCTGGACCTCACCGTGGTCAACCCGCTCGTCGATCCCACCTGGCGGTTCATGACGCTGGACTGGGACGGCGCTATCCGGATGGACTGCTCGTCTCCTCACGCGATGGCCTCGCTCATCGAAGTCCGTGACGAATATCAGATAGCCACCGGCAACGACGCCGACGCCGACCGTCACGGCATCGTCACACCCGACCACGGGCTCATGAACCCGAACCACTTCCTTGCCGTCGCCATCGACTACCTGTTCGCACATCGTTCCGGCTGGCCCTCCACTGCAGCGATCGGCAAGACGCTGGTCTCGTCGTCGATGATCGACCGGGTCGCTGAACAACGCGACAAGACGCTCGTCGAGGTCCCGGTCGGGTTCAAGTGGTTCGTCCCGGGCCTGCTCGACGGATCATTCGGCTTCGGCGGAGAGGAGTCAGCCGGTGCGTCGTTGCTCCGTCACGACGGAACGGTCTGGACCACTGACAAGGACGGCATCGTCCTCGCTCTCCTGGCGTCCGAGATCCTTGCGGTGACCGGGTCCAGTCCGAGCGAGCGATACAGCGAACTCACTGCCGAGCACGGAGATCCGGCATACGAGCGCATCGACGCACCGGCGACGCGCGAGGAAAAGACAGCGCTCGGTTCGATGTCGCCAGAGCAGGTCACCTCAGACGAGCTCGCTGGCGAGCCGATCACCGCAGTGCTCACGGAGGCGCCCGGAAACGGTGCGAAGATCGGCGGGCTGAAGGTCACCACCGAGTCGGCGTGGTTCGCAGCGCGGCCATCGGGCACCGAGGATGTCTACAAGATCTACGCCGAAAGCTTCCGCGGCCCTGACCACCTCCGCGAGCTGCAGAACGAAGCGCGCGCCCTTGTCGCGTCGGTGCTGTCCGCGTCGGGCTGAGACGTTCCACATCGCGTTCCACATCGCGTTCCACATCGCGTTTTGCATCCCGACCGCCGTCGCTAAAGTTCTTCCTTCAGTTGCGGCAACATCTTGCCGATAACCGCGTGGTGGCCCGCACGGGTCCACAAGGCGAGAGGCACACATGGTGTTGGACACACAGGGTCACCTGGACGAAGTCGACGACGGAGCAGCCAACGAGTCGACGCAACGCGGCCCGCTTCGGCCCGAGCGGCTGGTCAGCGTTCGCCGGCGTCAGGACCGGCGCCTTGCCGGACATCGATTTCGTACGGTCGACACGATCTTCCTGCTCGGTGTAGCGCTCGCCTTCCTGCAGCACATCGCAGCCGGGCGGCTTCTCGACATGCCGCTGGCCGATGCCATTGCCGTCATCGCAGGCGTGTGGGTGACCTGGATGATGGCGAGAGGCGTGGGTCTCTACCGATTCGGTCGGAGCGAGCGCTTGATTGGACACTTCGCACGCCTGGTGGCGGCTGCTGCCGTCGGTGTCGGCGTTGCCGTCGTGTTGCACATGGTGCTCCCCACCCGGCAGGCCGAGGTCGCCGACATGTTGCAGCTCGGGGCCCTCTGTGGCGTCGGACTCACCGCCCTCCACATGGTCTGGTGGATCCTCGTCGTGCGATGGAGATCGCACGGACTCCTGACACCGAACGTGATCATCGTCGGTGCGAACAGCCACACCGAGGCCTTCATCTCGACGGCGATCGATCGCCGCGACATGAACGTCCTCGGCGTGTTCGACGACCGGCAAGACCGGTCACCGCTCGCGATGCTCGGTGTGCCAGTGCTCGGCACGACGGCGTCGATGCTCGGTCATCGACTGATGCCGTATGTCGACCTCGTCGTCGTCGCGATCGACCCGTCTGCATCTGCGCGTGTTCGCGAGATCACGCGTCGCCTCGCCGTGCTCCCCAATCCGGTCACGCTGCTGTTCGACGACGACACCGAGAGCCGCCGGGCAGAAGCGGTCGAGCAGATTGCCGACGCTCCACTCGCTCCGCTCCACCCGGGGACCGACGCTGCTCGGAAAGCATCGATGAAGCGACTCCTGGATCTGGCAATCGGCGTTGTCGCGCTGATCGTCTTCGCTCCGGTCATGTTGCTGTCGGCCTTGGCGATCAAGCTCGACAGCACCGGTCCGGTGTTCTTCCGGCAACGCCGCCAGGGCTTCAACAACGAGGAGATCTCGGTGTGGAAGTTCCGGTCGATGTCCCACGCCCACGCTGACCCGCAAGCTGTCCAACAGGTGACTGCCGACGACGTCCGAGTCACCCGGGTCGGTCGCATCCTGCGCAAGACGAGCCTCGACGAACTGCCGCAGTTGTTCAACGTGATCGTTGGCGAGATGTCGCTCGTCGGTCCGCGGCCGCATGCGATTGGCATGAAGACCGGCGACGTCGAATCAGCCGAACTGGTCGCCGAGTACGCACATCGGCATCGCATCAAGCCGGGCATGACCGGGTGGGCTGCGATCAACGGTTCGCGTGGCCCGCTGCACGAACCGGAGGACGTCAGTCGCCGAGTAGCTCTGGATGTCGACTACATCGAACACCAGTCGGTGTGGCTCGACCTGCAGATCATGCTGAAGACGATTCCCAGCATGCTCGGTGATCGAGCCGCCATCCGGTGAGTGCGGGCGACATCCCGATCACGCCCATGTTCGATCGCGCCTGAATCTGCGCTTCGTCGGCACCAGGGAGCGGCTGCGACACTGCACGCCATGGAGTTGATTGAGTTCCTGGATCCACGCGGTGTGCCGAGTCGAGAGATCGAGCCCTACGAACTCACCGCCGAGTTGAGCGCGGGCGAGACGGTTGCGCTTTTCGCTAACGGTTTCCCCGACTCCGGTGCCTTCCTCCAGCACATGGAGACGGCAATGGCCGCCGAACTTCCCGGCGTCGCCTTCGTCCATCTCGACAAGGGCAATGCGAGCGCCCTGGCGAGCGAGGCCCACCTGACCACCATCGCCGAGTCGTGTTCGGCCGTGGTCGCCGCCTACGGGCATTGAGGCAGCTGCACCTCCGGCACCGTGCGTGACGGAATCGAAGTGGCCCGGCGGGGCAGGGCCGCTGTCGCCCTCGTGACCGAGACGTTCTGGCCGCAGGGCGACTCGGTGGCAGCATCAGCGGGCATGCCCGACATCCCGCGCGTCAAGCTGCCGCATCCCGTTGCGGGAAGTGGGCACGAGGCCATGGCCCGAGTGGCCGCCGAACTCGCCGCACACGTTGTCGCCGTGCTGTGCGGCACGGCTGCACCGGACAACACTCCGTACGCACCGTCGATTGCCGCCTCGTGAGCACGTCGACGCAACTGCTCAGCGCCGACAACGAAGCCGAGGCGCTCGAGTTCCTCCACGCCACGGGGCGTACCGATGGGCTCCCGGTCGTGATTCCGACCGCCGATCGCGTCGCCCGCCTCGTCCTCGCGTCGGGTCTCGATGCCGACCTGGACCTCGGACCGATGGGTCCCGGCGGCGGAGCAGCGACGATCGAGAAGGTCGCCGTCAACAGCGTCATGGCCGGTTGCACGTCTGACCACATGCCCGTCGTCGTCGCAGCGCTCCGAGCGCTCCTGCAGCCCGAGTTCGACCTCGCCGAGATGCAATCGACGACACACTGCACAGCGCCGCTGATGATCGTGAACGGACCCGTCATCGACCACTGCGGCATCGCCGGGAGCTTCGGAGCCTTGGGGCCGGGCCATCGCGCCAATGCCTCGATCGGTCGGGCGGTGCGGCTTTGCATGATGAACATCGGCGACGCCCGCCCGGGTGTGTCCGACATGGCGTTGCTTGGGCATCCTGGCAAGTTCAGCTTCTGTCTGGCCGAAGACGAACGATCGTCGCCCTGGGAGCCAATGGCCCAGGCGCTCGGGTACTCCGCCGACGAATCGGTCGTCACGATCCTCGGCGCCGAGCCGCCGCACTCGGTCTTGTTCAGCAACGATGCCGACGACGCCGCTTCCCCTCGACGATTGTTGCGGGCGCTCGCGTCCAGCATCGCGAACCGGGGCTCGAACAACGCCAACTTCTCCGGTGGCGCAGTCGCTGTCGCGCTGAATCCGGAGCATGCGCAGGTGTTTGCCGTTGCGGGAATGAGCAGAGCGGACGTGCAGATCGAACTGCAGCGCCTTGCCACCAACACCCGACGTCAGCTCCGCGATCTGAACACTGGGTTCCTCGGAGCCGGCAACGACGACGACGTCATCCCGGCGGTTCGGAGTCCAGACGACATTGTGCTCGTCGTGGCCGGCGGGTCGGGGCTCTACTCGGCGGTGTTCCCGTCGTGGGCTGCTGGTGCACACCGCAACACGGTCGTCCACGAGGTCGTCGTCACCGGTGAAGCCTGCGAGCTGCCGTGGGCCACTTCGGCTGGCTGACGACCGGACGGCCGTTCAGCACGAGCGTGTCAGCGCGACGCGTCGGTCAGCACTCGATGTGCAGCACGATGGCCGTCGACGCACGCCTCAGCGGGGTCGTCCAGCCAGTCGTGTGACGTCAGGAATCCGGCCGCGAAGGCGTCCCCCGCACCCGTGGAATCGCCGAGGTCGGCGATGTCGATCGCCGGGATCATCACCGTCGCGCCGGTGGTCGACCCGGCGGGTGGGGTCATGAGCATTGCTGGCTGCTCACCGTTCTTGACGACAACGATCGAGTTCGTTGGCAGGTCCGACACGCCGAGCAGTTCGGCCTCGGGTTGATTCGCGAAGACGATCGTCGGCGATAGTTCAGCGAGCAACATCCGCACCTGGTCGGCGCCGTGAGCCGCCATCAGTGCTGTCGACGACAAATCGAGTGACACAGCGATCCCCGCCTCGTTCGCCCAGTCGATCACGGTCCTCGTCGTCGTTGCCGTCGGTCCATCGAACAACGAATAGAGCGGTACGTGCAGCGTCGTGACGCCGTCGAGCCACGCCCGGGTCGGCTCGTCGAGCGCGCTGCAGGTTCTGCGGTCGGTCAACATCGAACGTTCGCCGTGCGCGTCGACCAGCACGACGATGCTGCCCGTCGAACCGGTGTGACGAACGAACCGAGTGTCGACACCAGCGTCCGCGAGCTCGGCCACGAGCGCCGTACCGATCGAATCGGCGCCCACCTGACCGAGAAACCTCACTGGACGCCCGAGCAGCGCCGCAGCCGCGGCGACGTTCGCTGCGCTGCCTCCACGCCGTCGAGTGATGATCGACGAAGTGTCGCTTGCGATGTTGATCGGGCCAGCGACACGAACGACGATGTCGTCGATGAGGTCCCCCAGGGTTGCGAGCACGACGAGACTGTAGGCAATCGACTGCTTCAGTCGACCAGCACGGCCAACTCCACCTCGGCGACGGACTCCGCTTCGAGGCCCTCCGCCTTGCGCACTGCCTTCTTCACCGGGAGAACGTAGGTGCGCTCCGACGTCGACGGGAAGATCGAGGTCCGCCACGTCGTGGCGCCGACCGTGACCTCGACGCGAACTGACCCGAAGCCCGCAGCTGAACGACCGAACTGTTCCTCGATCTCGTCAGCGATCTCTTCGGGAACACTGAAGAAGAACCAGGTCGTCCGGCTGGACCATTCCCACAGGCTCGACGTGAACGAATACGAAGCCGCCATCTCCTGACGTTTGCACAGGTGGCCCTGTTGTTGCGAGCTGTTCAACAGCTGTTCATGCGTTCTGTTGGCCTGCGAGCTCGAACCGCTCTATGGTCATTCTCGATCGGGCATCACATGAAATGGGAGAACACCATGCTGCACCATCTCCGCACGACGCTCGCCGGGGCACTCGCCATCTCGGCGATCACGTTGAGCTTCGGCGCCACAACTCCGATCTCGGCCGCGCCCGTCGTCGTCGGGAGCGACTTGACCGGTGCTCCGGCTGTGGGCCTCGTCGGTTTCACTGACGACCCTGCGGTGCCCTTCGGGAGTCCGGGTGATGGTTTCCAGGTCTATCAGCAGGGTGTCTCGCCGAGCATTCCGTTCTCGATTCTCGACGAGTCGGCAGGCGGATTCCCCGCCGATCAGGGCGGGATCATCGACAGCACGGTCAGCAGCGCGTTCTTCGGTGCCACCGACACACAGAACGACGACAACGATGGCCCCGTCTCGGCGACCTGGGTGTTCGACATCGCCGGCACAACCGGTCTGCAATTCGCTGTCGACCTCGGAGCGATGGGTGACTTCGAATCGACCGACGCGTTCAGCTTCACCGCCTCGATCGACGGCGGCACCACCATTCCCGTGCTGTCGTTCGCCGTTGACGAGGACGCAACGCAGAGCTACACCCTCGAAAGCGGCACGGTCGTCGAGCTCCCCGATCCACTGACCGCTGGCGGAGCCGTGCTCTCGAACGAACTCGCCACGCTGACGGCTCCGATCGCCGGCAGCGGAACACAGCTCGCCATCACCTTCACCGCCGAGACCGACGGCGGGAGCGAAGCTGTTGCATTCCGTAACCTCGTCATCACGGCCGACGATGCGGTCGCCACCGGCCCGACCCCTGGCGACCTGGTGATCACCGAAGCAATCCAGAACCCGAACGCAGTCGGCGACAACGCTGGGGAATGGTTCGAGATCCAGAACGTGTCGGGCGCAGCCATCGACATCGACGGCTGGACCATCTCCGACGACGGCAGTGACAGCCACGTGATCGACAACGGCGGACCACTCCTCGTTCCCGCTGGCGGATTCGTCGTACTCGGGAACAACATTGTCGGCGCCACCAACGGCGGCGCCGACGTCGACTACGCCTACGGCACCTCGTGGTTCCTGTCGAACAGCGCTGACGAGATCATCGTCACGAGCGCCGACGGAACCGAGTTCGACCGGATCGCATACGACGGCGGAACCGTCTGGCCCGACCCGACCGGCGCATCGATGAGCCTCGACGCCGCGACCACCAGCACCTTGGCCAACGACGACGGCGCCAACTGGTGCGAGGGTGTCGAGCCGTATGGCAACGGCGACCTCGGAACGCCGGGTGCAGCCAACCCTGAATGCGGCGACGACCCCATCGAGCCGGTCGAACCTGTCCTGATCAGCGAGATCCAGGGTGATGGCCCGGCCGTTGCGATCAATGGACCGGTCGCCGTCGACGCCGTCGTCACCAGCCTGTTGCAGCGCGACGACGCACTCGACGGCTTCTTCATCCAGGAAGAAGACGCCGACGCAGATGCTGACCCACTGACCTCCGAAGGCCTCTTCGTCTTCTGCCGAGGCAACTGCCCGGCCAACCTTTCGGTCGGCGACCAGGTCACCGTGACCGGTGAAGCCACTGATGCGTTCGGCATGAGCCAGATCGACATGCGCTTGGGCACAGCGGTTGTCAACAGCACCGGCAACGCCCTGCCGGCAGCAACCCCCACGCCGCTCCCGGCAGCCGGTCGCACCGATGCCGAAGCCACGTTCGAGAGCACCGAGGGCATGATCGTGTCGATTCCGAACACGATGGTGGTCAGTGAGTACTTCCAACTCGGTCGCTTC